>Ga0082335_1007852_pt1 | contig 12584 bp, 9 predicted proteins | sample Subgrocontami58m_FD_72375 | JGI IMG/M metagenome (GOLD analysis project Ga0082335, IMG submission 72375) | Subsurface groundwater microbial communities from S. Glens Falls, New York, USA - GMW37 contaminated, 5.8 m (SPADES assembly) (version 2) ...
CGCCAGCCTGGCCCTTCTCATGGCGATCGTGTTCTACGTCGTGTTCTTTTTCGGGCTCGAACGGTTCCGCGTCCGCAACGGCCCATGGGAGGTCCGTTTCTCCTCCGAACCCGGTCAGCCCCCGTCGGTCGAAATCACCCAGGACCACCTCAAGATTGCCGGGGTAAAGATCACGCTCCCGGGCGCCACATCCGCTCCCCCGACGATCGCCCAGACCCTCCGCTTCACGCTCCCCACCCAAACGAATATCCCCTTCGGCAGGGTTAAGTTCCTCGATACCACGTTTCTCCCCGGGACAGTGACCCTGGACCTCTACGGGCACGAGGTGGAACTGCTCCCCCGGGTGTTGATCATCGACAAACAGGAGCACCCCTGGCAATCCGGTGAGACCATCCCGCTGCCGGTTAAACAATAGGAATCTCAACCGCAAAGGACGCGAACGATCGCGAAGGAGAAACCGCCAAAAAAACATTGGATTGCTCACCGCTCCCGGCGGTAGAATCCAGCCGCCATGCACCGCATGCTTCAACGTCAAGCATTTGCGAGATGGGATACAGCGCGTTGTGTTCGGCCACCAGGAAAATCGGATACCCACCGCAGCCGCTCCGAACCGGTAGAACACCTTCGCGTTCCTTCACTTCCTTTGCGGTTAAATCAGGGACGCACGGCCCTCTCACCACGCTAAAGCCGGAGGAAATTCCGCATGATTGTCCGGCCGCTCTCGGTCAGGATGCTCTCCGGATGGAATTGGACGCCATGAATACAATGCTCACGGTGGCGCACACCCATGATCTCACCCTCCTCGGTTTCAGCCGTGATCTCGAGGAAGTTGGGCACGGTGTCCCGCTGGATGACCAGCGAATGGTAACGCGTGGCCGGGAAGGGGTTGGGCATGCCCTCGAACAGGTCACGGCCGTTGTGTTTGATGAGGGACGTCTTCCCGTGCATCATGCGGTAGTTCACCACCACCTTCGCGCCAAAGACGTGCCCGATGCACTGATGCCCCAGGCAGACCCCGAAGATCGGCACCCGCCCCGCGAAAGCGCGAATGATGTCATTCGAGAACCCGGCCTCGCGCGGCGAGCAGGGGCCGGGAGAGACCAGGATTCGCTCCGGTTTCAGTTGCTCGACCTGATCGAGGGTGATCTGGTCATTGCGATGAACCTGCAGCTCCACCCCCATCTCGCCCAGGTATTGCACCAGGTTGTAGGTAAACGAATCGTAGTTGTCGATGACCAGGACCATAATCGCGAGCGGAATGTAGCCCACACCCCGGAAAATCAAAGGGGAAAGTGTGGGCCTCCTCCTTTGCCCTCCTTCGTGTTCTTGGCGGTTACAGGTCCGGATTTTCACCGCAAAGCACAAAGGCCACAGAGAGAATGGCATCCCTATCATTGAACGTTTGCGGCTTGCGGTGTTCTATGACATTAGAACAAATGAACACCCTTTCTCGCAAAATGACCCATTCCGGCAAGATCCTCGCCGTTATCGCGGCCTCTTGCATCCTCTCCGTGGCGGTGCAAGCCCAGCCGAAGATCGCCACCTTGAACCTTAAGACCGTGTTCGACGGATACTGGAAGACCAAACAGGCCGTCACCCAACTTAAGGACCGTCAGGCGGACTTCGAGAAGGCGCGCAAGGGGATGCTCGACGATTACCAGAAGGCGAACGACGACTATTCCAAGCTGGTTGACAGCGCGAATGATCAGGCGGCCTCTCCCGAAGAACGCGACAAACGGAAGAAAAGCGCTGAAACCAAGCTCATGGAGATCAAGGAAATCCAGCAGAGCGTGGGGTCTTTCGATCGCAACATGGCGGACAGCCTGGGCAACCAACAGAAGCGAATGCGCGACCTGATCCTGCGTGAAATCCGCGAAATTTTGGACAAGCGCGCGCGATCGGCCGGTTTCGGGATGGTTTTTGACACCGCCGCCGAGAGCTTCGCTCAGACACCCATCGTGCTGTTCACCACAGGCCTGCCCGATCTCACCGAGGAGGTGCTGACTCAGCTCAACGTCACCGCGCCTACCGGGGCTCTCGCCGTCGGCGACAAGCCGGATGAGAACAAAGAGAAAGCGGGGGAAAAGAAACAGGAAAGCAAGGACGACAAGAATTAGCCCCGCTCCGTCTTCGGACGCTGTGGATTTCAGCAGGCCCCACTGGTCCCGATGAGCCGAGCCTTTTTTGTGCCGCGCGCGTCACGCCAGGAACGCCGTGGTTCCTCCGCCCGCACTCCTCCCAGGCTAGGAGAGCGGCGGGGTTGGTCGGCGCCTTGGGAGGTTCTCCATCGCGAAGCCTTTGCCAGTATTAGGTACTGCACTGGTAAACGGGTCCCTCACGACTCAACCTGCTCGGTAGCCCCCTCCCTAATTCCTTCCTCGGTTCCATGGGATAACACCTGAGCCCCTTGACCCTCCTGGTTGATCCCATCCTCAGGCTCGTTAGTCGATGCTGTCAGAGCCAGCCAATGGATTGAACGCAATCGTGCTGGCCCACGGCTTTCGACACAGCGCATCGTCGAGGGTGGCCAGTGTCAGCCCACGCGATCGGGCCAGTTCGACCAGGTAAGCATCGGTCGTTTCGGCGTGATGGGACAGAGCGGGCAGGGTGGTCGCCGCGATCATGTCGGGCAGGAATTCCGCGGAATCCATGGTGGTGATCGCCGCCAAAGCGGTCTGCGCATTTGCGGAGCTGGCGCGGTATCCCGGGCTCATGCTGACACGGATGAAGCCCAGTTGAGCGATTGGACACGTGGCAAAGTGGTTCTGCGCTTCAAGCCAGGCGAGCGCATCGGCGTGCTGATGGTGAGAAGCCCACCGCGCACGCCAGAAGAACATTGACGTCGAGGAGGCAACTCATGGGAATTCGGATAGCAACGACTTGATGTAATCAGCGGTCATCGGTGGCGCGCCGGGAGGGGCGACAAGCACGTTCCTGCCGCCTCGTTTTACAAGTCGAGCCTTGGCCGATGCGTGCCGTTGGATGACGACAGCCGCGCCATCGAGGCGCAAGGATACCTTATCGCCAGGTTGGAGCGCCAACGCGCGCCGTAACCGGCTTGGAATGACCAATTGTCCCTTCGTGGAGATCGTTGCCGTGTCCATTTTGAGTGTCTTACGCGTCTTACAAAAACAACTCAACTTAGTCCCAGGCGGGTCGTTGGTCAATTTCAAGAGTGCCCCGTTTCAGAAACCAGGTTGTAGGTGAACGAATCGTAGTTGTCGATGACCAGGACCATAATCGCGAGCGGAATGCAGCCCGCGCCCCGGAAAATCAAAGGGGAAAGTGCGGCGAGCCTGGGGCTTCCAATCCGGGACTTTGCTCTCTGTGGTTCACTCAACTCCTCTTTAAGGACCATTATTCCTCACGCGAAGTCGCGAAGTCGCGAAGAGGGGTAAGGGAAGCCATGATTTCTCGCGCGGAGACGCAGAGGCGCTGAGGTGGAGAGGGAGGGAAGGGAAGGCTGGACGACTGCGGTGATGCTTCGAGCCCAACGCCGTGTCCCGGTCGTCAGCCTGAAGGGCTGCAACGTCGTCAGCCCAGGGCAGAGCGAAGCGCCGCCCTGGGTAACGGTCCACCCCGAGATCAGAAGCCCTGTAAGCCCACGGGCTTGCACGGATGCGAGCGCCAACGCGGAGTGGGCCGACGCTGACCAGACCCGGAAGGGGGCGCTGCTTGTCCCAAGACCACTCGATTGCTTCGCCTATGACGCGAATGCGGACCTGACACTGGACGAAATCGAAATCGTGGAAGGAGATGCACGCCCATGAGCGCCTCTTTCGTCGTCTACGTAGATGAATCCGGCGACGAAGGCTTTTCGTTTGGGCAGGGCAGCTCCGATTGGTTTGTCTTGTCCGCCGTCATCACCCGCAAGGCCATCGACCTCGACACCGTCAAACTGGTGGACACCGTCCGCACCCGACTGAACAAGCCGGACACGAAGCCCCTCCATTTCCGCGACCTCCGCCACGAGCACCGGTTGGTGTTCGTGGACGCCATCAGCACAGCGGCGGTCAAAACGGTTACGGTGCTGGCCCATAAGCCCAGCCTCAAGGAGCCGGAGAAGTGCCAGGAACGCTATCGCCTCTATTTCTACAGCGTGCGCTTCTTGTTGGAGCGAGTGTCGTGGTTCTGCCGCGACAACCCCCTCGTCCACGACTCCGGTGACGGGAGCGCGGAGGTTGTCTTCTCCAACCGCTCCGGAATGTCCTACGAAGATTTGCGCCAGTACATGGCCGCCCTCAAGCTCCAAAGCCAAGTCCAGGATGTGCGAATTGACTGGGCCATCATCAAGCCGGAGGAAATCACCGCCTTCACCGCCGGGAAGCGCATGGGACTGCAAATTGCCGATGCCCTGGCCAGCAGCTTCTTCTACGCCGTCCAGCCCTCCCGATACGGCTACGTCGAGGGACGCTACGCACGTATGCTCAGGCCAATCGTTTATCACCGGGAAGGGCGGCACGTAGGCTACGGCTTGAAATTCTGGCCGCCCGAAGCAGACACCGTATGGCAGAAGGACAAGCGCTTGGACTGGCTGGAGGACTACACCAAACCGAATGCAGGTTCCGGGACTCAGGATCCCACCCACTAGGGGCTGCCGTCCTCGCGGACGACCTGAGCTGATTCCCGCGCAAACCTGCAACCTCAAGTTACCGCACCCCATCCCCCGCGTCAAAGCGAAAACCACGAGTAAGACACAGCGAAGCGGCATCGCCATGGCGATTTGGCGGGCTCCGCCGAGATCCGGACGGGAAGGAGATTGCGGCTCTCACCAGGAAGCCGCTACGGGGCCCCGCCGTTCTGCCGCAATTGATCGAGATACGGCTCATCGGTTGGCAACATGATTCCGCGCTGTTTCATGCCGGCGAGCTGGTCGTGGCCTTTTCGCCACCATTCGCGCGCCTCGGCTGGGCCGGACTTTTCGGCCACGTCCGCCATCTGCCAATAACTCACGAACACGTCGCGCTGCCAGTCGCTGAACCACTCCCATCACACGCCGCGCCCCATCAGAGCGACACCCAGCCAGGCGGACCGGCGGATGATTGTTTCTCAGGTGCGAATAGGGCAAAAGAAAAGATTCGTTCTGGATTGCCGCAGCCCCTCCTTCGAGCTCCTTCGTCTCCTTGGCGGTTGCAGATCTGGAGTTTCACCGCAAAGGGCACAAAGCTCACAGAGAGAACGGATCGGGGAAGGCACTCGCAGTGCTGGCCAACGCAGGAAAACTCTCTGAGGAAGGGCATCACTCGATGAAACCGCAAGTGCTGCGTGTTGATTACCTGACCACCGTCGAGCCCACCACGCAGATCCAGGCACTATGAACGAACCACCAACGAGTTTCGATTTCGACTACCAGATCTGAAGCCACAGGTTCGCCATCGAGCCACTTCCTGACAGTTTCCAATTTAGAGGTCAAGGTGAAGTTGGTCTTCCGCGCGAAGTTGTCCTCCGTTCGCTACAGGCGTACCTGCAATGAGTTGCGCATTTCAACCTGGTGCATTTTTCCATTTCAGTGACAGCAGACCCCCCCGACAAAGCCGACCCTTTAGCGGATTCGGCGGGCGACTTTGACGCTGCATCCGCCCGGATGCCTCGCTCACGAAGAGCTTGATAGGCCTCTCAACGGAGCGGCCTTGAGTCGCGGCTGAACCAGGGAGCCCACTGTACGGTTCGATCTATTGCTGTCACAACGCCTTACGGCGAGCGGAGGCGGTAGAACCGCGCAGGATAATTCGTCCACTGGGAATCGCTGAAATAGGAGGAGCCGTCGGTCAGGATCTTAGTTCCTACTGGAGACCAGGCGGGGTTGGACAGATCCGTGCAGGCTTCCACCACGAGAACCAGGTTGCTGCTGCCGCTGAGGGTGAACCCGAATTGCCCGGTCCGCACGCCAAAGAGGGCATCCGTGGTCTGCACCTGAGAGTTCCAGAGCATGGTCGGACGACCACCGAACGTTGAGCCCCAGCCGGAGGTCCCCGGCAAATAATATACAGTAGCACCGTTGCTGGCATAGAACGCGGACTCCCCCAATGTCGGGGCGTTGCCTGTGAAATACATTTTGGTCAGCCGGCTGCAACCAGAGAACGCCAGATTGCCAATGTTGATGACGTGGTTGGGCAGGGTGATGCTCGTCAGGCCAGTGCAAGATAAAAACGCCGCATTTCCAATGCTGATCAGGCCGGTGGGCAGCGTTATTCCCGTCAACCCCGTGCACTCCGAGAACGCATACTCCCCAATGCTGGTCACCTCGTTGGGCAGAGTGATGCTCGTCAGGCCAGTGCAGTAACGGAACGCACCACCTCCAATGCTGGTCAGGCTCTTGGGCAGGGTAGCGCTCTTGAGCGCACCGCAATCAGCGAAGGCGGAGTCCCCAATGGTGGTCACGTTGCTTGACATAGTAACGCCTGTTAGCCCGTTGGCCTCGAAGAATGCCCCATCCCCGATGCTGGTCACGCTGTTGGGCATGTCATAGTTTCCCACCCTGGCGATCGGGTACTGGATGAGAGTGGTTTGCTCCTTGTTGAACAAGACCCCCTCCCTGTCGCAGTAATTTGGGTTGAGCACGTCAACCGCAATATTGGCCAACCCGGCGCATTCCCAGAATACCCGGTTTCCAATACTGGCCAGGCCCTTGCCAATGGTGACGGTCGTCAGCCCGCTGCAGTCAGCGAACGCATACTCCGCAACGCTGGTCACGCCATTGGGCAGAGTGACGTTGGTCAGCCCGGTGGAGTGGTAGAACGCATTCGTCCCAATCCCGGTGACAGGCAGTCCATCGATAGTGGCTGGTATGGTAACGCTGCCACCTGGGCCGGCGTATTTGGTGATGGTGACGGTCGATTGGACTACTTCGTAGGTAAAATCCCCGCTCTGGGCGGCGTGCCCAATCGGGGAGAGCAGCGGAAGCAGACAAAGGAGGTGCCAGAGGTGCATGGCTCGAGGAAGTTGGCAGCAAGTGCCTGAAGACTGGTGGATGAGGTTCATATGTAGAGGCGATGGTTAATACCCATCGGCGCAAGGTCTCCCTTCACTCAAGCCGCACCGTCCTGATCCTACGACGCGTCGGCACCGTCACCGTGATCCTACCCGCGTGCTCAACTCCAAGACGGGCGCTTCTCGCCCTCGACCCAATGCACCGATTCATACTCGGCATCGTCCGATGATGCTAGCACGGATATGTCGCATAACTAATGCCAACCGCACAGGCCGAAAGGCAAGATCTGGCCCGGAAGTCCCACCGAGGGTCAAGAATGTCCGTCTAACCCGCGGCAGCGCAGAGAGCCAGAGCCGTCTTTCCCCCATGAAATCGGGGTTGGCTGCAATTCCGGTGGGGCTCACGGCCCAGGGTTCGACCCGGAGGCTCGAAGGCAGGCGTCCTTCCGCTCGTAGGTTGCCAGCGATGCGTGGATTTCACGCACCGCGTGTCAAATCCACGCACTGGCCTGCCTCGCCAGTCCTCTGCCGGTCCGCCTTTTAGCTTTCCAGCTTTTCAGCGTGTTCCCCTATCCTCCGACCTCCAACCTCTGTCCTCCGTGCCTCAGTGTCTCTGTGGTTCATCCAACAAACCGCACATGGAATGGCCGCAAAAGATCGCACAGATCGCAAAGAAGATGAAATCGCTTCGTATCCGGTCGAGTTCTGAAGTAACCTGTCGGGTGGACGCTCACCGCGACGACTTTCCTCCCCAATCCGTTCTCTCTGTGGGCTTTGTGCCCTTTGCGGTGAAAATCAGGATCTGGAACCGCCAAGGAGACGGCCTGCCCATCCGCTGGTCGCTCACGCAATGGCAAAGACGCGGATACTTGCGGGAGTGCTGGGATCATCCTTCGGCTTGATCACAATCTCGACGTTGCGGTCGAAAGCCGTAAGAAACCGGAACAGACGGTCGGTGGAAAAGCCGTCGAGGCGACCACGCATCAGGTTCGAGATTTTGGGCTGGTCGATTCCGAGGACGGTAGCAGCCTGCTTCTGCGTCAGCTTCCGTTCGTCGAGAATCTGGCAGATTCGATAAGCGATCTGCGCCTTGGCGTTTAGCTCCTCGGCATCGGGCAGCCCGAGGTCAGCAAAGACGTTCCCGCCGCTCCGGCGAATGTCGTCTGTCGTGCTCATGCTTATTGTATGCTGGATGTAGCATGATTGCGCAAGGAGTGTCTATTCCGAAGTCCTGGATTGGAAGCCCCAGGCTCAAACTTCCCCCTGGGCACGACCGGGCCGACTGGTGTCAGCAGTGAAATGGAACGGGTGCGCCATGACCGAGAAGGAAACGCCGAGGCGCTGGTCGGGAGCGTGGAGGCGCTCGCTGCCCATACTTCGCCAGTGACGCGCCGTCCATCAGCAACATGGAAAGCGACCGGGTGCCCAGGGGGGAGTCCGTGTTGCCCCTTTGTCACCACATGCGCTCTCGGTCCTCAAGCACCTTCTTCCTCGGCTTTCTGGAATATCCACATGCTCAAGCCGCTCAGAGCGCCCGATAGAACCGGAATACAGGTGATCAACGCCGTGCCGCTCACGCTATGGCCTTCCTTCTTTCGCCAGTTCGAGCGCGCGCGCCAGAATCTCATCCTTCTCTTTGCTCCTGGAGTCGCGAATCTCCACGTCCGGCGGAATCCCGGTTGCCGAGTAATCACGCCCATCCGGCGCGAGCACCGTTGGCTCAGTTCGAAACAGAATCGTTTGCCCCCCGGTCAACTCGGCGAGATCTTTCCCAAAGAGCGCCCCAGCCGTGCGCTCTCCGACGAGGGTCGCGCGGGAATGAGTCTGCAAAGCCATCGCCAGCATCTCCGCGGCGCTTCCTGTCTGGCGGTTGATCAGCACGATGACGCGCATATCCACTCGTCCAGGTCCGCACTTGAAGGCAATCCGCCTGCCGTCTCGAAACTCACAAATCTGGAGCAGTCCCTCGTCGAGGAAAAGGTCCGCCACCGCGTTCGCCTCCTCTGGCCGGCCTCCCCCGTTGTCGCGCAGGTCCAGGAGCACCACGGATGGCTGATTCTTTGGCTCGTACTGGATCAGGCGCTTGACTGCTTCTGCGATGCCAGAGCCTTCGAACGTGGAAATCCGGACCAGGAGAACCTGCGAACCGAAAGCTTGAGCGCTGACAGCCAACGCTCCAGCAGAGGTGCGGGTCACCTCAAATGCCCGCGTTTTGCCGTCTCGCTTAACGGCGATCATCACCACGCCGCCGGGAGGTCCCTGGAGCATCTTCATGGCGTCGGTCGCTGTAGTGGTCCCGGTAACCTCCTGGCCGTTGATGGCGACCGCAAGGTCGCCGTTCTCCAATCCTGCCTTAGCGGCCGGAAAACCGGCCACAACATCAATCACCGGCCAACGGTCCAACTTCACGCCAACCGCTCCCCGCTCCTCCGAGGCACTCTGACGCCCTCTAAGCAGTTTCTTGAATTCGTCAGCTTGGGCGCGAGAGAGGACACACGCCCCGTTCCATCCCAACGCTTGAAGCATGCTGTTCAGACCAGCCTTGACCAATTGCTCCGAGTTTGAGGCGGGTACGGCCAACTCTTTGAGGATCGCGGCAAAACTGCCGCTATGAGTAACGTCCTCGACCCAGGCAGTACGCTGGGCCGCCGTCACCTTGCCGTGCGTAAGGCGTTCACCTTCGTCGCAAAGGGCGCCAACCGTTGCCTCGGCTATTCGCATGGCTGTGGGCGCCGGTTGCGCTTTAGCGAGTAACACCGCGAAGGCATGGTCCAAGCTGTTCGAGAAGCGCCCCCCAACCGGCGTACTCGTTTTCACAGCGCACCGCTCGATCACAGACTGCTCGTTTCCAGTGCCAAAGACTTCAACATCGATGGTGGCTGGCATGGTAATGTCGCCACCTGGACCGGCGTATTTGGTGATCGTGATGGTAGATTGAGTTACCTCGCAGGTAGAATCACCGCTCTGTGCGGCGTGGCCGGTCCAGGAGCACAGCAGAAGCAGACAAACGAGGTGCCAGACGCGCATGGCTCGAGCAGGTTGGCGGCAAGCGCTTGGAGAATGGTGAATGAGGTTCATATGTAGAGGCGATGGTTAATACCCGTTGGTGCATGGTCTCCCTTCACTCAAGCCGCACCGTCCTGATCGTACGACGCGTCGGCACCGTCACCGTGATCCTACCCGCGTGTTCAACTCCAAGACGGGTGCTTCTCGCCCTCGATCCAATGCACCGATTCATACTCGGCATCGTCCGACGATGCTGGCACGGATATATTGCATAACTAATGCCAACCGCACAGGCCGAAAGGCAAGATCTGGCCCGGAAGTCCCACCGAGGGTCAAGAGTATTCGACGACAGAATATTCGACGAACCCGCGGCAGCGCAGAGAGCCAGAGCCGTCTTCACCCCGTAAAATCTAGGTTCGATGCATGTCCGGTGGGGCCGAGTCTCGGGGCTTTATTGGGGCACGAAGGCAGAAGCCCTTCCTTTTGGAGGTTACCACCCGTGCGCGGATTTCACGCATCCCGCGTCAAATCCACGCGATGGCCTGCCTCGCCAGTCCTGGCCAGAACCACGTTAGCCCGCGGGTGATCCCTGAACGCCTTGATACTCCCTCAAGGAAGGAGCCTTGAGTCGCGGTTAAGCCAGATACCCGTTCGACGATCCAATCTGCTCGGTAGCCCCCTCCCTAATTCCTTCCTCGGTTCCATGGGATAACGACCGAAGCCCTTGACCCTCCTGGTTGATCGCATCCAGCGCCAATGGCGCCGGAAGTGAGCAGAGGCCCGCTCCGTCGCGCACCTCACGTGCTCGCCTTGGTTCTGGGTTCTACCTTTATGAGGCGGTGGCGGTAGGGCGCGTCTGTCCCAGCGCGCCGCCACGGTTTCTCGATCGCGTGTGCAACCCGCTGAGGACAGCGAGCCCTACCTGCTCTTCCCCCCGAAGTTACCAACGACTGTCATAGCTCATCCCAGAGCCCACGTGGTAACTGTGCGGAGCGGCGAGTCGGTTTATACTTTCGTGCTGGGAGGAGCAACCGGCTGTGACAATGGCGGATGGGAAAGGCGGTTGAGCAATTCAATGGCAATGTGCTGGCGTTCGGGAGCGAGGCGATGCAGGTACGCGCGGTCGGCGTGCGCGCGGAAGGCGTCACGCAGGGTTTCGAAAGGCGCGGCGTCCGGCAGGGCATCAAGGAGAGGAAGCACTTGGGCAGGGCTGGTGAGCCGGGCCAGACGCAGAAAGCCGTCCACCGTGAAGTCGAAGACTTCACTGGCCTTGGGATGTGCTACGCACCACACCGCCAACCCTGGAAGCACCGCCCGCCAGTCCTGGGCATGATCTGCACATAGACGGAGGAATAGGATGCGGGCATATGCGTATTCCGGCTTTAATGGCACCGCTCTCACCGCACAGTCTCGAGCTTCAACCGAGGGGCCATCTTTTGTGCTCAGCAGATTGGCGAGACTGCTCCACGTGAAGGGATAGTTGGGGTCGAGTTCGATGGCCTTCCGGTAGGCGGCTTCGGCTTCGGCGGGGCGGGCAAGCTGGTCCTTCAGCAGGTTTCCCAAGTTGTTCCACGGGATGGCACCCTTTGGATCAAGTTCGATGGCCTTGCGGTAGGCGGCCTCGGCCTCGGCGGGGCGGCCAAGGTGCTTGTTGAGAAGGTTGCCCAAGTTGTTCCACGGGGCAGCAGGCTTCGGATCGAGTTCGATCGCCTTGCGGTAGGCGTCCTCGGCGTCGGTGGCTCGACAAGGATTAGGCATGAGGAGGTTCCCCAGGTTGTACCAAGGGCCGGCAAGCTTCGGATCGAGTTCGATGGCCTTGCGGTACGCGTCTTCGGCCTCGGCGTGTCGGCCAAGGTCATGTCGAAGCAGGTTGCCCAAGTTGTTCCACGCGAGGGCATACTCGGGATCGAGTTCGATGGCCTTGCGGTAGGCGGCCTCGGCCTCGGCGGGGCGGCCAAGGTGCTTGTTGAGAAGGGTGCCCAAGTTGTTCCACGGGTAGGCAAACGTGGAATCGAGTTCGATGGCCTTGCGATACGCAGCCTCGGCTTCGGTGGGGCGGCCAAGGTGATCTTGGAGCAGGTTACCCAAGCCGTTCCACGGGCGGGCGAATTTGGGATCGAGTTCGATGGCCTTGTGATACGCGGCCTCCGACTCGGCTGGGCGACGAAGGTGAGATTGGAGCAGGTTGCCCAGGTTGTGCCACGGGACGGCATCATTCGGATCTAGCTCAATGGCCTTGCGGTAGGCGGCCTCGGCAAGTGGCCAGGCCTCCTTTTCCTCAAGAAACTCTGTAAGCCGATTCCACCAGCGGGAGTCCTCGGGCTTGTAACCGAGTTTCTTCCGCAAAGCCGCAGGCATCTGCCGGCAGAAGGCTACAATCTCAAGTTCGGGCAGGTCTTGCTTAGCGCGTTCGGTGTCGAACCAATGATCTAGAGACTTCCAGGTCGCGCGATCCCAGCTTTCGCGGAGGGTGGCGTGGAGCAGGGCGCGGCGGGAGTCGGCGGACTCCGAACGGTTCAATGCGCTTTGCAGGACGTCGCGGGCGTCGCGATCCCCCTCAGGGCCGCATTCCGCTGCTTCCCGCGTGACGCGCACGAGCACATCCATAGCTTCCCGGTCCGGAAAGACGAGACGGACCAAGGCAACAA
>Ga0082335_1007856_pt1 | contig 12579 bp, 16 predicted proteins | sample Subgrocontami58m_FD_72375 | JGI IMG/M metagenome (GOLD analysis project Ga0082335, IMG submission 72375) | Subsurface groundwater microbial communities from S. Glens Falls, New York, USA - GMW37 contaminated, 5.8 m (SPADES assembly) (version 2) ...
TAACAGGCCCGAATGGATGGGGCTGGCCGTTCTGCCCGTGATTCCTCCCGATTTGCGTCCCCTGGTGCCCCTGGACGGCGGGCGGTTTGCCACTTCTGATCTTAACGATCTTTACCGGCGGGTGATTAACCGCAACAACCGCTTGAAGAGACTGCAGGAATTGAACGCTCCGGAAATCATCATCAGGAACGAGAAACGTATGCTGCAGGAGGCGGTGGACGTCCTCTTTGACAACGGTCGGCGGGGCAGGGCCATTACCGGTTCGAACAAACGGCCGCTGAGATCGCTTTCCGATATGTTGAAGGGAAAACAGGGGCGATTTCGACAAAATCTGCTCGGTAAACGCGTCGATTATTCCGGGCGGTCGGTCATTACCGTGGGGCCGGATTTGAGGCTGCATCAATGCGGCTTACCTAAGAAAATGGCACTCGAGCTTTTCAAACCTTTTATTTATAACCGTCTGCAGGAGAAGGGTTACGTAACTACGGTAAAGAGTGCCAAGAAAATGGTGGAGAAGGAGACCGCGGAGGTATGGGACGCTCTGGATGAAGTGGTGCGTGAATACCCGATTATGCTGAACCGGGCACCGACATTACACCGGCTCGGCCTGCAGGCCTTCGAACCGATCCTGATTGAAGGCAAGGCGATCCAGTTGCATCCGCTGGTTTGCACGGCCTTTAACGCCGATTTCGACGGGGATCAGATGGCGGTGCACGTACCTTTGTCCATAGAGGCCCAAGCGGAGGCCCGCATCCTGATGATGTCGACGAACAATATTCTCTCCCCGGCCAACGGCAAGCCAATAATCATCCCCAGCCAGGACATAGTGCTGGGGATATACTATTTGACCCGCGATAAAGACGGCGTCCTGGGAGAAGGGATGAAGTTTTCCGGACCCGAGGAAGTCCGCAGCGCCGTGGATAACAATATCGTCGATCTGCATGCCAGGATCAAGGTGCGGATCAAGGGCGAGCTGAAAGAAACAACCGCCGGCCGGATAATACTCTATGAAATTATTCCGGCGGAACTTTCCTTTGACCTCATTAACAAAGTTATGAATAAGAAGGAACTGGCCAACTTAATCGATTATTGTTACCGTTCCAGCGGCGACAAGACGACGGTTCTGCTTGCCGACCGCCTGAAGGATTTAGGTTTCAAGTACGCGACGAAGGCCGGCATTTCTTTCGCCGTCCATAACATGCTCATACCGGATAATAAGAAGGAAATCGTGGGCCGGGCCGACAAGGATGTAGTAAAGATCCAAAAGCAGTATATGGACGGCCTGATTACGGACGGCGAACGGTACAATAAAGTTATCGATATTTGGGCTCAGGCAACGGAAAATATTGCTGCCGAGATGCTCTCCGGCATCAGCACGGAAGAAATTCAGCACAAAGACGGCAGCAAGAAGCGGGTGGGCAGTTTCAATCCCATTTTCATGATGGCCGATTCGGGCGCCCGCGGTAGCGCAGTCCAGCTGAGGCAGCTGGCGGGGATGAGGGGTTTGATGGCGAAACCGTCCGGTGAAATCATTGAAACCCCGATTACGGCGAATTTCCGGGAAGGGCTGACGGTACTCCAATACTTCATATCCACCCACGGTGCGCGGAAGGGGCTGGCCGATACGGCCCTGAAGACCGCCAATTCCGGTTACCTGACCCGCCGGCTGGTTGATGTGGCCCAGGATTGCATCATCACCGAGGAAGACTGCAACACCATCGACGGTATCTACGTAATGGCGCTGATGGAAGGGGGCGAGATCTTCGAGACAGCTGGAGAAAGAGTCCTGGGGCGAGTGGCCTTGACGGAAATAAATGATCCCTTCACCGGCGAAATTTTGGTCAACAAAAACCAGGAGATCGATGAAGCAGTAGCGGAGAAGATAGACCGGGCCGGCATCGAAAAAGCCAATATCAGGTCGGTTCTCACCTGCCGCTCGAAACACGGTGTTTGTGCGATGTGCTACGGCAGAGATCTGGCTCATGGCCATCTCGTGAATATCGGTGAAGCCGTGGGGATTGTGGCGGCTCAGTCGATCGGCGAGCCTGGCACCCAGTTGACGATGAGGACTTTCCATATCGGCGGCACGGCTAAATTTGAAGAGCATTCCACACTAGAGGCGAGGCACGACGGTACGGCCACCTTCGTAAACTTGCAGACAGTAAGGAGTAAGACGGGTGATCTGGTGGTGATGAACCGGCATGGGGAGATTCATGTGCTCGATGAACAGGGAAGGAGCCGCGGCAAGTATACGGTTCCTTACGGTGCCCACATCAAGTCTCAGGATAGCAGTCCGGTGAAAAGAGGCGATTTGCTGGCGGAGTGGGACCCCTTTTCGATTCCGATCCTGGCCGAGGTCGATGGTACAGTGAAATTTGGCGATATCGTCGAAGGCAAAACGATGCAGGAACAGGTAGATGAAGTAACCGGCTTATCCCGTAAAGTTATCGTGGAATTCAAGGCTGCCGATCTGCGTCCGCGGGTTTCCATCAAAGACAGCAAGGGGCGAACGGCCAAGGTTCCCGGGACGAAGAATGCCGTGGCCAGGCACCTGCTTTCTGTGGGCGCCAACATCGTTGTATCCGAAGGAGATATGGTGCGGGCCGGTGACATTCTGGCCAAGATTCCCAGGGAAACGACAAAAACCAAGGATATCACCGGCGGCTTGCCCAGAGTGGCCGAACTTTTCGAGGCGAGGAAGCCGAAGGAATTTGCCGTTATTAGTGAAATTGACGGTATTGTGGCCTATGGGAAGGATGCCAAAGGGAAGAGGAAGGTGGTTGTGACCCCCGATGTGGGAGAAGAAAAAGAGTATCTGATCCCGAAGGGCAAACACGTAAGCGTTCAGGAGGGCGATCGGGTTACGGCGGGAGAACCGCTCATGGACGGTGTGCACAACCCCCATGACCTCCTGGCTATCAAGGGCGAGAAGGAACTGGCTAAATACCTGGTCGACGAAGTGCAGGAAGTGTATCGCCTTCAGGGGGTCAAGATCAACGATAAACATATGGAAGTGATCGTTCGGCAGATGCTGCGCCGGGTTAAGGTTGTGGATCCCGGCGATACGTCTTTTATTGGTGACGAGCAAGTGGAGAAATACCGCCTGCAGGAAGAAAATGAGCGGGTAATAGAGAAAGGCGGGCGTCCGGCGGTAGGAAGGCCGATCCTCTTAGGAGTCACCAAGGCTTCCCTCAGTACGCAGAGCTTCATTTCGGCAGCTTCCTTCCAGGAAACAACGCGTGTGCTTACGGAAGCGAGCATGGCCGGAAAGACAGACTATTTGCGGGGTTTGAAGGAGAACGTAATTATGGGGAGGCTGATTCCTGCAGGCACCGGGTTACCCCTCTACCGTAAACTGGGCATTAAAACGGCGGGCGAAGATATTTTGCCTTCCGAGGCGGAAGCAGACGAGAACAGGGAAAATAAAGACGAGAAAATACTTGACATAATGGCGACAAATTGATAACTACATCATTTTTGCGCAAGCTTAAAAGTCAGCGGTAATTTGCCACAACATTTAGGGGAACAGTGATGCCGACAGTCAATCAGTTAATCCGTAAGGGGAGAGAGAAGATAGGGCAGAAGGTGACGACACCTGCGCTCGCCAGTTCCCCTCAGCGGCGGGGAGTTTGCGTGCGGGTGTACACAACGACGCCCAAGAAACCGAACTCCGCCTTAAGAAAAGTCGCGAGAGTCCGTCTCACGAGCGGTTACGAAGTTACTTCTTACATCCCCGGCGTTGGTCATAACCTTCAGGAGCATTCCGTGGTTCTGGTACGCGGTGGGAGGGTGAAGGATCTTCCCGGTGTGCGGTATCATATTATAAGGGGTACACTCGATGCCGTAGGCGTTCAAGATCGGAAACAGGGTAGATCCAAGTATGGGGCCAAGAGGCCGAGTTAGGAATTGTCATTATGCCGAGAAGAAGAGAAGTAGCTAAAAGGGAAATATTACCGGACCCCAAGTACAATAACCAGCTCGTGGCGAAGTTCATTAATAACCTGCTGAAAAGGGGTAAGAAAAGTATTGCCGAATCCATAGTTTACGGTGCTTTCGATATTATTGAAAAGAAGCTTAAAGAGCAGCCCGTGGAGGTTTTTGAAAAAGCCGTTAACAACGTGAAGCCGGTTATTGAAGTAAAGGCGAGGCGTGTCGGCGGTTCCACCTATCAGGTGCCTACCGAGGTGGCGCCCTCCCGCCGGGTGGCTCTGGGGATACGCTGGTTAATTCTGCATGCGCATGAACGCGGGGAGAAAACTATGAGAGAAAAGCTCGCGGCTGAGCTGATTGACGCGGCCAACAACCGCGGGGCAGCGATCAAAAAGAAGGAAAGCGTTCATAAGATGGCGGAAGCTAACAAGGCTTTTGCGCACTACAGATTTTAACAACAATTCCGACCCTTAATAGCACCTTTACTGTTTCCTTAGTTTATTTAGAGAACACAGAGCTTCGGGAAGGTGCCGTAGGGCTTAAATTATCTGCATAAAGGACCATTTAAAGCTTAAGGAGGTAAATGGAGATGGCTAAGAAAAAATTTGAAAGGACCAAGCCACATCTTAATATCGGAACGATAGGGCACGTGGACCATGGCAAGACGACCTTAACGGCAGCGATCACGAAGCATCTGGCCAAGAAGGGTTTTGCCGAATTCAGGCCTTTCGATTCTATCGACAACGCCCCGGAAGAGAAGGAAAGAGGCGTAACCATCAACATATCCCACGTGGAGTATGAAACTACCAAACGTCATTATGCCCATGTTGACTGCCCCGGGCATGCCGATTATATAAAGAATATGATTTCCGGCGCTGCTCATATGGATGGAGCTATTCTCGTCGTGGCCGCCTCCGACGGTCCTATGCCGCAGACCAGGGAGCATATTCTCCTGGCGCGCCAGGTGCAGGTTCCCTATATTGTAGTTTATCTAAATAAAGTCGATCTGGTGGACGATCCGGAGCTCCTGGATCTCGTGGAACTGGAATTAAGAGAACTGTTGACCGCCTACGAGTTTCCCGGCGACGATATCCCCATTATCCGGGGGTCAGCGTTGAAGGCCCTGGAGGCGGAAGATGTTAATTCGCCCGATGTTAAGTCTATTGACGAATTAATGGACGCCGTTGATAACTACGTTCCCGACCCCTTACGCGATCTGGATAAGCCTTTCCTCATGCCGGTGGGCGATGTATTTACTATCTCCGGTCGCGGTACCGTGGTTACCGGTAGGATCGATCGCGGGATTGTCAAGGTCGGCGAAGATGTGGAAATTATCGGCATTAGACCAACCATAAAAACCGTCTGCACGGGTGTGGAAATGTTCCGCAAAACACTGGATGAAGGGCGGGCAGGTGATGATGTCGGCTTACTGCTTCGCGGAATCAAGCGCGAAGAGGTGGAGAGAGGGCAGGTAGTTGCCAAACCGGCTTCCATAACCCCGCACACTAAATTCCAGGCCGCAGTTTACGTCTTGACGAAAGAAGAAGGCGGACGGCATACACCATTTTTCAACGGCTATCGTCCCCAGTTCTATTTCAGGACCACCGACGTGACCGGTGTTGCGACTTTGCCCAAGGATGTGGAAATGGTTATGCCCGGGGATAATGTTAATCTGGAGATCGAATTGATTACGCCGATAGCCATGGAGGAACAGCTCAGGTTTGCAATCCGGGAAGGTGGCCGGACCGTAGGCGCCGGAGTTGTAAGCAAGGTCATCGAATAACAGGCAAGAGTCACGGTGGTTTAGGCAGGATGGTCCTGCCGGTCCCTTTCTTTAGCCTCTTTTGGGTTGAGTGGAAATGAAAGAACAAAAGATAAGAATTCGCCTCAAAGCTTATGATTTTAAACTATTGGACAAGTCCGTAGGCGAAATCATCGAAACAGCAAAAAGGACGGGGGCGCGGATCGCCGGGCCAGTGCCGTTGCCGACGGAAATTAATAAATATTGCGTCAACCGGTCACCGCATGTGGACAAAAAATCAAGAGAGCAATTCGAGATTAGGACGCATAAGAGATTGATTGACATTATTGAACCGACGCAATCTACAGTAGATGCCCTGATGAAACTGGACCTCTCGGCAGGTGTGGATGTAGAGATCAAGGCCTAAAGCGGGATGCCGGCGATGTGATCGGAATATTCCAAGGTTTGGCGATTGACGCGCGAAACCGGCGGTCAGGTGCCGGATCGGGATTTAAAAAGGGTTTCCGCATTGTTCAGCGGCTCTGGACTTAATAGTTATAACTAATGCCTGCCTCTCGCAGGAGTAACAGAGTGTAGATATGAAAATGGGAATTATTGGTAAAAAGTTGGGGATGAGCCAGGTATTTTCCGAGGATGGAGCTACCGTGCCGGTAACGGTTATTGAGGTGGAACCATCGCTGGTGATTCAAAAGAAAACCAAGGACAGTGACGGCTATGATGCCCTGCAACTTGGTTACGGCCGCGTTGCTCAGAACCGGGTGACTAAACCTCTGCAAGGGCATTTCAAAAAGGCCGACAAGGGCTGCTTCAGAGTACTGGCGGAATTCAGGGCCGAGGCGGGGAATTATGAACTGGGCCAGGAAATCGGCGTGTCCATTTTTCAGGCCGGCGACCTGGTAGATGTCGTGGGTACTTCCAAAGGCAAGGGATTTGCAGGCGTAGTAAAAAGGCATGGGTTTGGCGGGGGGCGCAAGTCTCACGGTTCCATGTTTCACCGCGCCCCGGGCTCAATAGGGGCCAGCGCGGAGCCGTCCCGCGTCTTCAAAGGTCAGAAATTGCCCGGACATATGGGAAGTGAGAGGAAAACAGTACAGAACCTGTTAGTCTGGGCTGTGGACGCGAGCCGGAATCTGATGCTGGTTAAAGGGGCGGTTCCGGGGAGTAGAAAAAGTTACCTTTTAGTTAAGCAGGCGATAAAGAATGCCGGCTGAATTTTAGTGGGAGGGTAACCTCCCCTGTTTCCGGACGATTTTATAGATGTGGGTGTTGTGATGCCGATTGCCGCTGTATACGATATAGAAAAAAATAAAGTGTCGGAAATCGAATTAAGTGACGCTGTATTTGACGTGGAAGTGAACAAAGACGTTCTCTACGAAGTGGTGAAGATGCAGCTGGCGTCCAGAAGAAGCGGCACTGCTGATACCAAAGAAAGAGGCGAAATTTCGGGGGGCGGTAAGAAACCCTGGCGTCAGAAGGGAACAGGAAGAGCGCGCGCCGGTACCAGCCGGTCGCCGCTATGGCGAGGCGGTGGAACTGTTTTTGGGCCGCAGCCGCGTGACTATTCCTACAAGGTGCCGAAGAAGGTGAGAAAAAAGGCCCTGTTGTCGGCATTGACCCTTAAGTACCGCGGGAATCGGCTGGTCATCCTCAGAGATTTCCCGTTGGCGGAGATAAAAACAAAAAACTTCCTGGATGTTGTAAAACGTTTCGAGTGGGAAAAGGTGCTTTTTGTCTTGGATAAATCCTATCCGGTGCTGGAAAAATCATCGAGGAACTTAAAAAACGTTAAAATGATGAGATCAGAGGGGATCAATGTGTATGATCTGCTCAATCATGAGCATGTCGTATTATTGGAACCCTCTGTAAAGCTGATCGAAGGGACTTTGATTTCATAATGGAACAGCATCGCATTATCAAAAAGTATCTCGTAACGGAAAAGAGTACGGTGGCGAAGGACGAAGGAAATAAGTACATTTTCCAGGTGGACAGGGATGCCAACAAGATTGAGATTGGCAAGGCGGTGGGCAATCTGTTCAAAGTTAAAGTCCTCGATGTTCGAGTCATGAATGTCCCGGGAAAGAAAAAGCGTGTTGGCAAAATAATGGGTGAAAAAAGTTCCTGGAAAAAGGCGATTGTGACGCTAGCCAAGGATAACCGGATCGATATTATAGAAGGTGTATAGGGGAAGGATTTAGCAGATGGCAATACGAAGTTATAAACCCACTTCACCGGGAAGGCGATTCCAGACTTGCTCTGATTTCCAGGAGATAACGTCGACGACGCCCGAAAAGAAACTTCTTAAATCGCTTACCCGGACGGGCGGACGCAACAGTTATGGCCGGATTACAACGCGGCATATCGGCGGCGGTCATAAGCGAAAGTACAGATTAGTGGATTTTCGGCGCGACAAACTGGACATTCCGGCCCGAGTGGCTGCCATTGAATACGATCCCAACCGGTCGGCGCGGATCGCCTTACTGCACTACCTGGATGGTGAAAAGCGTTACATTATCGCCCCCGCAAAATTGGATGTGGGGGAAATGATCATCAGTGGGGAAAATGCGGACATCAAGATCGGTAATACGGTGCCGCTCAAAAATATGCCGCTCGGTTCATTGATCCATAACCTGGAAATTAAAGTGGGGCGGGGCGGTCAGCTGATCAGAAGCGCCGGTACCATGGGTCAGCTCATGGCTAAGGAAGGCAGCTACGCACAAGTGAGACTGCCCTCCGGGGCAGTGCGAAAAATCTTCATGGAATGTAAGGCAACGCTCGGGCAGGTTGGCAATCTGGACCATGAGAATGTGAGTCTGGGTAAAGCAGGGCGATCGCGATGGCTGGGGATACGTCCGTCGGTACGGGGCGTGGCTATGAATCCGGTCGATCATCCCATGGGGGGCGGTGAGGGGAAATCATCGGGAGGAAGGCATCCCTGTACACCTTGGGGAGTACCGACAAAAGGCCACAAGACGAGGAAGAACAAGAGTACGGATAAATATATTGTCAAAGGAAGAGGTTAAAAGGTGGCGCGTTCGATTAAGAAGGGTGCATATGTTGAAGGCAGGCTCCTGGGAAGGGTAAGGACGGCGGAGACAACGGGCAGTAAAGGCGTGCTCAAGACCTGGTCCCGTCGTTCCACGATAACGCCAGAATTGATAGGACATACCTTTGCGGTGCACAACGGCAAAAAGTTTATTCCCGTGTTTGTTAGCGAAAACATGGTGGGGCATAAATTAGGTGAGTTCTCGCCGACGAGGACGTTTTACAGTCATGCCGGGGACCGGAAGACAAAGGTCCGCAAGTAACTTTACCGCGAGAGCGGCAATAAAGGTGCCGGGCGCGGAAACAGCGCCAGAACCTTTGCTGTTAAAGGCGGCAGTGCATAATCGTTGTTTGGAGAAGATATGGAAGCCAGGGCAACCGCTAAATATATTCGGATTTCTCCCCAGAAAGTCAGGCTGGTGGTGGATTTGATTCGGGGTAAAAAAATTGACGAGGCTCAAAAAATCCTCATGTTTACGAGAAAGTATGCGGCCTCTCAGGTGCGTAAAGTCTTGAGTTCCGCTGTGGCCAACGCCAGGCAGAATGCCAATATGGATGAAAACGTTCTCTTTGTGAAAGAGATATTCGTCGATCAGGGGCCATCTCTCAAAAGGTGGCGGGCAAGGGCGCAGGGCCGGGCGGCTGCCATAAAAAAAAGAATGAGCCATATAACGGTAATATTGCAGGAAACGTGAATCGTGCAGCGAGAAAACGCAGAATATAATTTCCAACTTGGTAATGAGCGGGAGGTAGAGGATTGGGGCAGAAGGTAAATCCGATCGGGTTTCGGCTGGGCGGAATAAAGACATGGCGGTCGCTGTGGTTTGCGGAAAAGGGTTACAGCGCCATGCTTCACGAGGATGTCAAGATCAGAAAGTATCTCAAGAAGAAGCTTTATCATGCCGGTATTTCCCGGATTGAAATTGAGAGGGCCGCGAATAAATCCAAGATCAACATTTATGCCACGCGGCCTGGCATCATCATCGGGAAAAAGGGTGCGGATATTGAGAAGCTGAAGAAGGACGTGGAGCGAGTCAGTTCCGGAGAGGCAATAATCAACATCCTGGAGGTTCGCAAGCCGGAAGTGGATGCCCAGCTTGTGGCGGAGAACATCGCGCAGCAGCTGGAAAGACGGGTGGCCTTCAGGAGGGCGATGAAAAAGAGCGTTACTTCAGCGATCAAATTTGGCGCCAAAGGCATCAGGGTAGCTTGTTCGGGTAGACTGGGCGGCGCTGAAATGTCACGTTCCGAGTGGTATCGGGAAGGGCGGGTACCCCTGCATACCCTGAGAGCGGATATCGATTACGGGTTTACGGAGGCTCATACGGCCTACGGGCTGATTGGGGTAAAGGTCCTGATGTTCCATGGCGAGGTACTGCCGGGAAAGAAAGATACAATTTAGCAAGTTAGAAATTATCCCGTTCATCGGGGTTAGTGTCGGAGTGAGTGTGCGGTATCGTACAGAGAGTTGAAAGCCGACGGTTGTTTTTTTGCGAAGGGATTGAGTTATCATGTTAATGCCGAAGAGAGTTAAATACAGGAAGCTGCAAAAAGGTCGCATGGGTGGTAAGGCCGGCCGCGGTGCCGACGTGGCTTTCGGTGAATTCGGTTTGCAGGCCGCGGAATGCGGATGGATCACGGCAAGACAGATCGAAGCTGCCCGTATTGCGATGACGCGCTATGTAAAAAGGGGCGGTAAAATCTGGATAAGGGTATTTCCGCATAAGTCCGTTACTAAGAAACCGGCGGAAACAAGAATGGGAAAAGGTAAAGGGGCGCCTGAAGAATGGGTCGCGGTGGTAAAGCCGGGCATCGTATTGTACGAAATGGACGGAGTTACTCCGGATGTGGCGCGTGAGGCCTTTCGGCTGGCAGCTCATAAACTTCCCATCGCGACGAAGTTTCTGGCCAGGGAGGCACTATAATGGAGATCAAGGAAATTCGCGATCTGGGCAGTGAAGAGTTGCAGAGGAAAAATAGGGAATTGGGCGAAGAACTTTTCCGCCTCCGTCTCCGACATACCTCGGGACAGCTCGAAGCAACTTCGGCACTTGGACGTACGAAAAGGGATATCGCGCGGATCAAGACTATACTGAGGGAGAGGGAGGCTCGTTAGGATGTCTGATCGGGGCAATAAAAGGACGATTCAGGGTGTTGTTGTAGGCGACAAGATGGAAAAGACTGTCGTCGTGCGGACGGAAAGACTGGTCAAACACGAAATATTTCATAAATATATAAGAAGACATGTGAAGTATAAGGCCCATGACGAGAGGAACGAGTGCCGGGTGGGCGATAAAGTAGTGATTGTTGAATCGAGACCCGTAAGCAAGGAAAAGCGCTGGCGGGTACAGGAGATACTTGAGAAGGCGAGATAGATCACAACATGATCTGTGCCCAATGGGCGCGCTTCGCCGAAGGCGACGGTCATTTCTTCACTTTGATATAGAATGGGTTATTTGTTGTAGCGGGGTATTATTATGATTCAAATGCAGACCATTTTAAATGTCGCCGACAATTCCGGTGCCAAGAAGGTTATGTGCATAAAAGTGCTGGGCGGGTCGAAAAGACGATATGCCAGCGTTGGTGATGTGATTGTCGTGGCGGTAAAGGAATCCCTTCCTAATTCCAAGGTTAAGAAGGGAGACGTCATGAAGGCCGTAATTGTCCGTACGGTGAAAGAGGTCAGAAGGCAGGATGGGTCCTTTCTGAAATTCGATGATAACTCCGCAGTGTTGATTACAAACCAGTTGGAGCCCGTGGGGACAAGAATTTTCGGTCCGGTAGCCCGTGAGTTACGGGCGAAGCAGTTCATGAAAATCATCTCCTTGGCGCCCGAGGTTTTATAAATGGTCGCGGTGGTAATTCCGCGGTTAGATATTGTTTTAACGAAGTGTAAACGGTTTTTTTCCGGGGATGGACGATGCAGGGAATGCAATTGAAAAAGGGAGACACGGTAAAGGTTATTGCCGGTAAGGAAAAAGGAAAAACTGGCAAGATACTGAGGGTTGTCGCCGATAAAGATAAAGTAGTGGTCGAGAAGTTGAACTTTGTGAAGAGGCATCAGAAGCCGGATGCCAAGGGCAAGGGCGGGATCGTGGAGAAGGAAGCGCCGATTCACATTTCCAATGTGATGCTGCTTTGCAGCAAATGCAATGCCGCTGTCCGGGTGGGACATAAGACTCTGGAGGATGGGAAAAAAGTGCGTATCTGCGGTAAATGTGATGAAATACTGAATGCTTAAGGTCGAACTAAAATGGCAAGATTAAAGGACTATTACATAAAAGAAGTTGTCCCGGCTTTAATCAAGGAAATGGGCTATAAGAATCGCATGCAGGTCCCCAAGATGGAGAAGATTGTCGTTAACATGGGGGTTGGCGAAGCGATCCAGAATGCGAAAATTCTGGACAAGGCCACGGAGGAGTTGGCCCTGATAACGGGGCAAAAGCCTGTGATTACGAAAGCAAAGCGATCTATTGCGACATTTAAGCTGCGCCAGGGCATGTCCATCGGATGTTGTGTAACCTTGCGTAAAGAGACAATGTACGAGTTTTTCGACCGCCTGGTAAATGCTGCAATTCCCCAGATCAGGGATTTTCGCGGCATTTCGGCGAGTTCGTTCGACGGCCGGGGGAATTTTGCCATGGGACTGCAGGAGCAGATAATATTCCCGGAAATAGAATACGATAAGGTCGAAAAGGTGCGAGGGATGAATATAGTAATCGTTACCTCGGCCAAGACGGATGAAGAGGGAAGAAAGCTCCTGAAATATATGGGGGTTCCCTTTAAGAGTTAAAGGTCACGAGCGGCCGGTGACTGCCTGCATGTGACCGTGGAGGAATTAGTGT
>Ga0082335_1007857_pt1 | contig 12579 bp, 11 predicted proteins | sample Subgrocontami58m_FD_72375 | JGI IMG/M metagenome (GOLD analysis project Ga0082335, IMG submission 72375) | Subsurface groundwater microbial communities from S. Glens Falls, New York, USA - GMW37 contaminated, 5.8 m (SPADES assembly) (version 2) ...
CAGGCGCACCTTGCGGGTAAAGATGATCAACTGGTCAAGGTCGGACCTCTTTTGGAAATGGTTGGTGATTGGATGCCTTTCCTTTCTGGACCTGAAGACGAACAGTTGAAGGAGATTAGAAAACATGAGCGCACCGGTAGGCCACTCGGTGCGACGGGATTTGTCGAAAAGTTGGAATCGACCCTTGGCCGTTCCTTGAAACGCGGCAAGCCAGGACCAAAAAACAAAATGAGTTAAATATGGATGTCCCCCGAATACCCATCATACTTGACAAAGACAGATCTCCCGTGTACATGTGTAATACATAAATGACAGGAGAGACACCATGAATACAGCAATATCCGTTAGGCTGCCTAAAGACCTCGCCGATCAGCTTGACAGCATAGCCAAAGAAACCGAGAGGCCACGTTCTTTTATCATCCAGAAAGCGCTGGAGTCATATATTGAAGATTTCGCCGATCTTCAGATTGCACTCGACCGGCTCCACGACAAGAGCGATCCTATCATTTCCGGTGAAGAACTGAGGGAGTCTCTTGGCTTATAGCGTTGTCTACAAGAAGTCGGTACATCGCGATCTCAAAAAGCTTTCAAAAGCTGAGGTCAGCCTCATCCTTGACCAAATAGAACAAGAGCTTACAAAGAAACCTGAGTCATACCCCGTACTCAAAGGCCAATTTGCCGGGCTACGCAAGTATCGTATTGGTGACTATAGGGTAATTTATGCCCTTGTGAGTACAGATATTCTTGTCCTCCGAATCGGTAATCGGAGAGATGTTTACAAAGGCGAAATCTAATCAATCAACCCGACCGGGAACATTGCCGGTGCAAATTGCCAAGACCCCGGCCCGGCGGGTTATTTCTACCGTTACTCTCTTTCCATGCGTAATCCTCAATTCTTGGACCAATCCACCACTGAACTAGTAGGTGTTATTTCAATTAGCCCCGGCTTTTTGACACAGCCTGGCAAGTGCGGTATATAGCCAAGCCAAGGACAAATTAGGGAATATTTCAAACAATGGATATCCCGTCAGGGGAGTAATGATGGCAGCGAAAAAATATCATCTCATCTTATCGCTTTTGGTGATGGCGGTTTTTCTCTGGTCAGGCATTGAGGTTCAAGATACGCGTTTTACATGGTTTCTGGAAGTCCTGCCATTCATGATCGCTTTTCCGCTACTGGTTCTCACCTATAAACGTTTTCCCTTGAGCAATGTCATGTATGCGCTGATCGCGATCCATGCCGTGATTTTAATGGTGGGCGGTCATTACTCCTATGCAAAAGTGCCGCTCGGTTTCTGGTGCCAGGATTGGTTTGGGTGGACGCGCAACAACTACGATAAAATCGGCCATTTGATGCAAGGCTTTGGTCCGGCGATCTATGCCCGCGAGATTTTGTGGCGCACTTCACCGCTTCGCCCGGGTAAATGGCTTGCTTTTATGGCAATAAGCGTACCCTTGGCTTTTTCAGCTGTCTACGAAATCATCGAGTGGGCAATGTCGGCCATCTACAACGCCGACGCGGAGGCGTTCCTCGGCACGCAGGGTTATATCTGGGATACGCAGACGGACATGTTTTACTGCCTTATCGGTTCGGCAGCGGCGCTGACCATGCTTTCGAAATTGCATGACCGCTCCCTGAAAAAAGTGGCGGCTCTTCCACTTCCCGGCGCAGGAGTTTCTTTTGGATATAGGGAAAGAGGGCAAGGGCCACGGCGATAAGAAAATGAGGCTGCCCGCTTAATTCCGGAATATCTCCGCCGCCAGATTGCGCATTTTCCCTCTGGCGGTCTGGTAGTCTTCGCCGAGGATGGCGTCGTTTGGTCGCGGTATAACGAAAGGATCGATACCTTCCGTCGCTACATCCAGGCGTGTTGAAACATAGCCATGGCCCTTGGAATAGACGGCGGCACCCTCCCGGCTCAACAGCCAATTGATAAAAAGCTTGGTGGCGTTTGGATGGGGTAACTTGTCGAAAACCATGATATTTCCCGGTCCGGAAGTGGTGGGCCGGGGCTCTTTGAGATCTATATAGGCCAAAGGAGCACCCGTGCGGATCATTTGTACCGTGGTCGCTTTATCCGGCGCCAGGGCAGCGGCATACTTCCCACGGGCCACCCACTCCGTAAGCAGGCGCTGGTCCCTGGTGACAGCCGGTTCCTGCCTGGCAAGCTGTTTCATGTAGGCTGTTCCTTTCTCCAACCCCATGACCTTGGCCACGATGAAGGTGAACCACTCCGATCCGGCGCCCCCGACGGAGGGGTCATTGATCGCCAGCTTTCCCCGCCACTTGGGCTCGAGTAAATCCTGGTGTGAGGTGATTTCCCCGGGCTTGACGATCTCGGTATTGATGAGCATGTAAGGAGAGGAACCGAGCACCAGCGCTGCCAGGTGCCCTTCTTTATCGGCGAAGGGCATCTTTTCGCCTCTCCAGTGAGCAAGATCCAAGATTTCCGGTAATACCAACAAAGACGACAGGGGCAGGGTGAATCCTTTGAGCTGGGGAGAACCAAAATAGCTTTCCAGGCCTATAAATCCCACATCCACCATGTATAACCCTGCTCTTCTTTCGGTCTCCACTTTAGCTACAATTTCCGATCCCCTGCTCATGATGATGTCCAGGGTAATTCCGTACTTCTGCCGGAAAGCGGTGACCATTGCCGTCCGCGCTTCTCCTATGGGGCCGGCATAGATTACCACTCTGCCCTCCTTTTTTGCCTCATTAATCAGCTTGTCCCATTCCGCCTTGAGAGTAGGAGGACTTGCCTGGGTAGCGGAGCGCTCCGTCACCGCGGCAATAAGAGAAGAAGACGGGAAAGCCGAAAGCAAACCAAGGAATAAAGAAACAAACAGTAAAGATGGAGACTTCATTGTTTTCCTCCTAAGTTCGGGCGTAGAATAACCTTTGGTCTGCCGGACTTCTTTGGCAAGTTACTGGATTTCATCATGTATTCCTATATTTTTTTCCCTGGGCATTGCTGGACAGTATATGGAGAGCGATGATGTGTGTCAAGAACTAAAAAATCCGATAGTTTAATCTGAGGGACGAAATATATGGACTTCTTACTCCAATCCTATGCCAGGTCCTCTTTGAAGCGCCGGTGCAGCGTTGGTCATCGAAGAGTCCCGGTAACGCCCCATTAGGAGTCAACTGTTCCTTTCCTATCACTTTTTAAAAGGGGCTGTAATAGGTATTGACTTTATTCCCCTGGTGTGTAATCTCACGAAAGAAGTGTGTGGCGTATGTCAAGGCCCATGCCGGACTCGTGAAGCAAGTGGGTACTTTTAGGAGTTCATCAAGTTTTCCTTTAATCTGATTTGCCTCTTTGCCTTCTATAAAGATCGTCCGGCAGTAACTTTTTTTACTAATAGGACCAGACAACCGGTTAGACCAAGGAGGGGAAAATATATGGCGCAGAAGAAGAAAGAAACGGGAAAAGACCCGGCAGTCCCGGCGACAGCGGAAGCAAAGCCGGAGGGCTGGGGGCGGGAAAATTACCCCTATCCCAAGGGGGCTGCTTTCATCGAGTGCGATGAAATGAAATGCGTCGGCTGCGGAATCTGCCAGATGGCCTGTTCTATGGCCCATTTTGGCGTGATCAATAAGGAACTGGCACGGATTCAGGTGCGCAAATACCTCCTGCCCCTGCCCAAGGCGGTGCAGGTAACCTGCTGTCAATGCCCGCCCGAAGAAAGGGAGTGTCAAAAGGCTTGTCCGCTCAAAAAATCACCGGCCATTTACTTCGATAAGGAATCGCTGCATATGGTGGTGGACGAAGAAAGGTGTCTCGGACAAAAATGCCTTTTGTGCAAGAAGGCCTGTCCGGCAGATGCAATACGCGTTTACCCCGCCGTCGCCGCCAAACCCTTTGTTTGTGATTTGTGCGACAGTGAAAATGTCGGCGACCGGAGGCCCCAGTGCGTAGATGTCTGTCCCTACGGGGCACTGTATTTTAAAGGAACTCAGCACGGTGAACTAATGCATGACCACGTGCGCAAGCATGCCGATGAAAAGGCCGCCTTGATTGCCAAGCGGATGTATCCCCTGAAAAGAGAAAGCATGTTCAACCCGACGTGGAGGTATAAGAATGACTGAGATAAAATTTAACCTGTTGGAAGTGGATCTCACCAATGAGACGAGTCGGGTGGTGGATGTAACCGAGGAGGTAAAGAAATATCTGGGGGGCAGGGGACTGGCCAATAAACTGATCTGGGATGCAGTGCCGCAGGGAGCCGATCCCCTGGGGCCGGACAACGTCCTGCATGTGGGGGTGGGACCTTTAACCGGCCTGATCGGCACAAAAACCATTTTGAGTTTTAAATCCCCCCTCACCGACTGGGTCGGCCGCAGCTCCATCTCCGGTTATTTTGGCGAAGAGATCGTGAGGGCTCAATATAATGCCGGCATCTTGATCAAGGGCCGGGCGAAGCGGCCGGTATACCTCTATGTCTATAACGACGAGGTTAAAATCGAGGATGCCACGGACCTGTGGGGCAAGTGGAAGCAGGAGACGGAAGTGACCTTGCGGGACCGGTTGAATAGTCAAACCGGCGAGATGTTCGGTGTGCTGTGTATCGGTCCGGCGGGCGAAAACCTGGTGCGTTACGCCAATGCCACCACGGAGTTCGTGCATTCCGCTTCCAAGTGGGGATGCGGCGCCGTCATGGGCTCCAAGAATCTCAAGGCGATTTGTGTGAAGGGGACTAAAGGGCCCCTCTATGCCGATCACCAGAAGGTTTGGCAGCTTTTCCGGACCTACGCCACCAGCTCGAAGACGGCGCTGCGAAAGCTGTCGGAAAGCCGCTGGGGACACACCACCTCCCCGCCGCACCTACTCCGTTATGCGGGTGAAGGCATTAAGAATAACCATCTCAGCTACAATCACGATATCGTGAAGCAGAGCAACAGCCTGGAGCACCACTTGAAGTATTACATGTGGACGGACGGCTGCCCCGGGTGCGCGGCCTCCTGTTTTGTGCCTTACTTTAAGAACAGCGAACGGGGCGCCTTCGCCGGGGAGTTCCGGCACGACAATACGGGCGGCTTCAACGCCAATATCATGATCGGCTATGAGGAGATGGCCGAGCTCTCGCCGCTGGAAGATGAACTCGGCATGGACGGTGAGGAACTGGGAGGAATAGTCGCCTGGGCGATGGACCTCTATGAGCACGGCATCATTACCAAAGACGACCTGGGCGGTATTGACCTGAAATGGGGAGACATGGAGGCGGCCTGTGAACTGATGAAGAAGATCGCTTACAAGGAGGGCCGCGCGCCGGCTGCCTTGGCGGAGGGGTTCCGGCGGGCCTATCAGGTCTTCGGCGAGGCGTCCAAGTGGTATGCCTTCGAGGTGCACGGCTGTGCTTCTCCCACTTATGACATCAGGAACAAGCACTACGGCCGGGGTCTGGAGTATGCCACGAGTCACAACGGCGCCCGCATGGGGGCCGGCCTGGATCAGCAGTTGCGGGGTGCGGCGACGATCTGCAATTTCGCCATTCCGCCCTTTATCCAGATCTGGGGCTCCGCCGATGAGGCCACCCGGGTATTCCTCAATGCCGCCTGCGGCTGGGATCTGACGATCGAGGACGTGAAGGAAATCGAGCTCAGGGACTATTACTTCAACCGGTGTATCAGCCTGAGGGAAGGCTACCATCCCGCCAAGGACGATTATTTCCCGCCCCGGGCCTTTGAAGAGTCCGTTACCGATAAATACGGCACCTCCTGGGTTTGGGACCGGGCGGAATTTGAAGAGGAAAAGAAGAAATATTACGTCAACAAGTTGAAGCTGACGGAGACCGGCTTGCCGCCACGGGAAGGCTTGAAACGGCTCGGTCTGGATTTCGTCATTCCGGTGCTGGAGCCCCTGGGCGCGATAGGCTGATGCTCCGGCCGCAAGAAGGGAGGCGCCGCAGGGAAGCAATGGGTAAGGTGCGCATAGAAGTTCTGCCGGCGCTGGGAGAGGCATTGGGGATCGAAGCGACCGGTGAAGAAGATATTTCCGGAGGGGAAAGCCCGGGCCATTTTTCGGTCAAGGATCTGCTTAACCGGCTCGGTACGAGATATCGTCGCTTCGACCAGCTGGTTTTTGATGCCGACGGTCAGCAACTGACCGGTCAGGTGGTTATCTTCTTGAATGGCCGTAATTTGGAATTGATTGACGGCCTGGAAACAAAATTGCGTGACGGCGATACGGTGACTTTCATCCCCTTTATCGAGGGGGGATGAAGATAACAACTTTTAATAGCATGGGGGGGAAGATGCTTGCTAAGTCTTTGAATAAATTTTTCAGGAAAACCTCTTTGGCACTTGCCTGTGTCCTGCTGCTTTGGACCGCCGGCGCCGCCCGGGGAGCCGATTCCGGCGCGAAAATGGACCCGGCAGAATGGAAAAAAGTCGTGGAAGCCGCGAAGAAGGAAGGCAAACTCGTCATCTCTGGGGATCCCGGCGAGGAGTGGCGCGCGATCCTGGTTGACGCGTTTCGGCAGGAATACCCGGAAATCAAAGTGGAATACGGGGGAATGGCGGGGCGCAACTATTGGTTGCGCGTCCTGCAGGAGCGCAAGCTCGGGCAGAAGCTTTGGGATATGCGGGCCGGCGGTGTGGAAGCGATGGCCTTCGAAGCCAAGAATAACGGTCACCTGGAGGCGATCCGTCCCCTGCTCCTTCCCGAAAACGCTGATGACAGCAAGTGGGTAGGCGGGTTGGATGGGCTGTTTCACGATAAAGAACACAAATATATGCCGGCTTACACCATCTACGTTCAGCACACCGCCTTTGTAAACCGGGATTTCATTAAGGAAGCGGAGATAAAGGGGTCATGGCAACTCCTCGATCCCAAATTCAAAGGAAAGATGGTCCTGCAGACTCCGACGGGAGGGGCCACGTTCAGCTCCTTGGGCAATATGGCTTTCATGTATGGGGAAAATTTTGTCCGCGATCTCTTGACCAAGCAGGATGTGGTGGTTACCGACGACAATCGCCAGCAAACGGAGTGGCTGGTGCGCGGCAAGTATCCCATCGTCATCGGTCTTAACAACACCCTGCTGATTCCCTTTCAAAGACAGGGGCTCGGCAAGAATATCGCCGGGTTGGAAGACAAAGTCATTCAGGTGGCTACCTCTCTGGGCGGCATTTCCTACATGAAGGACGCTCCGCATCCGAATGCCTCCCGGGTTTATATCAACTGGTTGCTGTCGCAAAAAACACAGGCAAAACTGACGGCGAACGTCCGGCTGAACAGCCGCCGCACCGATGTGCCGCCTGTCGACAAGGCAACGGCTGTCGATGCGGCCCGTTTAGAGAAATATCGTCTCTATTCCACGGAAGAAAACGTGGCCCTTGCAAGCCGTTTCCTGCCCGTGGTCAGGGAGATACTGAAGAAATAACCGCTTCCGTTGCCATTGGCGCGGTGGTAGGAAAATAAGGGCCGGCCTGCCCAGCTGTCGGTTGCCGTAAAAAATGATTTAAAGGGGGGTAGCAATGATTGCCAACGCAGCAAAGTCAACTTTTCAGAAAACGGTTTTTACTCTGTTTCTTGTCTTTTTCGTGGCGGCGGTTTCAGCACAGAGCGCCGATTTGCCGGCCGGGAAAGAAGGTGTTGAATGGAAGAGGGTCCTGGAGGCGGCGAAGAAGGAGGGAAAGCTGGTGATCTCCGGGGACCCCAGCGAAGAGTGGAGAAAAGCGCTGGTTGATCTGTTCCAGCAGGAATATCCGGAAATCAAAATGGAATATACGGGAATGGCGGGGCGCAATTTTTGGCAACGTGTCCGGCAGGAGCGGAAACTGGGACAAAAACTTTGGGATTTGGGGGCGGGCGGCACCCAGACGGCGTATGCCGGGAAAAATGAAGGGTTTCTGGAGCCGATCCGTCCGTTACTGCTACCGGAAAATGCCGATGGCAGCAAGTGGATCGGGGGGATGGATGGCCTCTTTGTTGATAAAGAGCACAAGTTCATCCCGGCTTATACCCTCTATGTCCAGCACACAACATTCGTTAACCGCGACTTCATCAAGGAAACGGAACTTAAGTCATCGCGGCAACTCACGGACCCCAGGTTCAAAGGCAAGATGGTCCTCCAGACTCCTACGGGAGGCGCTACCTTCAGCTCTTTGGGAAATCTGGCCTTCATGTACGGGGAAGATTTCGTCCGCGATCTTCTGACCAAGCAGGATGTAGTGGTCACTGATGATAACCGGCAGCAAATGGAGTGGCTGGTGCGGGGTAAATATCCCATTGCCGTGGGTATCAATAACACCTTGCTTCCTCCCTATCAAAAACAGGGGCTGGGCAAGAACATCACCGGATTAGAGGATAAAATCATCCCCGTTGCCGTCGGCTTGGGCGGCGTTCAGCTTTTAAAAGACGCCCCCCATCCCAATGCCGCCAGGGTCTATCTCAACTGGTTGTTGTCGCAAAAAACACAGGCGAAGCTGGGCAAAATTGTTTTTCTCAACAGCCGCCGCATCGATGTGCCGCCCGTGGACAAGGAAACGGCGGTCGATCCGACCCGTTTAAGCAATTATCGTCTTTATGCCACCGAAGAGAACATGGAAATTGCCAATCGTCTTTTGCCGATGATCAGGGAAACAGTGAGGAAATAGGGGCAGGGCTGGCCTTGCCCTGGTGCCAACAGACCCGCTGCTTCGGCATGTCAGAGAAGGTTTAAGGCTATCCTCTGACCGGTTACAGCGGCAGCGCCAATGGAAACTTTTTCCGGCGTGCCTGGATGAAATGACAACATACGGGACACATAAGAAAGGAGAACACATTGAAATTACAGAACAAGGTAGCCATCATTACGGGTGCGGGGAGAAACATCGGTGCGGACATTGCCCGTCTGTTTGCCGCGGAAGGGGCAAAAGTCGTTGTTGCGGACATGGATCTCGGGCGAGGGGAAGCGATTGCCTCTGAAATACGGTCGAAGGGCGGTGAGGCCCTGGCCGCGGTGGCGGATATCTCCTCGGTGGAGAATGTACAGGCCATGGTCAGAAAGGTGGTTGATACCTGGGGCCGGATCGATATCCTTGTTAATAATGCCGCTATTTCCGACAATAAAACCATCTTTGACATCACCAAGGAAGAGTGGGATAAAACGTTGTCCGTCTCTTTAACCGGTCCTTTTGTCGTCTCGAAATACGTTGCGGAACAAATGGTTAAACAGGGGCAGGGGGGGAGAATAGTGAATATCGCCTCTACCTCGGGTCACATGGGCCGCGAATCGGCCATTGCTTACACCAGCGCCAAAGCCGGAGTCCTCAACCTCACCCGTTCCATGGCCATCCAACTGGCGCCGCATAACATCCGGGTCAACTCGGTCTCGCCGAACCGGATCGGTTCCCCGGTAGGCAAGGAAGAATTCGACCCGACCCGCAAGGTGGAAAATCTGAAGGGGCGTCCCGGATTGCCAATGGAAGTGGCTACCGTTGTATTGTTTCTCGTTTCCGATGATGCAGAATTCGTTATCGGCCAGGATCTCAAGGTGGATGCCGGTTTTTCGATCAGAATGTAACGTAGTCTTCCAGGATTGGATTATTGGCAGCCGCATCCTGTTTCCGTAGCAGCTTACCATGTCCTTTTTGAAAGGAGAAAGTCCCCTCAAGATATGAACGATACAGCGAATCCTAAGACAGCGGAATCAGGCCGGCCGGAATACTATGTGGGTATCGACATCGGCGGCACTTTTACGGATGGCATATTGATCGACGGGCGGGGCCAGGTACATCATTTCAAAACCCCCAGCGTGCCCTCCAACCCCTCGGAGGCCTTCATGCAATGTCTTACCAAGGCCGCCGGATTCCTGGGTATTTCCCTGGAAGACTTGCTCAGCCGGATCAGCAAACTCTCCTATGGCAACACTATTGCCACTAATGCCCTGCTGGAACATAAGGTGGCCAAAACAGGGTTGATTACGACCCGGGGCTTCCGTGATGTCCTGGCCATTGCCCGCATCGGCAGGGAATATTTAGGCATTGATCTGCAATGCCAGCGCCCTGACCCCCTCGTGCCCCGCAGCCGGATCGAAGAAATAACGGAGCGCGTAGACAGCCGGGGGGAAGTGGTAACCCCTCTCCAAGAAGCAGAGATCGGGGAAATACTGGATAGATTTGCGGCGGCGGATATTTCCGCCATTGCCGTCTGTCTCCTCTGGTCTTTCAAGAATCCGGAACACGAAGGGAAAATCGGCAGCGCCATAGCGGCGAGATTTCCGGGCATGTATTTCTCCCTGTCCCATGAAGTGGCCCCCATCATCGGCGAGTATGAGAGAACGGCGACGACGGTCATCAACGCCAGCCTCGGTCCCCTGCTGAAAAGCCATCTGGGCACTCTTTCCGAGGAGTTGGAAAAAGGGGGCCTGAATGTCCCCCTGCTCCTCATGCAAGCCACCGGCGGGGTGGTGCCCACGGCTGATGCCGCCCTGATGCCTATTACCATGGTCAATTCGGGGCCGGCGGGCGGCGTCATCGCGGGCCAATACCTGAGTGAACTGCTGGGCATGCCCAATTGCATTTGTGTCGATATGGGAGGGACGAGCCTGGACGTCAGCCTCATCACTGAGGGGCAGTATTCCGCCAGTCTGAGTGCGCGCATCAGCGACAACAATGTGGTGGTGCCCATGCTGGATATCTTTTGCATCGGCGCCGGCGGCGGCAGCATCGCCTGGCTGGACGGCGGCCGCCGGCTGAAGGTCGGTCCCCAGAGCGCCGGTTCTAACCCTGGCCCTGCCTGTTACGGCCGGGGGGGGACTGAACCAACGGTTACCGATGCCGATGTGGTTTTGGGACGCATCGATCCACAGTTCTTCCTGGGGGGCGAAATACCCCTGGATAAAGAGAAGGCAGCTTACACCATTGCCGAAAAGATCGCCCGGCCTCTGGGGCTGGACCTCCTGGTGGCGGCCGAGGGCATGTGCCGCATAGTGGATGCCAACATGGCGGACGCTGTGCGGACGATGACGCTGCGCAAGGGCTATGATCCCCGGGATTATGCCCTGATCGCCTTTGGCGGCGCCGGACCGGTCCATGCCGCCGCCATTGCCCAGGAACTGGGGATCAAAACCATTGTCATCCCCTCCATGGCCGCTGTCCAGTCGGCCTTCGGCATCGTCCAGTCGGATATCACCCACAGCCTGACCCTGGGCGACACCGTGGAAATCGGAGATCTGGACAAGATTGCCCGCCACTTTGCCGAGCTGGAAGACAGGGGCCTGGACCTGCTAAGGAGAGACGGCCTCCGGGAGGAGAAAATGGAGATGCGGCGCTGGGTGGATATGCACTATCGTGGCCAGGCGCACGAGGTCACGGTGCCTCTTCCGGCCAGACCGTCAAGCCGGGAGGACATCAAGGAGATTATTGAGGCCTTCGAAAAGAAGTACGAGTCAATATACGGCAAGGGCACCGCCTTCAGCCAGGCCGGTTATGAAATTGCCGTCTTCCGCGTGGATGCGGTGGGCAAAACCAAGAAACCGGACACGCCGGCCTGTGTTTCCACCGGTCCAGATTCTTTACCGGCCCTTAAAGGGCATCGGCAGCTCTTTATTCAGGGAAATCTCGTGACTGTCCCGGTTTACTCCGGAGAAGGACTGAAAACGGGCAATATTGTCAATGGTCCCTGCATCGTGGAATACGTAGATACTACCGCCGTAATAAACGCCGATATGAGAGCAACGATGGATCCCTATCGTAACCTTATATTGCACAGCGAAGCTAAATCATGAGAGGCATAAATGGTCGACCCGATAATTTTGGAAATCGTTAATAACAGGCTGCAGCAAATTGGTTTGCAAGCGGGTTACACACTGTTGAATACCGCTGCTTCTCCGATCGTTGTCCATTCCAAGGATCTCGGTTTCAATATCTCCGATCACCTGGGACAGTGCGTGGTCTACTCCATGTGGATGCCCAGGCACGGCACGAACCTGAGTTATATGCTGCGGGCCTGCAAAAAGGTCTTTCAGGGCCGCATCTACCCCGGCGACATGTTTATCACCAACAGCCCCCATGCCGGCGCCCTTCATAACCAGGATATCGCCATCATTTCTCCGATCTTTTACGAGGATGAGCTGGTGGCCTGGACGGGCTGCGCCACGCACCATCTGGATATCGGGGCCATGAATCCCGGCCGCGCCTTCATGGCCACGGACTTTTTCCAGGAAGGCATCATCATCCCGCCCCTGAAGATCATGGAGGGCTATGAATTGAAAGAGGAAGTTCTGGATCTTTTTCTGGAAAACGTTCGGATCCCCCACTTGCAGGGGCTGGATCTGAAGGGACAGATCGCTTCCAATAACGTGGCCCGGGAAAAGATCCTGGAGCTGATGCAACGCTACGGCACGGAAACGATGAAGGATTGTTACAAAGAAATCATTGATTTCTCCGAAGAGAAAGCCCTGGAGCGGATCAGGATGCTGCCGCAGGGTGAATATGCCGCCACGGATTATATCAGTTGCGACGGAATTTACCGGGTCAAATGCACCTTGGTGGTGAAAGAAGACAGCCTGACCTTCGACTTTACCGGTACCGACGAGCAGGCCAATATTTTCATCAACTCCGCCCTGCCCTGCACGGTGTCCAATGTGCAT
>Ga0082335_1007859_pt1 | contig 12579 bp, 9 predicted proteins | sample Subgrocontami58m_FD_72375 | JGI IMG/M metagenome (GOLD analysis project Ga0082335, IMG submission 72375) | Subsurface groundwater microbial communities from S. Glens Falls, New York, USA - GMW37 contaminated, 5.8 m (SPADES assembly) (version 2) ...
AGGCGTAACCATCCAAAGAGGTGAGGATGTGGCCCGCCTGGCCCACCCCCACGAACCTTGTCCCGTAGGTCAGGGCAGAAAGGTCATAAGGAAAGGGCTTCCCGTAGTACACCGCCGTCCAGGTTCCCCCGTCCTCGGAAGCGAACAGCATCGCGTCCGGCAGCGCGGCGCCCCCTGTTACATAAAGGCCGTTGCCGTAGGCGATTCCTTTGGCAAAGGTGTTGCCCGCCCGCACGCGCCAGGTATCAAAAGGGCCTCCCGCCCAGACGGCTTGCGGCCAGGCGCAAAAAAGGCCAAAGAATATAAAGGAGAATAAGGGATGAATTCGCTGCCGCCGCGGTTTCTGCACCATGCCGTCTGTCTCGCTCAACCTTGAAATAGGTGGATACTTATCTTTTTTCGTCAGGTTTGGGTGGAAATCACAATGGCCCGCTTTGTCTATATATCCTTTCATATACTTGCGACCTCTGCTATGGTCAATACGGGTTTTATGTAGAGTAAATAGTAGCTAAAACCTAGTGCTTGTCATTACAGCACGGCACCCTGTACCCCCCGATGACCCTTGTCAGCTATATCCATCAGGGACCGGAAATTTGATAACGAATAGAGATGGGCATATATCCAGGCCAGATACCCCAGCCGGAAAAGATGCACGATCTTCTCGTCATCCATCCTGAACATCGCCTCTTCGTCAACCATCGTCAAGCCGCCCAGCCCGATCTTCTCTCCGGCGGGCAGGGTGATGTTCGCCGAAACTTCCTTAAAGAGACTATATTCTTCCAATACCTTGACCAGATTCTTGGTGCTTTCATACTGGTTCTGGTAGTTCCGCAAAAAATCTATCGTCAGCTTGAACTCCGCCGTCTGATTGCCTTCTCCATCGAAAAGCAGCATGCCTTTATTATCGTTAAATCCCTCATACTGGGCGTCGACACAAAGGGCATAGGAACCGTCCTGCCCCACATTGTTTGCCAGGATGAAAGGATAACGGCGGAAATAAGCGGGGATATAGGTGCCTTTGCGCCATGTGCCGGTGTTTTCAACAAAAAGGTTCTCGCCGTTTCGCAAGCCGAGGATGGCGACAGGGACGGTTTCTCCCCCTTCTCCCTTGGTAAAAACCAGGGGAAAAAACTTCGCCCCTTCCAGGAATTCCTGCCCCACGATCAAAACCGAGTTCAAGGTACGGGCGAATTGATAGTCGCCAACGGGAGCCACCCGCAGGGATTTATGGCTCACGGAGTTGAGAAAAATCGGATTTCGGTAAATGCTCTGGGTCATGCATTACTCCTGCTTTTTGCTATTTTCTTCGTCGGCGTAAGGGGCAACACCGGCACCCATGAAGTTGATCATGTCCGCATAGGGTGCGAATATCGCATCACCGTAAACATCCAGGGTCAGGGCATAATCTTCCGCCTCATTGGCGAGATCGGCCGTGTTCTGAGCGGTACCCTGGAGGTAAGCGCCTGATAGGAAATTATTGGAAAGTATCGGCGTGCCGTTGCTCAGCGGGGCCCCCGGCTGCGCCGGTGCCGAGTTGGCCCCCCCCCTCGCCTTGCCCGCCCCCGCCCGCCGGAAGAAGCACCCGGCGACCTCCGCGAGTGTAGGCTTCCACAATAGACGAGCAAGACTAGCGGTATATTTTTAGAATAGATTGACAGATCGTTTTTAATTATCGGATTATATGAACCTCTCGCAAGAGAGGTTTTTTTATTTTAGGAGGGCGGTGCACTTTTTGGCAGAGACACCGCCCTTACTCATAGAGAAGCTTTAAGAAACCCATATGAGGTGATGTGATGGTAATAAGTGTTGCATGTAAGGTCAAGGAGATTTTTGAGAGGGGAAAGGATTACGGCTGGTTGAAGCCGGAGATATGCCCTCATTGCAAAAAGAGTCATGTATGGGGGCATGGTTTTGTAGGCGCGTATTTTGATGGGTTTTCGGGTTTCGTGTATCTACGGCGCTGGCGATGTCCGGCATGTTGGTGTGTGATTCGTGCCCGGCCCTGTGGATATTTTCAGCGGTTTCAGGCCACGCTTGAGGAGATTCGCTCCCGATTGTCATCGCGTATATCAGGAGGGCCCTGGCTGCGGGGGATGTCCCACAGCCGCCAGGGGAACTGGTTACGGGCTCTGCGGAAGAAAGTCACGGCGCGCCTGGGCAACAAGTGGCAAGATTATCTTCTTCGTGCCTTCGATCATTTTATATCTATTGATCAGATTCCCGTGAGCCGTTCCCTTTAGATTGAGAGACGGCACGTTTTTGATGGACCCTACCGAAGGGTGTCGTGGTAAAGGTGGCGCTTATGTCATAAGACCTCCGGAAAACAGCAAAGGAGGTTATTTTTATGACGGAAGAGCAAAAGAAGCGGGTGGTTATATTCAGTCGAAGGTGGTACAAATATCAAAGAGTGAATGAAGCTCCATGGAATAGGACCTAACTTGAATATAAACATCCCCATAGCAGCCGATTTGATGCAAAAGCTCTCCACAAGGGCACGAAATGTTCTCATTCAAGAGAAAATACTAACTTGTGAACAGTTGATGCGTTGTAATGAAAAAGATTTTTTTAATATTGGTGGGGTTGGCAAAAAAACGGTAAATGACATTAGGCGGTTACAGAAGAAAATTGCGGAACGACATCCCGCTTTTACCAAGTCTTATAAAAACGCCCAGGTCAAATATCCAGTGGGTAATGATAGACAGACTTTCATCCATACGCCCTCTACCTCTCCCAGATTGGTAAACACATGCTTTCCTAAGTCCTTGGATTCGAGTCTTTTATCTCGCACGCTTCCGGAAATATTCCAAATAGTATCGCAACAGTATGATTATTCAAACGATGAAACCCAAGGTAGTATAAGCAGTCTTGAAATTCCTCAACGCGATCTTAATCGACTCCGAGTGATTGCACTTTTCCCAGATGATCCGGCCGACGTTTTGCGCCATGTTGCTGTTGGTTATCTCCTGCAATCGGATATAAGCGAGGAAGCATTTTCATGCATCCTTAATCACATAGCGTCAATATTGGGCTTTACTGACCGGTCTCAAATGACAATATCAGCTGGTGCTTTATCAGATGATCCTATTTTTACTGGTATACCACCCATAGTAATCACCGAGCTGCGGCTATCGCAAAACTCTATGGGCACCGCTATCAATGGTGAAGTCAGAACGATGATATGGGAGAATCTTACCTTATTGTCCGAGAGCAATATTGTCAATCGCTTAGGGTTTTCAATGCAAGGATTACAAACCATTCGGCAAGTTTGGTATCTCAAAGAGCAAGGGTTAGAATTAATGAAAACCCTATCAAAGGGCATACCAATAGAAGCATATGGAAATTTGGAAAAACTCGTAGATGAGTTCCTGTGGAATCTGGTGGAGCGCGAGCGTGAAGGTCGGATTTTGAAAGGGCGCTTGGGATTGCTCGATGGGCGAAAATGGACGCTTGAAGAGTTGGGGGATCGTGAAAATATTACCCGTGAACGCGTCCGGCAGATTGAAGAAAAATATATTTTAAAACTTCAAAAGCCGAAAGCCCTTAGTCGTTTGGATAGGTTTTGGCATGCGGTCGATGATGTTCTTATTCCTGGGGGTGGTGTGTGCTGCGTACAGGAAATTGCTAACGCCTTGGGAAAACGCTGGGAATGGCGAAATCTCCCTTCTGACGCAGAACTCGCCTCTCTGATCGATTTGTCACCACAATACGAGGTTGTATGGAGTCTACCGATTCGTGTAATCATGCCCAAACATCAATGCGTGAGATGCCAAGCCATCCGATCAGCGATAGCAATATCTGTCGAAAATCAGCCAGATGGGGTTTTGCCATTTGATGTCGCTACTGTCAAGATTATGGAATTCTGTAGAAGCCAAGTTCGTTGCGACAAAGCTTCTTCAATTGTTCAGTTCTCAAAAGGTTATCTGCATTTTCTTGATGATGCTATAGAAGAGATATTGGCAGATGATCTTGCACTCTATACCCAATACGCATGGGCACTTAAATATGGGAAGAACCGGACTCTACTTGTCGAAACAATCCTTTATAAAGCTGGCAGACCGATGCATTTTACAGAAGTGCACGCGGCAGTTAATAAAGACCTACCTGAAGATGAGAAAATATCTGAGCGAAATATCTACGCTTATATCGAGCGTTCACCAGACCTTCTTCTCTGGGATCGGGGGACATATATTCATCGCGATCACGTTTCAATCCCATTTGGCGCAATAGCAGAGATAGAACACGACATAATATGCAGGCTTGGCGGAGCCATCCCATACCTGTCCGTTAGCGGGATTTTTGAGCAATATAAGAACAACTTAGTGAAGGAAAATATTCCTAGTGAGAGCGCGCTGTATTCCTGCCTTCGGGAATCCAACAATCCTGCATTAAGGTATCCAGAGTATCCTTATGTCATGCGAAGCGGGAATGTCGCGCAACGCCTGCCAGTGCCGCTTGTATTGGAAAAATTTGTGTTGGACCAGGAAGGTATAGTGAAATTAGAGCAGATTAGAAAATATGCCTTAGAACAGCTTTGTGTTAACGAAGCTGTATTTATGGCCAGTCATTTACCAAATACTCCGAATATTCTACGCGTGAGCCGAGGCGAGTACGTACATATACAACAGATAAGTTTGCAGAAAGACGGCCTAACTCCTATTATTGACCATCTTAGGACCCTCATCAGTTCATCAGGCCACATATCAATGATTAAGGTATTTAACGATAAAAAAATTACCTGTAAACTGATGGGAATTACATCCCCTATGCTTCTGTTTTCTATAATTCAGTTTTTCTACTCTGACGAATACGATCTTTCTCGTTATCCCCGTATCCGCTTCTCTGGTGCCGTAGAAGAGGGTGGCCGTGCAACTGGTGTAGCTACGGAAATCATCAACTACATTCTTGAAAAAGCAGAACCTTGTAGCTTTTCTGAGTTATATCAGCATTTTGTGGATGATCTAGGATATAAGCAAAATAGCGTCCATAATGTGGTATACGCTTACGAAGATGTCATGCGTTACAGTGACGGAGTTATTGTGCACATTGAGAATCTCGGGTGGACAGGGAGCAACCAGGCAGCATTGGAATTATTGGCAACCCATTATCTCTCCAATCGAGACAGTGCCGGAAAACCTTTCGGCCTCATTTCGCATTTCTATGATTATTGGCATGATCAATTACCAGCGCTTCCCGATCATTTTCTTTGGACGCCAACTCTTGTTGGAGAACTGCTATCACACGAAGGAAAATATCGTATCCTAGGTTCACAGCGCAATGCTTTCGTTTCGATTCCAAACTCATGCGGTATCGAAACTCTTGATGATCTTCTATACTATGTTCTTAGCAACGACTACGAAGGTGCTGCAAATATCAATGTTTTGGTTGCTGACATGCGGGAAGCGGGTATCTTGAAAAAGGACCTGACACCCATGATGTTGGGGGCAGATAGTCGCGTTGTTATTGATGGCAATGTTGTCCAATTAGCGGAGTTACGCGAACGTGCTAAAAGAACTTGAATTGTTACCGGTCTATGACAGCGAATACTATGACTTAATTCGTGACCTGCAAGTACCATTGCTCTCTCATGCGAAAGATTACCTGCGTGGCGTAGGGTTTTTTACCTCTGGGTGGTTGCGTCTTGCCGGGCAGGGCATGTCTGCGTTTGTGAAGGGCGGCGGTTTTGCAAGGATTGTTATTTCTCCAATCCTTGAAGGGGCAGACTGGGAAGCTCTCAAGTATGGCGAAGCTGCACGGTTTGATGCCGCACTCCGTGAAATCCTTACACGGAATATTGAAGATATTGCCAGGACACTGGAAAATGATACGCGTAACGCACTTGCTTGGATGGTTGCCGATGGGACTCTTGAGTTTCGTTTTGCACTGCCGCGTGACCGGATGTCCGCCGGAGATTATCACGACAAGATCGGTATTTTTGTGGATAGTGCTGGTGACAGGGTAGCGATTCATGGATCGCTGAACGATTCCATTAAGGCATCCTTGAACGGGGAAGCATTTTCTGTTTTTAAATCATGGGACTCCGGCCAATCTCCATATGTTGAGATGCACCAAAAGCGGCTTGAAGCCTTATGGAATAATCAAAATAAACAATTCCGCGTGTGTCATATTCCCGAGGCCATCCGAGAGAAATTCATAAAGTTGCGGGTTTCATCAGAAGCACCGTATAACAGCCCTAATTCGTTATATGGTGGCGCATCCTCTCCAAGTTGCCCTGTGAAACTTCACGATTACCAAGAGATTGCTATTCAAAAATGGCGCGAAGCGGGTTGTCGTGGAGTCTTTGAAATGGCCACCGGGACAGGCAAAACAATCACCTCATTGGCGGCTGCAAGCTCTATCTATAGGGAAAATGGTCGTCTGGCTCTGCTTATACTCGTTCCCTACCTGCACCTGCTCCAGCAATGGGAACGAAACTGCCAGCAGTTCGGGTTTGATCCTATTCTCTGTAGTGGCGAACATGGTAGATGGCAGATTGCCGTGAAATCGGCTATTCAGGATTTCAACATCGGTGTTAATAGCTATCTTTGTGTTCTTGCAGTTCATAAAACCGCCGCGACAGACAGATTTGCTGCGGCGATTCGTCGTCTTCCAGCGAGTGATACTTTGCTAATAGGTGATGAAGCGCATGGCCTTGGCGCAGCGCATTTACGTAAAGCGATGACAGAAAAAGCTGGTCTGCGACTCGGATTGTCCGCTACGCCACGCCGCTGGTTTGATGATGAAGGGACCGATACCCTTTTTAGATATTTCGGTTCAACCTGTTTTGAATTTTCGATAGATCAAGCAATTGGGAAATTCCTTACGCCTTATGAATATTATCCTCAACTGATTAATCTAACGGAGTCAGAGTCCGACCAGTACGATGAGTTAACACAAAAAATTATTGCAATCTCCACCTTGGCGGAACATGATCCCGAATTACGTGATCACCTGCAAAGACTACTCTTACAGCGTGCACGGATTATTTCGTCGGCGCAACAAAAACTGCCGGCATTGCTTCATTTGCTGAGTCGTATGCAGGAGGACTATCGACAACGCGCTGAGGAGCCGGCCGGCATTTTGGTCTATTGTGCACCAGGGGAACATCGTAAAGTATTGCAGTCCGTTGCGGCCCTTGGGTTACGTTGCCATGAGTTTGTTCATGATGTAAATTTATCGGATCGAGAAAAACTCCTGGCCCTGTTTGATACTGGCGACATTCAAGTGCTTGTTGCTATAAAGTGCCTTGATGAAGGAGTCGATGTGCCTTCTACAAGGACCGCATTCATTCTTGCCAGCAGCACAAACCCACGCGAGTTTGTCCAGCGTCGCGGGAGAATTCTCCGCCGGGCGCCGGGGAAGACCTTGGCAGTTATCTATGATTTTATAGTTGTGCCGCCGGCCGACCGCTTAGCATTGAAGCTTGGTTCCGACGTGGGAATACTTCAACGTGAAATGCCAAGATTTGTTGAGTTTGCATCCTCTGCGGTGAACCAATTCAGCGCACGGGCAGTAATACGGGATATTCTTGACCGATTCGAAATGTTGAATCTACTCGATGAGAAACCCTGGGATGTTTATCATACACTTAAACGATGGGATTGGAGTGCATATGAATGATTTAGAAAAAACCCTGTTACCTGACGTAAATGCGCTGATAATTGAAAAGCTCAACACATATCCCGCTGATGTGTGCGAATTGGCAATACAGGCAATTAGGTTATCAGAATCATACCCAGAAACAGCGGTTGCTGAGCAACTCCAGGCCATTGTACGGAAGCTCTCCAAGCAGCAGGAGGGTAATGACTTATGATATTGCATAAGATGATAGTGGAGAACTTCCGTCAATTTCGTGGAAGGCAAGAGATTGAATTTTGGGTTCCATCACTACCTCACCACAATGTGACAGTCGTATTTGGCGAGAACGGTCGGGGCAAGACAGGGTTGTTTAGAGCCATCATGTTTTGTCTCTTCGGCGAACGTCGCCTGAGCCAGGATGGAGATGTCCCACGGGAAGAATTGCAACTCGTAAATGTATCAGCACTTGAGGCGGATACTGGAGTGCCGGTGCGTACATCTGTCGAGTTGGAATTCGCTCACCTAGGGCAGTCCTATCGTTTGCGTAGAGCCATATTGGGGATGCAGGATGGAAAACGGATAATTGAAGAAGAAGATGAAAAACGCCTTTTTGTGATTACGAGTGATGGGAACACCCAGACCGTTCCGACCACTGAAATTGATGCCGTTATTGACAACATCCTTGATCGGCGTGTCAAGGATTATTTCTTGTTCGATGGTGAGAAGATTGAACGTTTAACCCGCGCTAGCATTGAACAGCGCCGGGAAATCAGTGCCGGTATTCGGAACCTGCTCAATGTTGATGCACTTGAGACAGCGATAAGGGCGGTAGGGCGCGTTTCCAAGGCTCTTGAAAGAGAATTATCCAATTCATCGCATGAAGAATTGTCGCGGCTCCTCAAGCGCCTTAGCGATAATGAAGAGGAGCAGACTCAATTACGTGGGAGGCTCGATAGTCTGGCGGATGAAATGCGCCTTGCGCGGCAAGAGATTGATAAGACTGACAATGAACTTAAAAAATTTAATGAGATACGCCATCTGCTTGATCGGCGTAAAATATTGGAACAGGAATTAAAGGAACAGGAGCAGCTGGCGGACAATACACTTAAAGAGATGCATAGTCTTGTATGTAAAGCTTCATCGCTTATTTTGGCTCCTACCGTGATTACCGTCTTCGAGCATATAGAACGTCAAAAACAAAAGGGAGAAATTCCGTCTGAAATTCGCCGTGATTTGATTGAACGAATCCTCACTGATGATGAATGCATCTGCGGTAGAGATGTTCTTAAAGATCCGGCAGCCCATTCACACATTCTTGATTGGCAAAAACGCACAAGTGACGTTACTACCCAGGATGCGGCGCTCAATCTTTGGCGATACCTGAGCGAAGTGCGTAATCACTTCAGTGACGATAAAGACTTGGTCGAAAAGCGCTTACAGCAATACGGAAATGTTCGAAGTACAATAGCTAATATCAATCGTAGCCTTGAGAACGTGAGCAATCAGATCGGCACGTCAGAACGGCAGGATGCCACAAAATTGGACGAACATCGCAAGAAACTTCAGGATGGCATTATTACGCTCGAGGCTAATGCTCGCAATGCACAGACTCAGTTGGAACGGCTCAAGCAGGAGGAGGAACGTTTACGAGCATTACTCAAAGAGGAGCGTCTGAAAGTTGGAAGGAATGATGAATTATCAAGACGGTCTATGTTGGCACGTGACACGCAGGACGCACTTAAGGATGTCTATGATCAATTTACGCGTGAGATAAAACAGTTAATAGGGCAGTCGGCCACAGAGCTCTTCGCAAAACTGTTAGATAAGGAAGGAAGGGAAAATCTAAGGACTATAGTCGTCAACAATGATTATTCATTGCAGGTGTTGGATCGGTATAAGAAGCCCTTTCTCGCAAACATCTCTGCGGGGCAACGACAAATCATGTCGATTGCATTCATTGCTGCCCTGGCTCGGGCTGCTTCGAGAGGAGGTCAAATCGAAATTCCATTGTTTATGGATACACCATTTGGCAGGTTATCATTTGAGCATCGCCAGAACCTTATAAATTATGTACCTACGTTTGCATCCCAATGGATTCTCCTGGCAACGGATACCGAGTTCCGTCGCCAGGAGGCGCAACTATTGAAAACCAGTGGCAAATGGGGGAAATTCTATATTTTGCGCCCAACGCTTGATGGCAATACGACGATTGTAGAGCAGGATATCGATTCTGCCCTGGCTATTCTTCGTGACGAGGAGGAATACTAATGAAGATGGATGGAAAAATTCGCGTTGCCACTGATGCCCATTTTAAAGAGCTTTACAATAACATGAAAAGCAGCGGTACTGTTGGGGATTTTCATGAATTGTTCTTTGTCTGTGCGTGTCTGGGCTACCAGAAAAAAAAGTCAATACAAATCAAAAAGCGTGATGACCGCTTCTGGTCAAGTACGATTACCCCACCAGAATGGGCTTGCTATTATGCCATGATATTGGAACAGAACGAGTTCGACTATGCAAAAGTTTCAGAAGACAAGGAGCTGCTCGCTGTTATTGAAGGCTATGCCAACGCCGGTATTGACATCCTGATTGAGGAATTCTTGAAGGATTACCTGCTTCCAATTTCCAATGGTTATGACCCACAACTCGACCCAACTTGCTGTACGGAACTTCCCAAACAATTTGTCCACTTTATTTTTGAGCAGTCTGAATCGGAGACTTGGGATAACTGATGCGAAATATTTTATTGGTTGAACCATCCTATAAGAGTAAGTACCCCCCGCTAGGGTTAATGAAGATTGCGGCATATCACAAGCGATTGAATGACCGAGTGGTCTTTGTGAAAGGATGCATTCCTGAAAAGCGTGTCGAACGCTGGGACCGCGTATATGTGAGTTCTCTTTTTACCTATCATTGGCGGGAAACTGTCAAAACGATAAAGTATTATCAAAACAGTGTCCCGCGAAGATCAGATGTTATAGTGGGAGGGGTGTTAGCAACCCTCCTTTGCGATGATTTGGAGTTAGAAACCGGTGCCACCGTGATATCAGGGCTGCTGGATAATCCAGGAATTCTTGATCCAGGTGATAAGATCAGAATTGATACACTAACACCGGACTATAGCATCCTTGACGAGGCAAATTATACTTATGCATTGCAAAACTGTTATATTGGGTATGCAACCCGAGGGTGCCCAAATGGGTGCGCATTTTGTGCAGTTAATCGAATAGAACCAGAATTCAATGGCTATTTACCTCTCCGCCGGCAGATTCAACTCATCGAAGAACTGTATGGAGAGAAACGTGATTTGATCTTATTAGACAACAATGTTCTGGCATCGGAACGATTTAGGGAAATTATAAAAGATATCAAGGCGTTGGGATTTGGAAAGGGCGCAACCTATTCCTATCGAAATAAATCAGGGCGCACCAGCACTGTGAACCGTTACATTGACTTTAATCAGGGATTGGATTCTCGCCTGCTGACAGAAGAGAAAATGGCGCTGTTGAGCGAGATCGCAATTCGGCCTGTCCGAATCGCGTTTGACGATATTCGCCTGCGTGACTTGTATGAAGAAAAGGTAAGATTAGCAGCCAAGTACGGTCTTCAATACCTGTCGAATTATATTCTATACAACTTTCATGATCATCCTGACGAGTTCTACGACCGATTGAAGATTAACCTTGATCTTAACGAAGAGTTAAGGCTACAGATATTCTCATTCCCTATGCGATATGTGGACTTGAAGAGCAAGGATCGTCTATCGAAGACACCGGGTAATATCGGTGAGCACTGGAATGCAAAGTACCTTCGGGCGATTCAATGTGTCTTAATACGCACGCGTGGACTTGTTGGCACTAAACGGGATTACTTCTTGAAGGCATTCGGCAAAGATCATGAGGAGTTTCATAAAATTCTGCTTATGCCAGAATCTTATATTATTTATCGATTTAAACATGAGGGTGATGGTTCCACCGACAGATGGTGGTCACAAGTATGTTCACTATCGGATTGGGAACAAGATATCTTCAAACATATCATTCACAATCATCTTTTCCGTACTGTCAATCGTGCGGATTTAACGCGTGCAGTGAAAGAGGTTCTTGATCATTATATGGAACAAGATGACCGAGAAAAATCTTTGGTAGATGTTGCCCCGGTACGTTGGGAGGCGGCCTCCAGAATCCCTGTTTCTGCAATCTCTGTGACGGATTTGTAAGCGCAATTGATCCGCCGATTGCCAGAGCGTTGCTTCAAGTTTCTTGATCTGTTCCGTTGTCATGAACCATCCTGTATTCACCTGACGTCGCTTTCTCGCTGCCCCTCCAGCGCGTCAAACGCCTGTGTACTTCTTACTCTGTCCACAGGTCAGGCTTCACCATGTATGAGGAGGTTCGCCGCACCTCAAGGCCGAATCGTGTTCGTTATCCTACGGACTGCATGTTCGCCTCCAGTTGCTCTCCACCCCGCCTCACAGCGACGCAGTTACCTTCGGCTACCGAAATCGGGCATAATCTCGGAGGAGGACTTTCACCTCCTAAATCGCGCCTGCTCCCAGGCGCACTCATACCGGCGAAGGTCGGCATCCAGTATTATCAAGCACTTTCTTAATTCCGGTTTTCCCCCGTCAAGCGGGGACTAAACTGAGCACCGGCATGACGAATAAGATAGTTGTGCAAAGCTCTCACAGTAGCTTCGCCACTTCCTGTTGAAGTTTTTTGGCTATACCTTCGTAATCCAGATTGTCCGGCAGGAAAGGCTTGCCAATTGTGACCGTAATCTTTGCGGGCCGCGGGAAGTTGGAACCGATGGCGAAGGCCTCATAGGCGCCTTTGATCGCTACGGGCACAAGAGGGATGTTCAGCTCCCGCGCAATGATGCCTACGCCTTTCTTGAATTCCTTGATCTTACCATCACGTGACCGGCCACCCTCGGGAAAGACGCAGAGGATGTTGCCTTTTTGCAGCACCTGTGCGGACAACTGTAGGGCGCCCTGGAGCCTGG
>Ga0082335_1007860_pt1 | contig 12579 bp, 9 predicted proteins | sample Subgrocontami58m_FD_72375 | JGI IMG/M metagenome (GOLD analysis project Ga0082335, IMG submission 72375) | Subsurface groundwater microbial communities from S. Glens Falls, New York, USA - GMW37 contaminated, 5.8 m (SPADES assembly) (version 2) ...
ACCCCCGATGTCGTGCACACCACCCAAAACAAAAAAAAGAAAAGTTCAGCCCGACGAGACAAATCAGATTTCGGATACCAGTCGAAGACCCGACCCGTCGGGAAGTCAGAGGTCAGAGGTCAGAGGTCAGAAGTCAGAGGTCAGAGGTCAGAAGTCAGAGGTCAGAGGTCAGAAGTCAGCCGCGTTACGTTGAAGGTGTTCGATGTGTTGGGAAGAGAAGTCGCAACGCTGGTGAATGAGAATTTGCAGGCAGGAAGTTATGAAGCGACGTTTGATGCGAAAGGTTTGTCGAGCGGTGTGTACTACTACAGGCTTCAAGCCGAAAGCTTTTCGCAAACAAAGAAGATGTCACTTCTCAAATGATCTCATAAAAAACGAAGTAATCCCGCCCGCGGGAATCATAATGAAGTAACGAGAAGATTTCTCAAACAGTATTAGCCCTGACCTCACGGTTGGGGCTTCTTTTTTCCCGTCCGGGAGAAGAATATATGACTCTGCTTGACAATTGACCTGACGTTTCACATATTAGTCGCAGTAAAGGCATTTTCTTCTCTTCGTCAGTACAAGACCACAAATCACGGGGACAATTCGAGTTCCTGTCCCAACTTTTCTTGTCAGCACGCCGGTGTTCAGCCATGGACGTCGTCATCCACAATCGCTCGCCTTCAGTTCTTCGCTTCTGCGTAGGTGTAACTTCTACGATGTCACCATGGTAGCTTTTCAATTCAACAAATACCATCAACAAGAAAGAGAGGATCTCCCCATGAAAGAGTTACGTTACCTTTTTGCCTGCGTTACGTTGTGTGTTCTTGCTGCCACAATCTTTGGGCCCGTTTACGCACAGGATAGCCTGAATATTTGGTCGCAAAACCTAAGCAACAACGCTCGTGTTTATGCTATGGCTATCTCTGCAACAAACGGCAATCTTATCTATTGTGCAGGACTCGATTCAGGTGTATACAAGACGACGAACGCTGGAGTGAATTGGGTCCCTGTTAATAATGGATTAACATACAACAAGGTACAAGCAATCGCGATGAGTCCGTCGAACAACAACATCCTCTATTGTGGAACAGACCAGAACGGTGCAGCAAACAGCGGCGTTTATAAAACAACGGATGGAGGCGCGAACTGGACATTAGTGAGCACGGGGATCACTGATGATAAAAGCATTCAGGTAATCGCCATACATCCGACCAATCCTAACATTGCCTGGACTACAGCGTTTACCGGACTAACAAACTCTACTATCGGGCTATACAAGACTACTGATGGAGGTGCTAATTGGTTTGCCTCGAACACGGGGATTGGACCCGTTAAGAACTTGCTCTCGATTGTTGTCAACCCACTCAACCCTAACACCCTGTATTGTGGAACGTCATTTAACCTCGCTCCACTTACTGTTGGTCAATCACGCGTCTACAAGAGCACCGACGGTGGTGCCACCTGGGTGAACATGAGCAATGGTTGGCCAACCGATTCTACAATAGGTCATCCCATTCGTGCACTCAGCATGAGTACGGTGGACACCAACGTAATTCTTGCTGCTTCGTTCCTTGCTGCTGACACATTGGGAGGTGCCTATGTTACGAAAAACGGAGGCGTGTCGTGGATCAGGAAGAACAACGGACTCCCAAGTGTCAACGGTGCTCTTCAGCGATCGTGCCTAATCAGACCGGGTTCTACGACAGAGTTCTTTGTTGGATTCGATGCCGGTGGTGCCAACCAGCGGGGTGTCTGGAGAACAACGAATGGTGGCGACAACTGGTTCGACTTCAACAATGGCGCGATGGTGAACACATTCACGATCCGCGGGCTGGTGTTTAAGACGCAAGGTAATCCGACGCTCTATGCCGGCGGTGCCACTGCAACTGTGCCTGGCAGGGGCGTGTATGAATATTCCTGGGCAGCGCCAACGCCTCCTCCTGCAGTCAATCGCGCACTGCTGTTCCCGACGCCGGGGGTGAATACAAACTATGTGCAGATTCCATTCCAGGCGAGCATGGTTGGTTTTGGAAATAACATAACGATTGAGTGTTGGGTAAAGATCGGAGGTTCAACTACCGCCAACACAGTTTTGAATAAGGGGGCGGCATCCTTTGACTACCAACTGGGAATCAATTCAACAACGATATTTCCGTTCTTCCGGGCAGGTGCAACTGTTGTTATAGATTCTTTCGCGAACTTAGCTGTAGGGGTTTGGGCTCACTTGGCTGTCACGTACGACGGCACAACGATAAAATTCTACAAGGATGGGGTTCTTCATCTCAGTCGAGCGGTTGCACTCACACTCGGTTCATCAACAAACGAGATGCGAATCGGCAGGGGAAATAATGATCCTGGTTCAGGCTACCTGGATGAAATGAGGCTCTGGTCCGTAGCGCGAACTCAAGGTCAGATCGATTCAACCAAGTGCAAGAAATATCCGGGTTCTTTTACGAGTACCACCGGGTTGAAAGCAGTATGGCACTTCGACAGCACGTACGTGGATTCCATCAGCAATTACGTCGGAACGCCTATCGGTACAGTTGCTTTTGATACTGTCTCACTACCATGCGTGCCTGTAAGCGTGGCTGAGAACAAGCCGCCTGTACCATCAGACTATGAACTTGCTCAGAACTATCCTAACCCATTCAACCCAACAACGCGGATCGAGTTTTCACTAGCGGAGGAGAGCAACGTCAGATTGAGGGTGTATAACATTCTTGGGCAGGAAGTGGTGACTCTCGCGAATGAACAGCGTTCACCAGGCAACCATACTGTTGAGTGGAACGGGATCAACACTTCCGGCTATAGGGTCACGAGTGGCGTGTACTTCTATGTGTTCGAGGCCATTCCGACAAGCGGACGGTTAACATTTACAAAAGTGAAGAAGATGATCATGCTGAAATAAGGGCAAATGTCCTAATAGTAAATAAGTGCCAAGAAAGATGTTCCTATTCTTTTCGGGTGCGGAGGGGAAGGCGTTCTCCTCCAATATCCCGAACACGGTAAAACTCTGAAGCCACGCCTGCGTGCCGGAACCTGGCACTACGGCGTGCAGGCACGCCTTGCGTGCCGGAACACCGGGCACTACGGCGTGCAGGCACGTAGCGAGGAGCCGGTGCAGAGTATCGCACTAAGCGGCTCGATCCGCCGCAGGCGGATAGCCTGAAAGGGCGCTACGCAAATGACCAGCCAGCCCGCCATAAGTTCTGGCGGGTCGTAATCCGCCTGAGGCGGATGAACGCAGAGGTAGCCTCGTAAAGAACAACTGAGGTGGGGGAGCCCCTATTCACCTCTGCGCTCCTTTTCCTACTCTACAACGGCGAAAACATTTCCCAATCGTACAGGAGAATCTCATGAAGAGACTAAACAGCCGCATTTGCGCAAGACCCGGCTACAACAATCTTCCCGTCGATGTTCAACAAGTTCGGTATTCATCGAACTATGTGTACGTGAGCAGTTCGGGCATTCCGGCATACACAATCGGGCCATTGCCCGGCAATCCGAATGTTCCTTCGAATCAAAGTTACGTGCTCATGTTACGCACCGACAATTCCAAGACATGCCTTGTGGCAAATGGCGCTGTTCACATGACGCTCCTCTGGAGCTTTTCGTTTTTCCGTGTTCTTGGTTTCTATAAACATAACGCCCCTGACGGGGCTTCGGAAAGACCGAGGTAACGCCGTAGGCGTGGTATGTTTATAGAACTTCATCGGTAATGAGCAAGTCCAAGCTCCGTCAGGAGCGACATGTGACGGCTTGCGTAACATGAGTTACGTGTTCAAGATTCCTCGCACGCCACAAGAAAACACGGGAACAAAAACCACGACCGGACTTGGCGCAATCGCGTTTTGGAAACACGGCGTTCCGGTCTATAATCCGCTCGATGCAAACTCGTACAACAATCTCGGCATCTGGTGACAAAACGCGGTCGTGGTGGAAGGTCCGCACTTCGACGCATGCGGCGGACATCCCGCGCCGGGAGGACGCTACCACAATCATCCCAACCCGCCCTGCTTGTACACGGCAGACTCGACACAGCACACTCCTATGATGGCTACCCCATCTGCGGACCGTACGCATATGCATTACAACACGTACGACTCTGCCGGAGGGAACCGTGCTTACACCGAATCAATTTGGACCGGCTGTCTCGCCCGCATATCCGCTCAGCTATTATGTTGAAGACTATGAGTTTGTCAACGGTCTCGGAAAATTGGACCAGTACAACGGAAGATTTTATCCGAACCCGTTCAATCCAACCACGATCATTCGATTCTCTGTTTCTGTAGGGACACGCCATGGCGTGTCCCTACAAGTGTTTGATGTGCTGGGAAGAGAAGTGGCGCTATTGGTCAACGGTAATCTTGAAGCAGGTGAACACGCTGTTGAGTCGCCAATCATTCCGGTTGAGTTCATGGTTTGGAATTGCGTATATTGAGTGCAGATTCATTTGCAGAAGGACTCAACGTTGGAAGAAGTCAGAGGACAGAAGTCAGAAGTCAGAAGTCAGAGGTCAGAAGTCAGAGGTCAGAGGACAGAGGTCAGAAGTCAGAGGTCAGAGGACAGAGGTCAGAAGTCAGAGGTCAGAAGTCAGAAGTCAGAGGTCAGAGGACAGAGGTCAGAGGTCAGAAGTCAGAGGACAGAGGTTAGAGGACAGAGGTCAGCTCATTTGCAAAAGGACTCAACGTTGGAATGGAAATTCGATGCACTGCCGGGCGGCGAACTTGTTCACAAGGGGCTGGATGACCTGAGCAACGGGAGGCGGACAGTTGCATCGCTTCTTGTGCTCGTCGGCGGTCCGCGGCTGCGAGCGCTTGGCATCACAGCACCCGCCTCTGAGCCACATCCTGAGCACGCGCTGTATGATTTCCTTGCGCAGGAGGATCCCGACTCAGCCCACTCCTCCTACAACGCGTTGATCCGTAGGCTGGTAAGTTTTGAGCGAGCAGCCGAATGCGTCGCAAGGTAGATCGGAACCGGCTGGAGAAGTTCATGCGTGCACTCGCGGAACACGCCAACCGACCGGCGAAGGTCTTTTTCACCGGTGGAACTACTGCAGTCCAGGAAGGCTGGCGCGACGCAACAATAGATGTTGATATTCAGATCGTACCAGAGACTGATGAGATATTGCGCGCAATTCCGGCTCTGAAAGAACGTCTGCAAATCAATATCGAGTTTGCTTCGCCACCGCACTTCATCCCGGAAGTTCCCGGGTGGGAAGAGCGCAGCACATTCATTGTGCAGGAAGGATTCCTTTCTTTCTACCATTATGACTTCTACGCGCAAGCCTTGTCGAAGATCGAGCGCTCACATGAGCGCGACATCGCCGATGTGAAAGAAATGCTTTGGCGTGGTCTGGTGCAGCCGAACCGCCTGAAAGAACTCTTTGCGCTCATCGAGCCGAACCTCTATCGATTTCCGGCAATTAACCCTCCATCATTCCGCCGCAAACTCGAATCGCTCCTTTCTGAGGTCAGCAGGGGGTGAGTGAAAAGGTTTTCGGGCGCGGTTGCGTTTTAGCTGCAATCGTTCTACTTTACCCCTACGGGGTCGTAGACCCGCCAAAGGAAACGACAACTCCATGCAACAACCGGACTCAACGACGAGCGCTTCGCGCCGGTACATCATCATTGCGTCGTTCTTCATCTTCTTCTGCACGATGATGTCGTTCATAAATTCCGCAAACGGCGACTTCGTGAATTGGGATGACGATGCCTACGTCGTGGAGAATCCCCTCTTTCAATCCCTCACGTTCGATGGTATCCAACGGTTGTTCACGCAAACGTATTACTACGCGTGGATTCCCATCACGCTGCTCTCTCACGCAATTGATGTTGCAGTGTGGGGAATGAATCCGAAAGGGCATCATCTCACAAACATCCTGCTTCATTCGTTCAATGCCGTATCTTTCTTTTTGGTTTGCATGGCGTTGTTTGATGCAGCGCGGGGAAGACGCGACGACACGCCGTCGTTTCTCGCTTCGCGCACGAATTCGATAATTGCCGGCGCTGCCGTTGGCGCGCTGCTGTTTGCCATGCACCCGCTGCGGGTGGAACCGGTGGCATGGGTTTCCGGTAGAAAGGATTTGTTGTGCGCATTCTTTCTTCTGCCAAGCTTTGGCGCGTATCTTCGCTGGAAAGACCAGAGGTCGGCTCGATGGTTTGTTGCTTCGCTTGTTCTCTTCGCTCTTGCGTTGCTTTCCAAACCGATAGCTGCGCCGTTTCCACTTGTACTTGTGCTTGTTGATGTGTTCCTGATGCGCAATGATGTCGGGCGAAAAAATTCTGCCGCCCAAATTCTCAAAGACAAAATCCCATACTTTCTTTTAAGCGTTCTCGCCGGTGTGATGATGATGCTTGCTGCCTCTGGCGGCAAAGTGAATGTTGTTGGAGAGCTGAATCTGTTCGAGCGCATCATGCTTCCGGCGTATTCGCTTTGCTTTTACATGTGGAAGCTGATCGTCCCGCTCGATCTTTCTCCCATCTACCCGGAATTAAACCGCGTGCTGTTCTATCTCACGCCCGTCCTCCTGCCGGCAATTGCGTATGGCTGCTTTGCGTTGTTGGAGAAGAAACAACCTGCTGCGCTCGTCACCCTCTTGAGTTATGCGATTATTCTTCTTCCGACGTTTCTCGGGCTTTCTTCCGGCATGCAGCCGCTTGCCGACCGCTACACGTATCTCTCAACAATGCCAATATTTATTTTCGTTGGCGGATGCGTTGAATGGTTGTGGCGAAAGTCGGCGATGTCGCCGGGGAAGTTGTACCAGAGAAAAGTTGTGATTGTTGCCTTGCTGATTCTCTGTGCGGTGAGCTCGTATAGAACTATTCGTCATACGGCAATCTGGAACAATTCTGTTTCGCTCTGGACTCACGCGCTGCGGTACGCGCCGGCAACGCGAGAGGAGTTTGAATCGGACAAGCCATACATGAAGCCGAACTATCTTGACGCGTACACCAATCTTGGCGCGGCGTACTATGCGGCGAACCACAAGGAGAAAGCCATCGAGCAGCTCAACAACGCTCTGCTGTTGGACAATCGTTTCGCGGACGCGCACTACAATCTCGGCAATTTGCTTTTTGAACAAGGCGATGTAGAGGGTGCGACGGTGGGTTTCAAGAACACAATTGTCTGTGACTCAACTTACGCGAAGGCGTATTACAATTTGGGAATCATCTACGCGAAGAAAGATAGTGTTGAACAAGCTGTGGAATCGTTCCGCAGAGCTGCGCGCCTCGGCTTTCCTGATGCGCAGAAAGTATTGAGCGAGCGCGGCTACTCTTGGTAACAATTTAGGCGTGATTGAACTTAGCAATCAGTATTCGAAACTTTCACTGATGTTACGCAAAGCTGTTCACATGTCGCTCCGATGGAGCTATACCTGTTTTCGCGTCTGGGATTTCTAGAATCATATCGCCCTTGCGGGGCTGGTCCCATTTGGAAAAACGCCGTAGGCGTGGCATGTTTATAGAAAATTATTCATCCGAAAATCCAAAAGCTCCGTAGGAGCGGCATGTCTGGCTTTAGCCTAAATCGTGAATATTGGTGTTGTGCGTAACGTCAGTCCTTCAGGGTGATGAAAAAAATCAGATGCAACAACCTCAATCCATCTGTTATGAAAATAAATGAAGTTCGTAGGGACAAAACTACGGGCATGGCAATGGTGGGACGGGCACTTGTCCGCCGTAGGAGGAAGCCCACGTCCCTACTGATGGTGCTCTGTGTTTTAGTTTCCTTCCAGCTCTCTGCTCAAACGAACAACGACAAAAACATTTCTAACTCTCCGTTCTTCGATGCAGAGCCTTCGCTTGCAATCAATCCAACAAATCCCGACAACATTGTTGCTGCGTGGATGTCGGTATTTGGATTGAGGATTGGGATCAAAACGCGGCATAGCACAGATGGCGGTGCAACGTGGGGAACGATTCAACAGATTCCACATCAGTTTCCTTCGTACCAATCTGCCGATCCTTCTCTTGTCTTCAGTCGAGCTGGCGCTGCGTATCTCTGCTACATTGACTACAAGAACAATTCGCTCGACTCAGGCGGCGTGTTCATCTGCAAATCAACAAATGGCGGAGCAAGCTGGAATATGCCGGTTCTCGTGCGTGACGTTCGCGAAACATCCGACCTTGCACTCGACAGGCCATGGATTGCAGCCGATAAATCGGGCGGCGCTCGCGACGGACATTTGTACGTGACATCAAAGCCTGCGCCCTGGAGTACGCCGCCGTATCATTTGCATCTGAAGCGGTCCACTGATGGCGGCACGACGTGGAGCACCGACATTTTGGTGGATGATGCAAGCTTTCCTGTGGTTCAACAATCTATGGGAGTTGTTGGTGTTGGTCCGACAGGCAGATTGCATATTGTGTTCGTTTCTCCACAAGGCATCGTTGGTCGGCTCGCCTGTGCGTCATCGCCCGATGGAGGCGCGACGTTCCAGAAATCTGTCATCCACAACTCATTCGGCAGTCCGGATACAAACTATCAAAACGGCTATACGCTTGCAGTGAATCCGCTTATTGATGGAAATCTTGTTGTCGCTTCAATAGATAATCGGAACGGCGATCCGGATGTTTTGCTTTCATACTCAACAAACGCTGGAGCCAATTGGACATTGCCGCGTCGCGTGAACGATGATGCAATTGGAAACGGTGTCGGACAGGATATGGTGTGGGCGGATTTTTCTCCGAACGGAACGCTCGGCATAGCGTGGCGCGATAGGAGACTAAACGGACCGACCGCAACCGTTCCGTTTGATGTGTTCACAACAATTTCAACCGATGGCGGCGCAACGACGCGACCTAACAGAAAAATCAGCTCTGCAATCTCAGCTTTTTCGTCACTGATTCGTGGCAATGATTTCCTTGGCGTCGCGCTTGATAATCAAAATATTCATGTTGATTGGGGAGATTACCGGAACAACAATTGGGAAATCTATTACAATAAAGAAGCATTCACGACATTTACAGGTGTTGAAGAGCTTGGAGGTGTTCCAACTAAATTCAGACTCGAGCAGAATTATCCGAACCCGTTCAACCCGACGACAGAGATCAGATTTCAAATAGCAGAGGTCAGAGGTCAGAAATCAGAAGTCAGAGGTCAGAAATCAGCGGTCAGCCACGTAACGTTGAAAGTCTATGATGTTCTCGGAAAACAGATTTCGATGCTTGTTAATGAAAAACTTGCCGCCGGAAATTATTCGGTAAATTTTGATGGCAACAATCTTGCAAGCGGAGTATATTACTACACACTTACTGCCGATGGCTTCGTTCAAACAAAGGCGATGGTTCTGATGAAATGACGAACCGCTCTGGTGTTGTTCAGGACGAAGCAGTCAAGGTGTTTGCAAACTGTTCTTTTCACATCAGAGGCTCGTCATGAAGCACATCATTGTTCTCTTCTGTCTCTTCCTGTTTTCCTCCAGCGATTTCGCTCACGCACAGTATAGCTGGCAGCCTGCGTTTCCCAATCTTCCTGCGTTCGATAAACCGACTGAACTTGTTCATTCGGGCGATGGAACGAATCGTTTCTTTCTCACGCAACAACGTGGCATTATCTACGTGTTTAACAATTCACCATCAGTCAGTACACGAAAAGTCTTTCTCGATCTTTCTGACAGAGTCTCACCGTCGGGAAGTGAAACGGGCTTGCTCGGTCTCGCATTCCATCCGAACTACAGAACGAATGGTTACTTCTACGTCAACTACACCGGCGGCTCACCATTGACCTCGTACATCGCACGCTATCAAGTCAGCGCAGCCAATCCTGATTCCGCGGTAAAGACGGGCGAGCAGATTCTCATTACGATCCTTCAGCCGTACAGTAACCACAACGGCGGCAAAGTTGCGTTCGGGCCTGATGGGTATTTGTATTTGGGTTTTGGCGATGGTGGCAGTGCGAACGACCCGGGCAACCGCGCACAAAACCGCGCAGAGTTGTTGGGAAAAATCCTTCGCATTGATGTTGATCGCACAGAAGCCTCGCTGAACTATGCAATCCCTCCAACCAATCCATACTATCGCAACCCGAACGGTTGGCGCGAAGAAATCTATGCCTATGGCATCCGTAATCCGTGGAAGTTCAGTTTTGATCCTCCGACAAACCGACTGTGGCTTGGCGATGTTGGACAAGATACGCGTGAAGAGATAGATATTGTCATAAGCGGCGGAAATTATGGATGGCGATTGATGGAGGGATTCATCTGCAATCCCGTTGTGAATCCAACGTGTCAGGACACGGCCGGTCTCCTCCGTCCGATATGGGATTATCCGAACGCCGGCGCTGACATTTCAATTACAGGCGGCTATGTCTATCGCGGAGTTGCCATACCATCCGCCGTCGGCAAATACTTTTATGCTGATTACGGTTCGGGAAAAACGTGGGCGCTTACGTATGACGGCGTCAATCCGCCTACAAATCAGTTATTGACGGATGAAGCATATCTCATTTCGACATTCGGTGTCGATCAGAATAATGAATTGTATTTGTGCGAGTACAGTACCACCAGCGGACGAATCCGCAAGTTGACTGGTCCCGCCAATGCAGTCGGACAAACGAGCGGTGCGCCGAATGAATTCAAGTTGGAACAAAATTATCCGAATCCGTTTAACCCGACGACAACGTTGTCATTTGTCATTGGTCAGTCGTCATTGGTCAGTCTAAGGATATTCGATGTGTTGGGGAAGGAAGTTGCGACGATTGTTGATGGATTTCTTTCTGCGGGAAGATATACTCGAACGTTTGATGCCCGCCTACGCCCTTCGGGCTTCGGCGGGCAGGCAAGCGGGTTGGCAAGCGGGGTGTACTTCTACCGACTGACAACCCCCGCATTCACGGCAACGAAGCAGATGGTGGTTCTTAAGTAACTATGTGCCATTTGCGCTCGGATTTTATTAACCGTAATTTAATGCAAGCACGATGAGTTGAGAGACAACCTAAACAATTATCGTTGGGGTATTATGAAAGTATTTGAGAAGGATGGGCACAAGGTAATTTGGGGCGAAGCACTCGAAGCACTTGAGACTATCGAAGATAGTTCGGTCGATCTCATTTTTGCAGATCCCCCGTATAACATCGGGAAGAAATTTATCGATGTTCCTGATCGGTGGGAATCCGATGGTTCATACTTGAATTGGTGTTACAAGTGGCTTCAGGTGTGTATCAAGAAGTTAAAGGGAAATGGAACGATGTACGTCATGACTGCCACTCAGAATATGCCAAGTTTCGATCTTTTCCTTAGAGATAAACTCACCATTCTCTCTCGCATTGTCTGGTATTACGACAGCTCTAGCGTTCAGGCACGAAAATACTTTGGCTCTTTGTATGAGCCGATACTCCATTGCGTCAAGGACGAGAATAACTACACTTTCAATGCAAATGATATCCTAGTCGAGGCACGGACTGGCGCTGTCCGCAAGTTGATTGACTACAGGAAGTCAGTTCCCACTGTCTACAACTCGAAGAAAGTCCCCGGAAATGTCTGGCATATCCCACGGGTTAGATACCGAATGGATGAATATGAGAACCACCCAACACAAAAACCGATAGCGTTGCTTAATAGGATCATCAAGGCAAGCAGCAACGAAGGCGATCTGGTGGTTGATCCTTTCTCTGGCTCTTTCACCACTTCTCACGTTGCGAAGGATCTGAAAAGGAAGTCGATTGGGATTGAGATCAGCCAGGACTACGTAAAGATCGGATTGCGCCGATTGAAGATTGTTAGCCAATTCAACGGAGAACCTCTACGTAGGGAACGGAAAACCTACGAGCCGCCAGTAGACGAAGACCAAACAACCCTCTCCCTATTTGAAAAGAAAGCCAAATGGAACACGAGTTCACGAAGACGATCAAAAGTATCGAAGAAATCATTAATATCCCTGCATTGCTCACCAAGTTTCGCTCTGCAATCGGTGAGGGTTACTTGAACGATATCCTCACTGAAATTATCAAGCAGAGTAAAGTTGAATTCACCTACGACGAAGATGACTACGATGTCAGCGAATACGAGAACGGCAAAGATGTGGAAGACAACTGAGGCGGGCAAACGAGCGGTGCACCGAATGAATTCATGTTGGAACAAAATTATCCGAATCCGTTTAATCCGACGACGAAGTTGTCATTTGTCATTGGTCATTCGTCATTCGCATCTTTGAAGGTTTATGATGTGTTAGGAAGAGAAGTTGCGACGATTGTTGATGGATTTTTTTCTGCGGGAAGATATACTCGAACGTTTGATGCCCGCCTACGCCCTTCGGGCTTCGGCGGGCAGGCAAGCGGGTTGGCGAGCGGTGTGTACTTCTACCGACTGACAACGCCCGCATTCACGGCGACGAAGCAGATGGTGGTTATCAAGTAACTCTGCGTCACCGTACCATGTACCTCAGGCTTCAGGCGATGTTTGTCCGGAGCCTGATGTGTTTCTGTACTTGATTCTCGCAATGAATCTGCGTAACCTTTCGACAAGCTCATTGCTGAAGCTAAGGCTGAAATAAACGACACTATGTCGTCTATCCAACCAGTAGCGGGCGTAAGTACGACACGGTGTCGTTATTCAAGGACGTTATGCAAAATTGGCGGCACTTCTCT
>Ga0082335_1007861_pt1 | contig 12578 bp, 14 predicted proteins | sample Subgrocontami58m_FD_72375 | JGI IMG/M metagenome (GOLD analysis project Ga0082335, IMG submission 72375) | Subsurface groundwater microbial communities from S. Glens Falls, New York, USA - GMW37 contaminated, 5.8 m (SPADES assembly) (version 2) ...
CCTCTTCCTCAAGCTCCCGGAACATGGCCTGCTCCGGGGTTTCACCGTGCTTGATTCCGCCTTGCGGAAATTGCCAGGAATGCTCCTTGATGCGCTTGCCCCAGAATACCTCGTTCCTTGCATTACAGAGAACAATGCCGACGTTCGGGCGATAGCCGTCACGGTCGAGCATGACACATTCACCTTGAGCTGATATTTGCTCCATTCTTTCACATTTCACTGCGCATGGAAAGCGGCGCGTCGCCGGCGCGGGCGCCGCGCCGATCTTCGAGTAGAATAGCGCCGCCCCAGCCACCGGAATCGTTATGCGCGTTTCGCGGTTTTTCATCTCCACCCTCAGGGAAGCCCCCGCCGACGCGGAAATCGTCAGCCACCGGCTGATGCTGCGCGCCGGCCTCATCCGACGCCTGGCCGGCGGCATCTACACCTGGATGCCCCTGGGCCTGCGCATCGTGCGCAAAGTCGAGGCGATCGTGCGCGAAGAGATGAACCGTGCCGGCGCGATCGAGCTGTCGATGCCGCTAGTGCAGCCGGCGGAACTGTGGCAGGAATCGCGCCGCTGGGAAGAGTACGGGCCGGAGCTGCTGCGTTTCCAGGACAGGCACCAGCGCGACTTCGTGATTCAGCCGACGTCCGAAGAGGTCATCACCGATCTCGCGCGCAACGAGCTCAGGAGCTACCGCCAGTTGCCCGTGCATTTCTACCAGATCCAGACGAAGTTCCGCGACGAGCGCAGGCCGCGTTTCGGCATCATGCGCGGGCGCGAATTCACCATGAAAGACGGCTACTCCTTTCACGCCGATTACGCCGACCTGCAGCGCGAATACCAGAACATGTTCGACACCTACACGCGCATCTTTACGCGCCTGGGGCTTAAATTCCGCGCTGTGGCCGCCGACACGGGCGCCATCGGCGGCACGGGCTCGCACGAGTTTCACGTGCTCGCCGACTCCGGCGAGGATGCCGTCGCCTACTGCCCGGATTCGGACTACGCTGCGAACGTCGAAATGGCCGAGGCGCTGCCGCCGCAAGCGGCGCGCCCTGCTGCCGCCGCATCCATGCACAAGGTCCCGACCCCGGGCATGACCCGCTGCGAGGACGTAGCGACCTTGCTCGGCGCGCCGCTCGCACAAACGGTCAAGGCCGTCGCGGTGATGCACGCGGACGCATTCGTGCTGCTGCTCCTGCGCGGCGACCATACCCTGAACGAAATCAAAACGCAGAAACTGCCGGGAATGGATCCGTTTCGCTTCGCCACCGACGCCGAAGTCGAGCGCCATCTTGGATGCAAGCCGGGCTATATCGGCCCGGTCGGCGCAGACGCCGAAATCAGGGTCATTGCCGACCGCGACGTCGCCGTGATGGCGAACTTTATCTGCGGCGCGAACGAGGAAGGTTTTCACCTCGCCGGCGCGAACTTCGGGCGCGACCTGCCCGAGCCGGCGCTCGTGGCCGATATCCGCAATGTCGTCCCCGGCGACACCAGTCCCGACGGCAAGGGCAAACTCGACATCTGCCGCGGCATCGAGGTCGGGCACATTTTTCAGCTGCGCACCAAGTACGCCGACGCGCTGAAAGCCGTGTTCCTGGACGAGTCGGGCAAGTCGCGCGCCTATGAAATGGGATGCTACGGCATCGGCGTGACGCGCATCGTCGGCGCCGCCATCGAGCAAAACCACGACGCGCGCGGCATTGTCTTCCCGCAGCCGATTGCGCCGTTCCAGTTGGCGCTGGTTCCGATCGGCTACAAGAAGAGCACCCAGGTCAGGGAGACCTGCGACAAGCTCTACCTGGAACTCGCCGCAGCCGGCATCGAGGTGCTGTTCGATGACCGCGACGAGCGCCCCGGCGTAATGTTCGCCGACATGGAACTCATCGGCATCCCGCACCGGGTAGTGGTAGGCGAACGCGGGTTAAGACAAGGCAAGCTCGAATACCAGGGCCGATGCGATCACGCATCGACACCGATCGCCATGGACGAACTGATTGCCTTTGTCAAAGCGAGGTTATGCGCGCACTAGCGCGGTGGGCGGCATGCCTCGCATTCCTCGGGGCACCAGGCGCCGTATTCGCGGGGGCGCAAGCGTACGAGCCGCTCGCCGCCAGCGTGCAGGCGGCGTTATCCAAGGCGGTAAGCGATCACGCGCCGCGGACCTCGGCATTCACGTCCAAGCTGGACGAGGTCGAGTGGCTCACCGCCATGTCGCGGCGGCTGGACACGCGCATCCGCGACCACAAGAGTCGCATCGCTTTCCTGAAGTCGGTGCACTACGAGGCCAGCCGCGCCGGCCTCGACCCGCAACTGGTGCTGGGCCTGATCCAGGTAGAGAGCGGGTTCAAGAAATATGCCGTGTCCTCAGCCGGCGCACGTGGACTGATGCAGGTCATGCCGTTCTGGGTAAAGCTGATCGGCGCGAAAAACGACAACTTGTTCGACATGCGCAAGAACATCCGTTACGGCTGCACCATCCTGCGCCACTACCTGGATCTGGAGAAAGGCGATCTGTACCGGGCGCTAGGGCGCTACAACGGCAGCCTGGGCAAGCCCGAGTATCCGCGCGCGGTGGAGGCTGCCTGGAAGAACCAATGGCGCTACGGCGGCAGGCTCGCCTGATCCGTCTCGCCGCGCAGCACCGGAATCCCGCCTGACCGCTCCCGTATAATGTCGGGGTCCAAGCGCGAGTCAGCCGAGCATGCCGGAGATACTGGTCCTGTATTACAGCCATCGCGGCGGCGATAGGGGCGACCGTCCCATCAGCGCCGAGGAAAAGCCGCTTTGCATTGCGCTCGGGAAGCGCTTCGCCGCAATTACGCTGAAGCCGGTTTCCTAGATTGCAGAAAGCCCTTTACCTCGGCGCCTGCCTCAGTTTGCTCGCCTTGATTTTCCTCTGTCTGGCCTGGGAGTTGTGGTTCGCCCCGCTCAGACCCGGTGGTTCCTGGCTGGTGCTCAAAGCCTTGCCCTTGCTGTTGCCGCTGCAGGGCATACTGCGCGGCAGGCGTTATACCTACCAATGGGCATCGATGCTGATCCTCGCCTACTTCGCCGAGGGCGTGGTGCGCGCTGCCGGCGATAACGGGACTGCGCCCGCATTGGCGTTGGTCGAGGTGCTGCTGACGCTCGTGTTCTTTGTCAGCGCGATCTTCTACGCTCGCCTCACGCGCGAGTCCCGACCGCGGTCTGGATAGCCGTCGCGTATCCCGCTCAGGCGGCCACGACCCGCGGCGAGCGCTCGGCCACGACCAGCAATCCCTGCCTTAGCGCGCGATTCACCGCCGAGAGCAAGGCCAGGAGCGTCGCAGTTACGATATTGTCATGCATCCCGACGCCGTACACGTTGCGGTCGCGCCCAACCCGGACTTGCACATAGGCCGCCGCGGTGGCGTCTTCGCCGCTGCCAACCGCATGCTCATGGTAGTTCATCACATGGATGTCGAGGCCACATTGTTCGCGTAGCGCATGTACGAACGCATCGACGGGGCCGTTGCCGCTGCCGGCCACGGCGATTTCCCGTCCATCCAGCTTGAGACGCGCATTCACGCGCTCGATTTCGGCATGATCCGCATCATGTGTGATGCGATGCTCGACGTACGCGAAAGGCCGCTCGTTATTAAGGTACTCATGATCGAAGGCGGCCTTGATCTGGGCCGGGGACAGTTCCTTGCCGGTCGCGTCGGCGATCGCCTGGATCACCCGGCTGAATTCGATTTGCAGCATGCGCGGCAGCGCCAGACCGTAGTCGCGCTCGAGCAGATAGGCGATGCCGCCCTTGCCCGACTGACTGTTGACGCGAATCACGGCGTCATAGGTACGGCCCAGATCGGCCGGATCGATCGGCAGGTAGGGCACTTCCCAAACGTCGGCAGCCTCGCGCGCCGCCAGGCCTTTCTTGATCGCATCCTGGTGCGAGCCAGAAAAAGCCGTGAACACCAGTTCGCCGGCGTATGGATGGCGCGGATGCACGGGCAACTGGTTGCAGTGTTCGACCGCCCGGATCACCTCGTTGATATCGGAAAAATCCAAGCTGGGATTGACGCCCTGGGTGAAGAGGTTGAGCGCCAGCGTGACGAGGTCCACGTTGCCGGTGCGCTCGCCGTTGCCGAACAGGCAGCCCTCGACGCGCTCGGCGCCGGCCATCACCGCCAGTTCCGCCGCGGCCACGGCGCAGCCGCGGTCGTTGTGTGGATGCACCGAAAGAATAATGCAGTCGCGCTTGGCGACGTGCCGGCCGAACCATTCGACCTGGTCGGCATAGATGTTGGGCGTGGACATCTCCACCGTCGCGGGTACGTTGATGATGACGCGCCGCTCGCGGTTAGGCTGCCATACCTCGTTCACGGCATCGCAGATCTCCACGGCGAAATCGAGCTCGGTGCCGGTGAAACTTTCCGGCGAATACTGGAAGATCCAGTCGACGCCGGCTTGCGCCTGCGCGCATTCGCGCACGATCTTCGCGGCGCTGACCGCGATGTCGACGATGGCGGGACGATCCATGCCAAACACCACGCGCCGCTGCAGCGTCGAGGTCGAGTTGTACAAATGCACGATTACGCGCCGCGCCCCTATCAGGGCTTCGAACGTGCGCCGGATCAGCGGCTCGCGCGCCGGCGTCAGCACCTGCACCGTCACATCCTCGGGAATCAGGTTTTCGTCGATCAGTTTGCGCACGAAGTCGAATTCGGTCTGCGAGGCGGACGGGAAACCGATCTCGATCTCCTTGAAGCCTATTTTCACCAACAGCTTGAACATGGCGAGCTTGCGCTCTGCGTCCATCGGCTCCACCAGCGCCTGATTGCCGTCGCGCAGGTCAACGCTGCACCAGGTCGGGGCCCGGGTTAGCACCTGATTGGGCCAGGTTCGGTCGGGCAATGCTACCGGGACAACCGGGAGGTACTTCTGTGGCGGATTCCTGTTCATGGCTGCTCGCTCGTGAAAGTTGATAAAAATTGATGAAGGACGGCCGCCTGGCTACGCCTGGCGGGGCTCAAGGGTACTGCTCGAATTGGGGGTAGGGTTATGTGCGCGCGGGGCGCAGCAGCAGGCCGGCCGGCAGAAGCAGGCTGCTAAGGATAACGGTCAACACTGTAGTGTTGGAAACCATGAGCACAGTATATCGGCTTTCCTGCGATTAGGCAATAGTCCGTTTGCCGCGCCGGTTCCACGCCCACACCACGTAACCGGACAGGGAGTAGGCAACGAACAGAAGGAACAGCACCGTCGGCGGATGGGTGGAGATGAGGATCACCGCGAACACCAGCAGCAGCAGAGCCCAGAATGGCACGCTGCGCCGAAAGTTGATGTCCTTGAAACTGTAAAAAGGGACGTTGCTCACCATGGTGAGGCCCGCAAACAGCGTGATGATGCAGGCGAGCCAGCGCATGGTGCTCACGGCATCGATCTTGAAATCGTCCACCACCCAGATGAAACCTGCCACCAGCGCCGCGGCCGCCGGACTCGGTAGCCCCTGGAAATAGCGCTTGTCGACCACCGCGATATTGGTGTTGAAACGCGCCAGCCGCAGCGCGGCGCCGGCGCAATAGACGAAAGCGGCGATCCAGCCGATGCGGCCCATGCTTTTCAGCGCCCATTCATACATCACCAGCGCCGGCGCTGCGCCGAAGGACACCATGTCGGAGAGGCTGTCGTACTCGGCGCCGAACTCGCTCTGCGTGTGGGTAAGGCGTGCGACGCGCCCGTCCAGGCCATCCAGCACCATGGCGATGAAAATCGCCACCGCGGCCTGGTCAAAGCGCGTGTTCATCGCCTGCACGATCGCGTAAAAGCCGGCGAACAGCGCCGCGGTAGTGAACAGATTGGGCAACAGATAGATGCCGCGCCGGCGCATCTCGGCGTAGATCAGCGGTTTTTTCCGCTTGTAGAGAGGCATTGCGTTCAACTACTCCAGGCTGGCTAGAATCGTGCTGGCAGCATACACCTTGTCACCCAGCGCCGCCTTGATGCGGGCGTCCGGGGGCAGGTACACATCCACGCGCGAGCCGAAACGGATGAAGCCGTAGCGCTGACCGCGCTCGAGCTTGTCGCCCGCCTTGGCGTAGCACAGGATGCGCCGCGCGATCAGGCCCGCCACCTGCACGCAGGTGACATCGGCGCCGGCGCCGGCACGAATCCACAGCGCGTTGCGCTCGTTTTCGGTCGAGGCCTTGTCCAGCGCCGCGTTAACGAAACTGCCGGCTGAGTACCAGATCTCCCTCACTTCGCCGTCCACCGGCGCGCGGTTGGAGTGGACATTGAAAACGTTCATGAACACGCTGATCTTGATGGATTCGCGGTCGAGGTAGGGGTCGTGCGCTTTCTCCACCGCCACGATGCGCCCGTCGGCGGGAGACACCACCGTTCCAGCATCCCCCGGCACCTCGCGTGGCGGGTCGCGGAAGAACTGCAATACGAACAGCGCGATGATCCAGAACGGGATTGACCAGACAAGGCTGTAGCCGGCGACCAGCGCCGCGACCACGACGGCGGGCGCGAGAAACGGCCAGCCTTCCCGGGCGATGAGGGGGTGGGGATAAGACACTGGGCGAGACTCCCGGTGCGAGGCGCCAGGCTCTCTTCTCGTGCCTGGCGTCTCGCGCCTCGTGCCTAGTTCTTCGACTGATCGACGAGTTTATTCTTCCTGATCCAGGGCATCATTGCGCGCAGTTTCTCGCCCACCACCTCGATCTGATGCTCGGCAGTGAGGCGGCGGCGCGACAACAGGGTCGGCGCGCCGGCGCGGTTCTCCAGGATGAAGCTCTTGGCGTACTCGCCGGTCTGGATGTTCTTCAAGGCCTCGCGCATGGCTTTCTTGGTGTCTTCGGTGACGATCTTCGGACCGGTCAGGTACTCGCCGTACTCGGCGTTGTTCGAGATCGAGTAGTTCATGGTGCCGATGCCGCCCTCGTACATCAGGTCGACGATCAGCTTCAGCTCGTGCAGACATTCGAAGTAGGCCATCTCGGGAGCGTAGCCGGCGTCGACCAGGGTTTCGAAGCCCGCTTTGACCAGTTCTACACAGCCGCCGCAAAGCACGGCCTGCTCGCCGAACAAGTCGGTTTCGGTCTCTTCCTTGAACGTGGTCTCGATCACGCCGGCGCGCGCGCCGCCGATCGCCGCCGCGTAGGACAGCGCCAGATCGCGCGCCTTCCTGCTCGGGTTCTGGTGCACCGCGATCAACATGGGTGTGCCGCCGCCCTGGACGTAGGTCGAGCGCACGGTGTGGCCCGGCGCCTTGGGCGCGATCATCACCACATCGAGGTCGGCGCGCGGCGCCACCTGGCCGTAATGGATGTTGAAGCCGTGGGCAAAAGCCAGCGTCGCGCCTCTCTTGATGTTGGGTTCGACCTCGCCCTGGTATACCGCGGCGATGTGTTCATCCGGCATCAGCATCATGACGAAATCGGCGCCCTTCACTGCCTCGCCGACTTCTGCCACCTTGAGCCCGGCTTTCCTTGCCTTGTCCCAGGACGCGCCGCTCTTGCGCAAGCCGACCGTGACCTTCATGCCGGAGTCGTGCAGGTTGAGCGCGTGCGCGTGGCCCTGTGAGCCGTAGCCGACGATGGTCACTTTCTTGCCCTTGATGAGCGAAAGGTCGGCGTCCTTGTCGTAATAGACTTTCATGGTTTCCTCTCTGAAAAAGTGTGAGACGCGGGGTGTGAGTCGCGACGAGGGAACCCCCGGCGGGGTTTCCACTCCTTGCGCTTCACGCCCCACCCCCCACTAGATTCTAAGAACCCGCTGGCCGCGGGAAATGCCGCATGCGCCGGTACGCGCCGTCTCGAGAATGGCGCCGCGCCCGAGCGCCTCGATAAATGCATCCAGTTTCTGCCCGGTGCCGGTGAGTTCGATGGTGTAGGTATCTTCGGACACGTCGATGATACGCCCGCGGAAAATATCCGACATGCGCTTCATGTCGTCGCGTTCCTTGGCGCCGGCGCGCACCTTGATCAGCATCAACTCGCGCTCGAGGTGCGGCGCCTCGAACAAATCCACCACCTTGACCGCCTCGACCAGCTTGTTCAGCTGCTTGGTGATCTGCTCGATCACGTCATCCGAACCCGAGGTTACGACGGTCATGCGCGACAGCGACGCGTCCTCGGTAGGCGCGACGGTGAGCGATTCGATGTTGTAGCCGCGGGCGGAGAACAGCCCGGAAACGCGCGACAGCGCGCCGGCCTCGTTTTCGAGCAGGATGGATATGATGTGTCGCATGGGTGTCGGTTTCTGCGCTAGGTTGCGGAGCGTTTACAGATTTTCGGCCAGGATCATCTCGGTGAGGCCCTTGCCGCCTTCGACCATGGGATAGACGTTCTCGGTCTGGTCGGTGATGAAATCCATGAATACCAGCTCGTCCGTGCGCTTGAACGCCTCTTTCAGCGCCGGCTCGACGTCGGCCGGTTTGTCGATGCGGATGCCGACGTGGCCGTAGCTCTCCGCCAGCTTGACGAAATCGGGCAGCGCATCCATGTAGGACTCGGAGTAGCGGTTGCCGTGGAAGAACTGCTGCCACTGCCGCACCATGCCCATGTAGCGGTTGTTGAGGTTGACCACCTTGATCGGCAAGCGGTACTGCTTGCAGGTAGACAGTTCCTGGATGCACATCTGGAAGCTCGCCTCGCCGGTGACGCAGGCCACCGTTGCGCCGGGATTGGCCATCTGCGCGCCCATCGCCGCGGGCAGGCCGAAGCCCATGGTGCCTAGGCCCCCGGAATTGATCCAGCGACGCGGTTTGTCGAATTTGTAGAACTGCGCCGCCCACATCTGGTGCTGGCCGACGTCGGAAGTGATAAAGGCGTCGCCCTTGGTGATTTCGTACAGCTTCTCCAGAACGAGCTGAGGTTTGATGATTTTGCTGTTGCGGTCGTAGCGCAGGCAATCCTTGGTCTTCCACTGCGCGATCTGCGCCCACCAGGCTTGAAGCGCCTTCGGCTCGGGACGCTGCTTGCCCGCCTCGATCAGCTTGATCAGGTCGTCGAGCACGTCGGGCACATGGCCGACGATGGGGACATCCACTTTCACGCGCTTGGAGATCGAGGACGGATCGATATCGATGTGAACGATCTTGCGCGACACCTGGCCGAAATGCGCCGGGTCGCCGATGACGCGGTCGTCGAAGCGCGCGCCGATCGCCACGAGCACGTCGCAGTGCTGCATCGCCATGTTGGCCTCGTAGGTGCCGTGCATTCCCAGCATGCCGACAAAATGCTTGTCGGTCCCAGGGAAGCCGCCCAGCCCCATGAGCGTGTTGGTGCAGGGAAAGCCCAGCATTTTCACCAGCCTGGTGAGCTGGGGCGCTGCATCGGAAAGAATCACGCCGCCGCCGGCGTAGATCATCGGGCGCTTGGCTTCGATCAACAGTTGCGCCGCTTTCTTGATCTGCCCCGGATGCCCTTTGACCACCGGATTGTAGGAGCGCATCGAGATCGTTTCAGGATACTCGAACTTGCACTTGGCGGAGCTCACATCTTTGGGGATGTCGACCAGCACCGGCCCTGGCCGCCCGGTGGTTGCGAGGTAGAAGGCCTTCTTCATGGTGAGGGCAAGATCCTTGACGTCCTTCACCAGGAAATTGTGTTTGACGCAGGGGCGGGTGATGCCCACCGCGTCGCATTCCTGGAACGCATCCAGCCCGATCGCATGCGTCGGCACCTGGCCGGAGATGATCACCATCGGGATGGAATCCATATAGGCGGTGGCAATGCCGGTCACGGCGTTGGTGACGCCGGGTCCCGAGGTCACCAGCGCGACGCCGACTTTGCGGCTCGAACGCGAGTAGCCGTCGGCGGCATGCGCGGCGCCCTGCTCGTGGCGCACCAGCACGTGCTTGACCTTGTTCTGCTTGAACAATTCGTCATAGATAAACAAGACCGCGCCGCCGGGGTAGCCGAACACGTATTCGACTTTTTCCGCCTGCAGGCATTTAATGAGGATTTCCGCGCCCGATAATTCCATGATTTTCGTTGGGTTTTACCGAAAGCATTGAACATTAATGCTTGCCCCTCATTTGGTCAAGATTTTTTTGTTGCGGCGCAACTTCGTCACCGCAGCGATTTGGGTAACGCAACTCCGGATTAACCACTAGAATTCAGAGCTAATTAACAATATGAGGGGACACGTCCCCTCATACTCCCCTAAGTCAGGGGCCGTTTCGCGAATCCTGAAACGGCCTCCAGGGAATTTTTCGAGGATAGCGCCCTGGCTTCCCGCAGCGAACTTTCTGAGTTTCTCGTCGCCGTCGAACGTCGAGCCTACAAGCAGGCGCGATATGCCGTGCGCGACGAGCAGGCGGCTTTGGATGTGGTGCAGGACTCAATGCTCAAGCTATCGGAGAAATACGGCGCCAAACCACCGGCGGAACTGCCCATGCTGTTCCAGCGTATCCTGCAGAACACCATTCGCGACTATTATCGTCGCTACAAGGTGCGCGCGACCTGGACCACGCAGTTGTCCTCCATGCTGACGGGAAAGGACGGCGGTGAGGACACCGATCCACTGGAAACTTTGGCGCCAGCGGAAGGGTCAAATCAAGCATTGGGGCCATCCGATCACCTCGAAAAGTCGCAACTCATTGTTCTAATTGAAGATGAACTTAAGAAACTGCCGCCACGTCAACGCGAGGCCTTCCTGCTGCGTTACTGGGAGGAATTGGACGTTGCCGAGACCGCACAGGCCATGGGGTGTTCGGAGGGCAGCGTGAAAACCCATTGCTCGCGCGCCGCGCACACATTGGCCAGCGCACTCAAGCGCAAGGGGATTACATTATGAATGAAAGCAAATTCGGCTACCAAATCAAGCAACAGCTCGACCAGGCGCTCGATCTCGAACCGGCCGCGCTGAATCGGCTCAAGGCCGCTCGGGAACAGGCCTTGGCGCGCCAGCGCATGACCGAACCTGCGTTTGCGCTGGCTTGGGCCGATGGCGTTGTCGGGCGCCTGTCGGGCAACCCGGCCTCGGCGGGCATTGCCCTGGCCGGCGCCGCTCTGATCCTTGCGCTTGTCGGTATTCAATACTGGCAGCGATCCCCCACGGTGGAGGAGATCGAGGAAATCGACGCCGCGCTCCTAACCAGCGACCTGCCGATCAACGCCTATCTCGACAAGAGCTTCGATACATGGCTAAAGCGCTCGCAGCACTGACGCTCTGGCTGTGTATCGCACTCTCCGCCTTCGCCGCAGCGGCTGACAAGAAACAGCCGGATTGGTCGCAGCTCACGCCGGAGCAGCAGCAGATTCTGGCCCCGCTGGCGAGCGATTGGAACAATCTTGATGAACGCCGGCGCAAGAAGTGGCTGCTGACGGCCAAGCGCTATCCCAAGATGAAACCGGAGGCGCAACAGCGCCTGCAGACGCAGATGAACGACTGGGCCAAGCTGACCCCGGAACAACGCGCCATGGCGCGCGAAAACTATAAAAAACTGGCTAAGCAACCTCCGGAAAAACGCGAGGCGGTAAAGCGGAATTGGCAGGAACACCAGCAGCGGAAGCAGGCTCCCCCGAACAGCGCCCCGCCCTCGCCGGCTGCCGCAACCGCCCCACCCTCGACGTCCGTCCCAAGCGCCCCGTCCTCGCCGGCTGCCCCGAGCGGGGATAAGACAGCGCCACTCTTGGCGCCAGCCAGCCCGACGCGCTGACGTGCGTGGCCACGCCGGCGCTGGCGCGCACGCCGGTTACTCCATTCCCAGCATCAAACGCCGGCTCATCTGCATGGTATATGAGTCGCTGCTCCTCGCCGGCGTCGCGTTCTTCGCCGCCCTGCTGTTCCTCGGCGCGTCCGGCGCGAGCCCGAGCGAATGGACGCGGCATGCATTCCAGGTTTATCTTTTCTTCGTGATCGGCCTGTATTTCGTCGGATCCTGGCGCCGTGGCGGGCAGACTCTGGCAATGAAAACCTGGAAGCTCCGCCTGGTCGGTACTGACGGTGCCAGGATCACGCTGCGCCAGGCGATGGTGCGCTACGTCTGTGCCTGGCCTTGCCTGCTGCTGGGCGGCATCGGCATCCTGTACGCGCCGTTCGACCGGGAACGCCAGTTCCTGCACGACCGGCTGGCGGGCACCAGCATCGTAACAGCGGTGTGACGAACGCGGAAAGCGAACGCACGCGCACACTCATCCGGGGCGGGTCGACAAGTACACGTGGGTCGACATCGGCGCGTTGTTTCCACCAATCGTGAATTTGGACCTTGTCGCAGCATAGCTCACCCTCGAGGATTACCCGCTCGGATGAGCGAATTCAGCCATCGGTGCGTAGATGAAGTGTCTGGGTGCCGGTGGATGTAGTTAACGCCGCTCCACCCACCACATCATCACCATCGCGGCGGACAGGAACAGCACGCTCGGCAACACGGCGGAATAGAACGGCGCCCAGTTCTGGATGATGCCGACGGAGGAGGACAATCCATTGAGCAGGTGGAACAGCACTCCCAGCATGATGCCGGAAAAAATCTTCACCCCCACCCCGCCCGCGCGCACATGCACGTAGGCGAAGGGCAGCGCCAGCGCCATCATCACCAGCGCGGCGAAGGGATAGAGCAGTTTCTTCCACATCGCGATTTCGTAGCGCTCGGTCTGCTGGCGGTTCTCCGACA
>Ga0082335_1007865_pt1 | contig 12570 bp, 9 predicted proteins | sample Subgrocontami58m_FD_72375 | JGI IMG/M metagenome (GOLD analysis project Ga0082335, IMG submission 72375) | Subsurface groundwater microbial communities from S. Glens Falls, New York, USA - GMW37 contaminated, 5.8 m (SPADES assembly) (version 2) ...
CTATAGAGACCCGGGCGGTGTTCATCGCGGGCCATGGCCTGGTAAATGGCGAAATACATTTCCCGCCCCAGGTTTACCACGCCGCCTTCGATCTTCCACCTGGCGTCTCCAAAGGCGGCAAAAATGCCGTCCTTGGGCTGATCGATGAGGATGTTCCGGTCCGCCAAGTAGAGAATCTTTGGCCGCCGGTAGTCGCCGGTCCGGTTCCAGCGGGCGTTCCATAGCTTCCAGCAGATCTGGAACGCCACGGCCGTCTTTCCCGTGCCCGTCGCCATGGTAAGCAGTTGGCGGCGTCGGCCGGTAAGGATGCCCTGGATGGCCCGGTTCACGGCGATCTCCTGGTAATACCGCTCGCCTTTGCCGAGGGTATGATTCATCGGCGTGAGCAGACGTGCCGCAGCGGTGTCGTCGGTGAGCCCGTTCCCGGCCCGGTACCGTGACCATAATTCGTCAGGTGTCGGATAGGCATGAAGAAGCGTTTCCTGGCCCCTGAAGTAGTCGAACTCGATGATCTCTTGGCCGTTGGTTGCGAATGCGAATTTCAAGCCAAGCATTTCGGCATAATCCTTGGCCTGCTGCATCCCGTCACCGGCCGTTTTCCAGGCGGCCTTGGCTTCAACGACGGCCAGGGGGAAATTACGTTCGTAGCGCAGTAGATAATCGACGCGGCGGGGAGGTCGGCGGATAAATCCTTTGCCGGCGGGGATGATACGCCCATCGGTGATGGATCGTTGTTCGGCTATGGAGTGAGGGTCGTTTTCCCAGCCAGCAACCTGCAATTTGGGAATGATTAATTTTCTTGAAGTGTCGGCTTCCGATAGAGGCATGTATGTCCTTTTTCAGAGCAAATTATCTGATCGGAACTCCCTTTGGCAGAGGAACTATAAGGTAAAGCTACCTGGCAGGTCAAGGATTTTTTAATATCTACTCCCTGGATGATGGTGCCGAAATCATTAAATAATTTAGTCCCCTGGCCGGTGGAATCGTAAAATCCATGGACGCCGAATTCCTGAGGACAAGCCGAACCAGTGCAGGGCAGCCCCGACATGTTTCGGAGAAAAAGACTGGCTTTTTATCCTTATTTAAGATAGAAAATCACAGCTTTAAGAGTATGGGTATCTTGCAGGGGCCGAAAATAACACCCGCCCACTATTGTCCCTCACTCTTGCCACGGCGCTCCATTTATTTCCTGGAACTTTGCTTATAACGGAAGTATCACCGAAGGGGAACAATAATGATGGAAGCTCTCAAACGTTACGTGATGCTGAATTTTGAGCAGGCCTTTGTCCTGACCATATTAATCAGCGTCGTCGTTCTCTACTACTTTCTCCCCCACAAACTGGCTTTTCTGGATTTTTATTTTCTGCCCGTTTTGACGGCCGCCTACTATCTCGATTCTCATCGGGCTGTGTTGGGCGCAATTTTCTGTATTCTCATCGTGTCGATTTATGCTCTGCTTTATCCGCTTACCTTCCATGTCGTTCCGAGTCCCATGGATCTGGCTCTGAGTATTATAGTTTGGGGCAGTTTTCTTGTTCTTACCGGAGCATTGGTCAGCAATCTCAAGTTAAAGCTCAAAGAAGAGACGTTGACAAAACGCCTCATAGAAGGCGAGCTGACGGACAGCAGAGAAGCCCTTGAGGATACAGCGAAACAGCTGACCGAACATAAGGAACACTTTGAAGCGAAGGTGATGGAACGAACGGTTCATCTGGAAAAGGCCAAGGAAGTGGTGGAAAATCTCAAGGAAAAAGTTGAAGAGGCGCTCTATAACACCATGGACCCGACAGTTGTCAAACTTATCATTGAAAAGCGACTGCGCACGGATAAGAGGATCATCAGTGTCCTCTTTTCCGATCTGAAATCATTTACCGAATTTTCCGAGGAGCACAAACCGGAAATTGTGGTTACCCAGCTCAATGCATTTTTTGCGGAAATGGAAACCGTTCTCCTCAATTACGGAGCCCATATCGACAAGTACATGGGCGACGGAATCATGGCGGAATTCGGCGCCCCCCTCGACCATGCCCGGCACGCCCTCATGGCCGTCACGGCGGCTCTCCGGATGCAGCAGATAGTCATGGATAACCAGTTCCCCCTGCAGATGCGCATCGGTATTGCGACGGGAGAAGCCATCATCGGTCTTATTGGTCAGAAGAGGCAAACTTATACTGCTCTCGGCGATGTGGTGAATGTAGCCAGCCGTATAGAGCAACTGTGTAAACCCGGCGGGGTGACCGTTGATGAGGCAACATACGAGAGCGTGAAGCAGTACTTCCGGGCGCGCATCATCACCGCAACTCCATTGAATCGTCTCGGGGACAACCAACTGGGGAAAAGGATATCCACCTGTTTCGAAAAACTTTCAGTTTCTCCTGACGACCCCTCTCTTATAAGGGAGATGGGCTTTCTTTTCCGGGAGGCGAAGGATTTTGTGCAGGCTCATCACTATCTTCGGCGCGCCTTGAGCCTGCTTCCTGATGACGAGGTCCTGAAATTGGCCTTTGCGGAATGCTCTGTCAAGATGGATCAGGAACAGGATATCAATATACGGGGCAAAAAAATCAAATTGCGCCTCTATGAGATCACGGGATTGAAGGATCCGTTGCAGAAGGAGGAGAGCATTCCCCGGCACCTCTATGATCGTTACCGAAACGAGGTGGACTCTCTCCTGGAATATCCCGCAGAGATTATTCATCCGGTAGAAGTGATTGATGGAACACTTGGACATTCCCGGGTAGTCGGGTTTCTCTCCTATGCCATTGCTGACGCACTGCATCTCTCTGATAAGGATAAGCAGGATGTCCTCCTAGCGGGATATTTTTGTGATATCGGGAAGACGATCATTCCGCACCATATTCTCAACCAGGCCGGCACCATTACGGATAAAGAGCTTGAGGAACTGATAAAGCATCCCCGGGAAGGGATCCGGGTACTCAAAAAAATGGGGTACGAGAACGAGAACCTCTTTCAAATGATCATAAACCACCACGAAAATTTCCATGGCGGAGGCTATCCGGCAGGATTATCAGGTGATCAGATTCCTTTAGGCGCCAGGATTGTGGCCATCGCCGACACCTATGACGCCCTTACTTCATGGCGTCCTTTCCGGAATTGTTGGGATTGCGAAGCAGCCTATGCGGAAATGGAGCGATCAATGGCAAGAGGAAAGTTTGACCCGGCCCTGATGCCTGTATTTGGGAAACTACTCCGGGACGGCTGAAGTGAGTTGATCGAATCTATAGAAACTGCAAGGTTATTGAGTGGTTGTGTTCCAAGGATAGATGCACTGCTCTACCCGGCCGGACAAGGTACAGTTCTGCACTATGGCGAGATAAAGAGGTGAACTTTTTTGCCACTCTAAATACATTTTTAGTGAAGGGGAAAGAAAAAAGGGTATGGAACAGAAAAATCGTCGAAGCATCGTAAGAAGGACAGCAACGGATAGGAGAAAAACAGAAAAACAGGGGGTCGGACCAAGGCAACATATTGATTTAATGCAGAAAGGACATAGAAAATTGGCTATATTCTATCTTAAAGACACTATTTTAAGGGTCAAAACGGACTTTTAAGGAAAAATGGCCCAATCGGGTAGCCGGGGGTAGTTAACCCCCAGCCCCCACACCCAATGCTGTTGAATTAAGAGAGGGCATTTTGTCCCGGAACAACAACCTCAGTTCTTTGAAAAAGAAGGCGGTTACTTCGGTTGCCATGGGGAGTTGAGTCCTTAATGGTGCGCCCGCTAATTCGCTTACCCGTTCGGGTTCAACGCGATGCGGAGCACATAGGGTCAAAATTCCCCTCTTCAAGTTCGGCCCTTCGACAGGGTGAGTCCATCCCGGCTCTCTATGCCGGGCTCGTTCCCAGCCACCACACCGCCATGAGTGGTGGAGTCCTTTGTCTACTATGGCCTCTGCTGACTCCTGCTCCATCACAGCAACTGTTACCAGTTGCCGCGCCTTTCTTACGAAATGCATTTGGAACAGGTCTCCCCGGACTCTTTTCAGTACCCCCTTGAGGGGTATAAGAACGTGACGCTACACAACCGCAGCATTTACCCTATCTCCTGAACCCTGGGCTTCGTTATGTGGTACCCACAGGGCATAAATGCTAACTTGCCCGGAGACTGGGCCTTGTATGCTGTTTCTGTTCCCCGGATCAGGTCCGGGGCAGGCTTGGCTCATAGCTTTGCACTCCGGCTTCCTTCGGACGGTCCCTCGCGGTTCCGCCCTTGCCTTCGGCTAGTATTTGTGTCAATGTTTTTGACATTGACAGGATTCAGATACAGGGGACTTGCACCCCATAAGTTCACGCCCGTGCCGGGCGTACCACAAGACGGTGCACGCGGACGCGGCAAAATAGCCGCCGCGCCGGTGACCTTTATGTTCGGGCGACGCTGCGCGGCACCGTTACTCTCTTTCCACCAGCAATCCTCAACTTTGCCAACTGCTAACCCCTGAATAGTAGTAGGTGAAAGCCAGCAGTCAGGGCTGATCTATTTCAGTAAAATCAAAAATAGGCAAGAACCGATGAACCTTTATTTCCCATCCTTGGACGAGCGCCCCGGATGGCGTTTCTCCAGTCACAAAAGTTCTCCCTTAAAGGCTTGATCAAAAATGGCGGGGAGCAGGGCATCGAATTCGGCGGTGGTCTTAGTTTGAAGATGATTGAAATTGTCTACTTCTGATTGTAAAGCGTCGAACCTGGTCTGCAATTCATATGAAGGTACGGGAACTCGGACATTACTCAGGGCGTCCAATCCAAGGGTCCGATTTCGCCCCGCGCCTCCTGGAGATGCAGCGCGAATCAATTCCAAGCCCTCGTTTGTAAGGAAGTAGAAACGAAGAAATTGAGCGATTATTTCTCCCGGTTTTGCAACGCAGGTTATGAAGCGATGCGAACCGAACCGTCCCGCATCTTCAGGTCTTGCCACCGCGATTGCACCCTTCCGGCGGGTTTCCAGGGCAAGCCGCGCCTTCGTCAATTCGGCGGCAATTTTGTCGGCATCGGGAAGTACCGTCCGATACTCAGCGGCAAGGACCTTGTTGGGCAGTCCTTCCAGGGCATAATGGGCCACGGAGGCATCCTTCCTGGTGCACAGGATCAAACCAACGGGCGGGTTTTCACCTTCGCGCGTCCATAATTCCTGGGCATAGTTGAGATAAAGGTGCATCTGCCCGGCGTCGGCATGGGTGAAGCGGCCGATCTTCAAGTCGACAATGACGAGACAACGAAGACGCCTGTGGAAAAACAAAAGATCTACTCGGTACCATTCGTCGCCGATGCGTAGACGGCGCTGGCGGCCGACGAAGGCGAAGTCATCCCCCAGTTCTAAAAGGAAGTCTTAAAGCCGTCGGATCAGGGCGTCTTCAAGGAGCGATTCCGAGTATTCGTCCTTGAGCCCGAGGAAATGCAACAACTGGGGTTCTTTGTAATTCAAGGCATTGGTTTAACCATATAAAGCAAAGTGCATTTTTTACACATTGCTCCAGCCAGTGCCCCTTGCCCCTTGCACGGTTGACTGGTCTTCCCGCTCATGGCGTTTTCTCCAGCAGAATCTTGATCCGCCCGACAATCTCCAGGATGCGGTTTTCTTTTTCGAGGATGGAAGCCACCAGCTCCTCCGGCAGCCGGTGGACCAGGTCATCTTTCGCCTTTGGGTTCTTGCGATCGAGGTTGCAGTTTGCGGCCAGCAGTTCTTCCGCCGGGACTCTCCAGGCCCGGTCGTTCTCCTCCCGTTTGTTCCACCAGGCCAGGCAGGGCTGGAATTCCTCGTACTTGAGGGGCTGGGTCTTGGTGTAGTTCTTCCGGCCTTCCGGCAGGGGGTGCTCGTAATACCAGACCTCTTTTGTCGGTCCGGAGCGGTCGAAGAAGAGCAGGTTCGTCGGAATACTCGTATAGGGTGCAAATACACCGTTCGGCAGGCGGACAATGGTGTGGAGGCTGAATTCTTTGAGGAGTTCCTCCTTGATACGGACGCAGACGCCGTCTCCGAACAGGGTGCCGTTGGGAACGACGACGGCGGCCCGGGCGGGTCTACCTGCCGGTGTGGGGCGGCGGTGCAGTTTCCGCATGATCAGTTGCAGGAACAGGAGCGCCGTTTCGGCGGTCTGCTTGTCGTCGGGGAAATTTCCCTGGATGCCCTTCTCCTCCTCGCAGCCAAAGAGCGATTCATTCTGCAAACGCCGGTGATCGGCGACGGTTAGTCGAGTCGATCCCTTTCAAATGAAAAGCAAAGAGGGTGCCGGAAAACACCGGAAGGAAGGCAGCGCTGATGCCATCCCCTGCATCCTTGAACCACAGGGGGATGAAAAGACATTCCGGCGGAACTGGGCACGGCTTATTCAAAAGATCTATGAAACAGATCCCCTGGTCTGTCTGAATTATGCCCGAAAAGGCCACCGTGACGGTTGAAATCGCCAAAAAGCGGGAAATGGCGCGGATCAGTGATATTCAGCAGCGGCTGATGAAACAACTTGAGGAGTTTGAGGACCGGTACGGAATGAAGAAGGCCGAATTTCACGAGCGCATCAATCAACCAGCCGTCCTCCGTCAGTGTCTCTTCAAACCTCTTGATCTCCAAGACTTTGCACCGCTTCAAGCCATTGTTCCGCCTGCAGAAAAATATCGTTCAGCCGGCCTTTTGACCATTGGATGAAGGGAGGAAGCAAGAGATTTGCTTTATAAGGATCTTCATAGCAGGAACAATAGTAAGCCAGCGCCATTATCTTGCAGAACCAGCGCATGCCGCCAGTTGGGTAATTGACATTCAGATAGGCTTGAGCAAGTCTGGCCAGCACCTGCACTTCGCCTCTTTGCAAAGGACACTCGGTTTCGATCATGGCCAGGGCGGAAGTCCATTCCCTGCTCGCTAAATGCAGATCGATCTCCTCGTAAAGGTTCAACTTTTTGGCGATATTATTTTCCTGTTTCCGCTCTTTCCGCTGTTGGGGCGAAAGGAGGGAAAGTTCTGCGACCTCGATATAAGGGGTCAAATCACATTTGCCAAGCTCATAGTGCTGCCCTCTCTTCCATGCATCCACCGCCATCGGGACATCGCCCGAGGCAAAGTAGGCCATACCCAGCAGATGGCACAAATGCCGCCCGGTGCCATCATCAACTTCATTAAAGTCAACCCCGGTGACAATTTCAATAATCCGTTGCCAGGCGGAATTTTTCATCGCTTCTTCCGCAAGCTTCAGTCGCACAAGATAATGATCCGGATATTTTTCGCTCATCCATGCTCGAAGATTCTTCTCCTCATCAAAATGAAACATCATTCCCACGGCCTGCGCCAGAGCGGCGAGCTCATCCGGATCCGCCGCTTGCTTCATATCGCTGACCAGGCGCCGATATTCTTTCGGACCGGCGTCTTTTAATCGCGCGGCCAAAGCCAGGGCCGTTGCCTGCGGATTTCCGGTCGGCGAAGAACAGGGCCAGATTGTCCCAGCGAAGGAGGGGAAATCCATGACGGCAATTTCATCTGGGTCATCCTCAAAAACAGGCGGCTGGTCGTCAAGCAAAACCGCCCTTATCTTCCTGTCGGAAGATTGCACTACGGCGATCTTTTTAGTAAATTCATCGCAGGCATAAATAAGGTTCCCGGGCGCTGGCGCACTGTATACCATCTCCAGGCCCTGATCGGATGGCTTCCAGGCCGCCAGAAGATAGTTTTCATTTTCAGCGGCTTGATTTTGAAAATAGGTATAGACCAGGCCGGCATCAAGCGATGTAAACATCAGATGATGTGTTTCTCCGTGCGTGTCGGGTAGCTTGAGCGGCTTGTATTTCTTGGCCATATCGGGTTTGACTTCCAAGGTCAGGAGAAAATCGCCCATGTTCTCGGGCTCAGCAAGCGGACTCATGGCGCCTGTGTCATCATAAGGCAGAAATACCAGCTCCGCGCCATCGGGATGCACTGCGGCCGTGGTGAATATGCCTGATGTTTCCAGCATATAGGTATCGACTAATCTCCCGCTTGCATTGTAGATGCGGACGGAGCGGCTGTTAAAATCCGCCATGGCGATGCGAAATTCTTCCCCCGTATTGATGGTCACGGGGTGGGCGGTGCCTTTAAGCTGGCGCATGCTGCGGTGCTGATCGATATTGATGATCTCAATGATTTCTTCGCTTCTTTCTTTCAAGTCCCTTTTATCCAGCCACAGACAGCGATGCCGGGGAAACACCCAGGCGCCTTCGCATACCCAGCTTTCGCCGACGAAATTGCTGTAGTCCCTTGCCGAAATAATATCCAGCGGATCAAGGGAAAGGGCTATCAGATAAGCGTCCTCGCTTATTATCCACAGGGAGTTCCCCAACTGGGCGATCTTCAGATATGCTATGGGCTTGGGGAGCCGCAGGAGATGCCCTTTTTTAAATCTTTGCTCGGCAAGGCAAAATGTTTTCAAAAAGACCCATGGGCCGTGACTGGCAGCAAACAAGAGCCGATCTCCATCAGGCAAGAGACAGCTTTGCTGTTCTTCAGACCAGGCATTTATGCCTAAGAGGCCGTAACAAGCCGGCAACTCTTCAATGTCTACGGTCGCGAGGCGCCATTCCTTTTTGAGCAAGGCGGCTTGCTCCTTAAATGCCTCTTGCCAGTTTATTGACTCCTCGCCTTGACTTAAGGCGGCAAACTGCCCGGCAATATTCCGGGCCGTGAGGTGATCCCCCCTTGTCAAGCATTCCTTGAATTTTTGCCGCAGCAATTGCCTCTCTTCCAACTTATTCAAGGCGCCATTGATAGCCTCGTAGCGGGTCCTGTCATCGGCCTCTAAACGTTTCACTTTTATCTGTTCGAGCAGTTCCCGAACCAGGCGAAGGTTATGGTCCGCAAGCGCATTTTGGGCTTTCTCAAGAAGCCCGGCATTTATTGTCCGTTCCTGATTCTTGAGCCGCCCTTCCGCCTGCTGCATGATCTCGCGCGTCAAAGGTACGGCTTGCAGCACCCGGTAATGAAATTGCAGCTGATCGATAATCTGCTGGGGATCATCTCCTTTTGCCCAGGCCTCTTTTGCTTCTCCCAGCACTATTGCCGCCTTGACGATTTTCTCGGATTTTAATGCCGGTTCCGCGGCAAGCGCCTGTTCTATCCATAAAAGGCGGGGGTCGCCGAGGCGGCCCCGAATCTGCTTTCTTTGGCTCGGCTCCAGTTCCAGGTAAGATAAAAGCGCCGGCGTCAGACCTCCGTGCACCAGAAGGTCCATGACTTTTTCATTTTGTTCCTTCTCTTGCAGGCACCGAACCTCGCGCTGCGCTTCTGCCAGTCTTTGTTTTGCAGCCGCGGAATTTTCACCGGCGGCCATGGCGCGGCTCAGCAAGTCGGCTTCGGAAACGGGATCATGCCGGGATTTGGCCTCCTCCGCTGACTGCAGCAATTGCTTGATCTTCCTGATTTGTTCCCCTTTGTTGACCTCGCTTAAAATCGTATGGGCCACCTTGTTTTCCGGCAACAGGTGCAGCAACTCAGCCGCCAGGCCGGATGCCTTTGCAAAATCGCCTGCCTGCCAGGCTTGCATCATTTCCGCTTCCAGGGGTGCCAGGGTTTTGGCATGCGCGGCCCGGACATCCTTTTCCAACTGGGCGATCCGCGGCGCAAATTCAGTCGCCTGGCAAGATTTCAGCAGGGTCAGGGTTTTGGCAGCTCGCTTGTCGTCCTTTTGCGAAAGGAAATGCTTTACTGCCAGGAAATAGATTTCGGCTGCCTGAGGTTCCAACAAGCTATCGATCCAGCGCAGCGCCTCGGCAACTCGCTGCAAATGGATGCAAGCCAATCCCAGCCGCATCCGCATATCTTTGTTTTTTTTCACAAGATGGGAAAATGATTCCGCAAAAGCCAGGGCTTTTTCATAAGATGCCAGGTAATTGACCCAAAGATCAAGCAATGATAGGGCTGCTTGAACATGGCCCGGAGATCGCTCCCAGGCCTGCTGATAATAAAATTCGCACTGCTCATAATCATATTCATCGAAGGCCTTCCGGCCGGAAGCGAGCAATTCTTCTGAAGAAGCCGTATCTGCCGTCTCGGGTTGACCCTTAAGGTAAGTACGGATAGATGCAGACATTTCCGGGGCTGAATTCAGGGCATTAACGAACTGACCTTTGTCGATTTGCCTCTGGACCCATGATCGGGCATCTTCATCGAGTTCCTGGATGAAGGCATGGCAGGCATCATCGGCAAAATGCCGAAGTCTGAGTCCGATCAAGTGAGGCTGTTCAGGATCAGCCTGCTCGATGCGCAAACCCTCACTATGAAGCTTTATCAAAAGGCTTTGCAACCTTGCTTTTAATTGGTAACGCGCGCGCTCATCCTCTGGACCTAAATCATCCCCGGTGGGATTTACCCGATGGATCAGGCGGATCAACTCCAGAGGACTCAAGGATATTTTTCCTGCCAGTACATCCTCGGGATCAATGAGCGGTTTGTTTTTCTTGTATTTGTGAGTCATGGACTTCCTGGTCGATAAATGCCTGGGAGGATTTCCCTCCCTCCTCTGCCCTGCTTAAACGCAGAAAATAATTTCTAACTTACCAAGTTTTCGCCGACACTTTGCTCATCGCTCTCCGTCTTTGCATCCAGGCCATAGGCTCTCAGTTTCCTGTGTAAGTTGTTTGATTTGATAAGACATTGCTTTCTGAACTCAGAGGAATTCTTCGGGATGCCGAGATCACCGCTGACGACATTGCTACGACAAAGCAGTCTTTATTGCTAACTTAATGGATTTTCGCCCTCACCCGCAGGAGGTCCTCTTTGTTCCCAGGCCCATCAAACCCTGCGGCAGGAAATAGAGGATCAAGATAAAAATCACTCCGTAGATGAGATCGATGGTTGTGTCAAGCCAAGAAAAGTAGCCGGAGAGTTTTCCGATGGCTTCGGGGATCACAAAGAAGATGATTGCTGCCCCGATCATGGCTCCCCAGATACTCCTCTCCCCCCCAAAGCTGAGTCCCAAAAGAAATAACAGCATTTTCCAGAGACTAAAATTAGTCGGGTCTATCCCTTTCAAATGAAAGGCAAAAAGGGCACCGGAAACACCGCATAAGGTCGCTGACAATAAGAAGACTTCCAGTCTGTACTTCCGGATATTGATGCCGACCACCTCGGCGGTCTGCACATCACTGCAGACGGAACGAACGGCCAGGCCCCAGGGAGATTTGCCCATGTATAAGCAAAAGAATATTACCAGGAAGGTCACCGCCCACGAAAAATAATACATGCCCACCGCTCCGTCCAGCTTCAAAGGACCGAGGGAGAGCGGAGGGATCCCTGTAATACCGAGGGTACTGCCCAAAAAAGTGGAGCCGCTGATCACCATATAGACGGTGAGACCAAAGGCCAGGGTGACTATCGAAAAGGGCATCATTTCGGTGGTCCTCAGGATGGGTACCGAGACGATGAGGGCAACGATGAGCGAGAGCAGTATCCCGATCAGCATGGCTACGGCAGGCTGGGCAAGGATGGGGGGAATGCCTGCCCTGGTTGTCAGGACCGCCACGGTATAGGCCCCGACCGCCATAAAGCCCTGGAGTCCCAAATTTATTTGCCCTCCGTATCCCAGGGCCAGGTCGAGGGACACCATGGCAATGGTATAGATGCCGACCAGGGTGAACATGCTGATCAGGTATTGCATGCCCAATTTAGGCAGCAGCGGGGGCAGGAGGAACATGATTACCAGGAGAATGAGAACCCCAAGGCGCTTCTTTTTCATCGGTGCAGACTCCTCCGGTTATTCCGAACGCGGTTTTCCGAATAAACCATAAGGCTTCACAGCCAGGACAATGATGATGATAATGAGGGCAACGGCTCCCTTGAAGAGAGGTGAGATGAGGCCCGCCGAGAGCTGTTCGCAGATGCCGATGATGTACCCCCCCGCAAAGGCGCCAAAAACGCTTCCCATTCCCCCCACGATGGCAGCGGCAATACCGTTGGCGAGGAAAAGCTCCCCGTGGGCATAACCCATCATGGTTATGGGACCCACGAGGAAACCTCCCAGAGCGCCCACGGCGCCGCTGACACAAAAAGCGAGGATCACCATCCGTGCCGGTTCAATGCCGACCAACATGGCTCCTGCCGGCGTATCCCTGACTCCCCTCAGGGCTTTTCCCGTCAGGGTCCGCGAAAGAAAAAACCAGAGAAGAAGAACCAGCAATAAAACGGCACCCAAGATGAGTAAAGCGTGTTTGGGAAAGACGACTTCACCCCATTTTATCGCCCCCGGCAGGACGGCATCCAACTTTATTGGTTCGACTCCCCAGAGAATCCTGGCGATTCCCTTGAAAGCCACACCCGCTGCCATCGTCAAACAGAGGAGGGTGCTGAAGGGCGCCTTGCGTTGGCGGGGAATCACCAACAGCCTCTCGACCAGAAGGGCACTCAAAACGCCCGTCAATATAGCACCGAGGAAGACCACAGGGAGAGGCAATCCCATGAGCTGAAGCCAGATAGCCATCAATCCGGCTAACATGACCGACTCCCCCTGGGCAATATTGAGTATCCCGCTCACATTGTAGACCAGGGAAAAGCCCAGGGCGACCAAAGAATAAATACTTCCCATATCAGACCGGAGACGA
>Ga0082335_1007866_pt1 | contig 12569 bp, 14 predicted proteins | sample Subgrocontami58m_FD_72375 | JGI IMG/M metagenome (GOLD analysis project Ga0082335, IMG submission 72375) | Subsurface groundwater microbial communities from S. Glens Falls, New York, USA - GMW37 contaminated, 5.8 m (SPADES assembly) (version 2) ...
GGCACAACGAGGCCCGGCCGGCCGCTCGTGAGCGCCGTCGCCTCGGGCAGGTCGGCGGGCGTCGGCAGGCTGCTTTCCGGATCGGTCTGGCCGAGCACGAGGAGATCGGCGTAGCGGGCCTGCACGGCCAGCTCGTTGTCGACGTAGCCGTCGACGACCCGCCATTCGGTCGACAGATGCCGGCCCTTGGTTGCCTTCTCGAAGGCGGCCGAGGCGGTGGCGAGGTCGGCCTTCACGCTCGCCTCATAGGATTTGAAGAAGTCGTCCATCGGAAAGCCGCCGTCGAAGAAGACCGGCGTCTGGAATGGCGGGCGGGCGTGGAAGCCCACGAGATGCGCGCCGTGCTGTTGCGCAAGTTCCGCGGCCACGCCGAGCCGGTGCGCCACGTTCTTGGCGGCATCGCAGTGAACCAGAATGGTCTTGTAGGACATGGGTACCTCCTGATGATCGTTGTCGAAAACCTGCCACGCCGATGCGCACATGGGTTTGATGCAACTCAAGCGGAACCGGACAAGCGCTCCAGTTCGCTATCGTCGAGGATGCGCACCGCGCTCGCACCGATCAGCTCGATGACCTTACCCGATCTCAGCCGGCCGAGAACCCGGCTCACGGTTTCGATCGTAAGGCCCGTGTAATCGGCGATCTCGCTGCGCGTCATGGGCAGCGCGAGCGGCTGGGTCCGCAAATGCCGGGCGCCTGAGCGCTGGCGCAGGTCGACCAGGAAGCTGGCGATTCGTTCCACCGCCGTCTTGCGCCCGAGTAGCACCTCGTGCCGGGCGGCCTGGGCGAGATCGGTCGAGGCGATCCGCAGCAGGCGAAGGGCCGCATCGGCGTTGTCCTGCAGGAATTCCTCGAACACCGGACGCTCGAAGCGGCAGACCTTCGCCTCGGTCAGGGTTTCCGCGTCGCAGCGGTGGGTCTCGCCCGGCTCGAAGCCGAGAAAGTCGCCGGGCAGGAGAAAGCCCAGGATCTGCCGCCGTCCGTCGGCCAGGCTGCGCGAGAGGCAGACGGTGCCCTCGGTCAGATTATAGACATGGCGGACCGGCTCGCCGGCCGAGAACAGCCGGCAGCGCTTGCCGAGCTGCTGCCGGTGCGCCAGCGCGAACAGCTTCTCCTGCTGCCCCATGTCGAGCGCCTGGCACAAGTTGAATTCCCGCGCGCCGCAAAGCCGGCAGGGCGCGGCGAGATCGCCGCGTCTGGCACAGAACTCATGCAGGGAGGCCGTGCTCGTCATGTTGCTCTATCGCGCCGGCGGCGGCTGGAGATTCCGCGCGCTTCAGGTCGCGGTCAGGGCGGCGCGGACGTCGACCACCTTGAAGGGCCGCGCGACGCCGTCATGCTCGGTCACCGAGACATATTCGCCCTGGCGGAAGACGTGCTTGTCGAAACGGAAGATCGGCTCGTCGTCGTCATCCCCGGCGGCGTAGGAAAACGCCCACTTGCCGTCGCGGCGATGGATGAGCTTCCCGTGCTCGTCGTCGGCGCCGGCCCAGAAGCGGCGGACCATGCAGGCGTCCTTGGCCTTGCTCCAGTCGGCGGCGACCAGATGGCCGCCTGTATCGAGCGGCGCCACGAATTCATAGCCGTGCCGGTTGCTGCCATCCGGGTATTCCGGCGTGCGGGCGAGTTCCAGTCGAATGCGCTTGAGGGACATCTACTACCTCCAAAAATTACGATGGCCGCCCCATCGCAGGGACGCTTTGAGCAGGATCAAACGCCCGGGGACCCTCGGAAGATGCGCCGAGGCGGCCCTTACTGTGGCTCGATCTTGGCGATCTTGACGTACTCGGCCCATTTGGCGCGCTCGTCGCGGTCCTGCTGGGCGCACTGCTCCAGGGTGAGCGGCCGCGAGGTCAGCGCGAACTCGTTGGCCAGCCGGTTCTTGATGTCGGGCGAGGCGAGCGCCTCGTTGATCAGCGCGTTCAGCTGCTCCTGCACCGGCTTGGGCGTCGCCTTGGGCACCGCGATGGCGAGGAAGCCGGTGGTGGTGAAGCCGGGGAAGCTCTCGGCCAGCGTCGGCAGCTCGGGATAGAGCGGGCTGCGCGCCGGCAGGGTGAGGGCGAGCGGCCGCGCCTTGTTGGCCACCACCTGGCCCCGGCCGGCGGTGAGGTCGACGAACATGAACTGGATGGCGCCGGCATAGAGGTCGTTCCAGGCATTGCCGATCGCCTTGTAGGCGACGCCCTGCCATTCGACGCCCGCACGCTTGCCCAGGACCTCGGCCGGCACCTGCGAGCTCGCGTTGAAGTAGCCGAAGTTGAGCTTGCCAGGACTGGCCTTGGCGTAGGCCAGCAGGTCGGCCAGCGTCTTGTAGGGGGCCTCGGCTGGCACGACCAGGAAGGCGCCGCTCGAGCCGATGATGCCGACGACCGTGAAATCCTTCTCCGGGTCGTAGCCCGGGTTCTTGTACATGTGGACGTTGGCGGCGTTGGTCGAGGTCGTGGCCAGCATCAGCGTGTAGCCGTCGGGCGTCGCTGATTTGACCGAGAGGGCGCCCACGATGCCGTTGGCGCCCGGCTTGTTCTCGACGACGAAGGGCTGGCCGGTCTTGTCCTCGATGTATTTGCCGACCAGGCGGGCGGTGATGTCGCCCGAGCCGCCGGGCGCAAAGGGCACGATGATGCGGATCGCCTTGGTCGGGAAGGTTTCGGTCTGCGCAAATGCTGGCGCGGCAGCAAGGACGGGCAGGGCGAAGAGGCTGCGGCGAGACAGCGACATGCGGAATGTGTTCATGGCGGAGGACTCTAACGCATATGCAGCGCATGGACAGCGCGCTGCCTGCAGCCCTACCTTGCAAGCATGGCAACATCAGGTCGGCCGCCGCTCGACGGCATTCGCGTCATCGATTTCTCCCGCGTGATCGCGGGGCCCATGTGCACCCAGATGCTCTCCGACATGGGCGCCGAGGTGATCAAGATCGAGAATCCCGACGGTGGCGACGACACGCGCAAGGGTGCGGGCCCCCGGGTCGGCGGCGAGAAGGGCGAGAGCCATTTCTTCATGACCTTCAACAGGGGCAAGAAGAGCGTCGCCCTCGATTTCACCAAGCCCGACGGCCAGGCGATCGTGCACAAGCTGCTCGAAAAGGCCGACGTGATGCTGGAGAATTTCCGGCCGGGCGTGCTCAAGAAATATGGCCTCGACTATGTCAGCCTGTCGAAGAAATATCCGAAGCTGATCTACCTTTCGATCTCGGCCTACGGCCAGACCGGGCCGTTGTCGGATCGGCCGGGCTACGACCCCGTGCTTCAGGCCGAGTCGGGCATGATGAGCGTGAACGGGGAGGCCGACGGCGAGGGCCTGCGTCACGCCATCGCCATCGTCGACACCATGACGGCGATCCATTCGGTGGCGGCGATCAACGCCGCGCTCTATGCCCGCCGCGATACAAACAAGGGCCAGCACATCGATCTCGCGCTCTACGACACGGCGCTAGCGTCTCTCGGCAACATGGGATCCTACTATCTGATCGGCGGCGAGCAGCCCAAGCGCGCCGGCAACGGCCATTTCGCCTCGGCGCCCAACAGTTCCTTCAATACGTCGAACGGCAAGATCTACATGGCCGTCGCCAACCAGAAGCTGTTCGTCGATACCTGCAAGGCGATGGGCCATCCCGAATGGGCGACCGATCCGCGCTTTTCGACCATCGCCCAGCGCGTGGCCAACAAGCCCGAGTTGACGCGCCTCATGGAAGAGGTGCTGGTGACCGACACCAAGGAAAACTGGACGCAGAAGCTCAGGCACCTGCCGGCCGGGCCGATCCGCACCATGAAGGAGGCGCTCGACGAGCCCGAGGTGAAGCGTCGCGGCATGCTCAAGACCTATAAGCACACCAGGGTCGGTGACGTGCCGCTGATCGGCTCGAATTATCATTTCTCCGACACGCCGGTCGACGACACGCGCCCGCCGCCGTCGCTGGGCGAGCATACTGACCGGGTGCTGCGCGAGATTGCCGGCGTGACCGACGCCGAGCTGGCGACGCTGCGCGAGAAGAAGATTATCGGCTGAGCCAGCGTCTCAGAATCGCGTTGGTTTCCTCGGGCTTCTCCATTGAGATGAGATGGCCGCACTTCTCGATGACGACCAGTTCGCTGCTCGCGATGGCGGCGGCCATTTCCTCCGATAGAAACAGCGGCGTGGCCGCGTCGTCGCGGCCGCACACCACGATGGTCGGGCATTTTATCTTCGGCAGGTCGGGCCGCCGGTCGGCCCGGACCGCCGCCAGCTCTTCCTGGCGCTTGTAGATGTCGACGCCGACCTCGCCGCACATCGTCATCACCTCGTCGACCAGCGTCTTGTCCGGCAACCGGTAGGCCGGGATGAAGCGCGACATCTGCAGGCCCAGGACCAGCTCGAAGTGGCCTTCGTTGGCGAGGCGGATGCGGGCGCGGCGGATGGCGCGCTCGGTCTCGTCCTGGTTGCGCATGCCGGTATCGAGCAGCGCCAGCTTGGTCACGCGGTCGGCTGCGATCTGCATGATCTCGACGGCCAGCATGCCGCCCAGCGACAGGCCGGCCAGGGCAAACTTGCCGGGTGGCATCTGATCGACGATCCAGCGTGCAGCGCTTGCCCAGGTGTCCCAGATCGTGAGCGGCGCCCGGCGCCAGTCGGGCACGACGATCTCGGCCAGGTCGGCAAGTGCCCCGACCTGCGGGGCGAACAGGCGCGGCGAGCATAGCAGGCCGGGAATCAGCAGCAGGTTTGTCTTGGCCATCGGCTCCTCCCGCGGCAAGCGTAGCGCAGGCCGATGTGCTGCGGTACCAATACGGCGCCATGGCCACCGCCGCTTCCACTCGCGACCTCCGCCTCGACCTGTTCCGCGGGCTCGCGCTGTGGTTCATCTTCCTCGACCACATCCCGACCAACATCGTGAGCTGGCTGACCGTGCGCAATTACGGCTTCAGCGATGCCACCGAGATCTTCGTCTACATCTCCGGCTACACCGCCGTGATCGCCTACAGCCGCATGATGGCGCGCGATGGCTGGACCCGCGCGGCCGCTCGCATCTACCGCCGCGTCTGGCAGCTCTACGTCGCTCACATCCTTCTGTTCGTGGCCTTCTCCGCCCAGATCGCCTTCGTCTCGATCACGCGCGACACGCCGGCGCTGATCGAGGAGATGGAGCTCCTCGGGTTGGGGCAGAACCCCTACCGGGCGATCCTCGAGGCGGCGCTGCTCAAGTTCCGCCCGGTCAATCTCGACGTGCTGCCGCTCTACATCGTCCTGCTGGCGGCTTTCCCGTTCGTCCTGCCCGCGGTCGTGCGCTGGCCGCTCGCCGTGGTTGCCGCTTCTTTCGTCCTCTATGCCGTGACCTGCCGCTACAACTGGAGCCTGCCGGCCTATCCCGACGAGAAGGTCTGGTACTTCAATCCGATGGCCTGGCAGGTCGTCTTCCATGTCGGGGCGGCCTGCGCCGTGCTCGGTCCCAAGCTTGCTTGGCTGGATCGCTTCCGCTGGCCGCTGACGGCGCTTTCCGTTGCATTCATAGTCTTCTCCGCCTTCATCGCCCTTTCTTGGCACTACAATCCTTTAGAACGGCTGGTGCCGGCCTGGGTGTCGCGGCAGATCTACCCGATCGACAAGACCAACATCGATATCCTGAGATTCGTGCATTTCCTGGCCATCGCCTGGCTGGTCCGGCTGCTGGTGCCGATCGACGCACCGTTCCTGAAATGGCCGGTCTGGCAGCCACTTCGCAGGTGCGGTGAGGCGTCGTTGCTCATATTCTGTATTGGAACCTTCCTGGCCCTGTCGGGCCAGGTGATCGTCGGCCAACACGAAGATTCGATTTTGTCGCAGATTGTCGTGAGCATCGCGGGCATCGTGATCATGTCCTTGGCGGCCTATGTCGCGGCCTGGTTCAAAGCCGGCGAGACGGCCGGCGCGTCGCGTGCAGCCAAGGCGGCCAAATGAGAATTCTCTTCCTCTGGTTGGGCGTGGTGGCGACGTTTCTGGTGCCGGCGGCAGCATCGTCACAGTCGATGACCGCCTGTCGTGCCAAACCCGAACTGCTGAAAATTGGCTCGACGCTACCGGTCGCGCGCAAGGCGATGGCTGAGCGCAAGCACCTCCGGATCATCGCGCTCGGTTCCTCGACGACCGCGGGCTACGGTGTGTCCAACCCGGCCTACGCCTATCCCATGCAGCTCCGCATCGGTCTTGAGAAGGCGCTGCCCGGCATCGAAATCGAAGTGATCAACCGCGGCATCGGCGGGCAGGATGTCGAGGAGATGGCGGCGCGCATGCGCGTCGAGATGATGTCCCATCCGCCGTCGCTGGTGATCTGGCAGACTGGCACCAATGCCGCGATGCGCCACATGCCGCTCGACCTGTTCGAGCAGCGGCTGCGCGACGGCATCAAGCTCGGCCAGTCGCTCGGCGCCGATTTCGTGCTGATGAGCCTGCAGTACGCGCCGGCGGTTGTCGCGCTGTCGGACGAGGAAGTGTATGAGCGCATCATGGCGAAGGTGGCGACGGATGTTGGTGCCGGCCTGTTCCGTCGCTATGACATCATGCGGAGTTGGTACGACGACGGCATGCCCTACGCGCAGTTCGTGCAACTCGACGGGCTGCATCTCAACGATTTTGGCCAGAAGTGCATTGGCAAGCTCCTGACCCAGTCGATCCTGGGTGCGCTGACTGGTCCCTAGCCAAGCCGGAGACCGCCATGCCCCGCCGCTTCGTCGACCTCTCGATCTATCTCGAAAACGACGTGATCTCCGATCCGGTGCCGTTCGGCCCGAAGATCCAGTATCACAAGCACGAGAATACGGCGGCGCAGATCGCGGGCTTCTTCCCCGGCCTGAAGAAGGAAGACCTGCCCGACGGCGAGGGCTGGGCGGTCGAGAACGTCAATCTCAGCACGCACAACGGCACGCATCTCGACGCGCCCTATCATTTCCATTCGACGATGAACAAGGGCGAGCGCGCCATTACCATCGACGAGGTACCGCTCGAATGGTGCTTCCAGCCCGGCGTGAAGCTCGACTTCCGCGCGATGGAGGATGGCCACGTCATCACCGCCAAGGAAGTCGACGACGAATTGAAGCGCATCGGCCACGAGCTGAAGCCGCTCGAGATCGTCGTGGTCAACACGCGCGCGGGCTCGCGCTACGGCAACAGCGACTATGTGAACTCGGGCTGCGGCATGGGCTACGACGCCACCATGTACCTGCTGGAGCGTGGCATTCGCCTGACCGGCACCGACGCCTGGAGCTGGGACGCACCGTTCTACTTCACCGCCCAGAAATGGGCGAAGGACCACGACCCGTCGATCATCTGGGAAGGCCACAAGGCGGGCCGCGACATCGGCTATTGCCACCTCGAGAAGCTGCACAATCTCGAAGCGCTGCCGGGCGACGGCTTCACGATCTCCTGCTTCCCGCACAAGATCCGCGGCGCCTCGGCCGGCTGGACGCGGGCCGTGGCGATCTTCGAGGAATAGCGGCCGGAGCGATGCTAGAGCGACGCAGGGCGGCGCGCGAAGACGAGCGCGAGACCGAGACCGGCGATGCCGAGGCCGGCGCCCTGCTGCAGGCACCGGAGTAGCGACGGCCGGGCGACCGCCATAGAGCGCGCTCGCGATGCCATGAGGGCGACCACGACATCGACTGCGGTATTGAGCGTCACCGAGACCAGCCCGAGCAGCAGGAACTGCAGCCACGCAGGGCCCGAGGCAGGGTCGACGAACTGCGGCAGGAAGGCCAGGAAGAATACAGCGGTTTTGGGATTCAACGCCTCGACGACGATGCCTTCGCGGAAGGCACGCCGTGTGCCGGTCGGTTCGGCGCGCATGTCGAGACTGAGACGCGCCCCGCGGCCCGCCTCGCGGACCGTCTTGATACCGAGCCAGATGAGATAGACCGCACCGGCGATCTTCAGGAGCGCAAAAGCCTCGGCGCTGGCCAGCACGAGCGCCGAGACGCCGACCGCGCCCCCGGCGACGTGGACGAACCCACCCAGTCCGGTACCCAGGCTGGAGGCTAGCCCCTCTTTGCGGCCGCCGGCCAAGGTCCGCGCGGCGACATAGAAAATGCCCGGCCCCGGCGAAACCGCGATGGCGAATGCCGCGAGGAAGAACAGGACGACGTTGGCGAGGTCCATCGACTAGGCAAGCGGCTCCGGCTCGCCCGGCGGCAGCGGCATCTCGAAAACGTTGAGCGTCATCGAGACCAGCATGTAGTAGCCGCAGACGCCGACCAGATCGACAACGCCCTGCTCGCCGAAGGCATCGATGGCGCGCTTGTAGTTGGGAGTCGCCACCCGGTTGGTGTCGAGATATTCCGTGACGAAGTCATAAACCACGCGCTCGACGTCGCGCGTGAACGGCGGCGTGGCGCGCGTGCGCACGGCCTCGACGATGGCGGGTGCCAGGCCCGCTTCCTTGGCCAGCCGTGCATGGGCGTAAAACTCAAACTGCGCCTTGAAATGCCGGCCGACGAGGCAAATCGCAAGCTCGGCGAGGTCCTTGGGCAGCGACGTGTTGAAGCGGCAATATTCGCCGAGCTTCTGCGCCCGGTCGGCCAGTTCCGGACGACGCAGCCAGGGATCGAACGGTCCGCGCAGGCCGCCGCGCGGTCCCGCGACGATGGCGTCGGCCACTTTCTTCTGTTCGGGGGTGAGTTGGGCGAGGTCAAGCGGGATCAGACGCGGCATGAATAGCGACTCCTGAATTTCGGATGGGGTTAGAGCGGACAGCCGGCGTCGCCGACGCGATTCTTGTCGGCGTTGTCGAAGATGTTGTTGATCATCATCTCGCCGGCACGCTGGGCGATGTCGGCCTGGGTTACGCAGGACGCCGTGGCGCTCCACAGGACCTTGCCGGTGTCGACGGCATAGAGCGAAAGCGAGATGCGCAGCGTCGGGCCGGCGGTCGAAGGCGTGCGGCCGGTGTTGCGGCCGATCGGGTTGGCGGGCGTCGGAAGAAACGGATTGGAGCCCGGCTCGGCGTAGCCTGGCCGCTCGCCGAGTTCACCGTAGTTCCGCTGGCTGCCGCCCTGAAGATCGAAGTAGCTCACGTCGAGGCGCATGACGTTGCTGCCGCTGAAGCCCACCTCGTTGCCGCGCTGCGACAGGCGGACCATCACCTGGCGACGCAATTCGCGCCCCAGCCTCGTGTCGGAACCGAGCTGCACGGCGGTCTTGGTCTTGGGGATCGGCTGCCACGCCTTGATCTCCAGTTCGCCGAGCTTGGGGCCGGTGCCGATGTTGCCATAGCCCTGCGCCGGCGCCGGCGCCGAGGTGGCGTGGGCAAGCGCCCAGACGGCGACGAGAGCTGCTACGATTCGCATTGATGTCCTCCTAGGCCGTCGGCTTTTGCCAGCCGGGCTCGTCCCGGTCCAGCAGGCGCTTGAGCGACTCGAAATGCAGGAAGGCCTGCTGCGATTCGCCGGCAATCTGCCTGGCCGTATGTTCGGCCATCGCCTCGTCGATATTATGCAGCTCCCGGCCGGTCTGCATGGCCAGCACCTGCACCATCGCCGCACGCTCGAGATAGTAGAGATCGTCGTAGGTCTGCGCGACGGTCGGGCCCGAGACGATAATGCCGTGGTTGCGCAGGAACAGGATGTCCTTGTCGCCCATGGCGCGGCACATGCGCTCGCCTTCGTCGTTCGACAGCGCCACGCCGCCATATTTGTCGTCGTAGGCGATGCGGCCCCAGTAGCGGAAAGCGTTCTGCGTGCACATCTCGAGCCGGCCGTCGCGGATCGACGTCAGCGCGGTGGCGTAGGGCATGTGGGTGTGGAGCACGACCTTGGCGCGGGGGTTGCCGGCGTGGATGCGGGCGTGGATATAGAACGCGGTCGGCTCGACCGGATACTTGCCCTCGACGACGTTGCCCTCGCCATCGGCCATGACGATGTCAGAGGGCTTGATCTCCGACCAGTGCAATCCCTGCGGATTGACCAGGAACAACTCCTCGCGACCGGGCACGGTCATGCTGAAATGATTGCAGACACCCTCGTTCAAGCCGTGGCGCGCGGCTGCCCGCAGCGCCGCGGTCAGGTCGATTCGCGCTTGGGTTACAGGATCGTTGGCCAGCATCGAAAGGGCTCCGTTGCAGAAAGGTGCTGCGGCCGGCGATGATGCTGCCAAGCATGTGCCGCGGCCAAGCAAAATCGCCGCATTCCGAAGGTCGGTTCAATGAATGTCCTGTTCGGTTCACCTCTGGGGGCTCTGCTGGCCAAACCATGGGTCGATCGGGTCGGGCTCTTCGGGCTGCGGCGCTGGTATCTGCCGTTGTCGCGCCTGTGGGCAGCGGCCAATGCCGCGGCCGAAGACGCCGGACGATTCCGCGATGAGATCGGCGCGCCTCTGCCCGCCTTCTGGTCGGCACCCCGGTTGCGCGCCCTGTTGGACCGCAATGCCCGGGCTCGTCGCGAGGCCGAGGCGGCCCGGTTGGCATGGGAGACGGTGATCTTCGGCGAAGCGGCTGCGGGTGCCGATCCCGGTCAACTCGACCGGCGTCGTCGTTTGGGGGCAACCCGCCATCTGGCGACCCGCGGATGGTTCTATCCGCTGCTGTTTCCGCGTCGCCCACCCCCGGCGCGCTGGCGGATCGATCGACCTGATCTGGTGGCGCGCGAGCTCGGCTCGATGCTGGTGGATCCCGCTCGTCTTTACGTAGCGCCGATAGACGTCGGCACCATCGCGGTGTCCCACCCGTTCGTGAAGGACGGCTTAAGGGAATATTGGCTGCGGGCGCCCACGCCGGCGGCGCGACTGCGTGGCCGACCAGGCAGCGAAGTCTTCTATGCCCGTGTCGTCGAGCCGGCAGATGGATCGCCGACAGATACCTTGATCTTTGGTAGCGGTCTTTGCCTGGAGTTCGAGCTCTTGTCGGTGGCGCGCGATCCTGGCGCCCGTCTGGCGGCAATGGGCTGGCGGGTGATCGAACCGGTCTCGCCCTACCACGGCCTCAGGGCGATGCCAGGCTATTACGGCGGCGAGCCGTTCTTCGCCGCCGGGCCGACGAGTTCGATCGATCTTATTGCCGGTCAGGCAATCGAGTCGGCGTTGCTCATCGCTTGGAGCCGCCTCCGCTTCGGCGGCAAGGTGGCGTTGGCCGGCATTTCAATGACGTCGTTCGTGGCACAACAGGCGGCGAGTTACTGCCATCTCTGGCCGGCCGAGGCGCGCCCCGACGCGGCGATGCTGATCAGTCATTCGGGACGCATCGAGGACGTGACGTTCGGCGGAGCGCTCTCCGTCATGCTGGGCCTCGATCGTGCACTGGCCGATGCCGGCTGGTCACGCGAGGCGCTGGTGCGACTATCGCGGACCATCGACCCGGCGGCTGCACCCGCCTTGCCACCCTCCCACATCGTATCGGTCCTCGGCGAAACCGATCGCTGGGTGCCCTACTGCGATGGGTTGGAAGTGGCGCGGCGATGGAATCTGCCCGAGGCCAATATTTTCAGCTACCGACTGGGCCATCTCGGCATGCCGGTCCAGCTGACGCGCGACGCCCGGCCGTTCGTACGGCTCAAGCAGGTATTGGCCGCGTCGTCTTGATCGACGAAATCTCCCGGACCAGCTTGGTCCGCACGGCGCGGCTGAATTGGTCGAAGTTGTCGGCCACGATCATGAAGGAGCCCGGCCCGCCGATCACGTTCTCCTCGTAGTATTTGTCGAGCAGGAGATCGGGTGGGCGGCCGAAATTGGTGCGGTTCATCATCACCGGCAGGCCGTTGATCACGATGCCCTGCGCGACCAGCTTGTCGCGCACGATCTCGGCGGGCGGCCCATCGTTGGTACGGCCGTCGCCGGAGATATCGATGACGCGGCGCTTGGGGGCGAAGCCTGAACTCTCGAAGCGCTGGCCGGCATGAGCAAGGGCGGCGCCGACAGCCGTCCAGCTCTGCGACGTGCGCGGCGCCTCGGCGAGCTTCTCGGCGAAGCGGCGGGCGGCGCCGGCGCTGTCGAGCAGCGTCCAGTCAATCACCACGACCTGGTGGTGCGTGCCGGCCCATTCGGTGTAGCAGATCGCGATGCGCTTGTGCTCCCCCGACAGGATGGCGTCGATTACACGGTCGTTGGTGAGCGCCTCGATGTAGCCGCGTCGCTGGAGTTCGGCTTCGATTTCGTCGATCGAACGCGAGACGTCGACCGCAAGCACGAGCTGAAGATCGACCGGCGTGTCGGCCTTGGCCGTCGTTGCCGCCGCAGCCATCGCCGCCAAGGAGCCTACAAGCGCCGACCGTCGCTTCATGCCCGCCTCCTGCCGCCCGCCGATGGCATCGAGCATAGCACCGGATAGACGAGGGCAAAGAAAAACGCCGGAGGACAGATCCCCCGGCGTTGCACTCGACCTGCTGTGCGCGGTTTACTGATCGTCGTCGAACCCGCGCTTGCGCGGTTCGTAGTCTCGTTCGCGGCGCTTGTCCGGGCCGGGGGCATCGCGCCGACGTACCGGCTTGGCGACTTCACCGCTCGGAGGCTCAAATCCGCCGGAAGGCGGCGCGCCGGAAAAATCGGCGCGTCGGTCGCGCATCGGACCGCCGTCGCTCGGGCCGGATGGCGCGCCGCGATAACCACCGCCGCCTCCGCCACCACCACTATATCCGCCG
>Ga0082335_1007868_pt1 | contig 12566 bp, 11 predicted proteins | sample Subgrocontami58m_FD_72375 | JGI IMG/M metagenome (GOLD analysis project Ga0082335, IMG submission 72375) | Subsurface groundwater microbial communities from S. Glens Falls, New York, USA - GMW37 contaminated, 5.8 m (SPADES assembly) (version 2) ...
AATTAGGCTCCTCAGCCATGTAATCGCCGGTAACTCCATAGGCCCTGGCCCGCGAGCCTCCGCAGATATTTTTGTACTCACACCGGCCACATTTCCCTTTAATACGTGTGGTGTCCCGGAGCTCTAAGAACAACGGGGACTTGCGGTAAATCTCTGTGAGCGATTGCCGGCGCACATTCCCGGCAACTAATGGTAAAAAGCCACTGGGGTAAACCTCTCCAATATGGGATATGAAACAACAACCGTTGCCATCGTTGACGCCCTTAGAGGCGCGCCCGATACTATCTCCATGCTGGAAGCCAGGGGTAACGGTTTCCGGCCTTTTAGCTTGATTCTCTGCTGCCTCGGCTTTGCGTCTTTGTAAGGTCACGCGGCGGTAATGTTCTGCGGCAGTCGTCTTTATATCAAACCCGACCTGTTTGGTCAGGTCATATAGCCAGTTAAAAACTTCCTCATGTTGCTTAGGGGTTATCATATCCTCCCGCTGTCCGCGGCCTGTGGGCACGATGAAGAATACATCCCACATAACAGCTTTGCATTTAACGACAAAATCCACCATGTTATTTAAATCGGATATATTGTAGCGGCTGACCGATGTATTTATCTGGAGGGAAACCCCGGCCTCCCCGACCGCCTTGATAGCATTTATAGTTCGGTCAAAGGAGCCAGGTGTGCGGCGGAAAGAGTCGTGAATTTCGGATGTTGAACCATCTACGCTGATAGAGGCGCGGGCTAACCCTGCATCCTTCGCCTTGCCCATTATTTCAGGGGTTACAAGGCGGGTAGCGCTGGGGGCCAGAGACACCCTCATCCCTCTGTCATTGCCATACTTGATGAATTCTAAAAGGTCGGGGCGCATTAGCGCATCGCCCCCGGTAAGGACCATTAAAGGAGTCCCCATATCGGCAATTTCACCCAGAAGGCGTATCCCCTCTACGGTAGTTAATTCCATAGGATTGCGTTTGGGCTGGGCTACTGCCCGGCAATGCCGGCACGCCAGGGCACATGCTTTTGTCATTTCCCAGAACGCAATAAATGGGGTCTGGCTAAAATCTATCCCGGCAAATGAAGGTTTGCCCCGTTCCTGCGCGGTGGTTTCCCTGGATACCATCACTGGGCGATTCCTATCTCCTGGTCTGTTAAATAGCAGGCAGGATCTTGTTCCCAAATATCGCCATACACCGCCTCAGCCCGCACGCGGAAGTTGCCCCCGCACAGATCAAGGAACTGGCAGCGAGCGCAACGGCCTTTAATCATCGCTCTTCTATTTTTTAACCCCCGCATTACAGGGTCCGATACATCTTCCCATATCTCTCTGAAGCTCCTCTTCCGCACATTACCGAAGGTGTAATGCTGCCAGAACTGGTCGGGGTGGACATTACCTACCTGGTCTATTTCACCGATCCCGACACCCGAATTATTGCCGCCATTCATCTTTAAAAAACGGTAGATCTCTGCGGCGCGCTCGGGTTGTTCCTTTTTCATCTTTAAGTATAAGTAGACACCATCGGCGTAATTATCTACCGTTAAAATCTCTTTAACCAATCCCCTGAGGTGAAAGTCTGTGGCCCGCGCCATGATGAGGTCTACTGTCTCCCTGGCCTCCGCATGAGTCAAGTCGGCTTCTATTATCTTGCTACCCCGGCCCGAATAAACCAGGTGATAAAAGCACACTCGGGGTATATCTTCAGATTCCACGAGGTCTAATATGGCGGGAATCTCATGCCGGTTGAATTTGGTGATGGTGAGACGCAATCCAACCTTAACACCCGCTTCCCGACAGAACCTTATGCCATTGAGCGCATCCCTGAAGGCACCTTTCTTTCCCCTGAAACGGTCATTCGTAGACTCCAAACCATCCAGGCTGACTCCGACATAGGTTATTCTGGCATTCTTCATTTCACGGGCCAGGGACGGTGTAATCAAAGTCCCGTTAGTGGAATAGGTGGAACGCAAGCCTTTGCTTGAAGCGTAGGCCGTAAGCTCCATGAGGTCCGGTCTGGTTAACGGCTCACCACCTGAAAAGAGGATGACCGGTACTCCATATGCTGCCAGGTCGTCTATCAGGGCTTTGCCCTCGGCGGTGGTTAATTCACCAGGGCTGACCTTATCTATAGCTTCGGCGTAACAGTGCACGCAATGTAAATTGCAACGCCGTGTCATGTTCCAAACTACCACAGGTCTCCGATGGACGGAGCCATCGCCACGGTACCTTAAGGCATCACCGGGAGTTTCCACGCCACAAAGGAGTTTAGAAATGCCAATCATATTTGCTCCAATACACTATTTATGTTACGGATTTCATATCTATTTGTCAAACAGATACAAACGGCATAATCCGATTGTACCCCCCGATGTATCGGGGGGCATGGGGTATTTATATCTATGCCCCGGACTTCTCCGAAACGGAGCCTGCTCCGTTCCGAGAGTCTCGCAAAGCGGACAGTCTGGGGTACAGGGAAAATCCCATGTTATACAGCATGATATTTTTTATATGAATACTGATGAAGATAACAACCAACGGAATAGTGATTGAATAAACGGTTACGCATGCCTGGGCACGGCATGCCGTGTCACTACGATTGTGGGTTAACGACGTTTATCGTCTCTTCTGTAACCTGTCCATTTCTAATGGAGAACGCCCGGAGAAGGGGACTTTCCTTTTTCTCGAGAGACACTATTAGGTAAAATGCATCCGACCAGAAGGCGAGCTGAATGTCTGTCGCCGATGGATAGGCATGGGTGTGAGTATGCGAGTGATAAATTGCAACAATATCCCATCCATTGTCGTCTAATTCCCTGTGGACCTGAAGCAATTCCTTAGGCTCTATATTGTAACGTATAGGGCTGTGAAGGGTATTAGTGGTGCGGTAGAGCTTCAATACCCTGCCCTCGCTACCCACCAACAATCCACAACACTCGTTGGGGTCATCCTCAAGAGCATGGGTGATTATCTCGTCGTAAAAGTGCTTTTCTAAGTTGAACATCTTGATCGTTATCCCCTTTTGACATGGTTACTGAGCAAATAGGCTCACATATTATCATTACGCGTAGCAACTTGTCAGGACGAAGTGATAGGGAAAATATAGACAGAAAGGGTACGCACTGCATCGGGACCCCGAAAATAAACTGCACAGGTCTATGGTTGCATGGGCAGACACAAGGTCTGCCCAGGGGTCCCACAAGGGCACCTGTTCCAATATATTCTTAATTCCGTCGGGAAACCGAGAGATTCTATGACTACAGGCCTACTTGCCGGGTGGTCGGAAACCCCCGACCCGATGCACCGAGATGCATCGGGACTGCCCCCTTTACGTAAAGGGGGTTAGAGGGTTTTCGTCATAGCACATCTCCGCAAGTAGTGAAGCGTCGATTTTGGAACCATATTATGTTCCTGCTGACTTAACCCTCGGTCCTTTCCCAAGGTGGGAAGGGAAGTCTATAGCCCCTTCCCGATACGGGAAGGGGTTGGGGTTAGGTCGTGTACCAAGTTCGCCCGCCTCCGCTGTATTTCTATTTCGCTGTTGCGCTACCCTTACCAACCTCAAGGGGTAGCGTGGGGTCATTGCCCCACTCCTCCCACGAACCATCGTAAACGCGTACCTGTCCGTAACCCAGATATTTTAACGTGAAATACGTCTGGGATGCCCGGACGCCTGTCTGACAATGAACGATAATCTCTTTATCCGGAGTTACCCCCAGTTTTTCGTAAAGTTGTTTTAGCTCTATGGCTGGCTTCATTTTCGCCACGCCTTCGACCATAGCAAGATTGTTTACCCAGTCCAGATTGACAGCGCCGGGTATATGGCCGACCCTTTGAGAAGACTTGATGTTCCCCTGGTATTCGTCAGGGCTACGAACATCCAGAATAATAATTCCGGTTTTTCCCAGACTCTGTTGGACGTACGTCTTATCCGCTATCCGCGCCGGATTTGCTTTGGCTGCAAAGTTTCCTGCCGACTGTGAGGGGGCTTTAGTGTCAACGGGCAGGTTTTGTTTCCGCCATTGGGCATAACCTCCATCAATGATTGCCGCGCGTTCAAATCCAGAGTAATGGAGCGCCCAGAATAACCGGGCCGGATTTGGGGAATTCCCTTCGTCGTATATAACCACAGTGCTATCCTGGTTAACGCCTGCACCCCGCATAATGGTTTCAAATTGCTCCTGGGGAACAAGCATGCCCCTTACCGGGTTTTTTGCATCAGTGATTTGAGAAAGGGAGAGGTTTACCGCTCCCGGTATATGCCCGAGCTTATAGTCGTTTTGCGGCCGCACATCTATAATGACTAACTCTTTAGCCGAAAGGGGTTGAGTCAGCCAATTCGCCTCAACTAAAATAGAGGTGAAATTAATCTGTGGTGTAGCCAATGGCTTTGCCGTCCTTGGGGCACATGAAACTAGAATAAATAAGGTAATGAATAAACTGGCAAGCAGAGACAGCCTTTTCCCTGTCAACGACATTTTAAGTAACTTCACATGTCAACCCCTCTCAATCACGATCCGGAAACAGTTTCCATCGGGGGTAACTTTTAAGAGCTTATGTCCCTCGTCTTTAAGGCTGCGGGGAACATTGCGGATAGGCTCACCATCATCCAATATCACTTCCAGTTTTTGCCCGATCTCCATATCCTCGAGCACCATCTTGGTCCTCACCCAGTTCATGGGGCAGGCAACGCCCCTTAAATCCAGAAAACCATTCCCTTTTGCATCCATTTTCATTAACCTCTATCCCGATTTATCGGGATTCCTCTGTATCCCAGCTATGCAGCACATGATAGTTAATCCCTTTGGGCCTATCTCCGTGATGGTCCCACTCCTTTGCTGTCTTGAATTTGGGTACTAAAACATCTTTTTTGAATTTGTCCATACCCAACCGGTCAATCGCCGTCCCAAACCTCTCTCCCCTCTTGCCATTCAGGTTATACCAGGCCACGCACTTTTCAATCAGTTCATAAGTATCTTCATCGCTGACGAAGTCAGCCACCCTGTCGGCCCAGCGGGGGAAGCGGCCGTGTTTACCCCCAACATACACAGCGTGCCCGATACGTTTGGACACCCAGGCATTGGTGGGGCAGCAAAAGAGACACTCGCCACAGTAGGTGCAACGGTTGTCATCCCTTTCGGGCAGATTAGTCTTCGTGTTCATGACCAGGGACTCCCCGGCGCGGGATTTGCACAACTGGACGCACAGAGTACATCCGTTGCATAGGTCAGGAACTAAATCTGGCTCCACCATACCGTGAAACCCCAGGTCATTCTCCTGCGGATTGGGACAACCTATATTGCAGCCGGAGTAAGCTATTTTAAATTTGGCCGGTGTATCCATTCCGAAGTATTTTTCATCGGCTTTGGCTGCAATTCCGGGAGCATCCACCCGACCGTATGGATTGACCTTGCATCCCTGGCAAGCAGATATCGCCCTGACACGAGGCCCGCAGTTCGCCATGCGAAGTCCCAGTTTATCCAGTTCTGCCTTGAGCGCATCCATCTCCGAAAGCTTAACATAGGGTATCTCTACCGATTGTTGAAAGGTAAGATGGCAATAACCTCTCCCATATTTCTTGGCCAGTTCCGCCGCCTGAATTAATTTTTCGGAGGAAGCGTTACCGCCCGGTATACGCAACCGGCATACAAAATATTCGCTTTCAGTCTGGCGAATAAAACCACTCGATTTTAAAGCTCTGACATCTACAGTTTTCTTCGGTTCAGCCACGCTAACTCCTTTTTCTTTTTGTAATCACCACATCACCACCAGATTTTACCCTGAATTGCCTGGTCCATACCTTCACACGGTCTGGTCCAGAGGTGTGTGCTTATATATTTCCAGCCGCCATCGGCCAGTAACACCACAATAATCCCTTTGGTCATTTTTTGTGCTACCCGTTGAGCGCAACGGATGGCTGCCCCCGACGAGACACCGGCAAAAATGCCTTCGTGTTCGGTTAATTCCTTCGCCCCCTGAAAGGAGTCGCAAGAATCTACGAGTATCCTTCCGTCCAGAAGTGATAGGTCCAGAATAGGGGGAATAAATCCTTCCTCTAGACTCCTTAGCCCGAAGATAAGGTCTCCCGGATGAGGTACGGTGGCAATAACCTTCACTTTGGAGTTGTGCTCCTTTAGCCTCCGTCCAACACCCATAAGGGTACCCCCCGTCCCCAATCCGGCCACGAACACATCCACATCCGGCATGTCCTGGATAATCTCTAACCCGGTCGTCTCGTAATGGGCGCGTGGATTAGCTTCGTTGCCGTATTGATAGGGCATAAAATAGTGGCCGTTACTGGCAGCCATCTTCTGAGCAACCTCAATAGACCCGTTGGTTCCCAGGCTTCCGTCAGAAAAGATAATCTCAGCGCCATACATCTCGAGGAGTTCCCTCCGCTCAGGGCTAACATTCTCCGGCATAACTACTTTGACTTTGAATCCCTTCCTGCGCCCGATCATGGCTAAAGCAATCCCGGTATTACCGCTGGTAGGCTCGAGAATGGTTTTATCGGGAGTAAGCATACCCTCCCGTTCTGCCTTCTCTATCATATATTTAGCGATGCGGTCTTTGACGCTGCCGGTGGGGTTATTACCCTCCAATTTGGCAAAGATGTGTACTTCCGGCTTGGGGCTGATGCGGGGAATTTCCACTAGAGGCGTGTGGCCGATAGCATCCACGATATCTTTAAATTTCATCCTGATTTTCCCCTTGCCGCAACCCCGAGAAGAGGATACTATCCCCTTTCCGGATGGGCAGATTTAGTCTGCATAAAAAGCCTGTTACTCTTCTACCACGGACTTTCACGGATGGCTCCCGTGGTCAGCCTGCACCCCGACGCCACAAAACTGCTCATAATCAATAAGATGTGTAACCGTCGGATTGTCGCCACACACCGGGCAAGCCGGATTGCGGCGCAGTTTAACTTTATGGAACTCCATATCCAGAGCGTCATAGACCAGCAGGTAACCGCCTAAAGATGTGCCGATGCCCAGAATAAGTTTCAGGGCCTCCGTAGCCTGGATAAGTCCAACTACGCCCGGCAATACCCCTAATACCCCCACCTCCTGGCAGGACGGCACTGCTCCTGGCGGCGGAGGTGTTGGATAGAGACAACGGTAACATCCTTTCCCGGGGATGAAATCCGTAACCTGCCCTTCAAAAAGAAATATGCTCCCGTGGACGAGGGGTTTCCGGGCGAAGACACAGGCATCATTTACCAGGTAACGGGTGGGGAAATTATCGCTCCCGTCTATGATTACATCGTAATTGGGGATAATATCCATAATATTTTCCGAATTAAGCCTGGTTGTATAGGGCACTACCTTAACATCGGGGTTGATTTTGGATATGGTTTGCGCTGCCGAGGCTACTTTGAGTTTACCAACATCGGCGGTATGATGTAATGGCTGGCGCTGGAGGTTAGATAAATCAACTTTATCAAAGTCCACAATACCCAGCGTGCCCACTCCCGCCGCTGCTAAATAGAGCGCTATTGGAGACCCCAATCCACCCGCCCCAATCAGCAGCACACTGGATTCCAGTATTTTCTTTTGCCCTTTGCCACCTACCTGCTTGAGCAGGATATGCCGGCTATACCGTTCAATCTGATCCTCATTCAGGGTTATCGCCATCTATTTATGCTCCTCTCATGTTCGGTTGAGTTTCAGAAGATTCCTCTCCACTAAAGAACTGATTCCAGTAGCGTTCACCACTATCCGGTAAAACAGTAACAACGATTTTACCGGTCCCCAGTTTTTTTGCCACTTGCAAACTGGCCCATACATTAGCTCCACCGGATATACCTGCCCAAATACCCTCTTCACGGGCTAATTGTAAAACTGTTTCCTGGGCTGCGGTATCGGTGACGGTGATTATTTCATCGAGTAAGTCCCGTTTAAGTAAAGGAGGTACAAAATTTGTCCCGATCCCTGGTATACGGTGCCGTCCGGACTTCCCTGAACTAAGCAATGGTGAGGATGCTGGCTCAACGCCGATGATTTTCATCCCGGCCAGTTTTTGCTTTAAAACCTGTCCAACTCCGGTTATGGTTCCACCAGTGCCTATTCCGGCAACAAAAGCATCCACCTTGCCGCCGGTGTCGGTTAAAATTTCAAGGGCTGTGGTTCGGCGGTGTGCCTCGATGTTGGCCGGATTATCAAATTGCCTGGCCAGGTAGTAACCGGGATTATTGTGCGCTAGCTTTTCAGCCAGGGTTATTGCACCCCCCATACCCTCGATGGCCGGCGACAGCACGATCTCAGCGCCGAAACGTAACAGACGCCGGCGTTGCTCTAAAGCTGTATTTTCGGGCATTACCAGGATGCAACGATAGCCCTTAACGGTGGCCACCACAGCCAGAGAAACACCCATGTTGCCAGCAGTAGCTTCGACAATGGTTTTACCCGGGGATAATTTTCGTTGAGCTTCTGCGTCTTGAATAATTGATAACGCGATGCGGTCTTTTATACTACCGCCGGGATTAAGAAACTCCAGCTTTACCCTGACCTCCGCTCCGCCCTTTGCCATTCTATTGAGCTTGACTAAAGGGGTATTGCCGATAAAGTCCAGAATACTCCCTGAAGGACCTTCCCTCGTTGTGCTTCTTTTATTAGTGCTTTTTGAAACAGCCAATTAATATCTTCCCGCTGGTTATACATATAATCTAGCCCATCTAAATAGAGAGCTACAGGTTAATCGCTAACAGCTAACCCTATCTCCTCCCTTGAGGGGAGAGGAAAAAAGGTGAGGGTGAATACACAAGCCAGATTCCGCAGCCGCCTAGACTAATCAAATATAAAACATCGCCCCTTCGCGGCGGCGCTCCTGTTGCTCCACCAGTTCACCGATGGTAGTAGCCTGAAGGAGCTTTGTGGTAGCTTCCTCAATCGCCCTCCAAACATCCCTTTGCACACAAATGGTGGCGCGCTCACAGCCTGCTGGCTCCTGGACGCATTCCGGTGCAGTTGAACCCTCCAGAGCGGTTATGACTTCCCCGAGATTTATCTCCAGTGGAGCTTTAGCCAGGATATGTCCGCCCTGCGGTCCCCTTTTGCTGTTTATAAACCCTGCCTTCCGCAATGCCATAAGCAATTGGTCTAAATATGGCTCGGGAATACCCTGCCGGGCAGCGATGTCGCTGCTGTGTACAGAACCCTGGCCATAGCGCTGGGCTAAATCTACCAGCACACGCACCCCATAATCCACCTTCACAGATAGCTTCATAGAAGCTCCTTGAACATATTTCTTGAGTTAGTCAATCAACAAATATTCTAGCAATTTGATATGTGTTTGTCAATGCCGATTGCAAGGCTTCACTTTCGGAAATGTATTTCGTATAGTTGAAAAACAAAGTTAACAACTCGTATTGACATCTGCCAGAAACTATCGTAGCATTGTGGACAAATTCGCCTTTTTGCAGTAAATCTTTTTAGAAAGGACATATCTTATGGAAAAACAAGCTGAACGACGCCGGGAGCAAGAACCTATCATTTTCTCCAGGCTTCTGGAGGAGCGCTATAAATGGCAGCAGTCGGAGGCGGACAAGATTGCTGCTCTGCCCCGCGTGGTTAAGTACGACTCCGTCCCCTGGGTGCAGAACGCCCAGGCTCACGTAAAGTATTGGACGACCACCCTGTTACCTCTGCGGCTTCAGAAGGCGCCAATATTCACCTTCTCCCTGCTACAGCAACTCGTAGCCCCCGGGAATAAGTCAGGAAAACACCGCCACTATTTCGAGGCTATCTTCTATATTCTGGAGGGGGAAGGCTACGAGATACATGACGGCATCAAGTATCCCTGGGAAGCCGGCGATGTCATGTGCGTCCCCACGTATTGCATCCATCAGCACTTTTGCACCAACAAGGATAGCTGGGCCCGGTTCCTGTTCTCGACGCCTACCGTCTTCGACTTTTCGGGCATTGGCAAAACCGAGCAAATAGAGCTACACCCTAACTACCGTTATCCCGAGGACGGCAAACTTATCCGCAACACCAAAGGTGACGTGATCGGTTACGAGACAAAGGACGGTACCAGGTTCGTTCCCGGCACAGATGCGGACTTTCAAAAGACCATGGACTCGAAAAAGTCCATCGAATTACCCGACAAGCCAAATAATGTTTACGACGAGTTTGTCAAAGAGATGGGTGATCAGAACAAGTGGCGTGAGGGTATCCCCCATGTGGTAAAGGGTAGAGACTGCCCCTGGGAGAATACTCGGATGGGCAAGATAAAATATCTTATCAGTCCCTACCGGCCATCGCCACTGCTGGTCTACGACTGCTTCATTCAGGAGATCCCGCCGGGAGGCAAGTCGGGGGTGCATCGCCATATCTCCGAAGAAGCTCACCAGATATTGGACGGAAAAGGCTATGATATCCAGGATGGCAAACGGCATGATTGGGAGACTAACGACATAGTCTTTATACCGGTAAACACAGTCCACCAGCATGTCAATACTGACCCCAAGCGTCCTGCTACATTCGTCGCTTTCCAATCACGCCTGTATAAGTACTTCGGGCATGGCGGCTTTGAGCATATAGAGGATGCGCCGGGCTATAAGGCGAAATAAGAAGTAGGGGCAGATCTTGTGTCTGCCCGCTAAAAGCAAGAGTCAAAAATCAACAGGGGCGACCCATTGTGGTCGCCCCTGTTCTTATCCTATTAATTGTTAGATGACAACCCCTTATAAGTTGAATTTATCGCTTTGTTGGTATATAGTATCAGCAAGTAAAACCCTTTATAGTGATGTGCCTGTCGCCAGCTACAAAAAAGGCAGTGTTATCTATGGGATTGTATTCGTTCAAAAAACAATTAACCAGTCTGGTTGGGTTTAATTCATGCAAGTCCGCTTAAAGGTCTACGGAATAATACGCAGTATAACCGGCGAGTTACCCGAATCATTAGATATATCCGGTCGTACCGTCGCCGACTTAATAAATTTCTTAGCCACTAAATACGGCCAAAAAATCAAAGATGAGCTTCTGGATGAGAAGGGAGACCTTGATTTTGCTTATGCACTTTTTATTAAGGGCGAAAGGAAAACAGATATCCACACCTCAATTCAGGAAGGGGATAAAATCGTCATTACGAATATCCTTGGAGGTGGGGGAATAGATTAACTGGCGAAAACCCCCAACCCCCTTTACGTAAAGGGGGCAGCCCCCGATTCATCGGGGACTGGGGGATTTCAGTTAGAGGCAAGGATGTTGATTTCAGTTCCGAATATATATTGAGGTCGGGTTTTGTCCAAATTGGGATTCAACGTTTGGGATGTAGAATTTTAAATAACAATGTTACTACTATAGGGAGTTTGATATGTTAACCAGAAAAATAGCTTTTATTGATCTAACTAACAAAACGGTGACCAAACGGGAAATTCCATTAGAATGGCGGCAGAAGTACCTGGGAGCGCGGGGTATCAATATGCTCCTGCTTTATTCTATGATAAAGCCCGATACCGACCCCTTTAGCCCGGATAATCCCCTTATTATCGGGGCCGGACTGCTTACGGGTATTCCCGGCTTTGGCACCGCCCGCTTCAATATCACCAGCCGTTCCCCCGATAACGGAAACCTGGGAGATTCCAACTGCGGCGGCCACTTTGCCCCCGAGATGGTCTACGCAGGCTTCCACCACCTGGTTATAACAGGTAAGAGTGAAAAGCCAGTCTATCTATTAATAACCGATGATAAAATCCAGATAAAGGACGCTCAAGGCATATGGGGCAAAAACACCTGGGATACTCAGGTGGCCATCCGGGAGGAGACCGGCGACCCTGACATCCGCGCAATTGTTATAGGACCCGCCGGCGAAAACCTGGTGAGATATGCCAACGTGATGACCGATGTTAAAGATGCCGCCGGCCGTTTCGGCATGGGAGCAGTAATGGGTTCCAAAAAACTCAAAGCCATTGCTGCCCATGGCACTCAGGATGTCACCATTGCCCATCCCCAGGCTTTTCTAGATTACTTTAAAGAACAAGGCGATGCACTTCTCGCCCGCAAGTGGACAAAGGCCATGAAACGTTTTGGCACGCCATTATTGGTAGCCCCTGCAGATACGGGTGGCTGGCTCCTGTCCCATAATGACAGGGTATCACTGGGTGAGAGGATGAAAAACCTGTATGCCGAAAAATTTGATGAGCATAGCCTCGGTATGGCGTCCTGTTCCGGCTGCCTGGTGCATTGCCGCGCCAGATACCTCATCAAGGATGGTAAGTATGCCGGCAACAGAGGGCAAGGCCCCGAATATGGCGCCATAGGACATCTGGGCATTGACACCGAAGTCCTGGACACTGCTACGGTTATATATGCTAGCCAGGTCTGTAACGAAGCAGGCCTTGATGTCATGGAATCTGGCTTCCTGATTGGTTTTGCCATGGAGCTATATGAGAGAGGAATCATTACCCAAAAAGACGTAGGCCGGACCCTGAAGTGGGGTGATGCGGATGGTATGTTATCTCTTATAAACGATATTATTTATCGCCGTGGGTTTGGCGATATACTGGCTGATGGGCCTTATTGTCTCAACAGACTGCCGCCAGAATCCGCTAAATACCTCACCCTCATCAGAAATGGTGTAA
>Ga0082335_1007872_pt1 | contig 12562 bp, 1 predicted proteins | sample Subgrocontami58m_FD_72375 | JGI IMG/M metagenome (GOLD analysis project Ga0082335, IMG submission 72375) | Subsurface groundwater microbial communities from S. Glens Falls, New York, USA - GMW37 contaminated, 5.8 m (SPADES assembly) (version 2) ...
ACGGTGTCTGCGGGCCATTGTAACGCCACGCGCGCCGTGATCAGGGCGCCACCGAGAGTTCGATAACGGCAACGGGGGTTGCCAAATTTGATCGAAAATCCCGAGTCCGACAGGCTGCTAGATTGGCCAGAATGTCGGATGACCCGGAGATCAGGTCGGCCTGGATATGCGCCGCGGTGTCGCTGATGGTGAAGCTGTTGGGCGGGGAGCCCAGCGCGAACATGTCGTCGATCTGCGCGACGGTCACACCGGTCACGACCAGGGTGCCGCCGGAGACCAGAGAGATGACGGAACCACCGCCGTCATCCACGCCCGTGAACAGCACCTGAGCGGCTGTCAGGGTGATGGCCCCGGCGTCGCTGTTGGTGATGGCGCTGAGCAGGCTCAGACCGGCGAGGAGTTTTGAACCAGCGCCAAGCGCAAGATCGGCGGCGATGTTGGCCGCGGTGTCACTGACCGTGATGCTGTCAGGCGTCACGTCCAGATCGCCGAGGGCTTCAACCTGCGCGACGGTCGCGCCAGTCACCACCAGGGTGCCGCCGGTGACTTTCGACATCGCCGATCCGGCGCCGTCGTTCACGCCGGCGAACAGCACCTGCGCCGCCGTCAGGGTGATGGCCCCGGCGTTGCTGTTGGTGATGCCGCTGACCAGGCTCAGGTCGCCCAGGATCTGCGAACCGGCTCCCAGGGCAAGGTCAGTGGAGATGTTCGCCGCCGTGTCGGTGACCGCAATGGACGCGGGAGCGACGGGAAGGTCGGCAAGCGTGCCCACACTGGCCGCCAGGGCCGCTGTGACCACCAGGGTGCCGCCGCTCACCTTGGACAGCATGGAGCCGGCGCCGTCGTTGACGTTCGCGGCGGTCACCTGGGCCTCAGTCAGGCTGATCGCGCCGGCGTCGCTGTTGGTGATGCTGACGATCGCGGTGCTATTGGCCATCAGGTCGGACGCGCCACCGGCGATGATGTCGGCACGGATATTGGCGGCCGTATCGCTGATCGTGATGGTGTCGGGGGGAACGCCGAGCGCCATGGCGGCATCGATTTGGGCGACGGTGAGGCCGGTGACGCGGAGCGTGCCGCCGGTCATCTTCGCCATCGCCGACCCACCGAAGTCATTGATCGAGGAGGCTTCCACCTGCGCCTTGGTCAGGCTGATCACGCCCGCGTCGCTGACCGTGATCGTATCGATGGCGCCCAGAATGGCCAGGATGTCGGAGGAGCCGGAGATCAGGTCGGCCTGGATATGGGCCGCGGTGTCGCTGATGGCAAAGGTGCCGGGCACCACACCCAGTGCGAGCAGGTCATCGATCTGCGCCACCGGCACGCCGGTCACCACCAGCGAGCCGCCGGTCAGCTTCGCCATCACCGATCCGGCGCCGTCATCGACCCCGGCGAACAGCAGTTGCGCCGCTGTCAGGGTGATGGTGCCGGCATTGCTGTTGGTGATGCCGCTGATCTGGCTCAGGTTGGCAAGGATGTCCGAATTGGCCCCCAGCGCCACGTCGGCCTGGATATTCACCGCGGTGTCGTTCAGCGCGATGGAGGCGGGGGCGACCGGCAGAGCCAGCAGGGTGTCGATGCTGGCGACCAGGGCATCGGTGACCACCAACGTGCCGCCGGTGACCTTGGACAGGACGGAGCCCGCCCCATCATTGACGTTCGTGGCGGTGACCTGGGCCTCGGTCAGGCTGATCGCGCCGGCGTTGCTGTTGGTGATGCCGGCGATGATCGTGCGATTGCCCATCAGGTCGGACGCGCCGCCGGCGATGATGTCGGCACGGATATTGGCCGCGGTGTCGCTGACGGAAAGGCTGTCGGGCGCCACGTCCAGCGCCATGGCCGCGTCGATCTCGGCGACCGCCAGGCCGGTGACCCGCAAGGTGCCGCCGGTCATCAGGTCCATCGCCGACCCGGTGCCGTCATTCACCCCGGCCAGTTCCACCTGCGCCTTGGTCAGGGAGATCAGGCCGGCATCGCTGACGGTGATGGCCGTGATGTCGCCCAGATTAGCCAGGATGTCGGACGAGCCGGAGATCAGGTCGGCCTGGATATGGGCCGCGGTGTCGCTGATCGTGAAGCTGGCGGGCGGGAAGCCCATCGCGATCAGGGTATCGATCTGCGCCACGGTCCCGCCGGTGACGACCAGGGTGCCTCCGGTCAGTTTCGACATCGCCGATCCGGCGCCGTCATTGACGCCGGCGAACAGCACCTGCGCCGCCGTCAGGGTGATGACCCCGGCATTGCTGTTGGTGATGGCACTGATCTGGCTCAGGTCGTCCAGGATGTCCGAGCTGGCTCCCAGCGCCAGGTCGGCCTGGATATGCGCCGCCGTATCGCTCAGCGCGATGGAGGCGGGGGCGACCGACAGGGCCAGCAGGGAGTCGATGCTGGCGACCAGGGCATTGGTGACCACCAAGGTGCCGCCGGTGACCTTGGACAGGATGGACCCGGCGCCGTCGTTGACGTTCGTGGTGGTGACCTGGGCCTCGGTCAGGCTGATCGCACCGGCATCGCTGTTGGTGATGGAGAAGACGGTGGTCCGGTTGCCCATCAGGTCAGACGAGCCACCCAGGATGATGTCGGCCGCGATGTGGGGCGCGGTGTCGCTGATCGTGAGGCTGTCGGGCTCCACATCCAGCGCCATCGCCGCGTCGATTTCCGCCACCGTCAGGCCGGTGACCCGCAGGGTACCGCCGGTCATGAGGGCGAACACCGACCCGGTACCGTCATTGACCCCGGCCAGTTCGACCTCGGCCTTGGTCAGGGAGATCAGGCCGCTGTCGCCAACGACGATCGACGTCACCGAGGCCAGCCGCTCCAGGATGTCGGATGTGCCCGAGATCAGGTCGGCCTGGATATGGGCCGCGGTGTCGCTGATGGCGAAGCTGTCGGGGGGGACCCCCATCGCGAACAGCGCGTCGATCTGCGCCACGGTCGCGCCGGTCACGGCCAGATCGTCGCTGGAGAGTTTCGAGAAGACCGACCCGGACCCGTCGTTCACGCCGTTGGCAAGCACCTGCGCCGCGGTCAGGGTCAGGACGCCGCTGTTGGTGTTGGTGATGGTGCCAAGCAGGCCAAGATCGGCGAGCAGCTTGGACCCGCCGCCCAACGCCAGGTCGGTGGCGATGTTCGCCGCCGTGTCACTGACCGTGATGGAAACCGGCGCCACATCCAGATCTGCGATGGTCTCGACCTGAGCCACGGTCGCGCCGGTCACCTCGAGGGTGCCGCCGGTGACTTTCGACATGGCCGAACCGGTGCCGTCATTCACTCCGGTGAACAGCGCTTGCGCTGCCGTCAGGGTGATGGCGCCGGCATCACTGTTGGTGATGCCGCTGACCAGGCTCAGGTCGCCCAGGATATGCGAGCCGGCTCCCAAAGCGAGGTCGGTGGAGATGTTCGCCGCCGTGTCGTTAACCGCGATGGAGGCCGGAGCGACCGGCAGAGCTGCAAGCGTGCCCACGCTCGCCGCCAGGGCACCCGTCACCACCAATGTGCCACCCGATACCTTGGACAGGATGGAGCCCGCGCCATCGTTGACATTCGCCGTGGTCACCTGGGCCTCGGTGAGGCTGATGGCTCCGGCGTTGCTGTTGGTGATGCTGAAGATCGTGGCGCGGTTCGCCAGCAGGTCAGACGAGCCACCGGAGATGATGTCGGCCCGGATATTGGCCGCCGTGTCGCTGACGGTGATGCTGTCTGGCGCCACGTCCAGCGCCATGGCCGCATCGATGTCCGACACCGCCAGACCCGTGACACGCAAGGTGCCGCCGGTCATCAGGTCGAACACCGACCCGGTGCCGTCATTGACCCCGGCCAGTTCGACTTCCGCCTTGGTCAGGGATATCAGTCCCGAGTCGCTGACCGTGATCGCGGTGATGTCGCCCAGATTGGCCAGGATGTCAGACGAGCCGGAGATCAGGTCGGCCTGGATATGCGCCGCGGTGTCGCTGATGGTGAAGCTGGCGGGCGGCACACCCAGCGCGATCATGGTGTCGATCTCAGCCACGGTCACGCCGGTCACGATCAAGGTGCCGTCGGTCACTTTCGACAGAGCCGAACCGGACCCGTCGTTCACGCCGGCAAACAGCACCTGCGCCGCCGTCAGGGTGATGGCCCCGGCGTCGTCGTTGAGGATGCCGGTGATGTCGTCAAGATTGCCGAGGATGTCGGACGACGCCCCCAGCGCCAGGTCGGTCGCAAGATTCGCCGCGGTATCGCTGACCGTGATGGAGGCCGGAGCCACCGCGAGGCCAAATACCGTGTCGACATCCGCCACCGAAACGCCCGTGACGATCAGACTGCCGCCGGACAGCTTCGACAGCACCGAGCCGGCGCCGTCATTCACATGCACTGTCTGCACGCGAGCCGAAGTCAGCGTGATGGCACCGGCATCCGACACGGCGACGACCGTGATCAGCGCCCGGTTGGCCAACAGATCCGACCCACCCGAGGCGAGGTCCGCCTGGATATTGGCCGCCGTGTCACTGACCTCGATCGCGTCCGGAACCACACCGAGAGTCACCAGGGTATCAATGTTGGCAACCGCTGCTCCCGTGACCAGGATATCGCCCAGGGACAGCTTCGACAGCGCCGAACCGGCCCCATCGTCCACACCGGTCGCGGTGATCTGCGCCACCGTCAAGGTGATCGTCTCATCGTCGGCCACCTGGACCACGTCGATGATGTCGAGATGCGCCAGAATCCGCGAGTTGTTTGCAACGAGGTCCGCCTGGATATTGGTCGCAAAGTCGCTGATGACCAGATTGACCGGGCTGTCGATGGCCTCCATGACCATTTCATTGCCAGAGAACTGCGATAGCGCGAGCTCGATCGTCGGTGTTCCGCTGTCCGTCAACGTGATGCCCGTCAGGGCGCCGCCTCCAGTCATGAAGGCCGCCAACCCGGACATCTGGGCCCGCACATGGTCGGCGGTGTCCAAGATCGAAACATCGGCCGCCGCGGTGGTCAGATTGGTCCCGTGTGTCAACACGGACGCCACCGTTTCATCATCGACGGTGACCGCGCTGATACGGTCGGCGCTCAGCATGGCACCGATGGGGGTGATCGCGGCGGAGACATGCGCCGCCGTATCGACGATGGCGAACTGGACGCCAGTGTCGAAATGGCTCCGCACCTCGGACAGGCCGCTGACGAGGTCCGCGGTGATGGTCAGGCTATCGGTCACGGTCACGGTGCCAAGCACCGCGCCCAAGGACGCCAGAGTGCCGCCTACCCCCGCGACGGAGGCGCCGGTATCCGTGACATCGACTTCGGTGCCCGACGCCAGGCTGGAAACCACCGGGGCCAGCCCGGCAGCGACCGAGGCCGTCAGCGTGGTGGAACCGGTCAGGGTCACAATCAGCACGGTATCCAGAGTCTGCAGCGCCGGATTACCCGAGGTCCCCGCGGCCACATTCGCCGCGGTATCAGTCACGTGCACCGAGGCAAGCGTGCTGACCCAATTGTCCAGCCCGTTGAAGTTTGCAACCACGGAAGCCACGGTCCCAACAACCGTGATCGGGTCACCGACCAGAACGGAGCGGAGCGGAAACAATAGCGCCGCCGCCGCCGCCGTCAGGTTTTCGGGATTCGTCACCTCGATCGAGGTCAACAGATCATCATCGAGAAGGTCTTGCAGACCCGACACCGCCGTTCCGATATTGGCCGCCGTGTCGGTCACCTGCACCATGAGATCCAGCGCCTGGATTGCGGCGACATTGCCCGCGGCTCCGGCGGCGTTGTCGATCACCTCCAGGGTGTGGTCGTTCAAAACGAAATCCGCGCCCAGTGCGTTCAGCACCGTGGCCTGCGCCCCGGTGATCTCACCATCGGCGATCAAGCGAAAGACGGGATGAACCGTTCCCCAATTGGCAGAAGCGGCCTGCAACAGGTTGGCCACGGTATCCGGGATAACGATCGCCGTCGCCAGCGCCCGGCCTTCGGCATTTGCCGAGTCCGACAGATGCGCGAATGTATCGGTGATCGCCAGATGCTGGCCGGAGCTGAACGATAGCAGCTCCGCGTCATCCAGCGCCGCCAGCGCCTGGGCCTCGGCCGCCGTGATCGGTGTTGTGATGTTGATCCGCACCCCGGTCGCGACCGCCAGGATCTCCTCGGCATACGCGGCAATCTGCGCCGGCCCATCAACCACGACGACAACCAGGTCGGACTTGTCGAAATCGGGCAGACCCGCCAGCACCCCAGCCGTCGCCGCATCGATCGTCGAATCCCCGCTCGGCGTTACCACATACGCCCCCGCCAGCAGGCCGCTGGACGCATGCGCGATGATGTTGCCGATGGAGTCGAACACCTCATACCGGGTCGCCACATCCTGCCAGCCGGCATTCTGCGTGGCATTCAGATGCGCGATCGAATCCCGCACAACAATGGTCGAGCCCGGCGCGGAGAAATTCGGGAGGTCATCCAGAGCCCCCGCCTCGGCCGCGGAAACCACGACAGAGGAGCTGGTAGGCAGTTCCTGACTGCTCGATATCGCCACTGCATCGCTGGACAGGCCAAGCAGCGCGGCGACGCTGTCGCGCACGGTCAGGGTGACGCCGTCGGGCAAGGCGAAGTCGGGCAGCGCGGCCATCGCCTCCAACGTCGCGGCATTGACGACCGCGTTCGTGTTGAGCAACTGGGCCGAAACAAGCGCGAGTTCCTGCTCGTTCAGGCCGGCAAGATTGGCCGCACTGTCGACAACCGTCAGGGTGTGCCCGTTCAGGTCGAACAGAATGCCCAGATCGGACAGGCTGCGCAGGGTCGCGGCATTCACCGACTGCGAGGCAACCAACGCCAGCATCGTGACGTCGATCTTGACGTCGGCGCTGAGGCCAAGCAGGGCCTGTGCCGTGTCCTCGACAACCAGATCGTGCCCGCCGGTGGAGAATTTCTGGTTGGCGAACAGCGATGTCGCGGTGGAAGCCGTCGTCACCGTATCGCCCGCCAGGGTGATCGCGGTGGCCAGCGACCGACCCGACGCATGCCCCGAGTCGAGCAGCGCGGTCGGATTGTCGGCCAGGGTCAGCCGGTTGCCATCGAGATCGGTGCTGAACGAGGCCAGGATGTCAGCCTCGGTCGCGGACAATGTGTCATCGCCGACCATCCGATACGCGGTCGGCGCGGCGATGCTGTCCGGTGAGAAGGCGGCGATGTCCGAGCCGGTGTCGGCCAGCACCAGTGCGTGCCCGTCCCGGCTGAACGTGGCGCCGGTCAGGCTGTATTGCGGCAGGTCCCGCAGCGCCATCAGTTCGGCCGCGGTCGCCTCAACATCGGCGGCCAGGACGATCCGTGTCGTGTCCAAAATGGAGTCGTTGTTCTGCAAGGTTATGTCGCCGAGGCGCAGCAGGTCGTCCAGGCTGTCGCGGATGGTCAGCGCCGCATTGGCGTTGACCTGGAAGTTCGGCGTGCCGATCAGCCCCGCGGCCATGGCGACCGACAGGGTGGCCGGCGCCGACAACTGAACGTGATCCGCCATCGCGATGCCCGGGGCATACCCGGCGGACGTCAGGTTCGCGGCGGTGTCGCTGACCGTAACGACGGTCTCGCCCTTGTCGAACTGGGTGATGGCATCGAGCCTGGCCGCCTGCTGAGCCGTAATCGTGACGTCGTTCGCGGACAGCATGATGGCGGTCGCCACCGCAAGACCCGCGGCATTGATCGAGGCCAGCAGGGCCTGTGGAGTGTCGCTGATGGTCAGGGTGTGGCCATCGCGGGAGAAGCGCGCGCCCAGGGTAGCCAGATCCGCCGCCTGTTCCGCGGTGATCGTCGCATCCGCCGTCAGCAGGACGGAGTAGGCGAGCATCTCGCCCTCCCAATTGTCCGGCAGATCGGCGTTCCCCGAGATGTGCAGCAGATTGGCCGCCGTATCCAGAACCGTCAGGCGGGCGATGCCGGTGCTGAAGCGCGGCAGTTCGGCCAGCGCATCGGCCTGGGCCGCGGTCAGTGATGCGTTGCCGCTGACGACGATCATCGAGGCCAGGGCCACGTCGTCCTCCGACAGGCCCAGCAGGTTGGTGGCGGTATCGTTGATGACCATCAGGCGCCCGTCGGTGCTGAAGTTCGGCAAACCGCGCAATATGTCGAACTGTGCCACCGTCACCAGGCTGGAACCGCCCAGCTTGATGGTGGACGCCAGGGCGATCGTGTTGGAATCCAAGGTCGCCAGCTTGCCGCCACCATCGCTGATGGTCATCGTGTGGCCGCCGAGGGAGAAGTCAGGGATCTGTTGCAAAGCCGACGCATTGGCGACGGTGACCGTGATATTGCCCGCTGGGGCCACGGAGACCGCGGCGGCGAGACCGGCGGCATTGGCCGGGGCCAGCAGGTTGCCCACCGTATCGACAACCGCCATGCCGGGTCCATCGTCAAACCCAGCCAGGGTCGCGAGCTTCGCGGCCGTCGCGGCCGTCACGACCCAGGGTTCGTTGGCATCGGCCAGACTGATGCCGGTGACCTGCCCAGGGAGTACCGACGAACCGTCCGTAGACTGCAACTGCGACGGCACGTCCTGGATGATCAGCGCGTGTCCGCCATTGACGAACCGGAGGCCAAGCTCACCGAGGGTGCGGGCCTGCGCCATGGTGATGGTGGCGTCCTGCGACAGCCGCACCTGAGTCGCCATCATCAGACCGGCCCAGTTGTCCGGAGTTTGCGATTGTCCCGTCGTCTGCAACAGATGGGCGGCTGTATCGGTGACCGTCAGCGAGCGGTCGCCGTGGTTGAAATGCGGAAGGGTCGCAAGATCGGCGGCATCGTGGGCCGTGACCGTGGCGGCAGTGGACAGGATGGTTTCGCCCAGCAGCGACACATCGCTGCCCACCAGGCTCAGCAGGTGTTCGGCGGTATCGCTGACCATAAAGCCGCCGAACCCCGGGTCCAGATCGTTGACATCACGCAGTTCGACGAACAGCTCGACGGTCATCGGGGCCCCGCCCAGGACCTCGACCGACGTCGCCATCGCGGCAACGTCCGGATCCAGCGCCGCGATCGCGGTCGCGGTGTCGCGGATGGCCAGTGTATGGGAGCCCAGATCGAAGTCAGGCAGGTTGTAAAGGAAGGTGGCCGCGACAGCGGAGACGACGGCATTGCCGTCGAGCATGACCGAGCTCGCAGCGGAGACCCCCGCACCATGCTGCGGGATCAGGATATTCTGCGCCGAATCCTCCACCCGCATCCCGGCATTGCCGACACTGAACGAGGGGAACGCCGCCAGATGAGCGGCATCGGCCGCGGAGACGGTCCAGGCAGTCTGCGAGTCGGCAAGGCGCACGGATCCGGCAGGCGCGGCCCCCTGCGGCGATATCGACAGCAGATGCATCGGGTCGTCGGCCAGGACGAGCGTGTGGCCATGCAGGTTGAAACCCGGAAGGCCGCGCAAGGAACCGAGGTCGGCGACGGTGACGACAGCATTCGCGCTCAGTTGAATATGCGATGCCGCGCGGATCATCAGAAGCTCGGAGCCCGGATCGGCATCGGCGAAGGTATCGGCCAGAGCGGCAAGATTCGCGGCGGTGTCCTCGACCGTGATGACACCGCTGAAATCAGCGAAGGACAGACCCGGCAGGGCGGCCAGGGTCATGACGTCGGCAGCGTCCAGACGGTAATCGGCGGCGTTCGAGGACGTCTGCGGCTGCACCATCTGGATCGAGGAATGAGCAACAACGCTCTCCGCCAAGGTCATCAGATGCGCCGGCGTGTCCGAGATGGTCAGTCCGTGCGGACCGTCGGTGTAATTTGGCAGTGCAACGAGGGTGGCGGCGTCGTCCACCGGCAGGGAGCTTGTGCTGTTCAACCCGACCTGGGTGGCGAGGGCCAGCGCCTCAGTGGCACCCGACGACAGCAGGGCGCTGGGCCGATCCAGTACTTGCAGCGCATGCCCGTCCAGGCTGACGCTACCCGTCGCCGCCAATGCGCTCGCGGCGGCAACATCGAGCACACCATCGTCGGAAAGCGACAGCGTAACATGACCGCGTAGCGGATTGGTGGACGCGCCGGAGAAGAACGAGGCCACGCCGACCAGCGCGAAGGCTGTGTCGGACACGACAATCGTATCGCTCAGGCTTGCGGTGGAAAGATGCGGCAGGTTTGCCAACAGCCGCAGTTCGGCGGCGTCGATCGTGAACGCATCGGCATTGCCGAGGGTCTTCGCCACCACCTCCACCGCGGTAGCGCGTTGCGCGGCGAACGGTGCCAGCAGAGCCAGATGCTCGGGTGTGTCTCGCACCACCAGAGTGTGACCGTCCAACGACAGGGTCGGCATCATGGACAGTTTCGCCATGTCCGCCACCGAAACGGTGGCGTCGGCCGAGAGCTTGATCGCGACGTCGCCATGCAACACAGGCGAGGATTCACCGGCGATCAGATTGGCCGCGGTATCGCTAATGGTGACGCGGCGCGCGCCGTTGGTCAGGCCATCCAGCGTGGCCAGCGCCTGCATGCCCGCCAGATTCAGCGTGGCATTGGCCGACAGCAGCACCGGTCCGCCCCATGCGTTCACCACGGCGGCGCCATCGGACGACTGCGCCAACGCGGTCAGATGCGCCACGGTGTCGAATATTGCGATGGTGAAGCCGTTCAGCTCGAACTTGCTGCCCAACGCGGCCAGTTGCATGGCCTCGGCGGCGTTGATGATCGAATCGTCGGACAGCCTGACAGCCGATGCCAGGGCAAGACCATCCGCATGAGCCTGATCCGCGAGCTCGGAGGCAATATCGTCGACGATCAGGAAGTTGCCACCAAGGTAGAAATGGCCGTCCTCCATCGCATCACGCAAGTGCGCCAGGACCGTGGCTTCGTGCGCGGACAGGACATCGGTGTCGGTCACCATGACATCGGTCGCTACCGTGCCGATCGCGCCGGCGGCGGCGACCAGGTTGGCCATCGTGTCGCTGACGGTCAGGGTCGCGCCGGAGGCGACCGCGAAGCCGGGGAGACGCGAGAGGACCATCGCCTGCGATACGTCGATCGTCGCATCGGCGGACAGTTCGGCCGTAGCCGCCGCGGGCGGGTTGTTGCCGGATGTCTGGGCCGGCATGAAGCGCAACGCCGGATCCATCAGGTGGGTCAACGTGCCGGAAAACTTGCCATTGGTCACGGTGATGGTGGCAAAGCCATGCCCGAAGACCTGATTGGCGACGGCGGACAGGGCAGAGCCGGTGTCGGCCACGGATATGGTGTAATCGGCAGGATCGAAGCCTGGGACGCCCGACAGGCTGGCGGCCACGCTGGCGGTGAACGTACCGTTCGCATCCGTCGGCAGGACGGCAATCTCACCGGCCGCGGCCAGAGCGGACAGCGTGTTTTGGGCCGATGTCAGATGCGCCAGTGTGTCCTGGATCTTCAGATCGGTGGCGTCACCAGAAGCCGTCAAGGTCAGGGTCTTGCCCTGCCCCAGAAGTGTCAGCAGCGCAGCGCCCTGCGCCACGCTATAGGCATTGTCGTCCAGCAGTACCTGCACGCCGGTCACCCCGGTCGGAAGGGACGACGCCGCCAGCAAGTGCACCAGCGAGTCAGCCACGACGATCGCGGACGCCGCCGCTCGGCCAGCCGACGTGACCGCACCAATATTGGCCAATGTATCGACAACGGTGAGCGGTTGGTCGACCGACTTCGTGAACACGGGCAGAGCCAGCAGCTTCACCAATTGCTGCACGGTCGCCGTGTCTGCCTGGGAAAGTTTGGTGGCTTGCACGACCGCGGTCTGCTGCGTCGTCATCGCGGCAAGGTTCGCGACGGTGTCGGCGACCGTCAGGGTCTGGCCGGCCTGGACCCGGAAGGCGGGAAGTGCCTGGACCGCCGCGAGATCGGATACAGCAACCACCTGGCTGTTGGTCATGGTGGCAATCAGGGCGGGAACCGAAGACGTCAGCGTCGTAATGGCGGACGTATTGGCGAGCAGGTTGGTCAACGTATCGGACACGCTGACGACGATTCCGGACACGGCGGCGAGCCCCGGCAGGCTCGCGGCAACCGGGGAACTGGTCATCTGGGAGACGGGCCCGGCAACCGTCAGCTTGATACCGCTGAGCACGCCGAATTGCGGCAGGGCGACCAGCGACAGCGCGTCGGCAACAGTTACGGTGGAGTCGACCGAGACCTTGAACAGCGCCACACCCATGTTTTTCTGGGTGGTTGTGACCGTCAGCAGGTTGGCGCCCGTATCCGCTGCGGTGATGGGTTGGCCGGGGAACACCGAGAAATTCGGCATCGCCGCAAGCTTCACGATATCCGCAACGTTCAGACTGGCGCTGGTCGACAGGATGACGCTGAACGAGCCGGTCAATTTCGGGTTGGTCGCCGCCGCCAGAAGATTGGTAGCCGTATCCAGAAACGACAGCGCGTTGGAAACGGCGACGCCGGCGGCATAGACCGGATTGGTCAGATCCGCGACCGTTCCGCGAACGATGTATCGGAAACCGCCAAGGCTGAATTTGGCGCCTAGCAGCCTGTCGGACTTACGGCCACCGGGGGTTCATGTTAGAATCGCAACGTCGATTCGCACCCTCCCCGGATGCCGCTGATGAGCAACTTCCGCCCCACCGACCGCCTGACGGGCTTC
>Ga0082335_1007873_pt1 | contig 12561 bp, 14 predicted proteins | sample Subgrocontami58m_FD_72375 | JGI IMG/M metagenome (GOLD analysis project Ga0082335, IMG submission 72375) | Subsurface groundwater microbial communities from S. Glens Falls, New York, USA - GMW37 contaminated, 5.8 m (SPADES assembly) (version 2) ...
ACGGCCTCGTCGAGCGCGGCGAGGGCTCGGTCGACGAGGCATTGCTGTCCGGGGAGGCGCGGCCCGAGCGCAAAGGGCCGGGGGATGCATTGACGGGGGGCTCGATCAATCTGACCCATCCGCTTGTCATGCGCGTGACGAGCACGGGCGCGGATACGGTCTTGTCCGGAATCGTGCGGCTGGTCGAGCGGGCCGCAGGAGAAAAGCCGGCACTCGCAGTCGTCGCGGATCGGTTTGCCGGGAAGTTCATCCTGCTCGTGCTCGTGCTGGCCGGCATTGCAGGGGCGTATTGGGCACTGTCCGACCCCGGCAAGGCGATCTGGGTGATGTTTTCGGTTCTCGTGGCGACGTGCCCCTGCGCCTTTTCGCTGGCAACCCCGGTGGCGCTGACCGCGGCGACGGGCGAGCTTGCGCAAAGGGGTATCGTCGTGACTCGCGCCCACGCGGTTGAGACGCTCGCGCGCGCAACCGACATGGTTCTGGACAAGACGGGAACGCTGACGCGAGGCGAACTGCGGCTGCTCGAACTCACGCCGAGCGGACGGCTGTCCCGCGATCGGTGCCTGCAGGTCGCTGCTGCCCTCGAAGCGGGGGCGGCCCACCCCATTGCCGCTGCTGTCGGCAGTGCGGCAAGGGCGTCCGGACTTGCGGTCCCGACCCCCGATCGCCTGCAGGCGTACCCTGGCGAGGGCGTTGCGGCCAGGGTGGACGGCGTTCAGTACCGGATCGGTACACCTGGTTTCGTCACCGAGTCCGGCGCGGTGGCGCCGCCGGCCGCGGTCGAGTGCGACGACGTCGTCGTTCTCGGAGACGCCTCCGGTGTGCTTGCGACGCTGAGGCTGGGCGACGAGCTGCGATCCGACGCTCCACAGGTCATCGAGGAATTGAAGCGGCTCGGGCTGCAACTGCACCTGCTGACGGGTGACGCAGAGGTTCCGGCGCGAAAGGTCGCGGCGGACCTCGGAATCGAGCGCCTGATCGCGCGTGCGCGGCCGGCGGACAAACGCGAGTATGTGCGCGCCCTGCAGCGCGAGGGTAAGATCGTCGCGATGGTCGGTGACGGCGTGAACGACGCACCGGTGCTGGCCCAGGCCGACGTGTCGGTCGCCATGGGCGGCGGCGCGCATCTGGCGCAGGCACAGGGCGATGCGGTTCTGGTTTCAGGGCGGTTGGACGATCTGGCGTGGGGCGTTCGCCACGCGCGAAAGACGTTGTCGGTGGTTCGTGAGAACATTGCCTGGGCATTGGCCTACAATCTCGTCATACTGCCGCTGGCGTTTGCTGGAAGCATCGCCCCCTGGGCGGCGGCGGCCGGGATGTCGGCCAGTTCGTTGCTGGTGGTGTTGAATTCGTTGCGCCTGGTTCCGCGAGGCGGAGCGGTTCGGGATGCGGGACGGGGAAGGAGCGCGCCGGTTGCGGCGTGACACGATGGATATTCTCTATTTGCTCGTGCCACTCAGCGTCGTGCTGGTGTTCGTCATCGGCGCGGTATTCTGGTTTGCATTGAGAAGCGGCCAGTTCGACGATCTCGTGGGGCCGGGACTCAGGATTCTTGCCGACGACGATGGAACGCCGAAGGAGACTGGGAAATGACGCGGGACTGCGACTGCCGCCGCCGCATCGATCGCGTTTTTCGCTGGGGCGAGGACACATGAACAATCCCTATGACGTGCAGAAGGCGGCGGCCAGCTGCCGGCCCGTGGCGGGGGCGGATTGCGCGGCGCACGGCATTTGCGCGCTGCGCGGATTCGCGCGATCGGACCCGAGCGTGTTCGACCGCATCATCAAGCAGAAGCGCGTCTACCGGCGCGGCGAAATCGTCTTTCACGCCGGACAACCGTTCGGGTACATCTGCGCGATCCGAAGCGGCTCGGTGAAGAGCTACCTGTGCAGCGAGGAGGGCGAGGCGCAGGTGACCGGGTTCTGGTTCGCCGGCGAGCTTCTCGACCTCAACGGCATTCACCGCGACAGCCGCGCGTGCGTGGTGGAGGCTCTTGAAACGACGTCGGTGTGCGAGCTTTCGACGGAATATCTGGAGCAGTTGTTCGCCGAGGTGCCGGCGGCGCGGCTCGAACTGCTCAAGAACATGAGTGCGCAGGTCCACTGCGCCGAGGAGCTCATCCGTGTCATAGAAACCAAGCGCGCCGACCAGCGGCTGGCCGTATTCCTGCTCGAGATGTCGCGGCGAGCGAGGCTGCGCTGCCTGTCCGGCCAGGAAATCCGCCTCTCGATGTCGCACACCGACCTGGCATCGTTCCTCGGGATGGCGCGGGAAACATTGAGCCGCGCCCTGTCGCGCCTCGACACCGAAGGCGTGATCGCCGGGCGGGGGGATGTGGTCACGATCAGCAATTCCGAGGCGCTGCGCGACGTGGCTCGCGGCTGACCGCTTCTATCTCCGAATCGCGGCACGCCGGGCCCGGCCGGCCCATGCTCACCCTTGGCTTTGATCTAAGTCAATCGGCACCGGAGGGCCTTGGGTACCCTCGTCGGCACGGGGAGCAACTGCGCAGGACCGCTGCCTGCGGAAATCGGCCAATACTTGTCTTGAGGCGGGAATCATATGGATGCTCAAGCCACTTATAACTACAAGGTTGTCAGGCAGTTTGCGGTCATGACGGTGGTGTGGGGGGTGGTCGGCATGCTCGTCGGCGTGATCATCGCCGCACAGCTTCTGTGGCCCGCGCTCAATTTCGATATACCGTGGCTGACTTACGGCCGGCTGCGGCCGCTGCACACGAACGCCGTGATCTTCGCCTTCGGCGGATGCGCGCTCTTCGCCACTTCGTACTACGTCGTGCAGCGCACCTGCCATGCGCGGCTGTTCTCGCAGGGATTGGCGGCGTTCACGTTCTGGGGCTGGCAGGCGGTTATCGTACTGGCGGCGGTGACCCTGCCGCTGGGATTCACCTCGGGCAAGGAGTACGCAGAACTCGAGTGGCCGATCGACGTTCTGATCGCGCTGGTCTGGGTGGCATATGCGGTCGTTTTCTTCGGCACCATAGCCAAGCGCAAGACCCCGCACATCTACGTTGCCAACTGGTTCTTCGGCGGCTTCATCCTGACCGTCGCGCTTCTGCACATCGTCAACAGCGCGGCCGTTCCCGCGACGTTCTGGAAGTCCTACTCCGCCTACGCGGGCGTCCAGGACGCGATGGTCCAGTGGTGGTACGGACACAACGCCGTGGGCTTCTTCCTGACCGCCGGATTCCTCGGGATGATGTACTACTTCATTCCAAAGCAGGCCGGGCGGCCTATCTATTCCTATCGGCTTTCGGTGGTTCACTTCTGGGCCCTGATCTTCACCTACATGTGGGCCGGTCCCCACCACCTGCACTACACCGCGTTGCCCGACTGGGTGCAGTCGATCGGCATGCTGTTCTCGCTGATCCTGCTCGCGCCTTCGTGGGGCGGGATGATCAACGGCATCATGACGCTCTCGGGCGCATGGCACAAGCTGCGCGACGACCCGATCCTGAAATTCCTGATCGTGTCCCTCTCCTTCTACGGCATGTCCACCTTCGAGGGGCCGATGATGTCGATCAAGACGGTCAACGCCCTGTCCCACTACACCGACTGGACCATCGGCCACGTTCATTCCGGCGCGCTTGGCTGGGTCGGGCTCATCAGCATGGGGAGCCTCTACTACCTCATTCCCCGGCTGTTCGGGAGGGTGGAGATGTACAGCGTGCGCCTGATCACGCTGCACTTCTGGGTCGCCACGATCGGCATCGTGCTGTACATCGCGTCGATGTGGATCGCGGGGGTGATGCAGGGGCTGATGTGGCGCGCCGTCAGCCCCGACGGAACGCTCACCTACACTTTCGTCGAGAGCGTGAAGGCGACTTATCCCTTCTACGCGATTCGCCTGCTCGGCGGAACGCTCTACCTGGGGGGCATGCTGATCATGGCCTACAACGTGTACAGGACCATCGCCCAGGGCAAGGCGGTCGAGGCCGCGATTCCGCAAGTTGCGGCGGCGCACGCCTGAGGGGAGCGAAGACATGTCCTATCTGCATGAGAAGATCGAGACCAACAGCGCGCTGCTCGTCCTGCTCGTCATACTGGTCGTCTCCGTGGGCGGGCTGGTGGAGATCGTGCCGCTCTACTTCCAGAAATCGACCACCGAGCCGGTCAAGGGCCTCGCACCCTATACGCCGGTCCAGCTCGTGGGGCGCGACGTCTACCTGCGCGAGGGCTGCTACAACTGCCATTCGCAGATGATCCGTCCCTTTCGCGCCGAGACCGAGCGCTATGGCCACTACTCCGTGGCGGGGGAGTTCGTCTACGACCATCCGTTCCAGTGGGGAAGCAAGCGCACCGGGCCCGATCTGGCGCGGGTCGGCGGGCGCTACAGCGACAGCTGGCACCTCATCCACTTGAACAACCCGCGGGATGTCGTGCCCGAGTCGAACATGCCCGGGTACCCGTGGCTTGCCCGGAACGCGGCTTCGGCGGGAGACATAGAGGCGAAGATGCGCGCCTTGCGCCAGGTCGGGGTGCCCTATGCGGACGCCGAGATCGGCGAGGCGCGGAAGCAACTCGCCGGCAAGACCGAGGCCGACGCGCTGATTGCATATCTCCAGGTTCTCGGCACGGCGCTCAGCGCGCGCCATGCTGAAGCGAGGTAGCCGGCATGGATATCCAAACTTTGCGATCCGTCGTTACGGTAGTCGGGTTCCTGACTTTCCTTGGCATCGTGTTCTGGGCCTACGGCAGTGCGCAGAAGAGCAGGTTCGACGCGGCGGCGCGCCTGCCCTTCGACGAGGAGGACAACGGGGGAGAGCGCAGATGAGCGACTTCACGAGCGATTTCTGGGACCTCTACGTCAGCGTGATCACCGTCGTCAGCATCATCGCCTGTGGCGTGCTGCTGAAGCTGAACAGCGTGCGCAAGGTCACGGCCGCGGAGGCCGACACGACCGGGCATGTCTGGGACGAGGACCTCAAGGAGTACAACAACCCGCTGCCGCGATGGTGGATCTGGCTGTTCTACATCACGATCGTCTTTTCGCTGGCCTACCTCGTCGTGTACCCGGGGCTGGGCCGCTTTGCCGGAACATACAGATGGACCTCATCGGGCCAGTACGAGGAGGAGGTCAAGAAAGCGGATGCGGCATTTGGCGCCCTATACGCCAAGTACGCGGGCCAGGAAATCGGGCAGGTTGCGGCGGACCCGGCGGCGCGGGCCATCGGGCAGAAGCTGTTCCTCAACTACTGTTCGCAGTGCCACGGTTCCGATGCCGGCGGCGGCAGGGGATTTCCCAGCCTCGCGGATGGCGACTGGCTCTTCGGCGGCGAGCCTGAAACGATCAAGGAAAGCATTGCCAACGGCCGCACCGGAATGATGCCTCCGTTCGGTGCGGTATTGGGGGAGGAAGGCGTGAAGGACGTGGCGCACTTCGTGCGGTCCTTCTCGGCGCTCACGCATGACTCGATTCGCGCCGCGCGCGGCAAGGAGAGGTTCGCGACCCTATGCGCCGCCTGCCATGGGCAGGACGGAAAGGGGAACCGGCAGATGGGCGCCCCGAATCTCACCGACGGCATCTGGCTGTACGACTCGAAGGAAGCGACCATCGTCGATGGCGTGACCAACGGCCACCACGACGTCATGCCCGCGCACAAGGAACTCCTGGGTGATACGAAGGTGCACATTCTTGCGGCGTACGTGTGGAGCCTCTCCAATCCCGGCGCCGGTGCGGCGCCGAAAAGCACGGGAAAGTGAACCCGCGCCGGCGCAGCGCCGGAAACAGCCGCGCCCGGGTGGACATGCGTTTCCTCCCCGTATGAACGACAACAACAAGCGCGCCGTCGCCGGCGCGCCTGAGGCGCTCGTCGAGCAATCGCTCTACGAAGTCCGGGAGACGATCCATCCCCGCGCGGTCACCGGCGTGTTCGCCGGGTGGCGATGGGGCATGGTGTGGTTCACCCAACTCCTGTACTACGGCCTTCCCTGGATGACCTGGAATCATCGCCAGGCGGTTCTGTTCGATCTCGGGGCAAGGAAATTCTACGTCTTCGGACTGGTGTTCTGGCCGCAGGACTTCATCTACCTCACACTGCTTCTGGTGATCGCGGCGCTTTCGTTGTTCCTCTTCACCGCCGTGGCGGGCCGCCTGTTCTGCGGCTATGCCTGCCCGCAGACCGTCTACACCGAGATCTTCATGTGGATCGAAAGCAAGGTCGAGGGCAACAGAAACAAGCGAATATTGCTCGACAGGCGGCCGTTCGACGCGCGAAAGCTCGCCTTGAAGGCGATCAAGCACGCGCTCTGGATTGCGGTGGCGCTGTGGACGGGCTTCACCTTCGTGGGCTACTTCACGTCGATCCGGGACCTCTGGGCGGCGGTTCCCGCAATGGCACTGGGCCCATGGGAGAGCTTCTGGATCGCGTTCTACGGATTCGCCACGTACGGCAACGCCGGCTGGATGCGCGAGCAGGTCTGCAAGTACATGTGTCCCTACGCGCGCTTCCAGAGCTCGATGTTCGACCGGGACACGATGATCATCACCTATGACCCGGATCGCGGCGAGCCGCGTGGCGGCCGCCGGCGCACGCTCGATCCGAAGGCAATGGGTCTGGGCGACTGCGTCGATTGCAGCATCTGCGTCCAGGTGTGCCCGACCGGGATAGACATCCGCGACGGCCTGCAGTACGAGTGCATAGGGTGCGCGGCCTGCATCGACGGATGCAACCAGGTGATGGACCGAATGGGCTATCCGCGGGGGCTGATCCGTTATTCGACCACGAACGCGTTGCAAGGAGGATGGTCATCGCGCCAAATGCTCGCGCGTGCGTTCCGGCCGCGGGTGCTGGTGTACGCGATGATCCTGGGAGCGATCATCCTGGCGGCCGGGGTTTCGCTCTACCTGCGCGTGCCGCTTAAGGTCGATGTGATCCGCGACCGCGTGAGCCTGTCGCGCGAGGTCGAGGGCGGGATGATCGAGAACATCTATCGCCTGCAGATCATGAACACGCAGGAAGTGACGCACCGGTACCGGATCAGTGCGGCGGGACTGCCCAGCCTGCGCGTCGCCGGCGAGGACGTCGTCGAGGTGCCGGCCGCGACGAGCATGATGGTCCCGATCAGGTTGCACATGGAGCCGGGGCGATCGGGCGTTGGTTCGCACAGGATCGAATTCGTCGTGCGCGCGATCGAGTCCGAAGGCATCGTGGCGGCGGAAAAATCGGTATTCCTGGTTCGCTAGGGCGCACGCGCATGGTTCGTCACGCCCCGGATGGCAGGCCATGGTACCGCGAGCCGTGGCCGTGGATTCTGGCGGCCGGTCCGGCATTGGCGGTGATCGGCGGCATCGTCACCGCATTCCTCGCCACGACGAGCGAGGACGGACTGGTCGTCGACGACTATTACAGGCAGGGTCTGGCAGTGAACGCGACGATGGCGCGCGAGGAACGGGCACGGATACTCGGCGTCACTGCGATCGTGCAGTTGACGCCGCGTCGCGACGGCGTGCGGGTCGCGCTGACGCAGGCGAGAGGCGTTCCCGGACGGATCCGGCTGACCTTCGCGCATCCGACACGAGCGGGGCAGGACCAATCGGTGGTGTTGCGACCCGGACGCGCCGGGGATTACGATGCGGCGCTCCGACCGCTGGAGAGCAATGCCTGGCAGGTCCTGCTGGAAGACGAGGTCTCCGGATGGCGGCTTGCGGGCGCCCTGCCTGCGCACGGCGAACGAATCGAAATGCGCGCGCCGCCGGGGAATTAGTCTCGTATCGCTCAGATGCTGACAGACTTGGCGAAGATTGTTGACTTACGTATGTCTCCCGATATTGCGCAGTTGCAACTTCGCAACTGCGCAATATCGGGAGAGTTGGGATGGCAAGTCGAGCCGTCCTGTTTGGGTCCGGTTACGCTGGCTTGGGGAGTGGAGTCATGCAGAAACTGACGTGGATGCGCATACTCTGGCCGTCGTTCCTCGTCGGCGGCGTGGCCGAGACGATATTCTTCACGCTGTTCGACCCGATGGACCTGACGCTGTTCGGAGAACCGCTGGCGCTGTCGAGGACCGCGATCTACTCATTCGGATTCTTCCTGTTCTGGGCGTTCGCGGCCGCCTCGAGCAGTCTCACGTGCTATCTGCAACAAAGCGCGGACCAGGTGAATGCCTGTCCGTTGCCAGGGGAAAGCCGGCCGGCGGGCTGCCCGAAACGCGAAGAACCCGCCAGTCGATCGTAGGATAATGTCTCAACCATACGGAGGCCAAAATGTTCAAGAACATCCTGATACCCACCGACGGCTCGGCGACTGCGAGCAAGGCAGTCAAGGCCGGGATCGAGCTCGCGCGGGAGCTGGGTGCCAAGGTGACCGGCTATTATGCAGTCGAGGCGTTCCAGCCGCAGGTGTACGGCGAGGGCTACATGATCGACAGCAAGACCGTCAAGAACCTGGAACAGCGCGCCCGTGAGGCGGGGCAGAAGCACATCGACAGCATGGCCAAGATTGCGCAGGCCGCCGGCGTGACGTTCAAGGGCGTGGTGACGGTGGCGGAGACACCTTACGACGGGATCATCGAGGCGTCCAGGAAGCACAAGTGCGACGCGATCTTCATGGCATCGCATGGGCGCCGCGGGCTGGCCGGGCTGATCATGGGGAGCGTCACGCACAAGGTGCTGACGCATTCCAAGGTTCCGGTCCTCGTATACCGCTGAAGCCGGGAGGCTCTACTCCTGCTGGCCGAGAACCTTCTTCAGGCCGGCCGTGTCGACGATCCGGATGTGCTTCTGCTGGACGCCGATCAGGTTTTCTTCCTGGAATTTGGAGAAGATCCGGCTGACCGTTTCGAGCTTGAGCCCGAGGAAGCTGCCGATTTCCTCGCGCGTCATGCGCAGGTGGAATTCGGAGGGCGAATAGCCCCGGGCCACGAAGCGCTGGGATAGATTGAGGAGGAACGCCGCCAGGCGCTCCTCCGCGCGCATGCTCCCCAGGAGCATCATGACACCCTGGTCGCGTACGATCTCGCGGCTCATGACCCTGTGGAACTGTCGTTGCAACCCGCGGACCTCGTTCGCCACCTCCTCCAGGCGGGAGAATGGGATGACGCAGACGTCGCTGTCCTCGAGGGCGACGGCGTTGCAGGAGTGGCGGTCGGTGCCGATCCCATCCATGCCGATGATTTCCCCGGGCATGTGAAATCCGGTGACTTGGTCGCGTCCATCCTCTAGAATGATGTTGCTCTTGAAGAAGCCCGTGCGCACAGCGTAGATGGCGCTGAACGGATCTCCGGCCCGGTAGAGGCCCTCACCGCGCTTGACGCGGCGGCGTGCATAGACGAGCTGGTCCAGCCTTTCGACTTCCTCGAGCGACAGGCCCATCGGCAGGCACAGTTCGCGCAGGCTGCAACTGGAGCAGACGGATTTCAGCTTGGGGATGCTGATGGGGATGACAGTGGCCTTCATCGGCGCTCGATACCCATGGGGTCACCCCTGTTGATCCACGTCAAAGCGCGCAGCCTGCCTCGACGCGAGACTATGGCGCTGTTAGAAGCGGATACAACTATGCCGGAAATACAGGACATGCTTGTCGTTGACCCCGATTTGCTGCGGCGATTCGACCGCCCCGGTCCCCGTTACACCTCGTATCCTACCGCAGACCGGCTGGTGGAGGCGTTCGGGCCGGACCAGTACCGGCTATCCCTGGAGAATCGCGTAATAGGTGGCTTTCGCAGACCGCTGTCATTATACGTCCACCTCCCGTTCTGCGACACCATCTGTTATTACTGCGGTTGTAACAAGATCATCACCAAGGACCACGGCCGCTCGGCCAAGTACCTGCGGTACCTGAGAAAGGAGGTGGAACTGGTCAGCGGGCTGCTCGGCAAGGGGGAGCGCGTGACGCAGCTGCACTGGGGTGGGGGAACGCCGACCTTCCTCGATCAGGCGGAACTCGCTGAACTGATGCAGATCATCCGCGACAACTTTACCCTGGCGCCGGACGGGGAGTACTCGATCGAGGTGGATCCGCGCTCCGCGACCGCGGAAACGGTGGCGCTGCTGGGCTCGCTCGGTTTCAACCGCATCAGCGTCGGCGTCCAGGATTTCGACGCCGAGGTGCAGCGTGCGGTCAATCGCGTGCAAAGCGAAGTGCAGACCCGGGGCGTCATCGAGGCGGCGCGCGCGAGCGGCTTCGTCTCGGTCAATCTGGACCTGATTTACGGCCTGCCGCGCCAGAACGCCGAACGGTTCGCGAGGACCCTGGATAAGGTCCTCGATATCAGTCCGGATCGCATCGCGCTTTACAACTACGCTCACTTGCCCACGGTATTCAAGCCGCAGCGGCGCATCAGCGAGGCCGAGCTGCCCGGGCCGGAGGGCCGGCTCGAGCTGCAGACTCTCGGGATTCGCACCCTCACCGAAGCCGGGTACGTCTTCATCGGCATGGACCACTTCGCCAAGCCCGACGACGAGCTCGCGCTCGCGCAGCGCAGGGGCCACCTGCATCGCAACTTCCAGGGTTACTCGACGCGCGCGGAATGCGACCTGATCGGCCTGGGAATTTCCGCCATAGGCGGCGTCGGACCCGCCTATATCCAGAATTTCCGGACCCTCGACGAATACTACGACGCACTCGACAACGGGGTGCTCCCGGTGATGCGGGGACTGGCGCTGAACCCGGACGATCTGGTGCGCCGTGCGGTGATCCAGGCGTTGATGTGCCATTTCGCGCTGTCGTTTCGCGCCATCGAGATCGCACACCTGATCGATTTCCGCCGCTACTTCGCGACCGAGCTGCGGGAGCTGCAGGAGTATCGGGAACTCGGCCTCGTCGAAATCGAAGACGACTGGATCACCGTCACGCCGCGGGGCCGCCTCATGGTCCGCGCCATCTGCATGGTGTTCGACCAGTACCTTCGCAACGCGCAACAGCGGGCGCGATACTCCAAAGTGATCTGACGCCGGAATTCGCGTGGAGTCGCTGGTCCTCACCGCCATCAGCATGGGGTTTCTGGGCGGGGTCCACTGCGCGGCGATGTGCGGGGGAATCGTCGGCGCGGTCTCGCTGAGGGGCGAGCGGCCGGGGATCGCCCTGCACCTGTCCTACAACGCCGGGCGGATCCTGAGCTACACCGTAGCAGGCGCGATCGTGGGTGGCCTGGGCGGCATCGGCGCGCTTGCGGGTGGAATGCTTCCGGTGCAGATGGCACTATTCGTGGTCGCGAACGCGATCGTCGTGCTTCTCGGGCTGCACGTCGCGGGATGGGGCGGGTTGGTGCGCCATCTCGAATCCGCCGGCGGCTCGGCCTGGCGCGCCATCCAGCCGTTCGGGTCCCGCTACCTGCCACCGGACACTCCCGCCAGGGCCGTCAAGCTGGGACTCTTCTGGGGCTGGATTCCGTGCGGCCTGGTCTACAGCACGCTCGCGCTGGCGCTGGTCACGGGCGCCGCGTGGCGGGGGGCATTGGTCATGCTGGCTTTCGGTCTCGGCACGCTGCCCAATCTGCTTGCCGCCGGACTCGTGGCGCAGCGCGTGCGCCCGGCGCTGCGGCTGCGCTGGGTGCGGTCGTTCGCGGGTGGCTTGATCGTCGCGCTGGGCATCGTCGGGCTGGTCCGCATTCCCGGTCTCGCCGAGGCGATACGCAACGGCGTACTTTGCCTGGTATAGCCGGGTGGTCCGGACGCGATGGCCGCGGGGGAGAGCCAGGATGTATCATTCGGGTGGCGTCCATTGCGTCCGTTAATTTCACCTTTCCTCCGTTCCCATGCCCACAATCCTTCTTGCCATCGACGGTTCAGAGCACGCGTTGCGGGCCGCCCAGACGCTGGTGCAGAACGCAGCCTGGTACCGCGATGCCCCACGGGTGCACGCGCTGTATGTCCATCTGCCGGTACCGGAAGTGCATGGCCTGCACCGCGTCGTGGGCAAGCAGGCGATGCAGCGCTACTACAGGGAGGAGGGGGAGGCGGGCCTGGCGCCGTGCAAGAAGCTGCTGGAGCGGGCAGGGATCCCGTTCGATGCGGAGGTCGCCGTGGGGCCGGTCGCCGAGACCATCGTGGCGCGCGCGAAGAAGGCGCGCTGCGACATGATCTACATGGGCACGCGGGGCATGACGGCAGTGACCAACATGCTGCTTGGGTCGGTGGCCACGAAGGTGCTTCACCTTTCGAAAATTCCCGTCGTTCTCGTGCGCTGAGGCCGGAGACGGAATGTGACGCCTCCTCCGATGCTGGAAGACATGGCAACGGCTTGAGCTCCGCCGTACTCGTTCTCAACTCCGGGTCTTCGAGCGTGAAGTTCGCGCTGGTTTCCGGCGTCGAAGGCGGTTCGCGGCAGCCGCTTTCCGGACAGATCGAGAATATCGAGTCGGCGCCCCGGCTTTCGTTGCACGATGTCAACGGCGACATCCTGGAGCGCCGGCTGGCGACCCATGGTGACGGCGAGCGCACCCGCGCCGAGGCCCTGTCGTTCCTGATCGAGCTCCTCTCGCAACGCGCGGGAGGGGCCGGCGTCATCGCCGCGGGGCACCGCGTCGTTCATGGCGGCTCGCGATACCCCCAGCCCGGGCCGGTGGGTCGCGGGGGCATCGCGGGGGTGGGAAAAATTT
>Ga0082335_1007874_pt1 | contig 12561 bp, 10 predicted proteins | sample Subgrocontami58m_FD_72375 | JGI IMG/M metagenome (GOLD analysis project Ga0082335, IMG submission 72375) | Subsurface groundwater microbial communities from S. Glens Falls, New York, USA - GMW37 contaminated, 5.8 m (SPADES assembly) (version 2) ...
CCCCTCGCCCCTCGCCCCTCGCCCTTCGCCCCTCGCCCCTCGCCCTTCGCCCCTCGCCCCTCGCCCTTCGCCCCTCGCCCTTCGCCCTTCGCCTCTCGCCCCTCGCCCCTCGCCTCTCGCCCCTCGCCCCTCGCCTCTCGCCCCTCGCCCCTCGGCCCTCGGCCCTCGGCCCTCGCCCCTCGCCCCTCGCCCCTCGCCCCTCGCCCCTCTCCTACTTCGTCTCGAACTCCGCGTCGATCACGTCGTCGCCCGCCTGCTTCTTCTCGGCCCCTTCTGCGCCCGTCGCCGCCGGCGCGTCCTGCGTCTTCGCCGCCTTGTACATCTCCTCGGCGAACTTGTGGCTCGCCTTCTGGAGCTCCTCCATCGCCCGCTTCATCGCCGCGACGTCCTCCCCCTCCTTCGCCTTCTTGAGGGTCTCGATCCCCTGCTGGATCTTCGGCTTTTCGGCCTCGGGGATCTTGTCGCCGATCTCGCGGAGCGACTTCTCCGTCATGTGGATCACCTGGTCGGCCTGGTTCCGCGTCTCCGCCACCTCCTTGCGCCCCTTGTCCTTCTCCGCGAACTCCTCCGCCGTCTTCACCATCTTCTGGATCTCGGACTCCGAGAGGCCGCTGCGCGCCTCGATGCGCACCTGCTGCTTCTTGCCGGTCCCCAGGTCGCGCGCGGCGACGTCGAGGATTCCGTCCGCGTTGATGTCGAAGGAGACCTCGATCTGCGGCACGCCCCGCGGCGCCGGCGGGATGCCGTCCAGGTCGAACTGCCCGAGCAGCCGGTTGTCCGACGCCATCGGCCGCTCCCCCTGCGACACCTTCACCGTCACCGCCGGCTGGTTGTCCGCCGCCGTCGAGTAGACCTGCTTCTTCGACGTCGGGATCGTCGTGTTGCGCCCGATGAGGACGTTCATCAGGCCGCCCTCGACCTCCACGCCGAGCGAGAGGGGCGTCACGTCGAGGAGGAGGATGTCCTTCACCTCGCCCGAGAGCACCGCGCCCTGGATCGCCGCGCCCACCGCGACGACCTCGTCGGGGTTGACGGAGCGATTGGGCTCCTTGCCGAAGTAGTCCTTCACGAGCTTCTGGACCATCGGGATCCGTGTCGAGCCGCCGACGAGGACCACCTCGTCGATCTCCTTCGGCGACATCTTCGCGTCGGAGAGGGCCTGCTTCAGCGGCGGGAGGCACTTCTCGACCAGGTCCTCGACGAGCTGCTCGAACTTTGCGCGGGTCACCTTCATCTGCAGGTGCTTCGGCCCGCCGGAGTCGCTCGTGATGTAGGGGAGGTTGATCTCCGTCTGCAGGCTCGAGGACAGCTCGCACTTCGCCTTCTCGCACGCCTCCTTCAGACGCTGGAGGGCCATCTGGTCCTTGCGGAGGTCGATCCCCGAGGTCTTCCTGAACTCGTCGGCGACGTAGTTGATCAGGCGGTGGTCGAAGTCGTCTCCGCCGAGGTGCGTGTCGCCGTTCGTCGCGCGAACCTCGACGACGTTGTCGCCGACCTCGAGGACGGAGATGTCGTACGTGCCTCCGCCGAGGTCGAAGACGGCGACCTTCTGGTTGTTCTTCTTGTCGAGGCCGTAGGCCATCGCGGCGGCGGTCGGCTCGTTGATGATGCGCTTGACCTCGAGGCCCGCGATGCGGCCCGCGTCCTTGGTCGCCTGGCGCTGGGAGTCATTGAAGTAGGCGGGGACGGTGATGACGGCGTCGGTGACCTTCTCGCCGAGGTAGGCCTCGGCCGTCTCCTTGAGCGACTGGAGTACGAAGGCGGAGACCTCGGGGGGCGAGTACTTCTTGCCGCGGATCTCGACGGTGACGAGCTCCTCGGCGGAGCCGACGATGCGGTAGGGGACCATCTTCTCTTCCTGGGCGACCTCGGCGCGGCGGCGACCCATGAAGCGCTTGATGGAGTAGACGGTGTTGGCGGGGTTCATGATCGCCTGCCCCTTGGCGGGGATGCCGACGAGGCGCTCCCCCTTGTCGGTGAAGCCGACGATGGAGGGAGTGAGGCGGCTTCCCTGGGCGTTGGTGATGACGGTGATGTCGCTGCCTTCCATGATGGCAACGACGGAGTTGGTGGTGCCGAGGTCGATGCCGATGATCTTGCCCATCGGAGGTCCCCTATTAAAGGTAGAGCCGCGGTCGCGTTGGACCGCTGGCCGATCCCTCATCGAGCAACGCGGTTGCCAGGGAGGGGAGGGAGGGGCCCTCGCAAGTGGGGCGATGTGAGGGGATTATGCGCAGGCCCGGAATGCGGCGATGCCGGTGCGCTGCCAGACTGGCAGAGGGGAGGGGGCGCTGCCACTTTGACAGAACAGGGCGCGCGGATGGACGATCCACGAAGACACGCGAAGACACACGAAGAGGGACAGTCCGCCGAGGACGCCGAAGACGCCGAGGCGGGGCGGTCAGGGGCGGGTCCTGGAGTGGATGTCCGCGATCGACGTCATGAGCAGCGTCTCGAGTCTGAGTTTCATGGCGTCGAGTCGACGGTGTACGAGGACGGCTACAGCGATCAGGGCGCAGGCCCCGACCCAGACCATTTGGAGTGCTCCCCTGACGGATGGATTCCCAGGGTCCACTTCGCCCGCGAGGAGCGGGCCCGCCGCGACGAAGGCGAGCACGACTCCCGCGCCGGCGGGCAGGAGAAGCAACGCTCCGAGGCAGCCGACGTCGTTGGCGGTTGCCGCGACCAGGCTCCCGCGCGGGTACGTGCGCGAGTTGACGGCGGGGAAGGGCATGGGCGGGGTGGGGGAGTAGCGGCTCCCGCGCCGATGGGAACCGACCCGAAGGCCCGCGTCCGCACTTCGCCCTCAGCGGTGGATCACTTTCCGCGCTTCTCGCGCGCGGCACGAAGGGCCTCTTCGACCTGCTTCCGGGAATAGCAGGATGACCAGTCAGGCGCCGCTACCGCCAGCGCCTGCGCATAGTCGGCGATGGCGCCGTCGAGGTCGCCCTTGGCGTAGCGCGCCATGCCGCGGCTGTAGAACGCCAAGGGCAAGTGCGAAGCGTCCTTCAACATTTCCGTGAAGTCCTGGATCGCCCCGTCGAAGTCACCGTTGTCGCGGCGCGCCTCCCCGCGACCGTGGAACGCCTGGGACAGGTACGAGAAGTGTGCCTCGGCGAAGCTCGGGTTGATCTTCAAGGCATCGGTGTGGTCCTGGATCACGCCGTCCCAATCGTCCCTGTCGACGCGCAGAGTCGCGCGGTTGATGAGCGTCGCGGCGTCGCGCGGATTGATCTTCAATGCGTTGGTGAGGTCCTGAATCGCCCCTTCGTAGTCACTCTTTTCGTCGCGCGCGCCGGCCCGGTTCCTGAACGCCAAGGCACAGCGCGGATCGATCTTCAGCGCCTCCGTGAAGTCCTCGATCGCCCCGTCGAGATCCCGGTTGGACCGACGCGCTACGCCGCGGTTTATCATCGCCTCGACAAACCGCGGCTTGATCTTCAGTGCCTCCGTGTACTTCTCGATCGCGCCATCGAAGTTCCCCATCGCTGCGTATTCCGACGCGAGACCGAACAGGGCTGATACGTGCTTCGGTCGGACTTCGAGGGCCTGATCGTAGAACAGCAGCCCCTTGCCACTTCCTTCACGGGTCCCGACTCCCGCCAGCCAGTAGAAGTCCTCTACGCCCATTTGCCCCTCGAAATCCTTCATCCCCTCCGCCGTGAGCATGCGAAAGGATTCCATGTCGCCCGCCGCGAGGGTCTTCATCGCCTCCACCACCGCACGCTCGAGCGGGTCATCGAACCCTATCCCCCTGGCGGCCGCATCCAGTTCCTTGCCCGCCTCATCCGCCAAGCGACGGGCCTCCGGGAGATTCGCCTGCCTCTCCTCGTTCGTGGAAGCCAGGGCCAGGTAGTAGGAGCGCATCCTAAGCAGCCGCCCCAGTTCGTAGTGGGCCGGGCCGAACTCCGGTCGCAACTCAATCGCCTTCCGCCAGCACGCCTCGGCCTTCTCGTCCTCCCCCCGCAGGTCCCAGCACTTGCCGAGGATGTGGTGCGTGAGTGGCAGGTCCGGCGCCAGACGGAGCGCGACCTCGAGCTTCTCCTGCCCGACCTCCACCTTGATCACCAGCTCGTCGTAGTTCGCCTTCGGGTCGTACAGATAGCGATTCGCCTCATCGACCCCCTGGCGCCCCAACTCGACGAGGTCGAGCGCCACCAGCAGAGCGTCCTGCTTCCCCTTGGATTGATGGACCTCCTCCTGCTCCAGCCAACGGCCAAGGTCCACGGCAAGCGCAGCCATCGATTCGTAACGGCGAAGCGGATCCTTCTCCAGCGCCTTGAGGCAGATCACCCCAAGGTGATTGTCGAGGCGGGGGTTCTCCCGTGTCGGCGGCACCGGGTCCGTTTCGACGATCGCGTTGAGGATCTCGCGCTGCGAATTCCCGCCGAACGGCCTTTTCCCCGTCAACAGCTCATAGAGAACGACGCCCACCGCGAACTGGTCGCACGGGGGGCCGAGTGCTTCCGTCCACCCATTCGCCTGCTCTGGACTCATGTACAGCAGCGTCCCCAGCGGATATCCCGAAGCGGTCAGTTCTCGCCCCAGTTCCCCCCTCATGTCCTTCGCGAGGCCGAAGTCCATGACGAAGGCCCTTCTCTGGGTGTCCACGAGGATGTTCGCGGGTTTCACGTCGCGGTGGACGATTCCCTGGTCGTGCGCGTAGGCGAGCGCCTCGGCGACCTGCTTCATCAGCTCGATCGCCATCTTTGGATGGGGGGGCTGTGCTGCGATCGCCTTGTCGAGCGACTCTCCCTCGATGTACTCGGTGGTGATGTAGTGGTGTCCCTCGACGATGCCGTTGTCGAATACCCTGATGATGTTGGGGTGCTGCAGGCGCGCCCCTGCCTGCGCCTCCCGGACGAATCGCTCAGCCGTGCCGGGCATGACCTTGTCCGGTCGAATCCGCTTGAGTGCGACCACGCGCTTGAGCTGGGTGTCCCACGCCTTCCACACTTCGCCCATGCCACCTTCCCCCAGCTTTGCGAGGAGGTCGTACCTGCCGAAGGGTTGGCCTTTGGGTTCCTCCGCACGCCTGGCGTCCTCCATCGCCCGTGGCGCGACAGACGCATTCGCGGGGCGAGTTGAGTCGTCTGGGCGAGGGTCGGACATTGGCTCCTCACGATGATCGATGATCGATGAGCGTGCCCACGATACCACGGGGGGATCGGGTGCGTCAAAGCGACGGCGCTGGCGGAGTGGGGGAGATGCCCTCCCTGGACGTTCATCGGCACGCTGGTCCACGCCCTGGTCGCGCTTGCCTACAGTGGGCGGGGGCGCGTCCGCATCACCGCGCCGCCGTGCGGTTTCCGCCCCGCTGCTGAGTCGGTGCCAGACCCAGGGTAATGGAGTCACGAGATGATGGGCACGGAGGGAGAGGGCCGAGAGTAGGGCCCGGGCCAAGGCTACCGTGACCGATGGCGCTCCTGGTTGGCCGCTTCCTCGGCGATATCGATCTTCACCCCGTGAAGCTGCTCATAGCGCGCGTGCATCTGCTCGAAGGTGGTGAAGTCTCCCGTCGGAAAGGCCGCTAGCGCTGCGCGAATGGCATCTTCGACGATCGCGTCGATCCTGCGCCCCGTCGCCGCCGAGACGAGCCGGAGCTTCCGGTGAAGCTCGGGATCGATCTGCGTTCCGATCTTCTTCTTCGCCTGCGCTGCACCCATGTTCAAACGCCCTTCTCGTGACCTACTGCATGAGGATGATACCCGACGTTGCACGCTTCGTCAACATGCAACTAGACGGATAGACATGTCTTGACGCTCTCGATTCTGTGGGGTAGCCTCTTCCGCATGGCTGGGCTCCCCTACAGGTTGCTAATCGAGGATCGTGCGGAGAAGTTCCTCCTCCGGCTCGATCCAAAGCCTTACAAGCAACTTGCCGCGCGAATCTTCCGTCTGTCCAGCGACCCGCGCCCGGCGGACACCCGTCCCCTGAAGGGATACTCGGGACTTTGGGCAGTAGACCAGGGCGAATTCCGGATCGTCTACGCGATCTTCGACAACGAACGCCTCATCGTCGTGCGCCGTGCCGGCAAACGGAACGATGATGAGGTCTACAAGGGCTTGAAGTAATGCCCGGCCGTTCGCCCGCCCCCCGCTCCGGCGCCACCCGTCGCGACCGCATCGCTGGGGTCGGCACCGCCCTCGACATCGACGCCCGCATCGATGTCCGCGTCGGCCGTCTCATCTGGGGCGCGTAGCGCTTCATCGACGTGGTCACGATCGTAGCCTGTCTACGATGGATTGGTCACGCTCGACCATCGCATGGCCAGGCGCGACCCTCCGAAGGTCGATCGAGACCCAGCGTGAGTCGGCGGAGGCCTCCGCGTGGTCGCCGGGGACCCCACCTTGGTCTTGCCTGACCCCAGATGAGTCACCGTCGGCCAGAGTGTGGTCCCACATGGCCTCACGTGAGCCCCCACTGGCCTGAAAATGGCGTAGGCTGACCATATACTGGTCTTCCATAGCCACACGATGGCCTGCACTGGCCATACTCAGGTTCATGCTGGCCACGCAAGAGTCTGCGATCGCCATCCGTCCGAGTCCGCCTGCGCCGCGTCCCCCCCGGCCTACTTCTGGCCCGTAGCGGAGACCATCTCGTACCGGCCAAACCCCCGCCGCCGCATGATCCCCTCCTTGAGCATCCGTCGGAAGTGCCTGCTCAGGGTGCGGTCGGCGAGGCCGGTGGCCTCCCTCGCATCGCGGCGGTCGAACACGCGCCCCAGCCGGCGGAGCTGCGCCACGCAGACCCCGTACGCGCTCAGGACGACGACGGGCGGCTTCGGCAGCAGGGCGGCGTGAAGCTGGGACTCGGGCATGACCAGCTCGGCGAGGAGGGCCTCCCTCCGCGCCTCGGCCTCTGCGGTCTCGCGCCGCAGCCGCACGACCTCCTCGGTCGCGCGCCTCAGCGCCTCGAGCTTCGTCCGCAGCTTCGTCTCGCCCGCGTCTGCCATCGTCATCAGTAGACACGCCGTTTGCGGAGATGTCCACTCCTTCAGCCCGCGCCCCCTCATTGACGAGTTTCGGTCCATGTGATGGAATCACCTGCACGCATGCTTGCGGGTTCGCGAACAGGAAGGGTCCCACGTGACGAATGAGTTTACCGCGCTCATCGAGCGCGACGGGAAGTGGTTCATCGCCTACTGCGCGGAGATCCCCGGCGCGAATGGCCAGGGGCGATCCAAGGCGAGCGCGGTGCGCAACCTTGCGGAGGCGATCTCGCTCATCCTCGATCAACGCCGCCGCGAGGCGCTGAAGGGCCTGCCTGCGCGCGCGATTCGCGAGAAGGTCGTCCTCAAGTGAAGCGAAGTGCCCTCCTGCAGCACCTCCGACGCCACGGGTGCTGCCTTCTGCGGGAGGGAAGATCCCACTCTTTGTGGACGAACCCCCGCACCGGAGCGGTCGAGGCCGTCCCGCGTCACACGGAGATTCCCGACCGACTCGCTCGAAAGATCTGCCGCGGCTTGTCCGTGCCGGATCCGAAGGGCTCGTAGCATCGCGTGGACCCCTCACGCTTCGTGTGTCTTGGTGTGTCTTCGTGGATCGTCCCCCCGCGCACCCGGCTCTTGCGCTCACGCCCGACCCGGCCCTAGAATCTCTCCACTCCAGGAGTTCCTTTGTTCGGTGAGGGCCGGGATGGGTCTCTTCGACATCCAGATTCAGCCGACCGAGTCGTTCGACGCCCGCGACAAGTCCAAGGCCATCCAGATCCGCCCGACCCTCGTCGTCGGGCTCGGCGGGACCGGCTTCGAGGTCGTCTGCCGCCTCAAGCAGAAGATCCGCGCCCTCTACGGCGACTACGTCCCCATCCGCTTCCTCGTCCTCGACACCGATCCTCCCGACCTCCAGAAGTCCGTCCTCGAGCCCCACGAGTACGTCGACATCTCCGGCTTCGACGCCGCCCCCATCCTCAAGAACCTCGACCAGTTCCCCGCCATCAAGAAGTGGTGGCCCGAGAACCTCAAGGTCGGAAACGTCTTCCGCGGCGCCAAGCAGAAGCGCCCGATCGGCCGCCTCGCCCTCTACTACAAGTACGCCGACGAGGTCCGCGGCAAGCTCGAGCGCCAGGTCTCCGCCCTCTTCCAGATGGCCAACCACGCCGACGAGGAGAAGCTCGTCTCCTCCGGCATCCGCATCCTCGGCGGCGTCGGCACCGCCTACGTCGTCTCGTCCATGTGCGGAGGCACCGGCAGCGGCTCCTTCATCGACATGGGCTTCGCCCTCCGCGAGGTGATGGAGCGCGTCGGCGGCGAGCGCGCCCTCCGCGTCGCAGGCGTCTTCACCATGCCCGAGGGGTACCTGCAGGAGGTCCCCCAGGACTTCCAGAAGCAGCGGATCCAGGCGAACGCCTACGCCAGCCTCAAGGAGCTCGACAACTACCTCAACCCCGCGGCGGTCGAGACGCTCACGATGCAGTTCTCGACCTCGCTGCCCAGCTTCAAGCCGATGCGCGCGCCGTTCGACGAGGTCTCCCTCCTCGACATCCTGAACCGCAACCACGAGCGGCTGCGGTCGATCGCCGACCTCTACGAGATGATCGCCGCGAAGCTCTTCCTCGAGATCGCCATCTCGAAGGCGAAGGAGTCGGGCGACGACAACGTCGAGGACACGCTGGGCCAGGCGATCCGCGGCAAGCTCCGCGCGTACGGCTCCTTCGCCGTCGGCGCCCTCATCTTCCCCGGCCGCGAGATCGTCCGCTACTGCGCCTTCAAGTACGCCGCCGAGGTCATCCAGTCGATTCTCTACCGCAAGGCGAAGGGGGACATGGGAGGCAACGTCCTCGACCGCGTGAAGCGTTTCAAGACGGAGAACGAGCTGGAGGAGCACGAGGCCGACATGGTCCTCGACCGCCTGCGCGCCCTCGCGAGGCCGGCGATCGACGCGATCCCGATGGAGCCGCAGAACGTCGAGAAGGCCTCGATGGACGCCGAGCAGCGCTCCGTCGCCTTCCAGAAGAAGCTCGGCGAGCTGCGCATCACGCTGCGCGGGAAGGCGCAGGCGATGGGAAAGAAGGCGGTCGAGGCGCTCGACGCGAAGGTGAAGGAGATGCTCTCGACGCCCGGCGACTGGGGCCTGGAGGGCGCGAGGGCATTCCTGAAGCAGCTCGACCTGAACGTCGCTGCGATGTCGGAAGACCTGAAAAAGGAAGAGAAGTCGTACAACATCGACATGGCCGCGGCGACGGTGAAGGAGGCGCTTCGCAAAGTCCGGGAGGCGGAGAAGGCGCTCCTCGGCAAGGAGAAGAAGACGCGCGCGACGTTCGCCGAGTGGAGCCGCTCGACGCGCGACTGGGTGGAGGCGTTCTGCGAGGTCGAGGTCCGCGAGTGCGCGGTCGGGCTCTTCACGCAGCTCGGCGCGCGTGCGCAGGAGTGGGCGAAGAACCTCACGAAGCTCGGGAACAAGCTGGAGGAGGCCCTCTCCATGGTCGACCAGGAGGCGCGGCGCGAGCTCGTCACGCCGGGGTCGATCGCGGGGTCGACGTACATCCTCGTCGAGCAGGTGGTCGACAAGAGCGCCGCGGAGAAGATCTACACCGACACGAAGCCGCCCTCCGTCGAGCCGGTGCTGACGAAGTTCCTGGAGAAGTCGGCGGGGCTGACGGCGCTCGACGCGAAGGCGCCTCTCGAGATCCTGAACGAGCATCTGCTCGACGCCTCGGCGGAGCCGTTCATCGCGAGCGTGATGAAGCTCGACATCTTCGAGGCGGTCACGAAGTACGGGACGACGCTCGCGCCGAACGAGCGCCTGAAGAGCGTGGTGGACCGCTGCGCCGCGTTCGCGAGCATCGACGAGTCGACGATGGGCGACCAGGGGAAGTCGCTCAAGAGCGTCTACATCGGGGTGGCGGACCGCGAGGACCCGAAGTACGTCGACCTCGTGAAGCAGCTCGGCCGCTCGGTGCAGCTCGTGTCGACGGGGGACCGGAACCAGGTCCTGGTCGTGTCGGTGGAGACGGGGCTGCCGGCGTTCGCCTTCAACGCCCTGCGGAACTACCAGTACTACTACAACGCGATCGTCGACAAGGTGCGCAAGGAGGGCGTCTCCGAGTTCGTGCACCTCGACAAGGCGTGGGGAGAGCCGGGGGCGCTGCCCTGCCTCTTCCCCGGCGAGAAGGACGGGGAGTAGGGCGAAGTTTCAAGACTCAATACGCAATGCGCATGTAAGGGTGAAGTCGTCAAGGCGCAACGCAAGCCGCAAGAGGCAAGTTCCCGCGAATGGGTGAGCCTTGGGTCTTGAGGCTTACGATGCGCCTTGGCGACCTCGACCTTGCATGCGCATTGCGCATTGAAACTTGAGAATTCGACAACCATGCTCTTCGGCAAGCCTGCGCCACCGCCCGGTCCGATCTCCGCGCTCTTCAACCCGCGCTCCATCGCGCTCATCGGCGCGACCGACAAGGAGGGGAAGGTCGGCGAGGCCGTCCTCCGCAACCTCGTGTTCGGATCGCGCGCGTCGACGCGCCGCGACGGCGGCTTCAAGGGGAAGATCTTCCCCGTCAACCCGCGAGGCGGCGAGATGTGCGGGCTCAAGGTGAGCGCACGCGTCCTCGACATCTCCGACGACGTCGACTACGCCGTCATCGCCCTCGCCCCCGACGCCGTCCCCGAGGTCGTCGAGCAGTGCGGGATGAAGGGGGTGAAGGCGATCTCGATCATCAGCGGCGGGTTCGGGGAGCTGGGGAAGGCGGGGATCGCCCTCCAGGAGGTGTGCCTGGCCAAGGCGAGGAAGTACGGGGTGCGCATCCTCGGGCCGAACACCCTCGGCGTCATCCGCACGCCGAACCAGATGAACGCCTCGTTCGCGCAGGAGATGCCGCCGCGCGGGAAGATCGCGCTCATCTCGCAGTCGGGCGCGCTCATCACCGGGCTGATCGAGTACGCGCGCGAGGAGAAGATCGGCTTCTCGACGATGGCCTCCATCGGCGACAAGGCCGACCTGAACGACACCGACCTCCTGCGTTGGTTCGCGGAGGACCCGGAGACCGACGTCATCGGCCTGTACGTCGAGGCCCTCCGCGACGGGCGCGGTTTCCTGAAGGCGGCGCGCGAGATCGTGAAGACGAAGCCGATCGTCGTCTACAAGAGCGGCCGCTCCGAGGGGGGCGCGAAGGCCGCCGCGAGCCACACGGGGAGCCTCGCGGGGTCGGACGCGGCGTACGACGCAGCCTTCCGGCAGGCGGGGGTGCTGCGCGCCGATACGATCTACGACCTGGTCGACGCGCTCGTTGCGCTGGCGAACCAGCCGGCCGCGAAGGGGGACCGGGTCGCGGTGCTGACGAACGCGGGAGGGCCGGGGGTCGTCGCGGCCGACACGATCGCCCTCAGCGGGATGTCGCTCGCGACGCTCGAGAAGCCGACGATGGAGGCCCTCTCCGCCGTCCTCCCGCCGATCTGGAGCCACGGGAACCCGGTCGACATCATCGGAGACGCTGACCCGAAGCGGTACGAGGACTCGCTCAAAGTGCTGTTGTCCGCCCCCGAGGTGGACGGGATCGTGCTCATCCTCACGCCGCAGGCGATGACCGACCCGCTGGACGTAGCGAAGCGGGTCGTCGCGCTCGCGAAGGGGCGCCTGAAGCCGATCACCGCGAGCTTCGTCGGGATGATCTCGCAGGAGAGCGAGAACTACATGGACGCGAACGGCATCCCCGAGCGCGCGTGGCCCGAGCGCGCGGTGCGGTCGATGTACGCGATCGTCCACCGGGGCCGCGTCCTGGCGCGGATCGCGAAGGGGGAGGACATCGAGCCGATGCCGACGGCGTCTCCCGTCGTCATGGGGCTCCTCCACGACCTCCACGCGAAGGGGGTGAGGAACGTCCCGCTCGCCGACGCGCGGAAGGTCGCGAGCATGGTGGGCATCCCGATGAACCAGGCGTGGCTCGCGCGGACCGAGGCGGAGGCGAAGGTCGCGGCGCAGAAGATCGGCTACCCCGTCGTGATGAAGGTGGTCAGCGAGCAGGTCGTCCACAAGACGGAGAGCGGCGGCGTGCGCGTGGGACTGGTGAGCGAGGCGGAGGTGGTGAAGGCCTTCCACGAGATCACGGCCTCGGTGCAGGCGAAGGTCCCCGGCGCGGTGATCCAGGGGATCACGGTGGAGGAGATGGTCCGCGGGACGGAGCTGATCCTCGGGGGAACGACCGACCCGCTCTTCGGGAAGATGGTGATGTTCGGCCTCGGCGGGATCTTCGTGGAGGTCCTCAAGGACATCTCCTTCCGCGTCTGCCCGCTGGGGATGTCGGACGCGCTCTCGATGATCGACGAGCTGCGATGCCGCAAACTGCTGGAAGGCGCACGAGGCCTGCCTCCCGTCGACAAGAAGTCGCTCGCGCGGCTGATCCTCACTGTCGGCCACGTGCTGATGACCTATCCGATGGTGCAGGAGGTCGACATCAATCCGCTCGTGGTCACGCCCAACGGCCTCTGCGCGATTGACGCGCGCGTGATCCTAGACTAGGAGGGTGTCGGGGAAAGCCCTTCGCGCGACCCGGATCGCGGTCTAGAGTTTTCTGTCCGCCGAGGACGCCGAAGACGCCGAGCCACATGCCGAGGGTTGGGTGGAG
>Ga0082335_1007875_pt1 | contig 12561 bp, 15 predicted proteins | sample Subgrocontami58m_FD_72375 | JGI IMG/M metagenome (GOLD analysis project Ga0082335, IMG submission 72375) | Subsurface groundwater microbial communities from S. Glens Falls, New York, USA - GMW37 contaminated, 5.8 m (SPADES assembly) (version 2) ...
TTCTGGTCTCTTACGCGGGCGCGGATCTTCTTGATGACGAACGCCGTCATCGCGTCGTTGGCCTGCTTGTCCATCAGCACGTCGCGGAAGTTGCCCTGCCAGAAGGCGAAGCCGGGCATGGCGTAGAGCTTCTCGAAGAAGGCCTCGCGCTCCTCGGGCGTCACCTCGGTAGCGTGGCGCGGGTCGGCGGTGTGGATGAAGCAGCCCCAGTTATCCCGGCACTGCGCGAAGATCCGGTCGTAGCGGGCGCGGATCTCCTCCATCTCCTCGGGCGCAATCCGGCTGTTGCGCAGCGGCGTGCACCAGTTGGGCGTGCGCTGGAACACGGTGAGATGGTCCACCGTCTTGGCGATCTCGGTAATGGCCTGTACGCCCGAGGCGCCGGTACCGATCACGGCGACGCGTTTGCCGGCGAAGCTCACGGGATGATGCGGCCACAGGCCGGTATGATAGGCCTCGCCCCCGAAGTCACCCGCGCCCTCGATCACCGGCATGGTGGGCGCCGACAGCGGGCCTATCGCGGTGATCAGGAAGCGCGCGCGGGCGCGGCCTCCGTCCTCGAAGGCGACTTCCCATTTGCTGGCGGCGTCGTCCCAGGCGGCGGCCTTCACACGCTTGCCGAAAGTGATGTCGCGGCGCAGGTCGAACTTGTCGGCGAGGAAATTGCAGTAACGCAAATTGTCGGGCTGGCCGGAAAAGTGCTCGGACCAGCTCCACTCCTTCAGCACCTCGGGCGAGAAGGAAAAGCCGTAGGTCCAGCTCTCCGAATCGAAGCGGCAGCCGGGATAGCGGTTCCAGTACCAGGTCCCTCCGACATCGCCGCCGGCCTCGTAGACCCGCACCTGGAAGCCCTGCTCGCGCAGGCGCAGGAGCTGGTACATGCCCGAAAGGCCGGCACCAATGACGATGGCGTCGAAGCGTTCGATCCCGCCGGTTGCCGCCGCGTCACGTGGACACGTCACCTCAGCCGCGATGGTCATGGCGTCTCCTCTTCGCTTTGCCCGTCAGTTTTGCCCGTCAGTATAGCGGCCAGCGGGGTCCTGTCGCCGGCCGTCCCGCGGCGGGCGGTCGCGACGGCCGCCAGATGAAAATCTGCCGGCCGCCCTATTTGGGGGGCAGCTTGCCCACGAAGCGCGCCGCGAGATCGACCCAACGCCGCAGCTCGGGCGCCGGCGCAACTGCGGCATCGACCTAGACGAAGCCGCGCATCGGCCGGCCAGTGATGTCCATCGAACGGGCGCCGGGGCGCGACAGGGCCTCAGCCTCGAGCGCCGGCCCGACGCGGAACATGTAGCGCCCGACCTCGACGCCGCACAGCATGTTGCCGCGCAGCATCCAGCAGATGCCGCCGAACATCCTCTTTTCCGAAATACCGGTGCGGCGCTTAATCACCAGGCGCATGCGGTCGGCAAGATCAGCGTCGAACGGCATGCGTCAGCTCCTGTGCCTCTGCGTCCCGTACATGTTGGCCAGGCGCGCAATCAGGAAAGCCACGTACATCGCGCCCAGCATCTGTTCGATCACGATCACGGCGCGCGCGAACGGGCTGGCCGGCGTGATCTCGCCGAAACCGGTCGAGGTCAGCACGGTGAAGGAGAAGTACATCATGTCCGACCAGTTGAGACGCCCGTCCGGGCCGTGCGCCACCGCGGCATTGAAGGCGTGCGGCTCGAAGATCTGCAGCACCCCGAACAGGCTGGCGGAGGAGAGCGCGATCAGGATATACGCCGCGACCGCGCCGAACACCTTGTCGGTGGTGATGGGGCGCCGGTCGAGCACGCAGCGCAGGAGCGCCACGGTGACGGTCCCGATGCAGGTGGCGGCGGCGGCCAGCGCCACGGGACGTATTCAGGTCTCGCCCAAGCGGTCGGCCAACAGCGCATTGATGGAGATGGAGATGAAAGCGAACAATGCCAACCCCCAGACGAACGGCCGGCGCACGCGCAGTGCCCACACGGCCAGCATGAGGATGGCGAACAGGCCTGTCGCGAGCATCGTGGCGCCAACGGCCGAACCCATGAGCAGCGGATTCAATAGAATGAAGAGACAGAGGGCCACCACGAGCAGGCTGCAGCGGTTGCGCCGCGCATAGGCCAGGCGGCGGAGCAGCCGGCGGCGGATCACGTCCATGGCGCTCCGTCAGCCCGGTTCGGCCGACGACGGCAAAGGCTGCGCATCGAGCCACTGGCGGGCGGCATGTAGCTCGCGGAAGATTGCCAGCGGCCGGCTGACCCGCGCCGCTGCCGCGAAGATCTTGGCCTGGGCATAGCTTTCATCCGACGCGGCGACGATGGCCACCGGCCCGATCTGGCCGTGCTGGGCATAGTAGATGACGCGCTCGCCGAGCGTTTTCAGGTTTTCCTCGTTGAGCGCCGTGGGCGTATGCGTGATCTCGAAGATCTTACGATAGGCCATGGCGCCGTCGGCTGTGATGCCGGCGAAATACCGTTCTATGTCGGTCGGAGTCACGTCACCCTTGGCAACCGCGACGACCAGCCGGGCGGAATGGGAAACCGTCCAATGCACGGGCATGGCTGAAGCCTAACATCGCCGGCCGACCACGACCACGCAGGAAGGCTGCGCCCGCGCTGCAGCAATACGGCCACTCGATTCAGCCCACGGGATTCAGATCGTGGGATTCAGATCCTGTGAACGCCGCGCGTCAGACCCGCATCAGCAGGCTGGAAACGACGCCGACCAGTACGCCGCCGAGACAGAGGCCGATGAAGGCACCGACGGCGATCAGCGCCCATTTGAGATGATGCCGCATGTCGGGCGTCAGCTCGTGCCAAGCCAGCCGTCGCGAGAAGAACGACGTCTTCGGCACGTGTCCGGCGGCCTGGGCGCGCCCATGCACGATCACGAAGTGGATCACATGCCAGATGCCGCCGATCAGGGCGGCGATGCCCAGCAGCCAGAACGGCGCGAACATCAACCAGACGGTGATATCGGGACTATTGTCGACCAGGGTGTTTCCTCCGTTCCGCCGTGTTTGGGCCGGCCGACTCTCCAGGTCAAGCGTCGGAGGGCGGCCCCGATCCGCCCCACCGCGGCCCGCGTAACACAGACCATGATGGAAAAGCGCGCCTTGCAAATGTCGATCGTGATTGCGGCCCTTCTGCCGGTCGTCACGGGACTATGGGGCATCATGCACGGTGCGACGGGCGACAGGTGGGCCGACAATCATCATAGCTATCTCAGCGGTCTTCTGCTGGCGATCGGACTCGGCTACTGGAGTGCCGTACCGGACATCGAGACGATGGCAATGCGCCTGCGGCTGCTGACGGCGCCCGTGGCGGTGGGCGGCCTCGCCCTGGGCGACGCCCTGACGCTGCCGGTCGCCTCGGCGCTGATCATGGAACTGTTGGTGGCGCCGCTGCTCTGCCTGTGGCAGGTGCGGATCACCTCCCGAACACGGCCGGTTTCGCCGGACACGGCATCCTTTCGGGACCTGGTGCGTTTCCAGAAGTGCAACGGGGAGTTTCGTACCATGACCAAGATAATCGTTAGCAAGGCAGTCGTTCTGGCCTCCGTCCTTCTCGGTCTTACGGCCTGTGGCGACACCTGGGGACAGCGCGCCGTGACTGGCGGCGGTATCGGCGCCGGCTCGGGTGCGCTGATAGGCGCGGTGACACCGCTGGGCGTGCTGCCGGGTGCCCTGATCGGCGGAGCGGTAGGCGCCGGCGTCGGCGCCGCGACGACTCCTACGCGGTGATCAATCTGTGACCGCGCGCCTCACGTCTGGTTCGCAACACATTGACACGACATCATCTCAGGATCGTTGGCCGTCACTCGCGACGTGCTGCTCGCGACCTGGGGAGAAGATCGGATGTTCAAGTTTATTGCCCTTTCCGCCATGACTCTGGGCCTCGCCGCCTGCGGCGACACCTGGGGCCAGCGCGCCGTGACGGGCGGCGGAATCGGCGCCGGCTCGGGTGCCCTGATCGGCGCCGTGACGCCGCTGGGCGTACTGCCGGGCGCCCTGATCGGCGGCGCGGTGGGTGCCGGCGTGGGTGCCGCGACGACGCCGAAGAGGTAGACTTCAGCCCATCCGCACCTTGGTGTGCTCGCCGAGATCAGTCGGCGGCGCGCCGGTGACGGCAGCGCGGGCGATCTTGAAGATCCGCACCGCCTTGTTCGACTTGATGTCCCAGTAATCGGCGTGGCTGATGGAAACGGCCACCAGCGCCAGGTCTGGATCGTCGGGGCCGCCCGGGAACCAGGCCTGCGCCAGCGCGCTCCACAGTCGTCCCTTCTTGGTGGCGTCCTCGACGACGTGGGCGCGGCCTGACACCGAGACGTAGGCGTTGTGACCGGGATCGGCGTAGGCCACGTTCACCTCGGGCGCGGCGGCGAGGTCGGCCACTGAATCGCTGCCGCGCGACATGAAGAACCACAGCACAGCACCGCGGTCGTCCTTGCCGTTCAGGGTCGTCATTGGCCGCGACTGGAGAGAACCATTGCCGTGACGGGTGGTGAACATCCCGAGCCTGATGTCCTTGATCATATCCCAGAGCTTGGACGCGTCGACGGTATCGACGTTGGTCATGGCGGCCTCTTTGACGTTGAATGGCTCTACCTCTTCAACGACCGCCCTGCCTCGGCGTTCCCCCTACCAGCTCTCCTTCCACGGCCTGAGATCCATCTCGAAGGTCCAGGCGCTGCGCTTCTGGCGGTGGAGCTGCCAGTAGGCTTCGGCGATGTCGTCGGGATTCAGGATCGCGTCGGGGCCGGCGTTGTAGCGCTCGGGGAAATTGGCCTTGATCCACTCGGTGTCGATGGCGCCGTCGATCACGACATGGGCGACATGGATGTTCTCCGGCCCCAGCTCGCGCGCCATCGATTGCGCCAGCGCTCGCACTGCATGCTTGCCGCCCGCGAAGGCGGAAAAGCCGCGGCCGCCGCGCAGGCTGGCGGTGGCCCCGGTAAAGATCAAGGTGCCCTTTCCACGCGGCACCATCGCATTGGCGGCCTCGCGCGCCGTCAGGAAGCCGGCGAAAGCCGTCATCTCCCAGATCTTGCGGTAGACACGACTCGTGGTGTCGCGGATGTCGAAGCGGACGTTGCCGCCAATGTTGAAAACGAAGACCTCGATCTCGCCGATCTCGGTCTCGATCTGGCGGAAAAGTTCCACGACCTGCGCCTCGTCGCGTGCGTCGGAGCCGAAGGGATGGACCTTCCCGCCTTCCTTCACGATCTGCGCTACCAGATGCTGCAGCTTGTCGGCGCTGCGGCGGGTGACGACGGCCGTGTAACCCTCGCGGGCAAAGCGGCGGGCGATCGCACCGCCCGTTGCGTCTCCCGCGCCGATCACGACGCATACCCTGTCTTTCGCCATGGCGTTTCTCCTTCCAGCCGACTCTGTCGAGCGGAAGGAGATCGCTCAAGGGAGATTACGTCATGGCCGGATGAGCCGGCGGCGGATCGGCGAGGCCGGCCCGCTTCTTGAGCTCCGCCGTAGTGAGTCCCTCGCCGTTCGGACGCCAGCCCGGCGGGGCGAACAGGTACATCCAGACCTCACGCGGCGAACGCGCCGAGGCGAGATCCTTCGCCAGGCCGATCCACGGCGCAACATTGACGACAAATGGATTGCGCGAGGAGACCGTGGGCGAGACCAGCCCGAAGTCGCAGGGCACTTCCTTCCTCTCCTCGACATAGGTGCCGAAGAGCCGGTCGAAAATGATCAATACGCCGCCGAAGTTGGCGTCGAGATACTCGGGATTGCGCGCGTGATGCACGCGATGGCTCGACGGCGTGTTCAGCACGTACTCGAGCCAGCCCAGCTTGGGTATCCACTCGGCATGGATCCAGAACTGGTAGAGCAGGTTCAGGAACAGCGCTGTCAGCACCGCGCTCGGCGTGAAACCGATCAATACGAGCGGCGTGAAGAAGAGCGACGTGCCGGTGAAGCGACCGAACCAGCCGAGGCGATAGGCGGCGGCGAGGTTGAACTGGTTGGGCGAGTGGTGCACCGAATGCGACGCCCAGAACCAGCGCGAGGTGTGCGCGGACCGATGATACCAGTAGTAGAAGAATTCGAGCCCGATGAAGAGCAGCAGCACCGAACCCACCGAGTCGAGCGACTGGGTGAACAGCCGGTGTTGCCACATCCAGTCGAGCCACGGTGCGGCGAGCGCGTAGGGAATGAAGCCCAGCAGGCGGCGGCCGGCGAGGTCGGCCAGCGAGCAGGCCCACGATTTCCAATCGTAGCGCTCGATCCGCGTGCGTGCGAGCCACAGGCCTTCGGCCAGGGCTGCCACGACCACCAGCGGCAGAAGGGTGAGATAGAGGATGGAAAGTTCGCCCATGGCGTACTCCTTGGGTTGGCTTCCGTCATGATATGAGTAATGCTCATGTTTTCTTACTCGCCTTTGCCTGCCCGGGATCACCATGGCTTCTCGTCCACAACCTATTGAAAACAATAGACGAATTCCCCGTCAGGTACGTGCGACGGAGACCGTGGCGGCAATCCTCGAGGCAGCGGCTCAGATTCTGGAAGGCGGCGGCCTGGCCGCTTTCACCACCAACGCGGTGGCCGAGCGTGCCGGCGTCAGCATCGGCACGCTCTACCAGTACTTCGGCGACAAGAACGCGGTGCTGCTGGCGCTGGCGCGCCAGGAACTTGGGACCGCGCTGGCCGAGATCAACCGCGCCCTGCAGGGCGACGTCGATCCCAGCATCGAGGGGCGCGTCCGCGCCATGGTGCGGACCATGATCCACGCGTTCCGTGGGCGGCAGCGCGCGCGCAAGGCCGTGGTGCAAGCGATCCTGGCGCAGGGCCTCGGCGTCGAGCTGATGGCGCCGGTAGCCTCGTTCATCGCCGCCGCCGGCGCCGCGGTGGGCAGCGGCCCCGAGTCAATGCTGCCGGCGCTGTCGCGCGAGCAGCTCTTCATCCTGTCACGATCGGCCCTGGGCGCGATCCGCGCCGCGGTGCTGGAAGAGCAGCCTTTCCTGCGCAGCCGCGGCTTCGAGGACGAGATCGTGCGGATGGTCGTGGCTTACCTCGGCGCGATCATCGCGGCAGCCGGTCACGATCCTGGTCGAACCAGAGCTTGAGCCGGTCGAGCATGGCGAAAAGCGACCGCTGATCGCGCTCCGGCCAGTCGGCGAAGGCGCGCGCAAGTCCGGGGGCGAGGGCCGCGATCGCGGCGCGGTGTTTGGCGAGGCCGGCCGGCGTGAGAACGAGCAATTTGGACCGGCCATCGCCACCATTTGCGCGCTCGCGCAGCCAGCCCTTGGCCACCAGCTTCTGCACGTTCTTGGTGACCCCGGGCTGCGGCTGCTGCAGCGCCCGGGCGACGCCGGTCACCGTCCGAGGCTCATCAGGCCGATGACTGAAGTGATTCAGCAGTACGAACTGCGGCATCTGCAGGCCGAGCGGCCTCAGCACCCGATTGGCCTCGGTCGAGGCCAGCTGGTCGATGATGCCGATCCAATTGACGATGCGGAAGGAAAGCGGTGGCTCGGTCACGCGGTCACGAAACTCGACAAGGCCCGTCGCGGCGACGGGCCGGGATCGTCAGCATAGCCCAGGCGGAAGAACATCTGCAGCGTGGCGCCCTCCGGCGTGCCGGTTTCCCTGTGCATGCCAGCGCGCAGATCGGCCATTTCGGGATATTCCTGCAGGGTCTGGCTGTGCGGCTGCAGTGCCACGCCGAGCGCCGTCGCCGCAAGCTGCAGGCGCACGAAGGCACGGCCGACCGCGATCTGCGCTTGTCGTGTGTTGTCGGCGCTGGCGATCCAGCCGAAGGCGCGGGCGCTGGCATAGCCCGCCATCACATAGTCGCGGCCGCCGTTCCAGGCGAGCGTGCCCGGCGTCATCGCCTTGGCCGGCGTCATCGCGCCGGCCTGGCGCAGCGCCCAGATCATCGGGCCCTTGAGCGAGATGCCGTCGCGGTGGGCCGCGATCTCGGCCGCCCCGATGCGCACCACATCGATGCTCTCCTTGTGTGTGCGGGGCGTGTTCATTTCCAGCTCCGAGCCGGCGATGGCAAGTGCCCGCAGGCGGTCGACGTGTGCCGCCTCATCGGCGATGACCAGCGGCAGCGCCGATGCAGCATGGCCGGCCAGCAACGCCGCCTTGTGCACAGGATCGAGGGTGCGGACCTCGAAGCTCCCCTTCTCCGTACGCCGTCGAGGCACTTCGGCGAACAGGGGATCGACCGCGAGCCCCGACTGCCTGGCGAAGATGACACGCGCCACCGGCTTGCCGAGCGCCCAAGGACCGTCGGGAAAGAGCGTCACCTCGACGCGATAGCCGTCGGCCGCCGCCGCCAAAGAGAGAATCTCGAGGAAACAGCCATGACCGATCAGGATCTGGCGCGAGAACGGATCGGTCTGGGGCAGCATCCGCCCGGCATCGACATGGAGCATGATCGTGTCGGGCCGGGACAGATCGACCGCCCACGATTGGAGATTGTGCGGGTTGGGCGCCAACAGGGCCCAGGCGAGCGCCCGGCGACGTGGGTCGGTCTCCTCCGGACCGGGGCCGCGCCAGCCTTCGATCGCCGACGCCGGCATGGCGTCGAGCCGCGGCACGGCCATGGCGGCACCCGCCGCCACCACGATGCCGCCGCCCAGGACACGGAGAAAAGTCTTGCGCGAAAGAGCCATCGGATCCTCCATAGCATTCTATGGAATGTATTAATATTCCTTGGAATATTAATGTGCAAGCCAGAAATATTCTATGGAATGCTTATTCTACAACGTATGAGGCAGCGGCACCGACAGCAGTATGCCGAACTCGCGCGCGAGGTCGCAGCTCACCCGGGCATGGACCTTGCCCTGCTTGTCGAAGAAGCGGCCCGCCAGCGTCACCGGAAAGACGCCCTCGTGCCAGATGCCGGGATGGATGTAGATGCCGAAGCTGCCGTCGGACCAGAAGGCAACAAAGGCCTCGGGCTCGAGATCGTCTCCGGGTCTGGCCACCGGCACGACGAAGGGCTTGCCGTCGAGCGGCCAGAAGAGCTGGCCGCCGTCGGGATGATAGTTGCAATGCCACAGCAGCACCCGATCCCGGGCAAGCGCCACGCCGGGCAGCGCCTTCTCGGGCAACTCGCGGAAGCCGATGACATAGTGGCCGCCCACCGCCTCGTTGCGGCCGATCAATTCGTTGTCGCGCCATTCGCAGGCGAAGATGCCCTCGGTCGTGCCGCCCTCGATGCCGGTGCCGGCGTCGAGCCGGCGCGAACCGCTGAGCGGCCAGGGTACGATCTCGATCTTGTGCTTCCTCGGGTCGCGCACGATCTCGCCATAGCCCTTGAGCGAGTCGCGGGTGGCGCGGATCAGCGGCACATCGAGCGTCTTCAGGCCTTCCGGGATGGCGGGATTGAGATAGTCGAAGACGACGCCGTCATTCATGCCGCACCCTTACGCCGCCTTGCCGAGATCCTCGCCGGCCAGCGCGCGCTCGATCAGCGCCACGACATTGTCGCGACCGTAGAGCTTGATGAAAGCGCCCATGCGCGGTCCCTGCTCGCTTCCCAGCAGCACCTCGTAGAGCGCCTTGAACCACTGGCGCAGCTCTTCCTTGGCGAAGTGGCGCTTGCCCGCCTCGTAGACCTCGTTCTGGATGAACTCCGCGCTCTCGTCCTCGGGAATTCGACGCAGCACGTCGGCGAGGTCTTTCAGGGCCGCGCGTTCCTTGTCGATGGGCAGGCGGAACTTCTTCGAGGACTTCACGAAGTCCTGGTAGTAGGCCACGGCGCCCGACAACAGCCGGTCGAGATAGGGTGCGCTCTGCGGCGTGGCGCCCGGCACGTAGCGGCGCAGGTACTGCCACAGCACGTCCTTGTCTTCGGTGTGCGCGACGCTTGCGAGGTTGAGCAGCATTCCGAAATTGACGCCGGCCGCCGAGTTCGACGGCGCCTTGCCATCGTGGATGTGCCAGGCGGGATTCTCCAGCGCCTTGGCCGGCTCCTCGGCCGGCAGCTTCTCGATCGCGGCGAGATAGTCGTCGATGGCGCGCGGGATCACGTCGAAATAGAGCCGCTTCGCGCGACGCGGCTGCTGCTGCATGTAAAGAGCCAGCGACTCGGGCGGTGCGTAGCGCAGCCAGTCCTCGACCGAGAGCCCGTTGCCCTTGGACTTGGAGATCTTGCGGCCCTGCTCGTCGAGGAAGAGCTCGTAGTTGAACCCCTCCGGTGGCTTGCCGCCCAGGATGCGCACGATCTTGGCGCTTAATTCGGCCGAGGGGATGAGGTCCTTGCCGTACATCTCATAGTCGACGTCGAGCGCGAACCAGCGGCCGGCCCAGTCGGCCTTCCACTGCAGCTTGACATTGCCGCCGGTGACGGGCGTCTCGACCAGCGAGCCGTCCTCGTCGCGATAGACGATGGTCCCCGCGTCGACGTTGGTCTGCACCACCGGCACCTGCAGCACGCGGCCGGACTTGGGCGAGATCGGCAGGAAGATCGAATAGGTCTGCTGGCGCTCCTCTCCCAGGGTCGGCAGCATCACCGCCTGGACTTCGTCGTAGTGGCGCAGCATGGCGAGCAGCATCGGATCGAACCGGCCCGACTTGTACCAGTCGGTTGCCGACTGGAATTCGTACTCGAAGCCGAAGGAATCGAGGAAGGCGCGCAGCCGCGCGTTGTTGGCGGCACCGAAGCTCGGATGCTCGTTGCTGAACGGATCGGGCACCGACGTCAGCGGCTTGCCGAGATGGGACGCCAGCATCTCCTTGTTCGGCACGTTGTCCGGCACCTTGCGCAACCCGTCCATGTCGTCGGAAAAGCAGAACAGGCGCGCCGGCACGTCGCTCAGGCGACGAAACGCCTGGCGCACCATGGTCGTGCGCACGACCTCGCCGAAGGTGCCGATGTGCGGCAGGCCCGAGGGGCCATAGCCCGTCTCGAACAGGACATAGCCCTTGGCAGGCGGTTTGCCGCCGATGCGGGCGACAAGCTTGCGGGCTTCTTCAAAGGGCCACGCGCGCGCGGCTTCGGCGAGGGAACGATCAATCTGGGACATGGAACGATCAAACTAGGTGCGGTGCAGCATGGCGTCAATGTCAGGCCGACATTGCTCCCCTGCGCTCCCCTGCTGACACAAGGTCAGAGTGCCACCTCTTAGATGCTCCTTCTCGCAATCGGCGGCCTGCTGGCGTTCGTGGGCGGCACCTTCATGGGATTGACCGCGCTCGGCTGATCGGTGCACGCGAAAGCAGTGGTTGTGATCCACGCAGGCGCATCGCCCTGATGACCGCTTCGTTCAGCGCCGGACAGATCCCGGGACCTGCCTTCGCGGGCTATGCCCGAGATGCGACAGGCAGCTCCGCGATGCCGTCTCTCGGCGCCGGACTCGCCCTCGTGCTGGCAACCCTTCTGTCCGATGTGACCGACGCATGGCGCCGACGCCGGATCTCCCAGGCGTTCCAGGCGCTTTTTGGGTGGCGGGCGTTGAGCGGGGTCATGGACCTCCATTGTGTGCTATCGAAACCGAAATGGCGTCTTCCCCTCCAACCTGGCCAGCCCTGATCGCAACCGCCCGCGGCGCGCTGTGGCGCACGCCGGACGGCCACATTGAACGCATCACGGCAGCCGAAGCGGCGTTCCGCGCCGCCGGCAACCGGCCGCTGGTCTGCCACATGCCGGCGGTCGCGGCCCGGCTCGGCCTGGACGATCTGCCGGCACGCGACCTGTTGGAGCTTTATGCCTTCGTGCGGCCGGCGACCTTCTGCCTGCCGACGCCGCGTGGTCTCTGCGAGGCGCTCGATCTGCCGACACCGACCACGCCGGAAGAGGAAGTGACGCGCCTGCCCGATGTGGCGCGCGTGCTGCTCGACGAGCTCGACGACATGGCGGCCCTCGCCTCGCCCGATCTCAAGGACACGGCGCTTGCCATGGCGCGCGGCCAGTGGGCCTGGGGCGACGCGGTGCTGGCAGCACTCGGCCTCGAACAGGCCGCCAAGAAGCCACGACCCGGCGCCGGGCTCGACGTCTGGCGTGCCCTGCCGCAATGGGAGGAGCCGCCGCCCGCGCCGCCACCCGGATCGGCCCCGGTCGAGCCACTCGAGGCGCGTCGTCGCCTGGCGCAGATGATCTCGGCCGGCCCCAACATGGCCGAAGCGCGGCCGACCCAGAGCGACTACGCCTCCGCCGCCAGCCAGGCCTTCGCGCCGCGCGAGGAAGAGGACAAGCCCAATGTCGTGCTGGTCGAGGCCGGCACCGGCGTCGGCAAGACCCTGGGCTACGTGGCGCCGGCCAGCCTGTGGGCGGAGAAGAACGGTGCGCCGGTCTGGATCTCGACCTACACGCGCAATCTGCAGCGCCAGATCGACAACGAGCTCGACCGGCTGCATCGCGATTCCGCCGAGAAGCGCCGCCGCGTGGTGATCCGCAAGGGCCGCGAGAACTATCTCTGCCTGCTGAACTTCCAGGAGGCCGTGCAGCGCAGCGGGCTTCAACCGGAGAACGCCGTCGGCCTCGGTCTGCTCGCGCGCTGGGCGCTGGCCAGCCGCGACGGCGACATGATCGGCGGCGATCTGCCGGCGTGGCTGCTCGACCTGGTCGGGCGCAGCCGCGTCACCCGTCTCGCCGACCGTCGCGGCGAGTGCATCTA
>Ga0082335_1007876_pt1 | contig 12561 bp, 13 predicted proteins | sample Subgrocontami58m_FD_72375 | JGI IMG/M metagenome (GOLD analysis project Ga0082335, IMG submission 72375) | Subsurface groundwater microbial communities from S. Glens Falls, New York, USA - GMW37 contaminated, 5.8 m (SPADES assembly) (version 2) ...
TCGACCGACAGACGCACCTGTCTGCGGACCAGATCCTCGCCATCGTCAACGCGCGCCACGCCGAGACTTCCAAGGCGACGGTCTACAACACGCTGAAGCTGTTCCTGGAGAAGAAGCTCATACGCGAGCTGATCGTCGATCCGACCAAGGTGGTCTACGACCCCAACACCGCTCCGCACCACCACCTCTACGACGTCGCGACGGGCCAGCTCACCGACCTGCCCGCGGACGATATCCAGGTGGTCGGCCTGCCGCAGCTTCCGCCCGGGGTGGAGGCCGAAGGCATCGACATCATCGTGCGCACGCGGCCGCGCGCCTAGCGTTCCGCGCGCGGCCTGCCCTGATATAATCAGGCCCCTCTTCGGCGCCGCCCGGCGCCGCAGGCGTGCTGGCGTAGCTCAGTTGGTAGAGCAACTGATTCGTAATCAGTAGGTCGGACGTTCGAGTCGTCTCGCCAGCACCATTCCGTGTGACCGGCGCTATTCCCCGCAAGAGCGCGCGGTTGCACATTGGCCGCGCCTCGGCGCGGACGGACAGGGGACTGATACAGGTCAAATCGGTCCCGTTTTGCCGGTAGCAGGATGGCCGAAGGTGCTTGGGCGGTCGCCGGTGACCACCTGAACGGTGAGGCACTGTGAAACCTCCAGGACCCGTACACGACACGAGGGGAAGCGTCCCCTCACCCTCCCTCAAGACCGGGGCCGTTTCATTCATTCTGAAACCGCCTCTCAGCATCAAGTCGAAAGTGGCCGTGGTCACGACGGCGGTGATGGTCGCACTGCTGTTCGTCAGCTCCGGCGTTCAGATGGTCTTCGTCAAGGCGGACATGAAGCAGGTCCTGGGGAACCAGCAGTTCAGCCTGGTGTCGCGGCTCGCCGACGAGCTCGACGACAAGCTCGAGACCGCCCGCAACGGCCTCATTGCCGTGGCGAGAGTCATACCGCGCGAGATGCTCGACAACGAGGGGGAACTGGAGAAGAACCTCGCGCAACGGCAGATCCTGCGCATGCACTTCGATGACCTGTTCGTGCTGGCGCACGACGGGGAAGTCATCGTGGACTTGCCGTCCCTCGGACGGCGTCATGTCAACAGCGCAGACCAGGAGTACTTTCAACTGACTTTCGCCACCCGCGAAGCCATCATTTCACGGCCTTTTCGCGGCAAGACATTTGGCCAGCCTTACGTCGTGATGACGGCTCCGATCTTCAACGAAGAGGGGGAGATGATCGCGATTCTCGTGGGCGGGCTGAATCTTCTCAGGCACAATTTTCTCGGCAAGCTGGTCAATGCCCCGGTGGGCAAGACCGGGCGTTTCTCGCTGTACACCGCCGACCGCCTCATCCTGATCTCGCCACAAAAGGATCGCATCCTGACGCAGGCTCCGCCTCCCGGGGAATCGCCGGCATTGGACAGTGCGCTTGCCGGGAAGGAAGGATGGGAGGAGGGCGACGCCGCGACGGGTGAACGCGCGCTCTTCAGCCACAAGCCATTGAGGACGGCGCCCTGGGTGCTTACGGCTTCGCTTCCGGTCGACGAGGCGTACGGACCGATTGCCGCGACACAGAAACGCATTGCCTTGGCGACCGTTGGCCTGGCGCTGTTCCTTGCGCCGCTGGCGTGGATTGCCACCCGCTATGTGTTGTCGCCCCTGCGCTCGCTGCGCGACACGATTCGCCAGATTCGCACGGATCCGAACACAAGAGCGGAGGTGCGCAGCACGGCAAAGGACGAGATCGGCGATCTGGCCGCCGACTTCAATGAGCTGATGCGCGAACGAAGACGAGCCGAAGATTCGCTGCGCGAGCTGAACGAACGGCTGGAACAGCGCGTGGCGGAGCGCACCGCAGACCTCGAACAGGCCCTACGGGAAGTGGAACACTTCACCTATGCGGTGGCGCATGATTTTCGTTCGCCGCTGCGGGCGATAAGCGCCTATTCCGGGTTCCTGGCCGACGATCACCGCGCCGCCCTTTCCGGTGAAGCACTTGCCCATTTGCAGCGGATCGGCGCCAGCGCGACGCACATGTGGCAGTTGATCGACGATCTGCTCGAATACCTTCGGCTGGGACGCGAACCCCTGAAGAAGCAGCGCGTCGAGTTCGCACCGCTCGTGCGCGCCGTCATCGCGGAGCTGATTCCACCCGGCGGCAAGGTCGCGGTGGCGGTGGGAGATCTTCCGCCCCTCGAGGCCGATCCCCGCATGATCCGGCAGGTACTGGCCAACCTGATCTCCAACGCCCTCAAATTCAGCCGGACGGTTGCCTCGCCTGTCGTGGAGGTGGGCTTCGCCGACGGGTCCTATTTCGTCCGCGACAACGGCGTCGGATTCGACATGGCGTACTCCGACAAGCTGTTCGGCGTATTCAGCCGCCTGCACTTGCGCGACGAGTTCGAAGGCACGGGGGTCGGTCTTGCGGTCGTAAGGCGCATTGTCGAGCGGCACGGAGGTCGTGTCTGGGCCGAGGCCGAAGTCGGAAAGGGGGCGACCTTCCACTTCACGCTTGGCGGTTCGCAAAAGGATTCCGCCACTTCCGGCTGATCTCGATTTAATCTCGCGCAAGCGGGCGGCCCAGGGGCACGGCGAAAGTGCCTCGCGGAACCGCCACGCTCGAGCGCGGCGAGCGCAGCGCGATTTTGCCGCCTTCCCCGGACTCTGCTCGTGCGCTGAACCAGCCAGGCCGCGCGCCGAAGGCATCGCTTCGCGTCGGTAGAACCTACCTACGCGCTTTGCAAATATTACCGTCCTGGCCACGCGCGCCCGTCCCGCGACGGGCATTTCACGCGGCGCGCCCCTGAGAACGCGATCGACGCATGCTTGCCTCCGATGGCACGTTGCTTGCCTTGGTACGCGGTATCGGATGACCGAATCGAGAGGTGCGCAATGAACGCGTTCGAGAGCCATTTCAGATCCCTGATCGTGACGCTGCTGCTGACCGCGTTGACCGCAGGATGCGGCGGAGGCGGTGGCGGTGGCGGTGGCGGGACCTCGGGCGGCGGCACCGCGGGTGCCGCGCCCACGGTCACCGCGACGTCTCCTCCGGCGACATCGCCCCCGGCGACGGGCGTGGCGATCAACACGCGGATCACTGCCACCTTCAGCACGTCGATGGACGCCGCAACGCTCGTGTCCCCGGCGGCGAACTTCACGCTGGCTTGTCCCGCCTCGGCGAGCGTGACGGGATCGGTCGCCTACTCGGCGTCGAGCAAGACCGCGTCCTTCACGCCGGCGGCCGATCTGCCGGCCAACACTTCCTGCACCGCGACGATAACCACGGGTGCGAAGGACACGACGGGCGTCGCGCTGGCAAGCAACTTCACATGGACCTTCACGACGGCCGCGTCGGCCGATACGACGCAGCCTACCGTGACGCTTACGGTCCCCGTCGATGCGAGCGCAAGCGCTTCGACCAACACCCGGGTCGCCGCCACGTTCAGCGAGGGCATGGACGCCGCGACAATCACCGGAGCGACTTTCACGCTGACCGGACCTGGATCGGCCGCCGTGGCGGGAAGCGTGTCCTACTCGGCCGCCGCCAAGACCGCGACGTTTGCGCCCGCGGCAACGCTCGCGGCCGGCACCACGTACACCGCCACGATCACCGCCGGAGCGACCGACCTGGCCGGCAATGCTATGGCCGGCGGCAACTTCGCGTGGACGTTCACCACCGGCCTGCTGCCGGATACGACGCCGCCCACGGTGAGTCTCGTGAGTCCCGTCAACGTGGCCACGGGCGCATGCGTCAGCAGCGGAATCAACGCCACCTTCAGCGAGGCGATGGACCCCGCGACCATCACCAACTCGACCTTTACGGTGACGGCGGGCGGAACGCCCGTTTCGGGAACCGTCTTCTACGACGCGGCGAGCCGGATCGCGAGCTTCAGGGCGACAAGCGCACTCGCGGCCAGCACCACCTTCACTGCTACGGTGACCACCGGGGTCAAGGACCTCGCCGGCAATGCGCTGGCAAGCAACATGGCCTGGACTTTCACCACGGGTACGCAGGCATGCGCGTCCGCGTCGGTCACGGCTCTCGGGGCGGCCTCGTCCTTCGGCGCGCTCGGCGGCGCGGCGGGGATCGCCAACCAGGGAACGGCGAGCGCGATCAACGGCGACATCGGGACGACGGCTGCCTCGACGCTGGTGACGGGTCTGCACGATTCGGTTGCGGCATGCATCTACACGCAGACGCCGCAGAATGCCGGGACGGTGAACGGAAGGATATTCACGGCTCCCCCGTCTCCCGCCGCGGGATGTCCCGACGAAGGCACGGCGGCCACGCTCGCGATCGCAAGCCAGGCCGCAGCCGACGCGCAAGCCGCGTTCAACAGCCTGTCGCCCGCTTCGCTTCCGGGCGGCACGGACCCGGGCGCCGGCGAGCTGGGTGGTCTCACCCTCGCCGCGGGCGTCTATCAGGCCGCCGGCGGTTCGTTCCAGATCACCGGGGCGGATCTCACGCTCGACGCCCAGGGCAACGCGAACGCCGTCTGGGTATTCCAGATGTCGAACACGCTCACCGTGGGCGGGCCGGCTGCGCCTCGCAGCGTCGTTCTGATCAACGGCGCCCAGGCGAAGAACGTCTTCTGGCGGGTCGGCGGCACAGCGACCATCAACGCGGCAGGCGGCGGCACCATGGCGGGAACCATCATTGCTTCCGGGTCGATGACGATTTCCGCCAGCGGCAACGCCACCGTCGCGACGTTGAACGGCAGAGCGTTGGCCCTGAATGCTTCTTCGGTCACGATGACCAACACGGCCATCAACGTGCCTGCTCCGTAAGTTCTATCGGAGCACTCTGCCGAACGAGCCGCCGACTCCGGGGCGGGCTCGGGGCACTTCCTTGCCGAAGCCGGACATTTCCGCTGCTGCGCTGGGAACGGGCGCTCAGTAATGCAAGCTGATCGTCAGATCCAGGGTTTGCCCGTTATACGGAAAGCTGACGGCAGAGAACGAAGGGGCACCGAGCAAGGCTCGTGCGTCATTTGAAAAACCGTAGCCTTCCGTCGGGACACCCAGCCAGTTAATGTCGAGTACGCCATTCATGTTCTCATCGTGAATGACGGCAAGCCCATACGTTCCCGGCGCGATGTCTTCGAAGTCGCAGCGCGCTTGCGTATGCCGAACCTTTATTACCATGATATTGGTCGCAGAGCGCAGAAACTCGCTAGGGAAACCCGCCGGCGATTCGAAGAGCGCGCAAGCGACGCCCCCCACGCTGTTTCTGATGTTCAGGACCTTGACGTGAATTCCGGGGCATGGCGATTGGGCAACGGCGACGGGGGGAAGGGTGGCAAACACCAGCGCGGCAGACAATGCTGCGCACCAGATTTTCACGGGGATCCTCCTCTCCGGGTCAGGCGTAGGAGCGCAAGCGCTGAGAGAACTCGACCAGAGGCCCGATCCCGCTCGCCTCCGCTCGCCGGCACCAGTCCTGCAGTTGCTTGACGAGTTGCTCGCGCGAGGCTGTCGAGCGTCCCCATACCGCGGCCAGCTCGCGGCGCATCGAAACCATGATCTGCAGCGCATGCGACTTCGGCAACACTTCGGCGAGCCGTGCGCGCTCGAGGTCGTGCAGCATCTTGTCGTCGCGATCCAGCCAGGGCTCGACCGTCTGCAGCGCGCGCGCCTCCTGCGGCGCGACCCGGCGCAGCTTGTGGAGCTCCTCGGCATAAGTCCGCTTCAGCGACTGGGCGTACTTCGCCAGCACGTCGTAGCGGCAGGCGATGACCGCCATCAAGGTATCCGGATCAACGGCTGCCTTGGGCGTGGCGAAATGCGGGGTCGGTGCAACGTGTTTGACCCTGGCAAGTCCCAGTGCTTCGAGAATGCGGATATACAGCCAGCCGACGTCGAACTCGTACCACTTGTTCGAGAGCTTGGCCGACGTGGGGTAGGCGTGGTGGTTGTTGTGCAGCTCCTCGCCGCCGATCAGAAGGCCCAGCGGCACGATATTGGTGCTCGCGTCCGGCGTGGACCAATGGCGATAACCCCAGAAATGACCGATGCCGTTGATCACCCCTGCCGCCCAGAACGGGATCCATACGATCTGTGTCGCGAGAATCAGCACGCCCGGAACGATGCCGAACAGGACAATGTCGATGACGCCCATGAGGATGAGCCCGGCCCTCGTGAACCTCGAATAGAGGTTGCGCTCGAGCCAGTCGTCCGGCGTGCCATGGCCGTAGCGCTCGAGGGTATCGGGCCTCCTGGCCTCCTTGACGTAAAGAAACACTCCACCCCAAAGCACTCGGTTGAGTCCCAGGATCTGCGGGCTGTGCGGGTCCTCCGGGGTGTCGCATTTGGCGTGGTGCTTGCGGTGCACGGCCGCCCATTCCTTCGTCACCATGCCCGTGGTAAGCCAAAGCCATAGCCGAAAGAAATGGCTGACGACCGGGTGCAAATCGAGCGCGCGGTGCGCCTGATGGCGGTGCAGGAATACCGTGACCCCCACGATAGTGACGTGGGTGAGCACGAGGGCGACCAGCACATTCCCCCACCACCGCAGATCGAATACGCCAGCAAACAGCGGGGATTCCATTTGGATTCCGGTGGCCGTTCGAATATTCCAGGACAAAATTACCTTGAGGCAGCGCCACGTGTCTTGACCTGAGGCAAATCGTGCCACTCGGAAGCGCAGGTGCGAAGCAGAGAACTGATTCATGCTACACTACCATCTCCACGGATGGCAAATGGATGGTGTACGGATGGTCACACTTCGATCAATCGAGCCGCGGCGCAAAGAACCCGACTCGGAAAAAATCACGATCAATCTCGGCTACGTCGACCTCGGGCAGATCGATCTGCTCGTGCGGGAAGGGTTCTATTCGAACCGCACGGACTTCATTCGAACGGCAATCCGTGGTCAGCTTGGCAGCCACGGCGACGTTCTTAAGCAGACCGTGGCGCGACGTTCGCTGGTGCTCGGTCTGCAGCGTTACACGCGACAGGATCTCGAGAGCCTGCGGGCGGCCGGCGAGCAACTGCATATCCAGGTACTTGGCCTCGCGACAATCGACGACGACGTGCCGGCGCAGCTCGCCGCGCAAACCATCGCCTCCATCGTGGTGCTGGGCGCCCTGCGCGCCAGCGCCAAAGTGAAGGCGGCGCTGGCCGACCGCATCCGCTAGCTGCCCATCCGATCTCGCAACGGGACATCATGGCCACGAAGATACCCATCGGCCTCATCGAGGCGACCCGGCTCACGCGTGCGGGGCGTCTTCTCGAGGCTACAGCGCTCATTCAACGCATCCTTGGGCACAGCCCGGCAGCCGCCGAAGGTGCAGATCTCCACGCGTCGGACCGCGGCGGCGGTGCGGGCAGCGACGTCATCGACGTCGAGTTCTCTCACGTCGCGGAGCCCGCGAACCGTGGTCCGGCTCCCCTCCAACGTGCGGCGGGCGAACACATTTCCCAGCGCTTCGGCGTCAACGGCATTCTGCGCGGCCGGCGCGACCGCGACTGCGTAGCAGATGTGCCGCGCTCCCAGGCTACGGCGGTTGAAGGACAACCCGGACAGTTCGTCACCGGGTTCTACGCCAATCAGGCCGGGGCACGCCCCTACAAGCTCTACATCCCACCGAGCTACGCGGGACAACCGCTCCCCCTTGTCGTGATGTTGCACGGTTGCGCGCAGACACCCGACGACTTTGCCGACGGCACCCGAATGAATTCGCTTGCCGAGGAGCGGCAGTGTCTTGTTCTCTATCCCGAGCAGACCCATGCTGCCAACCATTCGCGCTGCTGGAACTGGTTCAAGCGCGGCGACCAGCGCCGGGACCAGGGCGAGCCGGCAATCCTCGCCGGCATGACGCGCGAAGTCATGAATCGTTATCTTGTCGACCCGGCTAGGGTCTATGTGGCCGGATTGTCGGCGGGCGGTGCCATGGCGGCCATCATGGGCGCGGCCTATCCCGAGCTCTACGCGGCCGTTGGCGTCCACTCGGGTCTCGCCTGCGGAAGCGCACACGATCTGCCGTCAGCGTTGGCCGCCATGCGCGGAATGCCGGCGTCGATGGCTGGCCGCAATCCGGACTCTGCGCCCCGGGCACCGGCGACACCGACAATCGTGTTTCACGGCGATCGGGACAAGACTGTGCATCCTCGAAACGGCGAGCAGGTGATTTCGCAGTCGGTGGAGCAGAACGGCGCTTCGAGCACCGATGCCTCGACAGAACGCGGCCATGCGCCGGGGGGTCACGCGTATACCCGCACCGTTCACCGCGATCCGACGGGACGCGTCGTTCTCGAACACTGGCTGGTGCATGAAGGCGGACACGCGTGGTTTGGCGGGAACCCGCGCGGTTCATACAGCGATCCGAAGGGTCCGGATGCCGCGCGCGAGATGATGCGCTTCTTCTATGAGAACTCCATTTGAGCCGCAATCGTAGGATTGCTTTTGGGGGCGACGCGAATGTCGGCCACTGCCCGGGCGGACCTCAATTGTCCTGGCTCTTCTTCTCAATCAGGTTCCCCAGCAGGTGAAGCTGCTCTTTCTGGATTGCCAGGAGCTCGCTCCATTGGCCTTCTCTCAACAAGTCCACTTTTTCGTGCAGCAGCATGATTTCGAGTTCGGCCTTCAGATTGACTTCGTAGTCGTGGCCCGCGTTCATCCGGTCTTTCTCCGCCTGTCTGTTCTGGGCCATCAGGATGATGGGCGCTTGAATGGCGGCCAGCATGGAGAGAAACAGGTTGAGCAGGATATAGGGGTAAGGATCGAAGCCCTCATCGTACTTGACCAGGATGAACGAGTTCAATCCGATCCAGAGGACCATGATTGCCGCAAAGATGGAGATGAATACCCAGGAGCCCCCGAAACTCGCAACCGCGTCTGCCGCTCGCTGAGCCGGGGTCGCCTTCGCGTCGAGTTCCCGAGACGTGTCTCTTGCGATGTGCTTTCGCCCTGCAACATGGCGCGCGACCATCTTGGTGCGCTCGTCCAATGATTCATACGGCACGCCAAGGAGCTTCTTTGCAACGTCGTCAGGTTTTTGCATGATGCCTCGAAGTGGTCATGGGTTCTTGGGGAGGGCCGATGCCGCGTCAAGCGCGCGCCACACGCTCGCCAGCCGAGGCTGCTGCTCGCGCGGCAATCCGGAGGGACGGTAATAGTGCTCGAGCTCGATGAATCCCGCTCCCGACATCAGGCGGCGCCAGGCTTCCAGATCATGGTCTACGCCGTAGCGCGCCCCGATCCAGCCTTCCTCGTTCCTGCCGTGCGGGTTGGAGCTGAACAGCACGCCACGGGGTTTCAGCGCGGAACGCAATTGCACCAGCACCCGCGGCAATTCCTGTGAAGGGACATGAAACAGTGCGGCGTTGGCGAACACGCGTCGCGGAAACCCTCCGCGCGCTGTTCGTAATGTCCCAGCGTCAGGGCGACGATCCTGTCCAGGTCGTGCGGCTGGAGTTTCATGCGCAATCCGCCGTGGCGTCCAACGTTGCGCGCGGACATCCCCGCGTCCCCGTTGATTTCGGCTGCTTCGTCCTGTTACCGCCGCTTCTCCGATTGCCGGGCACTCATTGATTCAAGCACCGCGCTGATTCACTTGCCCTTTGCCTTTGGGACAGATCGAAGCAGCGACGTCACGGCGTCCGAATTGCCGACGAGAAGCGACACCAGTTCCCGATCGGGCTCGGTGCAACCCCTTGCGCCGAAGCCGGACATGACGACGGAAAAGAAACTCGACGCGCCCGGCGGGAAATAATAAGTATAGTCGTCCTCGACGAATCGATTTCCGAACATCGCCGCATCTTTCGGCGCGTTGCGGGCCCTGAACATGGCCTCGAATGCCACCTGCAACTGTATGTGCTTGCCTGCGGCAATCTCATCGGTCGACATATGGACCAGGCTCCAGGGCATATCAATCCTCGCGATTTCTCCGCGATGAACCGGCGCAGGGCGACGCGTTGCAAAGAATGTCTCCAGTCCGAACATCAAGCCGCTCGCAAGTGCGCATCGATCAGCATCTCCGCGGCGCGGCCCACATTCCTGGCGGGGCTGCGCACTCCCAGGGTCTGGGTCGTGACCTGCGCTCCTTCCATCAGCAGAAAGAGCTGGTCGGCCAGCAGCCGGGGGTTTCTGGTCCCCATCCGGGTACACAGATCGGCGAGTCGCGCGCGCAATTTTGCCTTGTGCGCCTCGATCACTTTTCTCGCGGGGTGATCCTTCTCGGTGAGTTCCACCGCCGCATTGGCCATGGGGCAGCCGCGGGCTTCGGGATCGGCGACGTGCTTCTCCAGCAGCGCGAAGGCTGCCTTGAGCTGCCTGCGGGGCTCCCCGGGATGCCGCGCCGCCATGGCGTCCCAAGTCTGCCAGAACCTGGCGTCGTGGTCGCGCAGCCATTCTGCCACCAGCTCGTCCTTGGAGGGGAAGTTCCTGTACAGGCTCATCTTGGTGGTGTCGGCTTCGGCCGCGATCGTTTCCACGCCGACCGCGCGGATGCCCTTGATGTAGAAAAGCCGCCCCGCCGTCTCGAAGATGCGCTGGCGGGCGCTCGGTCGGCTCGCGTCCCGCCTGGGCGGGGCCGAATGTTCGTCTGTCCTGGGTTTCCTGGCCATGTCCAATCTCTGGTTGACAAGAGAGTTACCGGTCAGTATCATAGCACACCCTTTCAGCAGTAACCAGTCAGTATCTCACCGCTTTTGCTGGCAGGCGGATGGACGGGGCCGGCAAGGCGGGCCAATCGCAGGACTTTTCTCCGAGAGATACCATGACACATTCATTTACGAAGAAGCAGATCGGGCTGGCTGTGGCGTGTGCCCTGGCCGTGGCGCTGGCGGCGACGACGCTTGGCTGCTCCCCCACGCCGGCGGCGGCGGCCGTGGTCATCAAGGACAGGATCTACACGGTGACGCCCGATGCGCTGAAGGTGACGGCCGGGATCGTGACCGGCGAGGTCACGGAGATGAAGGTCACCGAGCGCATCGAAGAGGGCTCCGGGCGCGTCGCCAATCCGGCGAGGCTCACCGGGAAGCTCGCCCTGAAGAACATCTCCCCGGACCAGACCGTGCGACTTGTCGGGGGCAAGCTCCTGTACATCGATTCCGCGGGCCAGCCGATCAAGCTCGAGGACAACCGGGCCGAGCCGACCATCAAGATCTCCTCGTCGTACGGATCGGCCGAGCGGCTCGACCCGGGCCAGGATGTGACCCAGGCGATGGACGCGGAATTCCCCGTCGAGGCGCTGAAGGCGAAGAAGCTGAAGGAGATACGCCTCGAACTCTCGTACATCCCTGCGCCGTTCAAGGAAGAGAAGCTCAACTTCACTGTGTCGATCGGCGGCCAGTAGGCCCGCGCCGGCGCGCATGCGCCCGGGGCGACGGGCGCACCGCCGTCCCCGATCTTTCCCGGCTACGCGCAGCGCGGGTAGCCGTCCATCCCACGTTCAAGGAAACAGTCTCATGATGAAGATCCGTCCCCTGCATGATCGAGTGGTAGTCGAGCGCATCGAAGAGGAGCGCACGACCGCCGGAGGCATCGTCATTCCCGACACCGCCGGCGAGAAGCCCGACCAGGGCAAAGTGATCGCCGTGGGCAACGGCAAGATTCTCGAAGACGGCACGTTGCGCCCGCTCGACGTCAAGGTCGGCGACCGGATCCTGTTCGGCAAGTATTCCGGTTCAACGGTCAAGATCGAAGGCACCGAATACCTCGTGATGCGCGAAGACGACATCATGGGGATCGTCGCCTGATCTCAGGCGACCGATATCAATCCAGGAGTGAAGCGACATGGCTGCTAAAGACGTACATTTTCACGACGACGCCCGGCTCAAGATGCTGAACGGCGTCAACATTCTCGCCAACGCGGTCAAGGCCACGCTGGGCCCCAAGGGCCGCAACGTGGTGCTCGAGCGCTCCTTCGGCGCCCCCACCATCACCAAGGACGGCGTCTCCGTCGCCAAGGAAATCGAGCTGAAGGACAAGCTGGAGAACATGGGTGCGCAGATGCTGAAGGAAGTCGCCTCCAAGACTTCCGACGTGGCCGGCGACGGCACCACCACCGCCACGGTGCTCGCGCAGGCGATCGTGCGCGAGGGGATGAAATACGTGGCCGCCGGGATGAACCCGATGGACCTTAAGCGCGGTATCGACAAGGCGGTTGCGGCGATCGTCGACGAGCTGAAGAAGATCTCCAAGCCCTGCACGACGAGCAAGGAGATCGCCCAGGTCGGCGCGATCTCGGCGAACGCCGACGCAGTCATCGGCAAGATCATCTCCGACGCGATGGACAAGGTCGGCAAGGAAGGCGTGATCACGGTCGAGGACGGCAAGGGCCTCGCCGACGAGCTGGAAGTCGTCGAAGGCATGCAGTTCGACCGCGGCTACCTGTCGCCTTACTTCATCAACAATCCCGACAAGCAGATCACCGTGCTGGAGAATCCCTACGTGCTGCTGCACGAGAAGAAGATCGCCAACATCCGTGACCTGCTTCCGGTCCTGGAACAGGTGGCCAAGGCCGGCCGGCCGCTGCTGCTGATCGCCGAGGACGTCGAAGGCGAGGCGCTCGCGACCCTGGTGGTGAACAACCTGCGCGGCATCCTCAAGACCTGCGCGGTGAAGGCGC
>Ga0082335_1007878_pt1 | contig 12559 bp, 13 predicted proteins | sample Subgrocontami58m_FD_72375 | JGI IMG/M metagenome (GOLD analysis project Ga0082335, IMG submission 72375) | Subsurface groundwater microbial communities from S. Glens Falls, New York, USA - GMW37 contaminated, 5.8 m (SPADES assembly) (version 2) ...
CGGTCTGGCGCTTGAAATAATCAGTCTGGATGCGTTGCAGCGCACAGGTTGCGAGCAAGGTCTTGCCGCCGCCCGTGGGCACCTTCAGACAGATATTGGGGATGGAGCGATTAAGCCCGTCACGGCGGGCAAGATAGGGCGCTACCACCGAGTTGCCGTCCTTGTCGCGCAGATAGGGCAGCAACCGCTCCTTATTCAGATAGTCCCAGGCCTTTTGGCAAGGGTCGCCTATAATATCGAGATCCAACCCCCGCTCGGCAATGGCATAGCGCGCCTTTTCAACCATTTCGGTCTGTTCGGCCAGCACGACCAGATAACGGTCGATTTTGCGCAGAACGCCCTGCTGATATTCCTTCAGTTCCATCAATCAGTCTCCGAGAATACGGTGGACGGCATAGGGCAGCTGGCAGAACTCGATGCGCTGCTTCGTTAATTCCTTTTGACTCATAAATTTCGCCACGGCAAAGACGATGGCCCGCTTGCCGGTTTTGTTTTTCTTGGCAATCATAGCCACCCGGTCGGCATTGAGGGCCGCCTCGTTGGAACGCAACCAGGCCGTATCCGGCTGATAGAAAAGGTGGATGCGGAACAGCTCGGTTTCACCGATAAAGCCGTCGGCGGAAGGTTTTGCCACCGCCTCCAGCGATCGGCCCGTAGCGGTGTAGAACACATAGCGGGCCAGCGCTTCGAAGCCCGGCAGACCTTTGCCGGTCAGCAGGCTTTCGACGTTGATGGGTTCGCCCAGTGTGCAGAAGGTAAAGCTGCCGCCCAGCCCCGGCATCTTCTCTGCGATTTGACGCTCGCCGGTGACGGTGAGCACTCCGTCTTTAATTTCTTTTTTAACCGTATCGTAGGAAGCCCCTTCAAGCCATTCAACACTTTCAACTTTGTCGACAATTTGTTTTGACTTCTTTGATAAGTCACTCCAGGTAATTTTTCTCGAATAAAGTTCCTCTTTTTTGTAACCAGAGAAAGAATAACCGTTGATAACTCTATAAATTCTTTCTCTGGTGATATCAGATATTTCTTTAAACCCAGCTTTATAGCCTTCAGACGAAGGATCCAATTTTTCCTGTAACTGAACTAAAATAAACTTTCGGCTACCGTCATCTTTCTCATTTGCTTTAATTACTGCATGTGCCGTTGTTCCCGATCCCGCAAATGAATCAAGAATAATTGCATCTTTCTTATCGTGGAGAGAGAGAAACCATTCGACCAGCTTAGTGGGTTTAGGCGTATCGAATACTTTCTTTCCGAAAATCTCTTTTAGCTCTCTTGTTCCATCTGCATTATAACCATGAGAGTCTAACCAAGAGCCCCAGATTACAGTGCGACCTTGCTCACGAACCTTTACATATGGCACCCATCTTTCTTTTTTCCCTTCGTAGGTGCATCCATTATCAAATGGTCTAAGTTCCCAATGAAAAAAATCAGGATCTTTTTGAGCTTTCTTTATGCTTGGGTTTTCTTTTCCCCAACGCCAATGGCCTTCTTGTCCATCATTTTTAATCGGGTCAGCATGTGTGCCGTCTGGCACCGGTAGTGGATACCATTGATTAGGCCGATCTACGCGTAACGATGTACCTCCCCATTTCATTAATTCACGGCCTTTCCTGTACGGACCGTTTTTATCTTTCATGTTTAATGCACCGGATTCTCTGTTTTCCGTAGTCAGAAAATCTATGCCCTCATTCCGGAATATCACTAAGTACTCGTGACCTGTTCTGACTCCCGATTTTTCTCTGCCACCGCTTGGCTCTGAAAGCCATGGAGCTATGGCAAGTTTCTTTTCCTCCCCTAATATTTCATTTAACAACATGATTAAATTTTCTATTTCATTATCATCAATAGTGATTCCCAACAATGCTTGGGGCGCCATCAACTCCCTAATAAGCTGTAAACGAGGCCACATCATGCTTAACCATTTGTCATGGCGCTCCAAGTCTTCCTTATCTACTGGATTTGCAGATTCCTTAAGCCATTCTTTCATCAACGGCGCGGCTACGTTATCATTGTAACACCAATCGCCCCCAGTGTTATAAGGTGGATCGATGAAGATACAGTCGATCTTGCCGGCATGGGTGGGTAGCAGAGCCTTCAGCGCCTCCAGGTTATCGCCTTGGATGATCAGGTTGTCGTCAAGCGACGGCCTCTGTCCGTCCGGGGGTAGAGACTTTTCCGTGTCCACCTTCAATTCTCGGAAGGGCACGCTCAGGTGGTGGGAATAGACAAACTGTTTGCCCTTAAATTCCAATGTCGGCATTGTCAAACACTCCTCATTCAGTCTCAGCAAGTCTTGCAGGTGGGCATTTGTGCTGGGCTTTCGGCATTTGGGCCGCCGTCCTCAGTCGAGCCCGGAATATTCCGGTATTAGTCACTGCTTGGTGGCGAAAGATCGCAAATCATTCTTGATATAGTATGTTGCGTCCACTTTTGATAAAAGAAATTCCACATCCCCAAGAAATTTTCTCCAATCCACGGCCTGCTCATATTCTTTCATATGATTTAACTTGCCAACCTTCCAGAAATTTACATAGGGATGCGCCATGCGGATCACTTCGAGCGCTTGTGCGGGATCGATCACCGGCTCCAGGCTGACCCAGGTAAAAATGCCTGCTTTGTGAGCGTTTTTCAAAACGGTCAGCCGTTCCTCAACTTTTGATGCATGTGGCTCCCAAACTTGGCGCGAGGCGTCATCGGTGAAGCAAAGGGTGATGCCCAGTTGCGTGCGGGCGTTTTTCATCAGTCCCAAATCTTCCAGGATAAGGTCCGCGCATCCTTTGGTTAGCACCTGGCTATTAAGCCCAGATTTGGCGACGATTTGCAACGCCTGTCGCGTCAATCGCTCTTCACGTTCCAGAGGTTGATAGGGGTCACTCAAAAAGCAAAACAGCACCCGGCGAGTATCGCCGCTCAGTTTGGCGGCGTCTTTTTCAAGGTTTTTGAGCACATTCGGCCGTGCCTTCGCTTGGGCATGCCATTTCTCACCTGTTGTGCGCATGCAGGCAGGAGCATAGCAGTACCGGCAACCATGTGTGCAGCCCCGATAAAGATTGCAGGCCAATTCGGAATACTCCCGGGCGCGGCCTTTGGGCTCATAAACAACATTCATTGCTTAATTCCTTCAATATATTTAATTGGTTCTGTAGATGGCTTCCTCCAAGCATTATAGGAACTCTACCACGTTCCTCTTATTACGGCAGGTATCCAAATATTTGGCATCTTGCTCATGCTTTTTCCCCAAGATCAAGGGTAAGGCTTGAATCGTCCGATAGTGTTGCAGGTTTTTTTCCGGCCGGTAACCTCCTGCATAGAGCAGAATGGTGCAGAGCTTCAAGGCGGCGTTATAAGCAATACCGAACCGCCAGTCTGCGGAAATATCTCCCGCGGCATCCTGTAAATCACGGTCGATGATACGCAGAAGATCGGCGATTTCTTTTTTACTGGTCTTGTGGGAACGCAGCCAGCCGTATTCAGCCCATTTCTGCAAGGTCATTTTCAGTTCCTATAATAAAAATCTTGGGTGATTCAAGAACCTGATTAAGGAAATGATCCTGTCCCCTTCTCCGCTTTACAAATTCCTTCTCCGTGAAAGCATGCGGATTGATTTCTCGACCGATCTTGCTGGCAACATCCGTCAGAAGGCCGGTTAATTTTCTCAGGCCGATATCGCCTATGACCATGAGATCCACGTCACTTGTAGCTTTGTCTTCTTGCCTGGCAAGTGATCCGAATACAAAAGCTACCTTGATGCCTTTTTCGTTGGCTAAAGCATTCATTATCACATCCGCCAAGCCGCTCGTCTTCAGGACAATGCTCCGGATATCGGGGTAAAGAGGATGCACTGTGTTTGCACGGTAATAAACTCGATTACCATCTTTTATTCTGGTAATGATCTCGAGCCGCTGAAGCTTTTGCAGCTCCTTCTGCACGGTCCCAATTGCAAAACCCGTACGGCGTTCAATCTCCCGCATGTGAAGCTCTGTGTCTGGATCAACTCCAAACAGAATGCGAAAGATTCCCGCCCTGATTTTTGATGATAAGATTTCCGCCAATATCCCCATGGCGTATGCCTATACCATACAGATGCATGTTTTTGCCATACATTTATTGTGTTTTCATCATGCTTTTTGCCGATTTACCCCAGAGAAGCCACTTGTTTTTTACGATCCAATCCGCCTATCCCTTTCCCGTCCGGGTGCGGTTGGAAAGAGCTTCCATAAGGTCCTTTATTTTTTGCGGCTCTGCGCACATTTGGAGAAGCTTTTCGATCAGACTTTCCTCAATCCCTAACTTGGTGCCGACTTGGTGCCACCTCCGGTTTGACCATCTTTTATGACAGGGGTGGCGGCTTCCCTCGACGCTTTTCTCACCGCCCCCGGATGGATCAGAAAATCTGGCCACGAAATAGATCCGCTCTTCGTCCGTTTCCAAGACCGGCAGCGGCGAACCGTTTTTCTGGATGGCCCGAAGGATCTTTGGGATGCCCTTCTTTATGCCCGTCAAAGGTGGAACACCGATTTTTTAGCGGGCGGCTGTTATTTCGATCTCATGAATCCCGGCCAGGTAAGGCCTTTCTCATCCACGTAAAGAAGCCCCTCTTCACGAAGTTTACTCAAGTCGCGCTGTTTGGTTTTGTCACCCAGTTTGGCATAGAGCGCTTCATACCAGGGGGCGCGACGCAGTTCATCGACCGGCAGTGGCTTGCCCCGCTCCATCACCTGGGTCAGAATGGCGTATTGGCGTAGATTGATTTTCTTCGTGTCCCGCAAATGCCTGATACGCGTTTCAAACAGGAGCAGTTTCACCATCTCGTTCACCCGGTCATGGAGCCGGTTAATGCTGGCCAGCATTCCTTCGAGATGAAAGAGGACAAAAGGGGTGTTCGGATATCCCGTTTTCTTGTCTGCCTGTTTGCGGCAAAGATTGATGAGAGTGAAATATTGGTCGATCCGCTCCAGGTAGTAGCGGGCCAGGGCGAAGGGGGCATGGCGGAAGCCGGCACTGTGCAGCACCGAGGCCTCGATCACCCGCCCGACGCGGCCGTTGCCATCCCAGAAAGGGTGGATCAATTCAAAGTAGTAATGCACCAGCGGCGCACGGATCAGTGCGGGCATTTCAGCGCAGGCCAGCGCGTCGTGCCAGGTCACCAGGTGAGCAAGCAAAAGCTCGATGTCGCCGCCGTACTGCGGCGGCTTGTAACGGCCGCCATGGGCGGTATCGCCCACGTGGGTCACGACATTTTTGGGGTTGTTCCGGATCAGTCCGGGCTGATTGTACTTGTGGGAAAGGCCATTGGTAATGGCCGCGTGGAGCTGTTTCATGAAATCGACAGACAAGCTCCAGTGAGGCTCTTGCACCGCTTTCCGGGCGATGTCATAGGCGGTCTTGATGTTGACGGCGCGTCGCTGCTCCTCGTCGTGCACCAGCAGGGGGTCAAGATCGATGGCATTTTTGGTCTCCTCTTCGGAAAGCGTGCCCCCCTCGATGGTGTTCGTACTGAAAATGCTGCTCACCAGGACTTCCTGCTCCAGGCGATTGGCCACCTGGGAAAGGGGGGAGCTCATGAACCGCCCCTGGGCATCGGCAACCCGCTGGAGAAGCATGGCCGCCTCACGGTGATCCACGCCTGCCTGAAAGGTAAAGGGACCGAAGCTCGCGGTTTCTACGCGTTCCCTGATATCATCTGCCGATCCTTTGTCTCTGATGATGTCCATATGAATGTCCGAAGAAAATTATTTATTAATGCTATAAAATACAATATTTATATAAATATCAAGTAAAATCTGTCCTGATAAATGTCCACCATCTTAGGAGAGACAAGGCACTGCTGCTGTCAATGAGATTGCAGAAGATCCGGCCGCCGTGGTCAAGTGATTATTGCTCCGGCCGGGGCATTCATGATCTTAAATCATCAGCCCTCTATTGTTTTTATTTGACATTGTCATGAGGATATTATTTAACCATACTTATGGAATTAGATATCGAAAGTTCAAAACCTATCTACACCATCGAAGTGGCCAGCCAAATCGTGGGCGTCGGACAGCGCATGCTGCGCGAATATGAAAAAGCCGGTTTCATCAAGCCGGCCCGCATCAACAGCCAGCGCCGTTATTCCCAGAATGACATCCAGTTTATCAAGAATGTCAGGTTTTATCTTGAAGAAGTGGGAATGACGATCACGGCTCTCAAGGTCTTTTATCTCGCTACTCCTTGCTGGGAAATAAAGCAATGCGGTCAAGTCAAGTGCCCCGCCTATCATAATTGCACAGAAAAATGCTGGGAAGCCATAAAAAATCATGATAACTGCGATGTACGAACATGCAAAGGCTGCCCCATTTACTTAGTGAAACAGGCCAATATGGATCTGAAGATCTTTCAGGGCAAGGCAATCGGCCCGAAGTGCTTCAGAGAATAATCTTTCTACCCGCCGTTATGTTCTTAATTCTTATTTGACAAATCCATGTATAAGTAATATGACACTTTAAAATGCATGTTACGTACACATGATTTCATTATAGTCTGCAACAGGATGAAGCATGAATAAACTTCTTTACAGACGTTCCATCGCTCTCGTTTTGCCCCTGCTCATCTTTGCCGGTCTTTATTATCCCTTGCTTGGTTACGGAATTTTTGCCTGTATGTTTGCCGCCATAGCCATATCTTTCCATAACGGGCGGTATTGGTGTGGCCGGCTTTGCCCGCGCGGACTCTTTTTTGACGAATTTTTGCATGGCCTAAGCCGGAAGAAACAAGTTCCCTCTCCTTACAAGAGTGTGCCCTTCAAAATGACATGGATGGCGATCCTTATGACCGTGATGACCATCCAATTTGTCTTAAGCAGGGGGAATATTTATCTCTTCGGCAGAGGACTCTTGATGATTCTCATCGTTACCACGATTATCGGAATCTTCCTGGGGATATATCATAAAGCGAGGATCTGGTGCTATTTCTGCCCGATCGGCACAATGTGCGGGTGGATGGGACGGAGCAGGAACCCCCTGAACATAGATGGCGCAAAGTGCCTTGACTGCAATATCTGCTTGAAAAATTGCCCCATGGGCATTCATGCGGGCGGATACAAAAATTTGGGCAAAGTTGTCAGCGGCGACTGCACAAAGTGTGGAAACTGCATCGGTGTCTGCCCTCAAAATGCCTTAAGTTTATAAAAGGAAAAGATGTGAAGGTCTGCGCTGAGCAAACAAATGTCCCCGCGGGTCGGGATCATCGAGGAAGTTATCACATTTAAGAGGAGAGAAACGAAATGATCCATGATTTTATGCGCTTTTTTCATATCTTGGCGGTCGTTTTCATGTCGGCACCGCTTTATAATCTCGTCGTGGTCCACGAGCGCAAGCGGTTGATCAAGCCCACATTGGCAGTAGAAAGGTACTTTGAAAACATCATCAGGGGCTCGGCGCTACGGTGTTACGTATATCAACTTACGGCTCTCATAACGGGCATATTGCTGATCCCGCTTAGCGGCTCTCCCCTGAGCGACATGATCATGAATCCCATGCTCCTGGCCAAGCTGCTCCTTTTGCTCTTGCTGACAACCCTGCTTTCGATTGTTTATTTCCGTCTCCAGCCCGTCGTCGACCGGCTTCTGTCCGAGGCCGAAGGCGAGACGATGTCGGAAAGCATCATCAAGCAGATCGCACCGGTCCGTCTCAGGAGGACGCGCCTGGCTGCCGTCTGCCTCTTCATCGTCATCACGATCGTGCTGTTGGGCCTGCAAATTACCGCGCGGTTTGGATTTGCGACAACGGCCCTGCTGATCGGTTTGGCGGGACTGTTTTCCTCACCGTGCTCATCCCGGCCTATAACGAGGAAACCAACCTGGCTCATACCGTGAATGTGCTGCGAGGCAAACTGGCCGAACTCGGCGTGACGTTTGAAATCCTCATCGCCGACGACGCCAGCCGTGACCGCACCGGCCCCATTGCCGATGCCCTTGCCGCCGAGGACCCCCGCGTGCGTGTGGCGCATCATCCGGCCAACCGGGGCATTGGCGGCGGCTTCCTCACCGGCGTGCAGCACGCGTGCGGCCAGTGGATGATCCTCATCCCCGCCGACCTTGCGCTCGACTCGAACGAACTGGGCAAATATCTTGCCGCCGCCCAAACCGCCGATGTCGTCGTGGGCGTCCGTTCCGACCGCTCGGACTACACGCTGCTGCGCCGGGCCGTATCGTGGGTGAACATCACCGCAATTCAAGTGCTGTTCGGCATGAGGCAGCGCCAGTTCAACTACATCAGCCTGTACCGGCTGAGCGTGCTGCGGCAGATGACGATAGATTACTGGCGCAGCGCGTTCTTTTTTGCCGAAGTGATGATCAAGGCCCGGTCGCTGGGTTACCGGCTCACCGAGGTGGACATCCGTTACGTGCCGCGCGTGAGCGGTAAAGCCACCGGCGCGAACTGGAAGCTCATCGCCCGCACGGCGTGCGACATGCTGGCGTTTCGATGGAAATTGACAACAAGAGGAGTCTGACCACAAATTATGAAAGCTATTCTTTTTCACAAACATGGCGGGCCGGAAGTGCTGGAATACGGCGACTTTCCAACGCCCGCGCCCAAAGCCGGCGAGGTGCTGGTGCGCTTGAAGGCCGCCGCGCTCAACCGACTCGACGAGTGGGTGCGGAACGGTTGGCCGGGGATCAAGTTGGAGTATCCGCACATCCCCGGCGGCGACGGGGCGGGCGTGGTGGAAGCCGTGGGCGCCGGGGTCACCCGGTTTCAGCCGGGCCACCGGGTGGTGATCGACGGGACGCTTTCGGATGACACGTGCGAATTCTGCCGGCGCGGGCTGGACAATCAGTGCGTAAAGTACGGCGTGCTGGGCGAGCACGGGTGCGGCACGTACGCCGAATACATCGCGCTGCCCGAGCGCAACCTGCTGCGCGTGCCGGAGCACGTGCCGTTTGAAACGGCGGCGGCGGCCTCGTTGGTGTTTCTCACCGCGTGGCACAGCCTCATCACCCGGGGCAGCCTCACCCGCGGCGAGAGTGTGCTGGTGGTGGGGGCGGGCGGCGGGGTGAACACGGCGTCCATCCAGATCGCGAAACGCCTCGGCTGCACGGTGTACGTAGTCGGATCCGACGAGCACAAGCTGGCGCAGGCGCAATCCCTCGGCGCGGATGTATTGATCGATCGCTCCAAGGAAGATTGGGGCAAGAAGGTGTTTCAATTGACCGACAAGCGCGGTGTGGATGTGGTGGTGGATAATGTGGGCGCGGCCACTTTGATGACCAGCCTGCGCGCAGTGCGGCGCGGCGGGCGCGTGCTCACCGTGGGCAACACCTCCGGCCCTAAATTTGAGTTTGACAACCGCTTCATGTTCGGCAAGCACATCAGCTTCATCGGCTCCACCATGGGCACCCACGCCGATTTTGCCGCGGTGATGCCGCTGGTGTTCGACGGCACGTTTCGCGTGCCCATCGATTCGTCGTTCCCGCTGGCCGAGGCGCGCGCCGCGCATGAGAAGATGGGCCGAGGCGAGTTTTTTGGCAAGATCGTGCTGAGTATTTAGGCGAATGAACAATGAAGAATGAACAATGGCATTCATCCTTCATCGTTCATCCTTCATCCTTTCCAATGCGTCGTCCTGCGGGTGTAACTTTGCTGTCGGCCATGGTGTTTGTACTATCATTGCTCCAGTTGACGCGCGCTGTGACGCTGGCATTGCGCCGGCCCGTGCTGACCGGGTTGGGCGTTTCCATTCCACTGACGTATGCCGTTGTGTCGGCGGCGGTGTGGGGCGCGGCGCTGCTGGCCGCGTGCCTGGGCTTGTGGCGCATGGCGCGGTGGGGGCGTTGGCTGGCGCTGGCGGGCGTCACCGGCTCCCAAGCGCAGATGTGGCTGGATCGGGCGCTGTTTGCCCGGTCGGACTACTCTCGGCTTTCGACCGGCTTTGCGCTCGGCGCAACCATTGCCGTGCTGGCCGTGACGTGGGGCCTGCTGTGGTGGCCGTCAGTGCGGAAAAGATTTTAGATTGTTGATTTCTGATTGCTGATTGCAAAATCAACGATCAGAAATCAACAATCAACAATGGTGGTAAGTCTATGGCTATTGATCCGAATATTCAACACTTGCGAGATCTGCGTGAAGAAGCGAAATTGGGCGGCGGGCTGGATCGCATCGAGGCGCAGCACAAGCGCGGGCGGCTCACCGCGCGCGAACGGCTGGACCTGCTGCTCGACCGCGGCTCGTTCCGCGAAGTGGACGCATTTGTCGCGCATCGCACCACGGACTTCGGCCTGGACGAAAAGCAGTTCCTCGGCGACAGCGTGGTGACCGGGTGGGGCACCATCGACGGGCGACTGGTTTACGTATTCTCGCAAGACTTCACGGTCTTAGGCGGCAGCCTGGGTGAAGTGCACGCCGAGAAGGTCTGCAAGATCATGGATATGGCGCTGAAGACGGGCGCTCCCGTGATCGGCTTGAACGATTCGGGCGGGGCGCGGATTCAAGAAGGGGTGGTCTCGCTCGGCGGCTACGCCGACATCTTCCTGCGCAACACGCTGGCCTCGGGCGTCATCCCGCAGATCAGCGCCATCATGGGGCCGTGCGCGGGCGGGGCGGTGTACTCGCCGGCCCTCACCGATTTCATCTTCATGGTCAAAGGCTCGTCGTATATGTTCGTCACCGGGCCGGATGTGGTGAAGAGCGTGACCGCCGAGGAAGTGTCCTTCGAGGATTTGGGCGGGGCCAGCATCCATAGCTCGGTGTCGGGCGTGTGCCATTTCGTAGCCGAGAACGAGGCCGATTGCCTGTTCCTTATCCGCAAGCTGCTGAGCTACGTGCCGCAGAACAACATGGAAGACCCGCCGTTTGTGAAAAGCGCCGACGACCCCTTGCGGGAAGACGAAGCGCTCGACACGATCATCCCCGAGAACCCCAACAAGCCTTACGACATCAAAGACGTGATTCTGAAAGTGGTGGACGACGGACAGTTTTTCGAAATCCACGCCGACTACGCCCAGAACATTGTGGTGGGTTTTGCGCGGCTGGGCGGGCACAGCGTGGGCATTGTGGCCAACCAACCGGCGGTGCTGGCCGGGGTGCTCGACATCAACGCCTCGGAGAAAGGGGCGCGCTTTATCCGCTTTTGCGACTGCTTCAACCTGCCCATTTTGACGTTTGAGGACGTACCCGGCTTTTTGCCCGGCGTGGGGCAGGAGCACGGCGGCATCATTCGCAGCGGCGCGAAGCTGCTCTATGCCTATTGCGAAGCCACGGTGCCCAAGCTCACCGTGATCACCCGCAAAGCCTACGGGGGCGCGTACGACGTGATGAGCAGCAAACACATCCGGGGAGACCTTAACCTGGCGTGGCCCACCGCCGAGATCGCGGTGATGGGGCCGGAAGGCGCGGTGAACATCATCTTCCGCAAAGAGCTGGCCGAGGCCGAAGACCCGGTGGCCCGGCGGGCGGAACTGGTGAAGGACTATCGCGAGAAGTTCGCCAACCCTTACGTCGCCGCCTCGCGCGGGTACATTGACGACGTGATCGAGCCGCGCGAAACGCGCCCCCGGCTGATCAACGGCCTGGAATTGCTGGCGCACAAGCGCGACGGCAATCCGCAGAAGAAGCATGGGAATATTCCGCTGTGAAAATTGCCGTTCTCGACGAAGCGGGGGATGTTGGATACAGTGAAGGCGCATCCGGCCATTTTTTTTATCGTCGCCGTTGTGGTCGGCAATATCGAATGGCTCCGCAAAGCCGTTACACGCACGCGGAAACGACTGGATAAACGGATCCACGCATCATACGGCGACTTCAGGCGAGAGTCTCCGCGACCGGATGTGAAATCCAGGGCCTTTCCAAAGTCACGATAAGGCTTTGCCGGCGAAGTACTGTCAACGGATTAGGGGATCGGATTTAGCGGATTGTGGCGCAATATCCGTTCAATCAGTTCCAGAAATCCGCTGACAGTGTCTTATCGAAGGGCCTGTCAATGGACTTTGGCGAAGCCCTGGTCGAACAGGAGTATGAATGGTCACTAAAGTCTTAATCGCAAATCGTGGCGAGATCGCCGTCCGCATCATCCGCGCCTGCCGCGAGCTGGGCATTGAAACGGTGGCGGTGTTTTCGGAGGCCGACCGCAATGCCATGCACGTGCGCTACGCCGACGAGGCCTACCTCATCGGCCCGGCGCCGTCGCGCGATTCGTATTTGCGCATCGACAAAATACTGGACGTGGCGAAACGCTCGGGCGCCGATGCGGTGCACCCCGGTTACGGGTTTCTGGCCGAGCGCGAGGAATTCGCCGGGGCGTGCGAGGAGGCCGGGATCACCTTCATCGGCCCCAAGCCCTCGGCCATCGCCGCCATGGGCGACAAAGCCGTGGCCCGCGCTACCGTGACCCGGGCCGGTGTGCCGGTGGTGCCGGGGACCGAGGGTGAAGGCGCTCTGCGCGACGACGAGATCGTCGCCGTTGCGCCGCACATCGGTTTCCCGCTGCTCATCAAAGCCACGGCGGGCGGCGGCGGCAAGGGCATGCGCGAGGCGCACAACCCCGAGGAACTGCCGTCGGCGCTGGCGGCAGCGCGGCGAGA
>Ga0082335_1007879_pt1 | contig 12559 bp, 12 predicted proteins | sample Subgrocontami58m_FD_72375 | JGI IMG/M metagenome (GOLD analysis project Ga0082335, IMG submission 72375) | Subsurface groundwater microbial communities from S. Glens Falls, New York, USA - GMW37 contaminated, 5.8 m (SPADES assembly) (version 2) ...
GCTCAAGGCCAATCTGATGGGGTTCGTCAAAAGCGGTAAAGGATACGTCGGCATCCATTGCGCCGCTCACACCTTCCTGGACTGGCCCGCCTTCGGGCAAATGCAGGGGGCCTATTCCACAAACCATCCCTGGATCGGTCCGGTGACCGCGCGGGTCGAGGAACCGGAGCACCCGCTGATGAGGTGCTTCGCGGGACCCTCTTTTGCAGTCTCGGACGAGATCTACCAGTTTGGCTCGCCTTACTCCCGGAGGGACTTGCGCGTGCTCATGAGTCTGGACACCCAACAAACAGACATGAACAAGAAGGACATCTACCGGACGGACGGTGATTTCGCGCTTGTGTGGGTGCGCCGCTTCGGACAAGGCCGCGTGTTCTTCAGCGCCTTTGGGCACGAGAAGGCGATTTTCTGGAACCCGACGATTCTTCGCCACTACCTGGCGGGGATCCAGTTCGCATTCGGAGACCTCGCGGCGGATGCGACGCCCAATCCGTCGCGGTAGTGAAAAGCGAAGGCAATCCTCTATGAACCGACGTGAGTTCCTCACCGCAGCCGGCGGCCTCACCGGTTATTCCCTGATGGCGCGCATGGATGTTCCCGCAGCGGCGCCTCTGGACCGGGAGGAGATGACCAGACCGTTCGATCGGATTGCGCCGCCACATCCCTCGGACAGGCGGTTCGCCGGCGAGCCTCACATGACACTGGTGGAGCTGCCTTGCGACGTGCTCGTCGCCGGCGGCGGGATCGCAGGGGTCTGTGCCGCTGTCGCTGCCGCGCGGAATGGAGCCCGGGTAACGCTGGTGCAGGATCGCTCTCGTCTCGGGGGCAATTCGAGCAGTGAGGTCAAGATGCACGTCGTCGGGGCCAACTGTCACGGAGGCAGGCCCGGCTGGCGCGAAGGCGGGTTGATCGAGGAGTTCAGGCTCGACGACGCGGTGAACAATCCGCAGCGGAGCTGGGAACTCTGGGATCTCTTACTCTACGGCAAGGTCAGAAGCGAGCCGAACGTCACGTTGCTGCTCGACAGTGTGCTTTACGCGGCGAAGACAAAACACGGGCTGATCCAGCAGGCGATGGCGCGCTGCGACAAGACGGAGCACCTCTACCGGATTCAGGCGAAGCTCTGGCTCGACTGCACCGGGGATAGCCGCCTGGCTCTCGAGGCTGGGGCGGAGGTGCGGGTGGGCCGCGAGACCCGGAGCGAATTCAACGAGTCGCTGGCGCTCGAAAAGCCGGACCGCCAAACCCAAGGCAGCAGTATCCTTTTCACTGCCCGCGACTACGGCAAGCCTATGCCCTACGCGCCCCCCCAATGGGCAAGGAAGGTCACCAAGAGCCAACTACGCTTTCGCCCGATCAGTTCGTGGGAGTACGGCTACTGGTGGATCGAGTGGGGCGGGCAGATTGACAGCATACGTGACAACGAACGCATTCGCTTCGAATTGCTTTCCATTGTGACCGGCGTGTGGGATTACATCAAGAACTCTGGCGAACACCCGAGCAGCGCGAACTGGGCTCTCGACTGGATCGGCATGCTGCCCGGCAAACGGGAGAGCCGCCGGATCATGGGAGCGCACGTTCTCACCCAAAGCGACCTGGAAGGTAAGAACGGCGACTTCGACGACGCCGTGGCGATTGGAGGCTGGCCGATGGACGATCATCCTCCTAGCGGTTTCGACGCGTTCGACCAACCGCCGTTCCGGTCGATCCGCCCGGCGGAAGTCTATAGCATTCCACTCCGCTCACTCTATAGCCGGAACGTCCGCAACCTCATGATGGCCGGGCGGAATATCAGCGCCTCGCACGTTGCCTTCAGCTCCACGCGCGTCATGGCCACCTGCGCGTCCGAAGGGCAGGCGGCGGGGACTGCGGCGGCCTTGTGTGTTCGGCGGAGTCTCCTGCCGCACCAGCTTTATCAGGACAAGACCCGCCTCCGCGAACTCCAGCAAACGTTGTTGCGACAGGACCAGACCATCAAGGGCCTGCGGAATGAAGATCCTCGAGATCTTGCCCGCCTTGCCAAGGTCACCGCATCCGGCACCCACGACCTTTCGCGCCCGGAGAATGTGATCAACGGTTTCGTGCGTGAGCTTGGCAATGGCTGGAACAACCGGTGGGGTGCCGAGATGACCCTGGAAGGTGCCTGGCTGCAGCTCGCCTGGGACCGCCCACAGCAGCTCAGCCGCATTGAGATCACCTTCGATACCGCCTTCCACCGTGAACTAACTCTGTCCGCGCAGGATTCCGTTAACCGGGGGATCATCCGCGGGCCCCAGCCCGAAACGGTGCGTGACTACGAAGTCTTATGGTTGCCCGAGGCGGGGGGCGGCCAACTCCAGAGCCTTCTGAAGGTTCAGGGCAACTACCAACGCGTGAACCGCCACGTCTTCAGCCCGATCGTCACCCGCATGCTCCGCTTCCTCTTCACCGCAACCAACGGGGACGCCCTCGCGCGTGTGTACGAGATCCGGTGCTACTCATGACTTTTTATGCCACGACTATCGGAACGGTTAAGACGGGAGTTTGAGGGGGTTCTCAATAGCCGAATTATATCGCTTGCAGCCTGCCGCGAGGGCGAGGCCAACGCGGAAGAGATCAAGACGGTGGACCAGTTGATTCATTCCGTTCCGATGCGATCTTCCTGGCGGGTTTTCCGGATCAACCTCATACCCAACCGGCGCACAACACGTATGACCGGCGCACTTTAGACGTGCGTCTGGCGAAGTCTCAAATCACCTGACCCGAAGAGCGGGCAGCCAGCTAGCACTACGGCGGCACTTCTTCAGCCCGTAGCAGCGGACGTGAGTTCGCTCCTGGACTTTGGACGTTATTGTGAGCAAATCCCAAAGGGATTTCGCCCCAAAGCCCAGAGTTGCCCGTCCTCCGTAGCACTGCGGAGGGTGGACGAGGCACCAGCTACCCTGGGTAAGAAGGGCGAAATGGGCTTCAACCCCAACGGCAGAGGTTTTTAAGGGGTAGCTCCGGTAGGAGCGCCATGTTTATAGCAATCCATTGCCCCTGCGTTTTGGTTCAAGCTCCGTAGGAGCGGCATGAAATGAGGCATTCAACCGGAGGCATGCTCCCGCTGGCCCGCCCAGCCCGGCGCAGAAACCTGCCGCTCCTAACGGAGCTCGGCATTCGATAACGTCGTGGCTATAGACATGACGCTCCTACGGAGCTCTGCGTAAACGGTAGAACCTGGTCTGGTGACTTCGGTGCGGCCCCCTCGGTCTCGAGGAGCCTGAGCTTTCTCCAGAGGCCGCCGCCATACCCGCCCAGACCGCCGTCGGCGTTGATGACACGGTGGCAGGGGATGAGGATGGCGATCCGGTTGAGGCCGTTCGCGTGGCCGACAGCCCTTGAGGCGCCGGGCACGCCGAGTTCCCTGGCGAGATCAGCGTAGCTGCGGGTCTCGCCGTACGGAATCCGGAGCAGGGCCTCCCAGACGCGACGCTGGAAATCCGTTCCCGGGTAGTCGAGAGGCAGGCCGAACGAACGACGTTTCCCGGCGAAATACTCGGACAACTCGGTCCTGAGCTGGTCAAAGAGAAGGCTTTCTCCCGGGAACAGAGGAAGATGGAAGCGGCGTTTTAGGGTGTCGATCTGCGCCTCCATCATCCGGCGGTCGGTGAACTCAAGAAAACAGAGTACGCCTTCTTTATCGCCTGCGGCCATGGGCCCAAGTGGGGTCTCTATCCAGGCCAACCGAATGCACTCAGTTCCCCTGGACGCCCCCGGCGGGGCTTCCACGGCTTTGGTGAAGGCTTCGCGGAACCCGGAATGCGATTCGTAGCCGTGGTCGAAGACCGCGTCGTCGATGCTTCCCCCCTTTCGAATGGCGGAAAAGGCCGCTCCCAACCGGCGGGCCCGGCTGTAGGCCTGGAAGGTCATACCGTAGGCTTTCAAGAAGTGACGACGCACGGCTGCGGGCTCCATTCCTTGTTCGCGGAGGTCGGCGTCGCGGACTCTGTGTGACGGGGCGGCCTCCACTTGCCGGATGAGGCGGCCCACCCAGGCAGGGGTCTGCTCCCCGTCCTCCAACGGATGGCAGCGCTGGCAGGGTCTGAACCCGGCGAACATGGCCTCGCGGGCTGTGGGGTAGAACTGCACGTGTTCGGGCTTTGGCTTGCGAGCCGGACAGGAGGGCCTGCAGAAGATCATTGTCGTGGTGATGCCGGCGTAGAAAAGGCCGTCGCAGGAGGCATCCCGCTCCATCAGAGCCCGAAGCATCTCATTGCGCTCCCGCACAGCATGTTCTGTCGTTTTCATATCGTCACGCTACAGTCGAACCTGCCCGGCCTTCCACCGAAAACTGGACGCTAAATTCCTGGACGTGGGTCCTATAACCATGGCGTCCCTGACGGGGCTGACATCCATCTTCTCACTCTGTTCTTAAACCAGTTGGTCCCACCGTGCTGGCGCCAGGGACAGCACCAGCCGTACTTCGCTGTTTGCATTCCGTCGGGTTCCGCGCATCCTTCCACTTGGTCAATGCAATACGTGATTTATCCGTTGGCGAGGTTGCTCATCGCCTTGCTGCAGGCACTCCCATTGAGTGTGGTCGCGGGGTTGGGGCGGCTTGGGGGCGGGCTCGCCTTTGGGCTCGACGCGCGTCACCGGCGTGTGGCGTTGAAGAACCTGACGATGTGTTTTGGCGCCGAGAAGACGGTCGCTGAGATTCGGGCGCTAGCCTTGGAGAACTTCAGGCGAATCGGTGAGAGTTTTGCTTGCGGGGTGAAGACAGCGTCGATGGGGGAGGCGCAGATTCGACGCGTGCTCGAGCTGGCCGGCTCTGAGAAACTGGTTGATCGCGAGAAGTCAAACTCGCGCAACCGTGTTATCGCCATCGGGCATTTTGGCAATTTCGAGGTGTACATGTCCGCCAGTCACTTTGTGCCGGGTTTCCGCTTTGCCACCACCTACCGGGCGCTGAGGCAGCCTTTGCTGGATGGATTGGTTAAACGGTTGCGCGAGCAGTCGGGGGGGCTGGCATTCGAAAGGCGCACCGACGCGAGCGCCTTGCGCGAGGCGATGAACCGGGAGCCCCTGATGATTGGTTTTCTGGCGGACCAGCACGCCGGGGATAAGGGACGACGGCTTCCGTTCTTCGGGCATGATTGCTCGACCAGCGCCGCCCCGGCCCTCTTCGCCCTGCGTTACGACTGTCCGCTCCACACGGCCATCTGCTACCGAGTGGGGGTGGGCCGTTGGCGAATTGAGGTGGGCGATGCCATCCCCACCCACGAACGCGGCCGCCCCCGTACGGTGGAAGCCATTTCGATAGACATCAATCAGGCGTTCGAGACCGCGATCCGACGCGATCCCGCGAATTGGTTCTGGGTCCACAACCGGTGGAAACCGGCCAAACCCAACGCGCGGAAGCCGAGGCCGCGGGCTCAGAGCGGACTGCCCCAACCAAGTTCGACAGCCGTCGAATCGCCTGATACGAGCCGCGAGGGCGACGAGGCGGAGGTCGAGGCCGGAGGATAGCCATGGCATCCACTCCTCCCCGGGTTCAGATCCCCGCTCCCGGGCGCATTCTGGTGCGGGGAGTGAACTGGCTGGGAGACGCCGTCATGACCGGCCCTGCCCTGCTCCGGCTGCGCGAGAGATTCCCGGCGGCCCACATTTCCCTCCTTACCAGCGAGAAGCTCGGAGACCTCTGGCGAAACCACCCTGCGGTGGATTCGATCCTCCTGTTCAGCCAGGACGAGAGCGTATGGACGATCGGGCGCCAGTTGAGGAGGGAGTCGTTCAACCTGGGCCTGGTGCTGCCCAATTCGCCGCGATCCGCCCTCGAACTCTGGCTCGGCGGCGTTCCATGCCGGGTCGGTTACGGCGCGGGTTGGAGGCACTGGCTCCTCACCCACGCGATCCCGCCTCGCCCCGGCTATGTCCCGATGAGGAAACGGTCTCGGGCCGAGATCGGGCGGCTTGCGCGCGCGGCGGATCGCGGCACTCCGCCCCCCGCCCGCGTGTCGGAGATTCCGGCTGCGGCCCATCACCTCCACCACTATCTGCACCTGGTGGCGGCACTCGGGGCGAACCCGGCGCCGCTGTCACCCAAGCTCTTTCTCACCCCGGAGGAGGTGGGGGCTGCTGCAAGGAGGCTCGGGTTTGCCTCGGACCCCGCCGCGTCTCCACCGTGGTTTGGCCTCAACGCAGGGGCGGAGTATGGGCCTGCCAAACGCTGGCCCCCCGAGCGATTCGTGGCGGCGGCGCTCGAGATCACGCGGCGCACTCCGTGTCGGTGGCTGGTTCTTGGCGGAGTGGCCGACGTGGACTTGGCCGGGAGAATCACCGCCGAACTCACAGCCTCCGCATCGTCAGCCGCCAGCGGAGCCCCAGCGTTGCCCTTCGTTCTGAATCTGGCTGGCAAGACCACTCTCCGCGAGCTCTGTGCCGCGCTTCAGGCATGCCGTGTGTTGATTACAAACGACACAGGGCCGATGCACTTGGCGGCGGCGGTGGGGACGCCGGTGGTGGTTCCATTTGGCAGCACCTCGCCGGACCTGACAGGTCCCGGGCTGCCGGGTGATCCGCGGCACAGGCTCCTGCGCGGGTCGGCCCCCTGTTCGCCCTGTTTCCTTCGGGAATGTCCGATTGACCTGCGCTGTCTGACCACGATCAGTGTGGAAGAGGTTGCAAACGGGGTCAGTCCAGGAAAACAGTAATAGCGTTACAGTTAGTGAATTCATGGACTGACCCCGTGATCAATCATGACCTTCACCACATTGTCGCGATACGCCGCATTGAGGGCAAACGCCTCCGCCGCGCGCTCGAGAGGGAATCGGTGACTGATGAGCGCCTGCAGGTCCACCGCGCCGCTCTCAACCAGGCGGATGGCTCGCGGATATGTATGCTTCATCCGTCGGCAGAGCGCGATGGTGAGGCCCTTGCGCCGGGCGGTGGAGTGTTTGAGCTCGAGCCGATCGTCCGAGGGAATGCCCACCAGCACCACTCGCCCCCCTAATCTCGACATCCCCGCGGCCTGCTCGATGGAAGCATCCGCCCAGGCGGCCTCCATGGCCACGTCCACGCCGCGCCCCGCGGTCTCTTTCAACACGCGCGCGACAGGGTTCTCCCGGTCGCAATGGACCGGGACGCCCCCCAACCGCTCGGCGAGTTCGAGCCGCCACGGAAAACGATCCGTGATGAAGATGGGCGAGGCACCCGCGATCCGGGCGACCTGCAGGAGGCACAACCCGATGGGGCCCGCGCCGAGGATCGCGAGACTTCCAGCGACGCGGAGCCTGGCGAGGTCGATGGCATGAATTGCCACCCCAAGGGGTTCGAGGAGAGCCGCGCCCGCGTCGTCGATTGCCTCGGGAACAGGAAAACAACAGCGGGCGGGCATTCGCATCCATTCGCAGAGGCTTCCGCCCCAGGGGAAGTTCCCGCAAAACTGGAGATGGTGGCAGAGGTTGGGAAGCCCCCGTTCGCATGATTCGCAGCGTCCGCAGGGTTGAGCCGGATCAACCGCCACCCGAAGGCCCGGTTGGATGGGCGCGAAAAGGCCGTCCAGAGCGTTGGGGCCCGCTGCCTCGATCCTCCCGGCAAACTCATGGCCCAGAGTCAGGGGGGCCTCCACGCGAGTGTCGCCGATGCGGGCGTCGAGAAACGAGTGCAGATCGCTGCCGCAGATGCCGGTGACGGCGACACGCAGGAGAACTTCGCCCGGGCCTGGGGGCCCCGGGTGCGGAACGGTGTCGAGCCGCAGGTCGCCGGGGCCGTGGAGGCGCGCAGCGCGCATGGTGACTGACCCCGCGGTTCCCGCGAGGTCCGTAAGCGGACAATGGGTGGCGATAGGCATGTCGGGAGAGGTTTCAGCCCGGTCACTGGGCGGGCACCAGGACCGGGTTTTGGTGGCTGGTTGCCGCGTGCGACCCGCTCCGGCGCTGATGGCGGCGCATTCCGCCCTCCCAGTGCGTAGCCGGGACAAGGATGCGATCGACACCCGCGGCCACCAAGCCGGCGGACCGATGCCGTGGCGCGCTTTGGCAAATCACTTCGCCGAATCGCGCCCACATCGCTCCGCGCCGGACGCTCGCTCGCAAATGCTCGACCACGCCCGCCGGCAACTCGGTGAGGCTGCCGGTGATGATGACCCGTTTCAGCCCGAGCGCGTTGAGGGCGCCGGCGATGATTCCGCCCATCACGTCCAAGGACTTTGCCAGCCAGGGGGTGACCCCTTGCTCGCGCAAGTGGTTCGCAAACGCATCCCAGTCTCGGGCCGCGCCCGGGCAGGCGGACGCAAAACTCTCCAAAAGACCGCGCCGCGACAGCAGCGTTTCCACGCAGCCCACAGCCCCGCAACCGCACGGACGCGTGTTGCCGAGGGCGGGTGTGTGCCCCAGCTCGCCGCTGAGCGGGAGGGCCCCATGGAAGAGTTTGCCACCCAGCACGACCGCGCCGCCTACGCCCTGACCAAAGTCCACCAGCAGAAAATCCTCGCAGGCAGGGTCCGCCGCCAACTGGCCGAGGGCCAGCGCATGAATCTCCTGCACCAGGAGCGCCGGCACGGGCCAGACGCGCTGCAGCGAGGGCACCATGTCAAACCGTTCGGTCCAGTGGAGGTTCGGCGAGAAGAGGACCTTGCCGTTCGATTCGTCCACGATACCCGGAACACTGATCAAGACGCCCCAGAGCGCCTGTGCTGGGAGGGCGGCCGCCGCTTTGGCCAGTTGGGCCAACCAGCCTTCCGGGGTGGGTGCCGTTGGGAAATCGACAGCCCAGTCGTCATCGATCTGCACGGCCACCGGCAGCGGGGCCAGGCACGTCTGTTTCACCCCTAACTGTACCGCCATGAATCTGGGTCGGGTACGGTCCAGACGCAGCAGGCGGCCGGGGCGGCCCAGCCGGTTGGACTTGGCGGTCCCGTTGGCCGAGGGTTCGGCTGCGATGTCTTCCTCGTCCACCTCCTCGAGCACGCCCATTTCCACCAACCGATTGGCGATTTTGCCCGCGGTGGGCTGGCTCATCCCAGCGGCCTTTGCGAGGTCGGCGCGGGAGGCGGTGCCCAGGCGCAGAAACAAGCGGACGAGGGTGCGCTGATTGATCAAGCGCATGCTGGCAGGGGTGGCGGTAACTTCCAATCCAGTCATAGGCAGGGTGCGGAGGTGGCGACGCTCGCGCTTGCAAGGATGTCAACGGCAGATAGAATGTCACTCAGCTTACTTACGCGCATACTTCCAAGGCGACATAGTTTGTTAACTTAATTAAGTAATCAAGTCAAAAACTGCGCTTTTTTTCCACCCTCCCCGGGCAGGTTTTTACTTATTGCAGTCAACCGAACCCCACGGCGCGTTGAGCGTACAACCGGCCGGCCAGCCGCTCCACGCAACGCCCCCCCGCCTTGCGATATGGGCGCTCGATGCTCCGCAAGGTTTTGGAGTGCGTCCGCTGCTGCCTGCACCTTACACGGAGTTTCATGGCTTCCCGGTCGAAGTCGAACGTCCTGCGCGGGAAACGAACTGAGAGCGGACTGATGTCCGCAGCCACACGGTGGACGAGGCTCGTCGTGGTGGTAGCCGCGAACGTCAGTTCGCGCTGACTTTTTCGCCCCCAAAACCCCGGGAATGTCCCTGAACGGATCGAACGCCAGCCTGGCAAACGCCCCTCCCGCCTCGCGAGATGGAGGTGGCCCGCGCCTTGACCTGAGCGGCGTTGTCGGGAGGAGTTGGCGCTGACTGACGTCCGCGGCTACGGGGGGGTGGCGGCCGACCTGAGGCCGTTCGCCCCGATCATTCTAAGACTCCGTGGAAGGTGCAGCGCCGCCGCGGCGCTTTCCCTCCGAACGGAACAGGAACGATGGAAAGCCCCCGGGCCGGACCACGGCTCCGCCGTGCTCGATCCAGAGGCGGGGCCGCACCGCCCACCACTCCCAACCGCCGGCAAATGCGCGTTGCGCTTGAGCGGGCGCGCCCAAAAAGCGACCCGGCGAAGTTGGCCCTGGCAGTGCGGCTGGGGCGAGAGCGAGAGACCAGCCTGCCCACCAACTCGCGGAGCAGCGGAACATGGTGGTTGGAAAAGCCTGAATTACACGCTATCCTCCAGAACAAGAGGGCAGAGAAGAACGTTGAGACTAACAAAAAGTGAAAAGTCGTAGTCTGACCCCTCAGACCATGAGCATCATCCACACCTGTCGCCTCAACGACGCCAATCCGCTGGACTACCTCGCCGCCTTGCGTGAGCACGCCGGCCTGGCGCTCAAAAACCCCAGCCAGTGGCTCCCGTGGAACTACCGAAAGACCCTCCAGGCCCTTCAGGCTCCGCAGGCACCCAACACAAGTTGAGGCGCCTCGCCCAGCCCCCACTCCTCCCCTGAGCACACTCGCCAGGGGGACACCGCCAGTCGCCGCGCCGACCGTCGCGAGATTTTTCGCGAGCCGCAGGCTTGCCGAAGCAACACTTTTCAGTAAAACTCCGCCCGAAAAAAATAATCTGAACCTTTCTCGTCTTGCCATTGACTTACGGTTTGAGAAAGGGATCGGCGATGCATGGGGCGCAGCCTCTAACGTTCGCAACAACAACCAGTATGGCTCAAATGTTAGACAAGAGCCCGCAACCCGAGCCGGCTTCAGACGGTCTACTCGTGGTCCGCTGCCAGGCTCGGGACGAGCTCGCGTTTCGCGAACTGGTGCGCCGTTGGGAGCCGCGGCTTTACTATTACCTACGGCGTATGATCGAAGATGAGTCCGCCGTGTGGGATGTCCTGCAGAACACATGGCTAGCGGTTTTCCGGCATCTGCCCCGACTGGAGGACGCCCGCAAGTTTCCCGGCTGGTTGTATCGAATCGCGCACGACCAAGCCGTGAACTGGTTACAAAAGGAGAAACGATATGTCTGTCAGCCCGATGAGCAACTGGAATCGCTGGCGGAATGCGAGGATTCGCTTTCCAACCCAACCGAAGACGCCGCGCTCATTCACCAGGCACTGTCGACACTCTCGCCACCGCATCGGGAGGCGCTGACGCTCTTCTACTTGGAGGGCTTTTCACTGCTGCAGATCGCCAACATTGTTGGGCTTCCGGAAGGGACTATCAAGTCCCGGCTGCACCAGGCCAGGAAGAACCTGGCGAAAACACTGAAAGAGGTTGGTCATGAAAGAATCCGATAAACTTTCCAAGCTGCGCGATGCCTTGCTGGCACAGGATTCGCCTTCGCCAACCCGTGCATCGGCACATCAGGAAATCCTGTTCGCGAAAATCCACCGGCGAATGCAACTCCAAAAGGCCATTGTCGGCACTACGGCTGCCGCGGTTTTCCTCGTTGCGCTCTCGTCTTTTTTGAAAGCTGGCAGCGTTCAGGAAGCGACAAAGGCGGTTTGGTGGACGGTTTGCTCTATGCATCTCCTGCTCTGGTTCCTGGTGTTTTTCCTCTGGTACGTAGAGCGGTTGATATGGCGAATCTTGCCAGCCGCAGGTCGGGCGGGACAAACTCGAGGAGAGAATTGGGCGGTCTTCATTGCCGCCCTTGCGGCATGCGCGTTGGGAACGGGCTTTTTGGTTCAGGCAGCCCTCACACAAAATCCGCTGAGGATTGCCCAATCGGCAGCATACATTCTATGGTGCCCGGTGTTCCATTTGTTCTGGTATCCCTTGGGGGTCGCCACAGCCGCGGCACGGCTCTGGCTGAACTTCAAGGAAATGGGGTTGAAAGCGTCCGGCGGGGAGGCCGTCGGCAGTCCTCCGCCGGCCAAAGAATCGTCTGCAGGGGAACAAAGATCAGAGATGCCACCTTATGAATAACAGTCTGCCTTCACGCGTCGCGAGCACCTTCAAGCGCTTGAGGGTGTTAGTAGTTGTCATAGGCTCGCTGTATTTCGCTTGCATCGGAGGCGGAGTGGCAACGAGCCGCGTCATGCCGGAGAGACTGCGTGCAGCCCTCAGCTCGCACGAACCGCGGACCTCGCAGAGCGTGGAAAGGATATTCGGCCGTTTTCGAGAACCGGTGCGGGAAGGCCGTGGGGGCACGATCGTCGCCTTCAGCGGGTTAGTCTTTTTGATCAACCTTTCGGGGGATTTTATCCAGTTTACTTTGCTGAGCATCTTGATTGTACCGGCAGTCTTCACGTTGGGGGTTGGCGGATGGCTGCAGGGCATCAGCCTGGCCGGCATTCATGCCTCTTCAGGATTGTCGTTGGGTCTTTTTCTTCTGATGGGCGGTTTGGAGTGGGTTACCTATGTCCTGGCAGCGGCAGCAGGCGTGAATATCGGGCTGTCCATGCTCACGCCTGAGCGGCAGGCGGCAGAGACCCGCTGGTTGGCGTTCAAGCGGGCTTGGAGTGAGGCCGGGCGACTTTACCTGGTGATCATCGGAATTCTGGCGGTACAAGCCGTCTTCGAAATGCTCTATGTACGAAAGGTTCTGTTGATGGGCGGCTCAGGCGTACCCTTGATGCCGTATTAGATGAAAACAATGGAAACACGCATGAATTCAATACCGAAGCTTGTCCTTGTTTTGCATCCGGTCATTACTCTGACCCGAGTCCGTTCGTCGCCGTCCAGACGAATGAATCCCACGGTCGCGTACGTGGTCCCCCCAACGATCCTCTGTT
>Ga0082335_1007881_pt1 | contig 12551 bp, 8 predicted proteins | sample Subgrocontami58m_FD_72375 | JGI IMG/M metagenome (GOLD analysis project Ga0082335, IMG submission 72375) | Subsurface groundwater microbial communities from S. Glens Falls, New York, USA - GMW37 contaminated, 5.8 m (SPADES assembly) (version 2) ...
TCCTGCCGGAAATTGTCTCCCGAGACCTGTTGGTCAAAGCAAATGGAACCATCGAGTTCCTCACGCTGATCGCGATCCTCACCGGGAACATCGGCGGCGCGAAGATGATCGATCTGCTGCCAGTCCCGGTTTGTTACGGCATCCTGCTCGTGCTCTTTGGATCTTCTCTGGGACTGAACGCCTGCATGAGCAGAACGCCGGCCCATCCCGCCGTGCGGTTGCGGGGCAGCTTGGATGAGTTCTTCGGCAACTTTGCCGACCTGCTGAGCAACCCGCGGCTCTTTCGCGTGCTCTGTGGCACCGGTTTGTTCTGGGTATGCGGCGCGGTGATGAAAATGAATTTCCCAGCCTGGGGCCTCAACGTGCTCAAGCTGGAAAGCAACACGAAGATCGCCCTGTTGGGCCTCTGGTTGAGCGTTGGGATCATGGGAGGCGCGGTGCTTGCGGGGCAACTCCACCGTGTGGGGGACCTGCGCGGCGCGCGCCCCTACGGCTGGCTGCTGGCCGGGTTCACCGGCATGCTCGGCCTGGTGGAACTACTCATGGGGGCCGAACTGCTCCATTCCCGAAGCGTCGTAATCGCCATGCTGGTGTTGGTCGGGGCGGTTGCGGGCCTTTTCCTCATCCCGCTCAACGCCGCCCTCCAATCCGAGTGCAATCAAGCCCGGCTGGGCAAGACGATCGCAACACAAAATTTCATCGATAATCTGGGGATGGTGGGCGCCGGCGGCTTGGTCTTCATGGGGGCGCGAGCCGGGCTGAACGCATCGGGCGTCTTCCTCTGGCTGAGCGTCCTGCTCGCCGTCGCGGTCACCGGGCTCAGAGTCCCCCTGAAACGTCAGGAGCTAGTGGAAACCGCAAAAACGTTCGAACCTGACATTTAGGATGAAAGCGTCCGCGGACAGCTTCTTCGCTCGGAAACTCACCACAACCGGATTGGTCGCCTATGCCGCCACAGCGGTGACCGCCTTCCATATCGCGTACTCCCTCCCGGGAACCGGCGTCTTCATGCTGGTCTTCCTCTTCTGCGTAGCTCAACTGGCCCGCGCTGAAACGCCCAGACGCGCGTTTTATCCGGGCCTTGCCATCGGAGTGGCGGCGTATGGCCCGCAGTCGGCCTTCTTCTTTAATATTTTCAGCTTCGGCGCGTGTGCCCTATGGGTTGTGCTGGCCTTCTGGCTGGGCCTGTTCGCAGCATTGGCGCGACTCTGCCTCAAGCGGCTCGGTCCGCTGGCGGCGGCCATCGCCTTGCCGGTGCTCTGGACCGGGGTCGAGTACTTCCGCAGCGAGATTTACTACCTTAAGTTCTCCTGGCTGGGCGCGGGTGGCGCTTTCTCAGCCTCGCCAGTTCTGCTAACCGCTGTGGGAATGTATGGGATCGGTTTCCTACTGATGGCGGTCGTCGGAGTCCTCTGCGTGCTCCCTCGGAAGATGGCCTTGGTAACTGCGAGCGTCGCTCTCGCCGGGCTCTGCTTTGTGAGCCAGTTGCCGCCACCCACTCAAGAGGCCGCTGCTCAGACCCCGAGTCTCAGAGTGGCAGGACTGCAGATGGAGGTCCCCATGGAGTCCGACTTGATCGTGGGGTTGGACAAACTCATCGCACAGCATCCGGAGACCGACCTGGTCCTGCTGAGCGAGTATAGCTTCCAGTCTCCGCCTCCTGAATGTATTCTGGACTGGTGCCGCCGAAACAAGAAGCACTTGGTCGCCGGAGGCAAGGACTTCGTCTCGGAGATCGCCTTCTTCAACACCGCGTTTGTAGTCGATCCCGAAGGGAAGATCGTCTTTCGGCAGGCCAAGAGTGTTCCGATCCAGTTCTTCAAGGATGGACTGCCCGCACTGGATCAGAAGGTATGGGACTCGCCATGGGGAAACCTCGGGCTCTGCATCTGCTACGACTTGAGTTACCGACGGGTGATCGATCGCCTAGTCAGCCTTGGTGCACAGGGGTTGCTGGTCCCGACCATGGACGAACTTGCCTGGGGATGTCAGGAGCACGTCCACCACGCCCGAGTCGCACCCACCCGGGCCGCCGAACTCGGTGTCCCCATCCTTCGTATCGGGAGCTGTGGCATTCCGCAGCTCGTGGATGCGGGCGGCCGTGTGCAGGCCACAGCATTCTTCCCGGGCGAAGGAGCCGTTACCACTGGAGTGATGCGGCTTTCCCCGAAGGGGCGACTCCCTTTCGACCATTGGGCCGCGCCCCTCAGCGTTGCTGCCACATTGATCCTCTGCCTTGGTTTCTGCTTGTGGCGGCCCCGGAAAACCGAACCTGCTGACGGTTCGTCCGGCAACGGGATCCAAGCCGATCCAGCCCTTCAACACCACTCCATCGCTTTGTCATGAGATCGATTCTCCGTTTCCTGGTCCGGATCCTTTTCGGCTTTCGCGCGTTCAACACGGAGGTCTTGAAAACACCCGGGCCGGTGCTCCTCATTCCGAATCACGTCTCGTGGATCGACTGGCTCTTCCTCTACGTCCTGCTGGACCCGGACTGGAAGGTGGGGGTGTCGAGCGTCGCCGCCAACTACAGTTGGGTCCACCGCATGCTCATGATCAACCGGCGCACCTTCCCGGTCGATGTCAGCTCGCCGTATGCGGTGAAGCGTATCGCCGAGTACCTCCAAAAGGGAGGCCGACTGGTCTTGTTCGCCGAGGGGCAGATCACTCACACCGGCTCGTTGATGAAGCTCTACGACGGCACCGGTTTCCTCCTGCACAAGACCGAGGCCAAGGTCATCACGTGCTACCTGCGCGGTGCAAACCGACTCCGTTGGTCACGGCAGCCGGGCTGGCGGCAGTGGTGGCCAAAGGTGAGCCTCCATTTCAGCAATGTTCTCAGCGCTCCCCTGCTGGGCCATGTCAGCATGAGCCAAGCGCGGTCGCAACTTACCCTCTGGCTGCGCGATCGCATGGTGGAACAGCAATTCCAGGCAGATATGGAATACGGTCCCGGCAACCTGCTGGACGCCATCATCGACACCGCCCTGCACCAGCCAAGAAAAGTCATCCTTGAGGATGCCACCACCCAAGAGCTAACCTATCGACGCTTGCTGGTGGGGGCGGACCTGATCGCAAACCGGCTTGCGAAGGCGCTACCCGCCACTCCCGCTTCCGTCGGCGTCCTGCTCCCCAATGTCAATGCAATGCCGGTCACTCTCCTGAGTCTCTGGGCTCTGGGCAAAACACCCGCCGTGCTGAACTTCTCGACCGGCACTCCCGTGATGCTCACCTGCGCCCAGTTGGCCGGCCTGAAGCAGATCATCACCTCGAAAGTCTTCCTCGCCCGCGCCAAGCTCAAGATCGAGCCGCTCGTCGAGGCCGGTCTTCAATTCATTTACCTGGAAGACCTCCGCGCCAGCATCTCCGGATGGGACAAGCTCTCCTCGCTTGTCCGCCTCACCTTTAACCCCGCAGCCCTCATCCGGGATCCCCAACCCCCTGATGCCACCGCGGTTGTCCTTTTCACCAGCGGGTCGGAGGGGGTGCCCAAAGGTGTCGAACTCCCCCACCGCAATCTCATGGCGAACATCCGCCAAGTGATCGCCGCCGCTGACCTCGAGGATCGCGACCGCGTCTTCAACGCGCTTCCTCTCTTCCACAGTTTCGGACTGACGGTGGGGACTCTCCTGGGGTTGGTGCGCGGGCTTTACATCTTCCTTTACCCCTCGCCCCTCCATTACCGCCTTGTTTCCAGCGCGCTCTACGATCGCAATTGCACGATTTTCCTCAGCACCAACACTTTCCTCAACGGCTACGCCCGCCGAGCCCACCCCTACGATTTTCGGAGCATGCGTTATCTCTTCGCCGCCGCGGAAAAAGTGCAGGAGGAGACCGCACGCGTCTGGTCGCAGCGTTTCGGGGTTCGCATCCTGGAAGGCTATGGCGCCACGGAGTGCAGTCCTTGCCTGACCGTCAACCTCCCCATGACGCCTCGCTACGGTTCGGCCGGACGCTTCCTGCCCGGCATCGAACACCGGATCGACCCCGTCGAGGGCGTCACCGAAGGCGGGCGCCTGTTTGTCCGCGGCCCCAACATCATGCGGGGCTACCTCAACCCCGACGCCAACGCCCACTTCAAACAACTGGGCGGCTGGTATGACACGGGCGATATCGCGGCCATAGACGCGGACGGTTACCTCTCGATACTCGGACGGCTCAAGCGCTTCGCCAAGGTGAGCGGCGAGATGGTTAGCCTCACCGCGGTCGAGAACGCCCTCGCCGGGGCGTTTCCGCAATATGGCCAGCGTTGCCAGGTGGCGGTCATCGCCCGGCCCGACGCGGACAAAGGCGAGTCACTCGTGGCTATCACCAATGAGCCCAAGCTAGGCCTCAACGAAATCCGGGCCGCGATCAAAGCCGCCGGCCTCACCAACCTCTGCGTCCCGCGCGAGGTTAAGAGCGTTCGCGAAATTCCGAAACTCGGCACGGGCAAGATCAACCACCGCGAGCTGGTCAAGATGATCGAGTAGTCGAGTAGCGTGTCCGTTGACCCTCGGCCCCTTCTGATTATGAGAATGGTGTATATTGAAACAACCATCCCGAGTTTCTACTACAATCTTCGGCCTGGACCCGAGATGGTGGCGCGGATGAATTGGACGCGCGAATGGTGGCAGGAACATCGCCCCGCGTATGAGGCGGTTACCAGTCCGGCGGTCCTTAAGGAACTCATTCAGCATGAGCACCCGCAACAGGCTGAGAAGATTGCCCTCATCCAGGAATTACCCATGCTCGAAATCAGCGATGAGGTGGTGGAAATTGTCGAAACTTACATCGCGCGCAAAGTCATGCCCCAGGACGCTGAAGGAGATGCGCTGCACTTGGCGCTGGCCTCCTTTTACGGCTGTGATGTCCTTTTGACCTGGAACTGCGCGCATCTGGCTAACTTTAACAAGTTCACCCATATTCGGCGGATCAACGTGGCGCTGGGCCTGTTCGTGCCCCAGCTCTTGACGCCGCTGGAGTTAATGCGAACTGTAGAGAACGATGAAAACTGATCCGGCTATTGAAGAGATTCGAGCGGTGCGCCGCCAGATCTCGGAGTCGTGCGGTCATGATCCAAAGCGGCTGGGGAGGTTTTACGAGGACTTCACCGCTGAAATGAAGAAAACCGGGCGTTACCGCTTTCTCAGCCCGCGTCAGCCGCCCAAACGCGGCGATCGATTGGCGGCCGTGTAAGTTCGTTCGCTCTTCTTCGTGTTGGACACCAGCGATGCTTGCAGGCCGTCCGTTGACCCTCCGACGCTTCTGACTTAGTCTGTCCCTCATGACGTTGACTGAACAGATGACGGATCTGGCTCGCCAAGCCAAGACCGCCTCGCGCGACCTGGCAAGACTGGCGCCCGCCGCGAAGAACACCTGTCTTCTTGCCATGGCGGACGCCCTGGAGCGGCGCGCCCCCGAGATCAAAGAGGCGAATGCTCTCGACCTCGCCGCCAGCGCCCAGGCCGGATTGTCCAAGGCCATGCTCGACCGCCTCACGTTGGATGACAAACGTATCGCCTCCATGGCCAACGGGCTCCGGGAGGTAGCCGCCCTGCCCGATTCGGTCGGACGCACCCTCGACCAGCGGACGCGCCCCAACGGACTGCGGCTCCAGAAAGTGTCCACACCGATCGGCGTGGTCGTGATCATCTTCGAGTCGCGCCCAAACGTCACCGCGGACGCCGCCAGCCTCTGCTTCAAATCCGGCAACGCCACCATCCTGAGGGGCGGCAAAGAGGCCATCCATTCCAACCGCCTCATCGCCACGATTATGGTCGAGGCCGCGCGCGCCCGTCTTCCTTCATTCCCGGAGCACGCCATCCAGTTGGTCCAAACCACGGATCGGGAGGCCATCAAAGAACTCCTTTCGCTCACGCAGTACATCGACTTGTGCATGCCCCGAGGCGGCGAGGGCCTCATCCGCGCGGTGACCGAGTGCTCCAAGGTCCCCGTCATCAAGCACTACAAAGGGGTGTGCCACGTCTTTGTCGATCGCGACGCCGACTCGACCATGGCGGAGTCGATCGTGATGAACGCCAAGGTCCAGCGCCCTGCGGTGTGCAACGCCATGGAAACGCTGCTGGTCGATAAACAAATCGCCCCCACTTTCCTCCCGCTCATCGCACAGAAGCTGGCCGCGAAGAACGTTGAACTGCGAGCGGACCCTATTGCGGCAGCGATCCTCCAAGGGTATGCCGCGCGGCTGGTTCCCGCCACGGACGACGATTTCCACACCGAATACAACGACTACATCCTCAACGTCCGCGTCGTGGATGGCGTTGACCAGGCCATCGCCCACATCAATCATTACGGCTCGGCCCACTCGGACTGCATCGTCACACGCAACGAGGCAAGCGCGCGACAGTTCCTTTCCGAGGTGGACTCGGCGGCAGTCTATTGGAACGCGTCCACCCGGTTCACCGACGGCGGCGAGTTCGGGATGGGGGCCGAGATCGGGATCAGCACGGACAAGATAGGCGCTCGAGGGCCCATGGGCCTGGAGGAACTCACCAGCTACAAGTGGCTGGGCTTCGGCACCGGCCAGATCCGGAGTTGATCTCTGCGCTCTCTGTCGTTAACCCAACGCCTTCCCCAAAGATGAGTTCCCCTCCTCACCCTTCCCCCTTAGCCCTTACCCCTCTGCCCTCCACCCTCCCTCCTCCGCCCGGCTCCTCGCCCGCCGACCACGCGCGGTTCGTCCGCGACCAACTCCCACCCGGAGGCCTGTTCGCCAACCAGCAGTGGCGTCTTTCCCCAGCCCCGTTCCCTCTGGAGAAGAAGCTTGCCGGGGAACTCGAAACCTTGGGACGCCTGCTCCTGCAGTTCTACCGGGCGGTCAACCTCCTCTATCGCCACAGCGCCGAAGGCAAGCAACCGCCCTGGGTCGCCCAGTTGCTGGACCAAGGCAAGCCGCCTGAAGTGCTCGAACTTCAACGCAACCCCGCGTTCAAGAACGACCTGCCCCGTGTCATCCGTCCAGACATGCTCCTGACCGACTCCGGCTGTGCGATCACAGAGCTGGACAGTGTCCCCGGAGGCGTCGGACTCACGGCGTGGCTGAACAAGACCTATTCCCACCTCCCAACACCCGTCCTGGGCGGCTCTGACGGCATGGTGAAAGGGTTCGGAAACCTGTTTGGCGATGCGCCCCGGGTTCACCTCGTCGTGTCCGAAGAGTCAGCCACCTACCGCCCCGAGATGGTCTGGTTGGCCGAGCAACTCGGCAGCGACGGGAGAGTAGCCGTCCGCGATTCCCACTTCACCGGATTCACGCCCGGCGATGCGGTGTATCGTTTCTTCGAGATGTTCGACCTCGCCAACGTGCCGAATGCGCGCGCGATCTTCGATCTGGCCGCCCAGAAGCAGATCCGACTCACCCCTCCGCCCAAGCCTGTCTTCGAGGAAAAACTGCTTTTCGCCCTTCTCTGGAACCGCAACCTGCGCGGATTTTGGCGGCGGGAACTGGGCGAGGGCTTCCTCGACCGGATTCAGCGGCTGGTGCCCTATACGTGGGTGGTTGATCCCACCCCCCTGCCCCCGCACGCCGCCATCCCCGAACTGAATATCACCGATTGGAGCCAGCTCAAAACGCTGTCCCAGCGCGACCGGGACCTGATCCTGAAGGTTTCCGGCTTTTCCGAGACCGCCTGGGGCGCCCGGAGTGTTTCGCTCGGGAGTGACCTGTCCGCCGACGAATGGGCGTCCGCAGTCGATGCCGCGCTGGAAAGCTTCCCGCGTTCCCCCTACGTGTTGCAGCGGTATCACCGCCCGAAGGTCCACCCCTGCGCCTGGTTCGACTTCGGCCGCAAAGAACTGGTCCAGATGGATGGGCGCGTGAGGCTGTGCCCCTACTACTTCGTCACCGGTGAAGGCGATGCCGCCCGCGCCAACCTGGCCGGCGTCCTCGCCACGATCTGTCCCGCCGACAAGAAAATCATCCACGGCATGCGCGACGCCATCCTGGCCCCATGCAGCGTCCTGCCGTAGAGCCGCGAGGGAGTTTGATCCGCAGACGCGCAGATTGGAGGCGAGAAAGTTGAAATCCGGGCAAATGGGCGAACTTTGTCGATAGAAGTTGACTTTAGATTTCGCGTCTTAATATAAAGTGACAACTGAATCCGGGAGGGTTTCTCGAGCAATGGATGGGCATCGAATTGCGGAAGCGGTTCCGATACCTCGACGAGCTCAAGCTGTATCATTTGCGCACCGAAGACGGCGCGGAGGCGGACTTCATCATCGAGAGGGGAGGAACCCTCACACCCATTGAGGTGAAGTGGAGCGAGAACCCGACAGTCCAGGATGCCCGGCATTTGCTGACCTTCCTGGATGAACATCCGAAGCAGGCGAAGCACGGCTACATCGTGTGCCGGTGTTCGCGTCGGGCGCAAATCCACGACAAGATCACGGCCCTGCCATGGTTCTGCCGCTGAACCAATATCCGCACCTTCGCGGACGGCGGACGGTTCGACCTGGCGCACAAACTGAGACCAGTAGTGGCGGAGCGTGGGGTCCCTCTGGCCATGGGTTGGCTGATGCGGCATTCCGCCACGCCACGCCCAGCCTGGCATCACTCCAATCATCGGCGCTTCCCCACCGCAAAATACCCCAAGACCACGCTTGTCTTGATCATGGTTGGGAAGCAGAATGCCAGGGCATGTTGCTCTCCGGGAATCGTTTTCTTGTCGAGCCATTTGGAACGGTGTAGAAGCGTCGCTTTTATTCGGTGCGAGACTCTTTTTTGTGTGGAGAGGTTTCGAGGTTGTGGATGCGGAAGGCAAAGGCAAAACCGGTCACCGAGAGCGGCTGCGCGAGCGGTTTCTCCTCGGCGAGGCGTCCTCGCGCACTGATGAGACGCTCCTAGAACTGCTTTTGACCTTCTGCATCCCCCGACGCGACGGTCAGCCGCTTGTCAAAGCCCTGCTCGTCCGTTTCGATAGCCTGGACAAGGTGCTGGCAGCCGACCAGCCCGCCCTGTGTTCGGTCGAGGGTGTGGAATCCCACGTTTCGACCCTGCTCAAGCTGGTGGACTACATCTGCCAGGCCAGGAACCCCCCGCTGCCCGCCAGCGGACTCCAAGAGCATCCCGGCCCTGTGGCAGCGCCTACCCCACAGGCACCCCGTCGCCCAGAGCCTGAACGCATGGAGAGCATTCCGCTTGCCCAGTCCGAAATGCCGCTGAACCTCCCCGGTCAGCCTGAACTGCCGCTGGCTCGGAGGGCCCCTGCTGTCCGGGAGCGGAAGACCCTCCAGGACGTGCTGCTCGCCGAGGGGCTGATGGCCCTGAAGCTCGCGCACGAGGTCAAATCCCCGGAAGAGCTTCAGGACATCCTGGTAAAGCGGCTCGGTCAGAACAGCATGGAGACCCGCCGCCGCTATGCCCAGTCCGTCGTGCGGTGGTTCTTCCCTGACGGGTTGAATGGCTTACTACCACGGGTCTGGCGGGCCTACGAGGACGATGCCATCGCCCTCGACCTGCTCCGGTGGTCGTATTTGAACCAGGAGCCGATCATGGGGCGGTGCGTGGCCGAGGCCCTGTTCCCCTGCGAGACCGGCCTCGCGATGCCCGCGACCTACTTCGACAAGTTCCTCCAAGATCACCTGGGCGAGGCCCCGCCCGAAAAAACCCGCGAGCGGCTCAAGAGCAACCTGAAGAGGATCGGCTTTCTCGAACGGGCCAACGGAAAGCCTGATCGGCTGAGGCAAGTGGTGACGCAGAAAACGTCGTTCCTGATCGTCAAGTCCATCGGCTTGCTGGCCCGCTACAACGTCGGCCTGAAGGCGTTTTACGACTGGTTCATTGGCGATTTCACCATGGTCGTCCTGCTCCTGGACGGCGGCTCCGAGAACGTGGATTGGCCGGAGGAAGTCCGATGCGAAGGCAATCGGCTCCAGAGCTATTTCTCGGAACCTGGCATGGTGAAGGAGGTTTTCAGCACAAGTGGGTGACGCTATGCGCGAACTGAATAAGATTATCACGGTTAGAGCGGAGCCGCCAGAGACGACTCCGAGGTTGTCTGACATTATCCAGAAGGAAAAGGCGGGACGAACGGTTTCCGAGTATCTGTTCACCGCCGCGTTGCGGAGCCACGCTAAAGTCGTGTTTGGTTGCGTCGTCCACCGCAAAGGCCAGGGCTTTTGGGTTCAGGCGGAATACGGTGCGGGCAAGACCCATTTCCTGGGAACGCTGGTTGATCTGCTGGTGTGGCGGGACGTGAAGGTCTGGGAGGCCCTCCGAGACAATGAACTCAGGAGCGAATACTCCGGTGCGCTGTCCAAGGTGAAGTGGTTCCCAGTGGCGTTTTCACTCCTCGGCATGGGGCAGGCTGGCGGAGGGGACAGTCTGATGGGGGTGTTCGAGGAGCAGATCAGGGAGAGCCTGAAGGCTTTCGATCCTGAACTGGAGCCTCAAATCAAAATCACGTCTGCCGAACTAGCTGACCACTGGTATGCAAGTGAGGCCACGGAAGACGAGAAAGCTGCCGTGAATAGCTTCTTCAGCCGCGAGCACAAGTGCGCGCCGGAGGAGTTCCGCAAGAAGTCTGGCCAGAAGACGTTTGGGCAGGAATTGGTGCGGTCGAAACTTCCCGAAGGCCGGTTGCGCGGTAAATTCAAGGAACGCTTCGACCACATTTACCACCAGATCACCGAACTCGGCGGCTACGATGGGATCATCTTCGTCGTGGATGAGTTCCGGTCTTGGCAAGACCGTCATCCGGCGGGCACGTCCGCTTATGCTGAGGACGAGCAGGTGCTCGAAACGCTCGCTCACGTTCTTCCCGTCCAGCACCTGAACATCATCACCATCATAGCCAGCCAGGGTGACATGCCCCAGAAGCTGTCAGGCGGCGGTCAGGGCGACCGCTTCGTACCGCTGTATTTGCTGGCCGACAGAAACAAGGGAGACTTCGGTGAGATCGTCACATTTCGTTGCCGCGAACTGCTGAAGGGGGCGACCACGGACATCAAGGACTACTACGATTACTGCCGCAAGGAATACAAGTTCATCAAACAGGCCAACATCTCCCAGGAGTATTTCACGGCTATCTTTCCGTTCCAGCCACGCTGCTTCGAGGTGCTCAGGCGCATCACCCAAAGCGACGTTCAGCACAACTTGCCCACGGTCCGGTCAGGCATTCGCATGGCTTGGCAAACTCTCTCGGATAAGGAACTGTTGAAAGGGCGGCGGTTGGTCGTTTTGCCAGACATCATCCGCAGCGAGGAGATGCGGAAGGGACTGCTCAGCGAGCACCACCGAGATGCTTACCAAGGACTGCTCGCCGCCATCGAGCAGTTGCCCGGCCTCGAAGTCGGTTCCGACGAACAAGAGCAGGCCAAGCGCGTCCTGGAGTGTCTGTTCTTCTGGGTGTTGAGTCTGCCGGAGAATCTACGGGACGGCCTCACGGCTCAGGAAGTCGCCGAAGCAACCTGGCTCGACGACGACGCGATTGGCGCTACCGCCCAGGCCGAGCAAATCCTTGAACTGCTCTTGTCCCACGGTTTTCCTGTCCGCAAGGAGAAAAAGACTCGTGGCGGCGAGGAGGTCGCCGTTTACTCCTACTACGAGACCAGCAACGACAAGGACAAACCCGTTAAGTTTTTCGCCCCGCTCAAGAAGAAGTTCCTCTCGGATAAGAAGCGCCAGGACGATAAATGGATTGAGTCCCTGTTCTGGCAGTTGCCGGACATCACGCCAGAAGCCCAGGAAGAACTGAGGGTCAATGGCGGGTTGTTCGCCGCGTTTGCGCCTAACGATCAGCGCACGTCGCAGGAGAAGCAAACCAATGCTCCGCCAAAATACCAGTTCCCGCACCGCCCCGCCGCCTCGACTCGGAAGCTTTACAAGGTCGCCTACGGTGGTGAAATCGTGGTGTCCGACCGATGGCGGGACGAGTTCGGTGACGACATCAAGAACACGGACCAGCATTTCCGCATCGTTTACCTGGTCAACAAGCCAGCCGACACGGACGCCAAGATCACCACTGCGCTCAAGGAGACGCGGGTCGCCATCTGCCGCCCCGAAGACCTGTCGGAGGGCACCCGTGACGCCCTGGCCGATCTGCTGGCGGCTGAGGAGATGAAGCGCACCTGCGCGGCCCCCAACCAGGCCAGCCTGCGCGATTACGCCGATGGAAAGCGCCGGAATGCCGTCAAGACGCTCCTCAAGTGCCAGCAGGACGAGTTCCGGCGCGGCCGGATACTCACGCAGAAGGGTTACGGGATCAAAGCCGACTTCATGGACTGGCTGGAGGACGCGAAGAAGACCACCTTCTCCGATCAGATGCCGCCCCAGGAACCGCCCTTTCTGCCCGGCATGGAACCTGGCACCACTCCAGCATGATGAAGCATCCCATCGCCAAACGACGCGCTGCCGCACCCGACCTGCCGGGTTTCGCCCGCCTTCTCCCAGAAATTCAGTCGCTCACCGAAGCCTCCCGCCAGCACATTGTCTCGACCGCCAACCTGACCCTCGTCTGGCTTTACTGGAACGTGGGGCGGATTATCACCCAGGACATCCAGAAGAACCAGAAACGGGCGGGCTACGGCGAACAACTCCTGCGCGGCCTGGC
>Ga0082335_1007883_pt1 | contig 12550 bp, 13 predicted proteins | sample Subgrocontami58m_FD_72375 | JGI IMG/M metagenome (GOLD analysis project Ga0082335, IMG submission 72375) | Subsurface groundwater microbial communities from S. Glens Falls, New York, USA - GMW37 contaminated, 5.8 m (SPADES assembly) (version 2) ...
TCTTTAAGGTTCAGCAACGAAATTCTCTGAGAAGCCCAATCTGAAGAGATGAATTTCGGAGATATGCCCCATAATTTCTCCGTATACGGACCGAAAAACAAATTATACAACGTCCGTCCAAAACGATTGACAATCCAATCCTCAAAAGACATATCTTTTTTTCGGAAGACAATTTTGGTAAAAACGGCTATCAAGTACGATGTAAAGGCCTTAACGTTTGTCCAAAGATCCATCTTCAGAAAGATATCCCTGGCAGACAGGGGATAATCAAAGGTCTTGCCCTTCAAGAGAATGACGCTCTTTCTGTTAGAGGTCAGGAGTTCGTCACCCATTATCCTGCAAACATTCTCAACAAGTTCTTTGTTTTTGGATATAAAACGATGGCCTCCGAGGTCAAACCGATAACCCTTGTATTCATTGGTAATACATAACCCCCCTGCCTTAGCTTCTTTTTCGATTACGGTAACATCGTATCCATACTTGGATAACTCCCAGGCTGCTGATAAACCGCAAGGCCCACCGCCAAGCACAAGTATTTTTTTCTTCAATTTTAACACTCCTTAAAAATATGTTGCGACAGAAAACAAGAAGGCGTTATTAGCTATACCAGGCATGTCTTTCTCTTCCATATTAATTTGATAATCTAATTTAAAGACCGTATCTTCGGTATACCGATAATTCAATCCAGGGGTTACTCGATTTCTTAACCAATGAACACTTTCAAAGTCGTCATCCCTGCCGGCAGTTTGTACCTGGTCCCATCTTAAAACGCCTGTAAATGTTGAATTTTCAGTAAAAATTTTAGGACTCCAGTTTTTTAGTACAGAAGGCATGAAATGATAACGGGCTTCTAAATAATATCCCCACATATCATCGGTAATACCGGCATCGTCAGCCAATTCGTTCGTATCTATAAAGGCATAAGCGCCTTCGCCCAAAAATTCAAATGGGCCCCTTTGATAGGTAAAATCCAATGCAGAAATAGTTAGTCGGTTATCATTATTCTCATCATATTGGCTTGTATAAGCAGACCCACCAAACTCTAAGCCTATAAATGGACTAAAGGCAACATGACCAACAACCCCGGGACTTTCATTATAGTTATCGTTAGCAAATCCACCCCGGGAACTTCTCAGACCGTTTACCTCCCCAAAGCGTGATGTGCCGTCTGCATCTAAACCGCGGAACGCACCATTGGTAGCGTAAATTTCGTAATCGAGTTTGCTTAATTCTGACGGATACATGGTGCCAAAGAAACCCATACCTAAATCTGTTAGGGTGGTTGGAATAACCAATTGGTCTACCAGTGGGCGGTCTGTGAAATCCTGCAAGGGAGAATCATGCACTAAATTGAGCTTTCCCAGAGGCGTAAGGATGTATCCACCCCTCCAATTTATCCAATCGGTTAATAAAAAATCTATGGTTGCAAATTCCAGAATTACCTCACCTGATCTGCCGCCTCCTACGCCGCCATATTCAAACTCTATTTCTGTTGCGAGTTTTACGCGGTCTGAAATGTCTGAATATATAAAGGGAATAAATCTATTCTGAACAAAGCCCTGCATATCAGCCTCATTTTCCGTCGATCTGAATGCAAAATCCATATAACCACCGACGTAGGTATTTCTACCAAATCTCCTCAGAAACGGTTTTGTATAGATACCACCAAAAGACGGGGCAAGCTTCTTTTCCGCCAACTCACTCCCCTTTTTGGCTAAATAAGGCACTTCTCCCACATCCTTTTTCACCACTGCTTCTTTAACAGTCGGAAGCTGCGCTGCTGCTTCTTCAGTGGAAATTTTTATCTCTTTTTTTTGCACCTCTTCCTTTAATAAGGCCATTTCCTTTTCTTTTTGAACGTCTTTTTCACTTTGCTGCCTGAGCAGGGTTTTTATCTCCTGCAACTCTTTTTCAAGCGTCTCAACTTTATTTTTTAAAGCCTCTGGTTCAGAAGATTGTGCGAATACATCGTTAATACAAAAAGTTAGAGCTAACGATACTACAAGAAAAAGACTCAAATAACGCATAATCAGACCTCCTTAAAAGAATTTTATTAAGACTCAGTCTCAATATGATAAATAAATTTAATAAATTGTCAAGAATATTTTTAAAAATAAATATCGCGAATAATTCGAAAGGAAGGTTTTAAAAGAGGATAAATAAAAAAGGGTTGCGTAGCAATTACTACACAACCCTTTTGATTAACAAATTATTATAGCGCTGCCGCTATCTATTCAACAATAGGAACAAATTCTCCCGTAACGCTGCCGCCATCGTTTGTATATACCGTTGGCATGTAAAAGGTATTTTCTGCGGCTTGATCTATCTTTTGATTGCATTTTGGACACCGCCTGTTGTGTGGACCCCGGCTTATAAACCTTTTCCCACACATAAGGCAACTCCTTTCTGCTTTATCAGCATAAACATTTTTTAAGGAAAGATTTTTTTCATTATATTTTTTAAGAATTTTACGCCTTGGTTTTTCTTTCTGCTGGACACTCAACACAACTGACTCCTGAAAAAGTTAGAAATATGAAATTAAAATTTCAACTTAAAAAACAGAATTATATACAATATTGTTCCTAATAGGTAAATTATTTTTTAAAATACATATTAACTTCAAATAATTAGAGTACTTAACTATAATATTATTTTTGCTTGTATTTAAAGAGAGGTAGCGTATAATTTATTATCTTGATTTTTTAAATAAATACTTAACGGGGCGTAGCGCAGTTTGGCTAGCGCGCCTGCCTTGGGAGCAGGAGGTCGGAGGTTCAAATCCTCTCGCCCCGACCACTATACACCATTCGTTAATGTACCCATCCATCGAAACAATAGTGTAACACCATCTAACAAAAAGCATTAACCTGCCCTTTGTTGACGACTCAAGGTTGAAGAGTAGTTTATTGGGTTTGTAGCCGAGTTGTAAAGCTATTGCTATCGGGCGTGTTATTATTTTCTCTTTTTAGATTTCACTACCTTTTTCGAAACGGGCTTTTTGACTGCTTTCTTTGGTTTCGCAAGAGGCGAGGGACGGCAGAGAAGTTCACGTTTTGGTGCAAGGCGACCGCAGGAATCACACGAGTATTTCAAATTGACAACCTTGGGAGCACACACATGTCTGGGATCAGCCGTTACCGTACCACAAAATCTACAGGCAACAACCTTCCTTGCTGTTACTGGGGTACAGAGGTGACCTTTGTCTGTTGCAACCAAACCACACGTCTTACAAGTATAAACATTACCCATAATTAGCCTACCTTTCTATCCATTTTTTTCTTGATTAGGATTACATAAAACTAATATATATTCTAACATTTTTTCTTCGCTTGGAAAGACTTTTCTTAAAAGCAGATATTCAAACGCTTACATTTATTCCATAACCGACATTGTTATCTTTGAACTTCCCACATCCTTGATACTCCCTTTAAAGGTATAAAAACCTGTTCGACCCAATATATCTTTGATGTAGGCAATATAGGTAAAATCCGCAGGTATGGTAATATCTTCTTCTTCTTTTCCGCTCCTTGGACCAGAAAGTTCAAATCTTACGGTAACATCTTTATCCTCTCCGCTGTCATTAACGATAACAACGCCCATATAAAGTTCTTTATATGTTGTGTATTCAAATTCAAGGGATATTGGCATTGACGCAGGTTCGCTAGAAGAGGCAAAGGCGCCCATCAATTTAATACTACTACTCGACTTGGCATATTTTCCGGCGCTATTGTCATTTCTAACGGCGTACCATTGAATTTCCCCCAGGGGTTCATTATATGTTTTACTAAATGCCTCATGTTGTATAGAAAACAGGATTAAAATTGGGAAAAATATCAGAAATGCCATAAACCATTTTGTTTTTGCAGTTTGTTTATACATATCCCCCCCTTGTATTAAAAAACATTTTAAGATGCCAATGATTGTTCTCACGGCTAAGCTAACCTACTTTTACTACATCTTATTCTAGCCTCTTGTTTCAAGTCTTTCTACGGATGCATATGTTGAAGTTCCAGAATAAAACAGACCCAAACTGCCTGTGGCTGCGTTTGTTTCAATGACACGAAATTTGACATATGGAGCAAAACTGGGAGACCCTAATTCAATAAAATCACCGCTATATCCTTTTTGAGACCCTACGGTTATATTACCAGTAGCTGTTACGGTATTCGCACCGTAAACCTTACCACTGGCTTCAAAAATACCGGTATTATTACCCGTTTCTACCAGCGCAATATTTCTTGTAATCACATTCACACCATTTGGGTTCGCTAAACTTCCGGTTGTCTGATCAATGGCTTCAATCTGGACACGGTAAGAACCTGTATTAGTTAAACCTAAACTAAACCCATCCTGAAAACCGATAACATCTTTTATTAAAGGGTTTATGTTTTCATCCTGGTCAGTAATACTAATAATCAAATTAGCGTTACGGAGAGAATTAGTTGTCACAACGGTTACAGAGCTTGGCGTGAAACTGAAAGACCCGCTGTTCGTTTTGACAAGAGCAGTGTCAAGTGCAGCTCCGCCATATACCAATAAAAGCGTGTTTCCTGATGATACGGTAAGAGATGCGTCTGACCCTGTTGATGCATCACCGCCGGTATTTGCAACTAATTCTTTTAGGTTTAAGCCTACAATACTTGTTCCTAAAGCAGGGAAATTGTGACTACCGCTATTGTCTTCCACATAACCTGTCTTTGCACCAATTCCTGTTTGAGAAGGTTGTGTATTTCCCATTGTAGTAAATACGGTAATTGTACCACCCGTCTCTTTTAAGACAAAAGACGTGGAGTTTGAACCTGCTTTTACGGTTACGGTGATCGTATCCTGGCTACTGGTTGTATTTCCTGATGAATCAGCAACAGAGAGCCAAGCGCGATCAAAATCATTTGTGTCACCATAGGCTGGGAAATAACTTTCTCGATCAAAACTACCAGTCGCACCGGTTACACTTGTTAAATGCGAAACAATAATAGCCGCGGCTAAAAACATTATCCATACCAAATTGGCTGATAATGTAAGTAATACTGCTGTACAACGCAATTTGCCTCTGTATGTTTTGAACGGAAAATTGATATGAGAAAGGCGAGAAGGTTTGGTTTTCATGGTCTTACTGCCTCCTTTTTTATTGAGTGATTGGCAATTAGATATCAGCCGCTATATTTCGGCTTTAGGGTAGCTGGCTCAGTATGATAGCACTTTGCAGGAACAAATCAATACAAATTCATTTACAGGAAAATACATCTAAACGAATGAAGTTTATTAAGAGTCCACAAGAAATGGCAAAACGTGTCCCCATACAAATGGGGAATAGCTAAACAATCCCTATGTCAAACAGAGAATCACCTCACGAGGGGTTTAATTTGTCGCCATACAGGATTCATCAAACTACACTCGCGCCATTGTTTTGATGGGATGCGTCGGGGTTTGAGAAGAGGAAATGAATAAACAACTAGATAATATTATTTAGCTTGGGGTCATTAGCTTGGGGTCAAACCTTCATTGTTCAATAACCAATTTCTCCTTTAACACTTCAATTTCTTTCTGAAAATTTACATCTCTTTTTATTCCGGCCTCTACCCCCTTTATTCATCCTATCAGTTGTGTAGGTTGGGTTGCGGCTCGAAACCCAATAAATCAAATCGGGATGCTCTCATATATACCTATCAAATTCTGTGCTCAGGATTAGATTTCCACAAATACTTCTTCTTCAGTCATGCTCTGCACCGTTTATTATTATCGATGACGCGTAAAATTGTATACAGGGACATTTACCGTTTTTACTGGCTTAAATTCCTCCCGTGCAAATCCCAACAGTTCGTCTGTAACTTCCGGTGAATACATCTTCTCTCCGCATTTTGTACAAACGTCTGCTGGTACATGTTCTACAAAAAGGTACTTATCATCCTCTTCGTATCTAAATGTTACCTTCTTTTTTTCTGTTTTCCCCCCACAAAAGACGCATTTCATTTAAATTACCTCCTGATTCTAAAATTAATCCATTCTTCCAGGTCTGGTTCATAGGCTGTAACAATTACCACTACTGGCGGTAGAGAAACTTAAACGTGCAAGTCTCTTCCACCAATTGTTTTTCCGTAAATAAGACAGCTTGGAGAATATTTGTCATATGGATACTCTTCTATAATTTCTCCTCCGCAAAGTGCTTCCTCAACTTCATGACGTAATATAGACCTCTTAATCATCCTTTTTACGGCATGATCTGAAAACCTATAATCACCTTTTCTTTTTTATCCTGTATACCTTTTATATTCATCTATATTCAGTCTCTACGGGAGTCATCACGCTTATTTCTTTCAGTGTTACAAGCTTGGAAGCATAAAGTATTTCAATTTCAAGCGGCGAACCCTGTAATGCCTCACACAGTTCGCATCATTGGCTGGCAGATTTTGGGATAAAAAAAAGGCAGAAAGTTGAAATAGCTTGTTTTCGAGGAAGCGCAGAAAGATGTTCTTCTGATTTCCGGGTGAATTGGTTTCCATTGCATCTCTTGCCGCTATTATATGTACCCCCAAGGGGATTTGAACCCCTGTCTTCAGGCTGAGAACCTGACATCCTGGGCCACTAGACGATGGGGGCATGAAAATGCAAGGAAATTATAAAGACTTGTAAGTGCTACCTATAACAAATATTTATGAGTAGAAAATACTATATTTATTTTATGAAGTCAATAAAATTCAGACATTCGTTTGTTTAAAATGCGTATTGAAACACTTACATGGTTGAAGACGCAGCACATGGCTGAGTACAGAGATTTAAGATTGTTTGCAGCGCACGGTCGGCTGATGTTCCGCGGGGGTCAAAGACCACCTCCCCTTGCGGTTGGCGTGGACCATAACGATCAAAGTTCGGTTTGACAAAGAGCGCCACTGTTTTCGTTCCCACAGCAATCGAGAGGTGCATTGGGCCAGAATCTGGAGTGAAAACTGCCCGACAGCCGGAAACGAGCGCCGCAACCTTGCGAATGTCCGGCTCTTTTATATATAATGCCTGCCCCAATGAAGCACGAATGAGTCCCTCCCGTGATGCTTCTTCGTGTCCAATGAAAACCACAACGGGAAAACCGTGCGAACGGAGACCATTGGCTACGACACCAAAGTTTGAAATATCCCAGGACTTGCCCTTGCGTTGACGGCTGCCAATAAAAATGCCAATCGGTTGACCGCAAGAATTATGGATTCTTTCTCTGAAAAATCTTTCGGCCCAACACCGCTCCTCATTACTGAGCACCAGCTTTCGCTCGCCCGACGTATGGATGCCAAGCCATCTCATGTACTCATTGGTCTGATCTACCTTGTGGGATGAGTGTGGGTGCTCCATGGCAGACGTAAAGAAAATATTGCCAACTGAACCGCGGCACCCAATCCGATGTTTGGCGCCAGAAGCGTACATAATGAATGCACCCAGCGAAGCAGTTGCCATGCTAAGATGAATGGCAACATCATATGATTCCTGCCGCAGTGTGCGAATAAGTCGCCCCATCCGTAAGGGTGACCATGAGTCCCGGCGATTGACGGTATAAACGTGTTGCAGGTTGTATCCTTTAAGAATACCAGGCGCATAAGGTCCGCCAACAAAAGAAAACTTTGCCATAGGAAACGCATCAATCAAAGCAGACACAGCAGGCGTTGCCAATACCGTATTACCCATGCGGTAATTCACGAGCACAAGCAGAATCCGCTTTGCCATCCTTAAATCAGGAAGGGGTTCATTACCATCTGGCGCTGCCTTTGCCACAGCGCGCAGTACAGTACGACACATGCGACGGATCAATTTCCGCAGTAGGTCCCTTTGTTTTGACTGTTTGTGATTCATGAGTGAATAACCCTTTCTCCTGTTTTCGTTATAGTTATCCTGCCAAAGTCTTCCATCCTGCTTAATTCTTCCGTATTAAAGACGGGGCCTTCAATACATACCCGTTGGCCACTGCAGTCGCATTGGCCGCACACGCCAAAACCGCATTTCATGTACCTTTCCAGAGAGACCTCGCATTCAATACTATGTTCTCTGCATAATTCAACTACCTTATACAACATCCTTTCCGGACCGCAGGCATATACCTTCTGGAAGCGTTGTTTTTTGAGTAAGTCCTTGAGCAAATCAACGGTTGTTCCTTTGAATCCAACAGTTCCGTCATCGGTACATAATTTCATATCTTTGAAACGTTTCTGATAGAGTAACTCTGAGGCAGTTCTTGCCCCCTGTATGAAAGTCACATTCCCCCGATAACCCTCAGAGGTGAAATTTAATCTATCAACAAGAATTGACAGAGATGCCATTCCAATCCCGCCTCCCACAACACATGAATTTGAATCTAGTTTCAAGCTAAATCCCCTACCATAAGGACCGCGTATTCCAAGCATATCCCCTATCTTTTTACTATGGATTGCATTGGTAAATACCCCCCTTTTTAAAACAGAGATACCCACGAGATCCTTTTGAATATAAGATATGGTAAAGGGTTTTTCATCGAGGAGTGGTATCCATACCATGACAAATTGCCCCGGCTCAAAATTTAAATTAAGCTTGAAAAAGAAAGTTTTAACACACGGAGATTCTTCCTGGATATCGCAGATTTTCGCCATCATTGGCTGTTCAATCATGTGCTGCACCTACCATGCTTTTTATACTGTCAAAACCGTTTTCCTGCATCCATAAACTAATCTCTTCACATACTTTTTTGAAAACATCAATACCGCGAGAATAAACACCCGTTCCAATCCCAATGGCCGACGCCCCTGCCATTATCATTTCAATGGCATGCCGTCCCGTGGAAATACCACCAACGCCAATAATAGGAATTTTTATGGCCTTATATAAATCATACACACATCTTACGGCAATGGGTCTCAGGGCATCACCGGTAACGCCTCCCACCTTAAAGCTTAAAATGGGCTTCTGGGCTTCTATATTAATGATCATACCGGGTCCCATCGAGTTAACAGCCGTGATAGCATCCGCACCTGCATCCTCCGCTGCCTTTGCAATCGTACAAATTTCGGGAATGTTGGGGGATAGCTTAACGAATATCGGTAATTTGGTTACCTTTCTTACTGCAGATGTTATATCGAAAGTTGCCTGTGGTGTGCCCTGTCCAGCGAGCAGCCCAAATCCCGGCGTGTGCGGACAGGAAAGGGGAATCTCTATTGCTGAGAATCTTTGGGCAGAAAGACCATCAACCACTCGCAGAAAATCATCCTTCTGAGTGCCGATTACACTGGCAATTACCGGAACACCGACATCCTGAAGGTTGGTAAATTCCCTGGCGGCTGCATCAACACCTGGATTCGAATAACCAACGGCGTTTAGCATTCCCGCCTCAAAGGTAATAACCGTAGGATTTTTATGTCCTTCCCGAGATTCTACGCTAATAGATTTAATCGTTACAGCACCCGCACCATTCTCTGCAACCCGTTTCAACAATGCCTTTGTTGTGCCTAGTATCCCGGACGCCAGGATGGTAGGATTTGTTAACTGAATACCACATAAGTTGACAGATAAGTTTATTTCAGACATTAGATTAAGTATTATAGTAACCGTCGCGTAAATGTAAAAATAATTTTATAATAAAGCGAAATTTTTTCAGGCCTTTTTGTTCAATGTACCTGTTTTCCGCAAAATTTTCGCCAAAAAACACTTTTTGCTAACCTTTTTATGCATCGCATTACTTAGAGTTAAAACATAATCGTTGCTAACTATATGAAGAAAGCCGGTTACACTACTTATATAATTACCATTCCTTAATTGGCATAGCAATTGTTATTAGTTTATGAAAGATTCTTATTCAATGTGATTCTTTGGCTACAACATTTTTTATAATGATTTACCAAGATTTACTTGACAATCGAATAAACTAATATAAATTAATGTTTTGGAATTTTTGGGAAACAAAGATTAAATATTACGACCAGACGGTTGTCGACTATTTATGAAAATTCTTGGAATTGACCCCGGGACACAAGTTGCCGGTTACGGCGTGATAGAAACGATAGGTTCAAAGACACATGTCATCGAGTATGGCGCTATCAAAGCGGGTAAAAACCTGGATTTTCCACAAAGACTCAAGACAATCTACTGCAAGATTATGGATATTATTTCTAAACATCAACCCGATCAAATGGCTATTGAAGAGGTTTTTTACGGTAAAAACATAAAGGCGGCAATAAAGATCGGCGAAGGAAGGGGCATTGTCTTTCTGTGTGCGGCATCTGCAAATATCCCCATTACTGAATATGCTGCAACGGTCGTAAAGAAAGCTGTTGTTGGCAACGGGAATGCCCACAAGGAACAGGTGCAGGAAATGGTAAAAATCATCCTCGGTTTGCCTGAAATCCCGGCTTCCAAGGATGCTTCCGATGCGCTTGCCATTGCAATTTGCCATAGTCACAATCTCACATATGAGCATAAATAATCTTAAAAAAATACCGATAATACTATCTATGCTTTTTCTCAAAAGAGTTTTAGGACAAAAGTATATTGCAGAGAGAATTTTTTCGTGAACTGGATTCTTACACCATTTAAAATTATTGGAAATTATGCCCATACATTCATAAGGGAACTAGGCAGGATGGTGTGTTTTCTCGCAACCGCCTTCTTTTTGGTAGCGTTTCCTCCGTATTTACTCCGAAGAATTGTTAGGCAAATTAATTTTATTGGCGTAAAGACTACCCTGGTCATCGTTCTGACAGGATCATTTACGGGAATGGTGCTGGCATTGCAGACGTATTATGCCTTAGTCAAGTTCGGCGCTGAAACGAGTCTGGGCCCAGTGGTAGCCCTTTCACTAATCCGGGAACTGGGACCAGTTATTTCCGCCTTGATGGTTACCGGACGCGCTGGATCTGCATTAACGGCAGAAATTGGCATTATGAGAATTTCCGAACAAATTGACGCCCTTGACGCTATGGCCTTAAATCCATACAAATATCTCATAATCCCTAATCTGCTGGCAGGCATCATATCGCTTCCTCTCTTAAATGCTATCTTCGTTGTAGTTGGCGTTTGGGGAGGATATGCTGTGGGTGTGGGACTTACCGGCGTCTCCAGTGGAACCTATTTTGGCGGCATCAGAGATTTCATTAGTGCGAAAGATATCCTTGAGGGTCTGTACAAATCCTTAAGCTTTGGTATGCTGATAACGTGGATAAGCTGCTATAAGGGATATTTTACCGGATACGGGGCTGAAGGCGTAAGCAAAGCAACCACTCAGGCAGTGGTGCTTTCATCTGTCACGATCCTGATATGGGATTACTTTATGACATCTATATTATTGACTTAATCTGAATACCCGATGATTGAGGTTGTCGATTTATACAAAAGTTTTAAAAACCACGAGGTGCTTCGGGGTGTTAACCTAAAGGTAGAAGAGGGACAAACCCTGGCATTGATAGGAGGTAGTGGTAAAGGGAAATCGGTACTCCTCAAGCTTATTATCGGCCTGACAAAACCCGACAGGGGCAAGATATTAATAAATAATCAGGATATCAGCAAGCTGAGAGGAAAGTTATTAAAACAATTAAAAGAACGATGTGGCTTTGTTTTTCAGGGAGGCGCCCTTTTTGATTCCCTTACCGTATTTGATAATGTTGCATTCCCGCTCAGGGAAAAAACCAGGATGAAAGAATCGCAAACTCGCGATACGGTGCTTGCAGAGTTGGCAAGAGTGGGCCTCTCAGGCGCTGAAAATAAGTATCCTGCCGAGATAAGCGGTGGTATGAAAAAACGGGTTGCCCTTGCACGATGCCTCGTTATGAAACCCGAAATAGTCCTTTTTGATGAACCGACAACCGGACTTGATCCTTTGATTGGAAAAGCAATACATAAACTGATCAGAGATTGTCAGAAAAGTCTCCATTTTACCGCAATCATGGTTACTCATGAAATACCTGCAATTTTTTCTTTGGTAGATCGTGTTGCTATGTTATACAATGGCCGAATTATCGCTTCGGGAACACCGGCAGAGATAGAGACCTCACAAGATCCTGTGATTCATCAGTTCGTCCACGGAGAATTGGAAGGCCCTATTTCCATACAGTAAACGTGTTCCCAATAATCTAAAAGGTGACAAATATTATGAAGAAATTTGACGTTGAAATTATTGTTGGTATCTTTGTTTTTTGCGGCTTGCTTTGCCTGGCTTACATGTCTGTAAGGCTTGGGAAGGTCGACCTGTTAGGAGGCCACTATTATCCGGTAAATGCGGTCTTTAGCTCTGTCAAAGGGCTCAAAAAAGATACGGTAGTGGAAATATCAGGAGTTGAAGTTGGCAAAGTGGACGATATCAAGCTGATCGATTATCAGGCCGTGGTTTCCTTGCTCATTCGAGACGACATAGAACTCCAGGAAGACGCCATTGCATCGATTCGCACCAAAGGACTTTTAGGTGAAAAATATGTAGAAATAACCCCTGGCGGATCAGAAACATTGATAAAACCCGGGGACTCATTACATCAGACAGAACCGCCGATTGATATAGAAAAGTTGATAGGAAATTTTGTTTTTGGGAAGGTAAAGGAATAACGAAATGAACTAT
>Ga0082335_1007884_pt1 | contig 12549 bp, 15 predicted proteins | sample Subgrocontami58m_FD_72375 | JGI IMG/M metagenome (GOLD analysis project Ga0082335, IMG submission 72375) | Subsurface groundwater microbial communities from S. Glens Falls, New York, USA - GMW37 contaminated, 5.8 m (SPADES assembly) (version 2) ...
CCCGTGGGTCCTCCAGGCTGGCAACGCACTCCTGCACCTGACACGACGAGGGTTTCTTCAGGGTGCGGACCTCCACGGTTACCCGTTTCCGTCTCTAACGCGTTGCCTGACTCCTTGTTGCTCCTCCCCTAGAACTTGCGATTGCCCTGTCACCTCCACAGATTCTCCTTGACGTAGCGCACCGCGCTTCCCTATAGTGGCTGAGTAAGCATCCAAATGGATGCGTTTATTGGGGCCATTGGTGATATAAAGTATCATTTATCATGAGATCAACCGCAAACCCTGTCATTGGAAAGCTGGAGGAGCGGGGACTCCGGATCACCGGGCCGCGCCGGGAGGTGCTGGCCGCCATTCTGGACACTCCCCACGGTTTCAGCGCGGACACCATCAGTGACCGGCTGCCCGGCGTGGGAAGGGCCACGGTCTACCGCACCATCAAGCTCCTCTTGCAGGTGGGCGTGTTGTGCAAGGTCGCGCTCCAGGACGGCGCTCCGCGCTATTCCCTGGATCCGGTGGGGCACCATCACCACCTAGTGTGCGTGCGCTGCGGGACCATATCGGACTTCCGCCAGTGCAACCTGGACGACCTTGAGCCCCGGCTGGAAGCGGCCCTCGGCGGCCAGCTTCTGGGGCACCGCCTGGAGGTCTACTCGCTCTGCGGCGAATGCCGGGAGCAGGGTTTCTCGGAGCCTGAGCGAAGGCCCTTCTACCACCAGTCCTCCGCGCACAGCGGACACGAGCATTAAGCAGACTTTTTTTAGAGGACTTTAGTGATACAATGTCTCACTTCCTGACCAAGATTGTCGGCGGACAGAGGTCTTTTTGCCTCTCTCTTTGTGTCACGGTCTTCGTCGCCGTGCTCACGGGCTGCAACGCCCCGAGCAGTCCCTCGGCCAGCGCCGGCGGGCAGGGGCCGCGCGTGGTGACCAGCACCACCATCTTCGCCGACTTCGTGCGTCAGGTGGGCAGGGGCCGCCTCGCGTCCGTTGACTCCATCGTGCAGGCTGGCGTGGATGTCGAAGACTACGACCCCAAACCCGAGAACATCAAGAACGTCGCTCAGGCTGATCTGGTGGTCTACAATGGCCTCGCTCTGGACCGCTGGATAACGAAACTTGTCCAGGGCGCCAAAGCGGGGGTCTCCACCCTCGTCCTTTCCGATGGACTTCCCGTGCTGGGCAAGGGCGAGTCCGAAGACGAGGATATCAACAAGAATGGGAATCCGCATTTTTGGCTCGATGTGCAATACGCAAAGACCTACGTGCAGAAGATACGGGACCGGCTGACAGCCCTTGACCCCCAGGGGGGGCCGGTCTATGCGCAGAACACCACCGCCTACCTCGCGCAACTTGACCAACTGGACGCATCCATCACGCAGCAGGTCGCAAAGATCCCGCCCGCCAACCGGAAGCTGGTGACATTCCATGACGCGTTTCCCTATTTGGCCGCGCGCTACGGCTTCCTGCTCGTTGGGGTCATTGCCCCTTCGTCCGGCCAGGAGCCGTCACCTGTCGAGCTTGCCGAGTTGGTGAAGAAGGTGAAAGCCGCCAATGTGAGGGCGGTCTTCAGCGAAGCGCAGTTTTCTCCGCGCCTCATGCAGACCCTGGCCCAGGAGGCCGGCGTGCGCACGGTGGTCACCGACCTTTATAACGACTCCCTCGGCGACCCTCCCGCAGACTCATACATCGGGATGATGCAGCACAACATTCAGCAAATCGTCCAGGCCCTTAAGTGAACCAGCCCTCAACGGAGATCGGCAGTGTCGTCATCCGAGCCGCGGGCCTGGAGGCCGGCTATGGCGACCGTCTTGCCCTGGAGGGCATTACCTTGGAAGTAGGTCCCGGGGAACTGGTGGCCGTGGTCGGGCCAAACGGTTCAGGGAAGTCAACCTTACTCAAGGTTCTTGCCGGCCTGCTCCGCCCCAGGGCCGGGAAAATCACCGTTTTTGACGCTGCTCCCGGCAAACGACCTCAGCGCGTGGCCTTCCTCTCCCAGGCGGAATCCGTGGAGTGGTCATTCCCCGTCTCGGTCTGGGACGTGGTCTTGATGGGACGCTACAGCCGCATCGGCTGGTTCCGGCGTCCAGGTGCGATGGATGTCGCCGCCGTGCATCGGGCGCTGGAGCAGGTTGGCATGCGAGACCTTGCACAACGTCAGGTGGGCGAGCTCTCGGGGGGCCAACAGCGCCGGGCCTTCCTGGCACGGGCCCTGGCTCAGGAACCCGACCTGTACCTGCTGGACGAGCCGGTCACCGGCGTTGACATGGCGACGGAAGAAGAGCTGATGGCGGTGCTGGTTGACGAGTGCAAACGGGGTAAAACCGTGCTCGCAAGCACGCACGATCTGGCCAGCGTGGCGGTGCATTTCTCTCGCGCCATCTGGCTGAACCGGCGCCTGGTGGCTGACGGCCCCGCATCGCTGGTGCGCGATGCCGCGGTGCTGCGGGCAACATACGGCGGCCATTTGATCGAAGTGTCCAACGGTGTGCTGCTGGTGGATGACCCGCATGACCGCCAAGAAAAGGGGATGGCCCACCATGATTGACTTCTTCCTATCGCCGCTGGCCTATGGCTTCATGCAGAGGGCGCTTATCGCCTCGGTGCTTGTGGGAGGCATTACCGCACTCGTGGGCGTGTACGTCGTCCTGAAGGGCCTGGCCTTTATGGGCGACGCCATTTCCCATGCAGCCTTTCCGGGCGTGGTCATCGCCTTCATGTTGAAGACGTCCATCTACTACGGCGCGGTTCTGGCAGCCGTCGGCACTGCCATTGGTATCGCCTGGGTCGGCCAGCACAAACAGGTCCGCCTCGACACCGCCATCGGCGTCCTCTTTGCTGGGACCTTCGCCTTTGGGGTGCTCCTGATGAGCACCATCAAGGGATACGTCGGCGATCTTTTCAGCTTTCTGTTCGGCAACGTCCTCGCCGTCAGCAACACCGACCTCGTCGTCCTTGGTGTGCTGGGGGGCGCCATCGTGCTGACGCTGGTTGCCGTGTACAAAGAGCTGCTTTTTGCCACCTTCGATCCCCTGGGGGCGCAGGCCGCAGGTCTGCCGGTGGCTGCCCTGGAGTATGGCCTGCTCACCCTGATCGCGCTGACTATCGCCATCTCCATCCAAGTGGTGGGCATCATCCTGGTCGTCGCTATGCTCGTCACCCCTGCGGCGACAGCCCAGCAACTGACGGTGCGATTCAACCGCTTGCTCATTCTCGCGGCTGCCCTCTCGGTGGCGGAATCAGTCGTCGGCCTTTATATTAGCTATTACGGCAATTGGGCATCCGGGGCCACCATCGTGCTGGTACAGACTGCGGGATTCGGTCTGGTGATGCTCTTCGGCCAACGGGCCGGGATCCTGAGACGCAGGGCCGGCTAACTCCCGCTAACCTCAGGGTACCTGAAGCAGGTCACCAGATGGTCGTTGACCATGCCAGCCGCCTGCATGTACGCGTAGCAGATGGTCGACCCAACGAACTTGAAGCCGCGCCGCAGCAGGTCTTTGCTCATCATGTCCGATTCCGAGCTGGTGGCAGGAAGCTCGGAGAGGGCGCGGAACTGGTGGCGTATCGGTTTGCCACCCACAAACTGCCAGATGTAGCGGTCAAAGGAACCGAACTCCTGCTGCACCGCGAGGAACTTCTGGGCATTTGTGACGGCGCTGTTGACCTTCAGCCGGTTGCGGACAATGCCCGCGTCGGTAAGCAGCCGCTCCAGATCGCTGGGGCCGTAACGGGCAACCGCTGCCACATCAAAGTTATCGAAGGCGCTGCGGTAGTTCTCTCTTTTGAGGAGAATGGTGCGCCAGCTCAATCCCGCCTGCGCGCCATCGAGCACCATGAACTCAAAGTGGGTGCGGTCGTCATGGACGGGCACGCCCCATTCCCTATCGTGGTACTCGATCATCAGGGGCATGGCTCCTGGCCACTCGCAACGGTTTGGCATATGTCACTTCTCGCTGAGGTATGAAATATCGCCACAAGTGTAGCACCAGGAACCAGGGTGGCACAGCCAGAGTTGACACTCCCAGGCAGCGGGATTAAGCTTCAAACTACTTGTAAAACCTATGGTAGTATTCCAATTCACAGGATGAAGCTATCTGAGGAGAGCAGGATGGCCCGCGTTGTAGCTGAATCTCTTGAGGGCAAGCGCGTTGTGTTCACGGCCCGCGGTCGCTCCTTTGTCAACGTCCGGGAGAGTCTCCCGGACGGCCCCATTGGCTATTCCTCAATCGAGTTGCTGCTCATCGCTCTCAGTAATTGCAGTCTGGGCGTGCTGATGGGACACGATCTGCTGAAGGACGTGCCCATTAAGAGCCTCAAGATCGCTATGGACAGCCAGGGCGAGAGCAACCCCTCGCGCGTCACGAAAATCATAGCGACAGTCGACCTGGAAGTCGACGACTCAAAGCTGGCCGAGCGCCGTGAGACCCTGCAGCGTGTCATAGACAACTGTCCCGTCGGCAACACCCTCCGGTTCTCCCCGGAGGTCACTCTGGAGCTGCGCATCCACACGCCAGAGGCAGCCCTAAAGTAGTCGCAAATCACTGGCATCTCCGGTTTTGAAGTAAGTATGGGTATAGCTGAAGGGGGAAAGCACTGTGGCTGATTCTGTGAAGATCAGAGTGAAGGACGACGAGGCAATCCGCGTCGATTGGCGCAGGCTCCAGGACTTTATCGCGCGTTGCTATGTCGCAGTAGGTGTCGACCCCAAAGCTGCGTTGGAAGCCGCGGAGGTTTCGGTAAGTGCGGACCTCCGGGGCGTTGATACCCACGGCGTGTCCAACGCGCCACGGAACAACTACGTCCCCGGGATGAAGAACGGCACCATCAACCCACGGCCCGACATCCGCATCATTAAAGAAACACCTAACTCCGCGTTGCTGGACGGCGATAATAGCCTCGGCTTCATTGCCGGGCGATATGGGATGAACCTGGCTATCAAGAAGGCCAAAGAACGCACCGTCGGGCTGGTTACCGTGCGCAACAGCCGGCACTACGGCTCAGCGGGTTTCTACGCTATGATGGCCCGCAAGGAGGGACTGCTGGGCATCTCCATGACCAACGCGGGGCCGGGCGTGGTGCCGACGTTTGGCAGGGAAGGCAGGTTCGGCACCAACCCCATCGCGGTAGCTGTGCCCGCGGGCAAAGAGAACTACTGGATGCTGGACATGGCGACCAGCACCGTGGCCGCCAACAAAGTCGCGCTCGCGGCAAGATTGGGCATGCCCATACCGGAAGGATGGGTGGCCGATAAGGACGGCAACCCCGTCACAGACCCCAAGACCGCGCGAGAGTCCCGCCTCATGCTCCCTCTGGGCGGCACCCCCTCGGGAAGCAGCTACAAGGGATACGGGCTGGCCGTGTGGGTGGACATCATGTGCGGCGTGCTGGCCGGAGGCGGTTTCGGCATCCGTATGACCCCACGCAGCGTCGGCCACTTCTTCGCCGCCGTCAACATCGAGGACTTCATGCCGCTGAAAGAGTTCGAGGAGCGGATGGAGCAACTCCTGGACGACCTGAAATCGACACCGCCCGCTCAGGGGTATGACCGGGTCTACTACGCCGGCGAGCAGGAACAGGCCATCGAAGCAGATCGACGCGCCAATGGTATCCCGCTCCATATATCCGTCATCAACGAGTTCAGGGACATGGCCCAGGAACTGGGCGTTACCTACGACCTCACCGAGTAAGGAGCCAGAAACTATGAGCACCACCGTACAAGCAAATAGCTGTTACCTCACCGTCAACGGCGTGCGTTTGCATTATCTGGACTGGGGCAACCCCGCCGCGCCGCATTTGGTCTTCGTCCATGGACTGACGGGCACCGGCCACGCCTTTGACAATCCGGCGCGCCGGTTCCGCGACCGTTACCACATCATGGCCGTTGATGTCCGCGGGCGCGGCGACAGCGGCTGGTCACCGGACGGCAAGTACGAGTATGCAGACTATGCATCTGACCTGGAGGGCATGGTTGCGCAGCTTGGCCTGCAACACTTCACGCTGATTGGCACCTCCATGGGAGGCATTATCTCCATGATCTACGCGAGCAGGAACGCGGAACATCTTCAGCGACTGGTGCTCAATGACACCGGTCCGGACACAGAGGAAGGCTCAAACCGGATTACTCAGAACGTCAGCGCGACGCCAGCGTCTTTCGACGCCCTGAATGATGCCCTGGAGTATCGCCGCAAATCTTTACCGGCGGTGGCCAAGCTCAGCGAAGCGGACCAGCGGGAGCAGGCCCTGTTTTTGCTTAAGCAGGACGACCCGGCCGGGCGCTGGGTCTGGAAGATAGATCCGGAGGTCAACCGCCAGCGCGCGGCAAACGGCGCGCCGGTCCGTCCGCCCCTCTGGCCAACACTGGCAGGCCTGCAGTGCCCGACACTGGTGGTCTGGGGCATGGAGAGCGATGTGCTCAGCGAAGGTCAGGCTAAGCGAATGCTTCAGACCTTGCCCAAGGGTGAGCTGGCGCCGGTGCCTGGCGTGGGGCACGCCCCGAACCTTATGGAACCCGAAGCGGCGGCGGCTTTGGACCGCTTTCTTGCTTAGCCGTCATTGCGAGCACGCCGGAAGCGGTCGTGGCAATCTCATTAGGCGTGGTCAAGTGTTATGGGATTGCTTCAGGCACCGTCCTCGCAATGACAGACCCAACAAACAGCCGTCTAGCGGGAGAGAATTGGGGAACCTCCTCGTCATCTCGAACAGATAAAACGAGGGATGCCGTCCCTTCTCCCTTGAGGGAGAAAGACAGGATGAGGGTGCACCTAGTATTCAAAGAGGAGGACACACATTGGCACGAGTAAAGTTGCTCGAACAAGAAAACCTACCGGACGATATGCGGTGGCTCTTTGACCGTCTGAAAGGTGACGGAGGGAGTGTCGGCGACATCTGGAAGGTTCACGCCCACAACACCAATATACTGCGTGGGTCGATGATACTGGGCACGGCTATCCTGCAGCGCTCGAAACTCGACCCTAAGCTGCGAGAGCTGGCCATCGTGCGCACGGGCTTCCTGACCGGCGCCGACTACGAGTACTATGCCCACATACGCGCTGCTCGACGTGTCGGGGTCAGTGACGCGGAATTAGAGGCCGTGCCCCAGGGAGCGTCCGCCTCCGTCTTTTCCGAAACGCAAAAAGCGGTGCTGGCCTACACCGACGCCCTCACTGCCAGCCCGCCCAAAGTGGACGACGGGTTATTTCAGCGGGTCCGCTCTCACCTCAGCGAGGCGGAAACGGTGGAGCTTTCCTTCACCGTCGGCTACTACAACATGCTGGGGCGGGTCATGGTCGCCCTGAACGTAGAGCCGGAGCCGGGATCCCGGCCCTGACCTTCAGGAGCCGTCCGAGTCGCTATGGCATAGACCAGCAGGAGGTGGCTATGACGTGAAAATAAGCCCCTGGGACAACCCATGTGCAACACAGGATTGCGAGATCCTGACGAAATAAGAGACCAACTATCGCGACAAGAAAGGACCGGAACCCATGGCAACTAAAACACTGGAACTGGTTAAGCTCGATATCAGCAACCACATCGCGACCATCACCCTCAACCGCCCAGAGCGGCTCAACGCGATGAGCAGCGGCCTGCGACGCGATCTCAACCTCGCGCTGGACGAGGTGGAGAACAGCGATGACGTCTGGGCGGTCATCCTAACCGGCGAGGGTCGGGGCTTCTGCGCCGGGGCCGACGTGACCCAGATGCGTCAGGCCGAGGGCGAACAGCCCGCTGCGGCCCCACGGCAGGAAGCCCAAGAGGGCATGATGAGCCGCTTTTCTCAGGCGGCCCTGCCAATACGAATCCGTGAGCTGCCGCAACCGGTCATCGGCGCTATCAACGGCGTGGCAGTGGGGATGGGGCTCTCCATCGCCCTGAGCTGCGATATCCGGGTCGCATCAGACCAGGCCCGCTTCGCGAGCATCTTCATCAAGCGCTCCATCATGCCGGACAACGGGGCAACCTTCCTTCTGCCCACGCAGGTCGGCCCCGGCATCGCGGCGGAGATGACCCTCACCGGCAACATCTACGACGCAAACTGGGCCCTGAGCAAGGGTCTTGTCAACAAGGTGGTCCCCCATGACAAGCTCATGGAAGAGGCCATGGCTTACGCAGAGACCATTGCCGGCAACCCGCCCATCGGCGTGCGCCTGACCAAACGCCTCCTGTACAAGACGAATATGGCGGGTCTGCAGCAGGCCATCGACAATGAGAACAACTACAACCGCCAGACCGATGATACGGAGGACAAAAAGGAGGCAATCGTGGCCTTCTTAGAGAAACGGCAGCCGTCCTTCAAAGGTCGGTAAGCGGCCCGTTCCTCCCAGAAAGGAGTCCCAATGACCACTCGAAACCTGGAGGCGACCAAACTCTCCATAGACGGTCACATAGCAACAGTCACCTTTAACAGGCCGGAGCGACTGAATGCGGTGAATGACGATCTTCGTCGCGACTTCAATCTTGCTCTGGACGAACTCGAAAACAACGACTCGGTTTGGGCAGTTATCCTCACGGGAGAAGGGAGAGGATTCTGCGCCGGCGCCGACGTCACCAACATGCGCTCTCGGGCTGAGGGCGACGAAGCAGCCATGTCGCAGCAGAGGGCGCGCGCGGCCGAAAGCGGCATGCGCCGATTTTCGCCGACACCCGCGCCGCCCGTGCGCATTCGCACGCTGCCGCAGCCGGTCATCGCCGCCGTCAATGGCGTAGCGGTGGGCATGGGCCTCTCCATTGCCCTGAGCTGCGACATTCGCGTCGCGTCGGACCAGGCCCGGTTCGCCAGCATCTTCATCAAACGCTCCATCATGCCCGACAACGGCGCAACCTACCTCCTGCCGAGCCAGGCGCGTCCGGGAGTCGCGGCGGAGATGGCCCTTACCGGCAACATTTACGACGCCAACTGGGCTCTGGAGAAAGGGCTGGTCAACAAGGTCGTGCCCCACGACAAGCTGATGGAAGAGGCGATGGCCTATGCAGAGACCATCGCCGGCAATCCGCCCATCGGCGTGCGGCTTACCAAACGCCTCCTCTATAGGACGAATCTGCCCGCCCTGCAGCAGGCCATCGACTTCGAAGGTAATTACAACAACCTGGTGGGCCAGACGGAGGACAGCAAAGAGGCAGTGATGTCTTTCCTGGAGAAGCGGCAGCCAGTGTTCAAGGGCCGGTGAAGTTTCTACCAAAAAGGAGCGACTGACCTATGGCAATTCAGAATTTGGAAGCGACCAAGCTCTCCATCGATGGGCATATCGCGACCATCACATTCAACCGACCGGAGCGGCTGAATGCAGTGAACGAGGACCTTACCCGTGACTTCTATCGCGCGCTAGACGAGATCACCGATAACGATAATGTTTGGGTAGTAATCCTCACAGGAGAAGGCCGCGGGTTCTGCGCGGGGGCAGACATCAACAATATGCGGTCTCGCGCCGAAGGCGATGGGGCTGGCACTGCCCGGCAGGAACGGGAGGCCGAAGACAGCATGATGAGCCGCTTTTCTCGCGCATCCCACGCAATGCGTCTGCGCCAACTGCCGCAGCCCGTCATCGGCGCCATCAACGGCGTCGCGGTGGGCATGGGTCTCTCGATGGCGCTCGCTTGCGATATGCGGGTAGCATCGGACCAGGCTCGATTTGGGAGCCTCTTCATCAAGCGCTCTATCATGCCAGACACCGGCGCAACCTTTCTGCTTCCCGCGCAGGTCGGCCCCGGCATCGCGGCCGAAATGACCCTCACCGGCAACCTTTATGACGCCAACTGGGCGCTGGAGAAGGGGCTTGTCAACAAGGTGGTCCCGCACGACAAACTGATGGAGGAGGCGATGGCCTATGCGGAGACCATCGCTGCCAACCCGCCCATCGGCGTGCGGCTCACCAAGCGCCTCCTCTACAAGACAAATCTGGCTGGATTGCAGCAGGCCATCGACAACGAGACTAACTACAATAACCAGGTCTTCCAGACCGAAGATCACAAGGAAGCAGTTCTGGCTTTCCTGGAGAAACGGCAGCCAGCGTTCAAGGGTCGGTAATCCATCAATCTGTGGCCCGAAAGCGGGAGGAATGTCCCTTCAAGAACCCTGCCTACCGGACAGGCAGGCTCAGAGAGCATTCCTCCCGTCTGTTTCTGCTGAAGTAAACGCAAGATGGCCAGTCCAGCCGGGGTACAAATAAAGCGGGCAGAAACCCAGGAAGAGATGAGCGCGGCCAAAGCGCTGCGGCGCCGTGTCTTCGTGGAAGAGCAGGGTGTGCTGGAGGAGGAAGAGTATGACGCGTACGACGACCTCGCCGTTCACGCCGTGGCCTGGAATCAAGGCGACGTAGTGGGAACAGGACGCGTCTTTCAGGACACAGGCGGCCTGATCCTCATAGGCCGCATGGCGGTGGACGCAGCCTGGCGCCGGCGCGGCATCGGAGGACAGGTGTTGCATTTTCTGGAGGAGATCGCCCGGCAGCAGGGCCGGCATCGCGTCTCGCTCCACGCCCAGACCTATGTCAAGACGTTTTACGCCAGCCACGGATACCTGGAAGAAGGTGACGTGTTTCTGGAAGCCGGCATTGAGCACGTCATGATGTCGAAAGAACTGCGTTGAGGACACTGACCGCCCACATGATGACAGCCGATGACGTCATAGAAGTGCTTGATCGCTTCGAGACCGCCGGTGTGTCCGCCTGGTTGGACGGCGGTTGGGGGGTGGATGCGCTCCTTGGCAGACAGACCCGTTCTCATGAAGACCTGGACGTAGCGATTGACCGCAGGGATTTGGAACGAGCGCAAGAAGCGCTTGGGCCCCTGGGGTTCAGACACGCAGCGGACGCGCAACCTGGTCTGCCCGCGCGCTACGTCATGCAGGATGCGATCGGAAGACAAATCGACATCCACTCGCTGGCCTTTGACGAAGCGGGAAACGGGTTGCAGGATCTGGGCAACGGCGCCTTCGGTCGTTATCCTTCCGAGGGACTCGTAGGATCAGGCAAAATCATGGAGCGCCCTGTCCGATGCCTGACTCCTGAACTTCAGCTCCGATTCCATCAGGGCTACCAACCGAACGAGCGTGACCATCACGACATGCGGCTGCTCGCCGAGAGCTTCCACCTTACCTTGCCAGGGCCATATGAATCCCACGCCTAATGCGGCGGTATCATTCCCTGTCGATAAGGTTGCTTCAGGCGCAATATCAGGCGTGGTACACTCGGAGCCTAGCGGACGCAACAACGACGCAGTCCATCTATTGCGGAGCGGCAACATCTTAACGACACGTTAACGACACGTTAATGGCGCGAGGCAGCAGTTTATGAAATTTCTCACCTTCCGCGTCCCTCCCAGCCGGCGAGCGCGTTTCGGCGTGCTCTTAGCGAGCGGTAAAGTCCTTGACCTGACATCCGTGCAGCCAAGGCAGGGCGTCCCGCAGAGCCTCATGGCGTGCATTCATCGGGGCGCTAAAGGTTTGGCGGCCGTGAGAATGGCCGTCGCAAAGGCGGAGGCCGCTGAACCGGACGGCCCCTCACGGATCACCTTTGGCGTGGAAGAGATACTCTTCCTGCCCCCTTTGCTCCCCGGCAAAATCCTGGCCGTTGGCAGAAACTACGGCGAGCATGCCGCGGAGACGGGCTTGTCGACTTACTCCCGGCCATCCGGCTTCGTCAAGCTCACCAGCTCCCTGGCCGCCCATGAGCAGCCCGTCAAGAAACCCCGCTGGACTGAGACCCTTGACTACGAGAACGAGCTGGCAGTGGTCATTGGGAGGGACGGCACTTCGGTGCCGGCCCGGCGCGCCTACGACTACGTTTTTGGCTACACCATCATGAACGATGTCTCGGCAAGAGAGGTGCAGAACCAGGAGCGCCGGGAAGGCAACATCCTGGTGGGGAAAAACTTCCCCACCGCTGCTCCCCTGGGTCCCTGGGTCGTCACCAAAGACGAGATACCGGACCCGCATGACCTTGCTCTGGTCACGCGCGTCAACGGCCAGGTTCGACAGAACTCCACGACGAAAGACCAGATATTCCATATACCTGAGCAGATCGCCTGGTATTCTCAGGCGGGCCTTCAGGCGGGGGACCTCATTGCCACCGGCACGCCTGCGGGCGTCGCAGCAGGCTATCGAGGCCCTGGGTCGTGGTACCTGCAGCCAGGCGACGTGGTCGAGTGCGAGATAGAGAAGATCGGGGTGTTGCGGAACCGGATAGCCACACAACGCTGACCGCGGCCGGGTACATTGCGTCAGCCTATGCCCTCATCTTAGTGTGGTGGCCCGGCAGTTCGGTGCTAATGTCTTTGCGAGGGAGCCCGAAGGGCGAGGCCGAAGCAATCTGGGGGTGGGGTGACCCTCGGCGACATCCCGGCATTGCCCCCCACCAGCAACTGTCTTGGATGTCAAGCATATTGCGTAGTCCAGGGCATCCCAGAATGGAGCATGGCATTAAGGATGGTGAGCAGTTTACGCATGCAGGCGACCAGGGCGACTTTCTTGGGTTTGCCCACTGCGAGCAGGTGCTGATAATGGGCTTTGATAACCGGGTTGAAGCGGGTCGCGACAAGGGTAGCCATGTACAGGGCG
>Ga0082335_1007885_pt1 | contig 12547 bp, 6 predicted proteins | sample Subgrocontami58m_FD_72375 | JGI IMG/M metagenome (GOLD analysis project Ga0082335, IMG submission 72375) | Subsurface groundwater microbial communities from S. Glens Falls, New York, USA - GMW37 contaminated, 5.8 m (SPADES assembly) (version 2) ...
CCGCAAGGTCCGGCCGGAACGCCCGCAACGCCGCGGCCGCGGAGTCCGCCTTCCATCGCCCCACGTCGTCGGTCCGGTGGATCACCTGGCGGTTGAGATTGGTGACGTCCACCCGGTCGTCGTCGATCACCCCGATCCGTCCGATCCCCGCGGCGGCGAGATAAAGAAGGGCGGGCGACCCCAAGCCCCCCGCGCCCACAACGAGCACGGAGGATGCGAAGAGGCGCTCCTGACCGGTCTCTCCCAGTTCCTTGACGAGGATGTTCCGGCTGTACCGCAGCGTGTTTTCCCCTGACCAAACCATCGATTTATTATACCTTATGGGCAGGGGACACACCTTCCCTGCGGTGGAAGGCACTCTTTACCGCAGTGGGAGGACACTCCTTCCCTTCGTCCCGGGTCAGGACCAGGAATGTCCCCCCGTGGCAGGTGTGTCCCCTGAAAGCGCCTGTACCTTACACAAAGGAGAGTACATTGCCGATCGATGTGGGGCCGATCCGGGCCGCGGAATTTCCGGTTACCGAGAATTTCCTGTACCTCAACCACGCGGGGGTGGCGCCCATCCCGGCGCGCGCCGCCGAGGCCGGGATCGCCATGTTGCGGCTCCCCAGGGGCGAGGGGGCGGACCGCCGCACCAAGACGCTCATAGACCACCTGCGCCAATACCTTAGCGGCAAACACAAACAATGAGCACAGAACGACCGCCTCGGACATGCCTGTGGACGGGTCACTGGGTCGAGAACTTGGCGAGGTGAAACCATGCGCCCGCAAGAGAAACTCCACGTCACACTGCACCTGGCAACGGGCTGCCTCCTCGCGGCCGCGGGGTGCATGATCGGTGTCCGGCCTGAATTGGCCGTTTACTATTGGAAGTTGCGTGAGCCTCTCCTCGGCTTGGGTCTGGTGGCGGCAGCTATGGCCGGGCTTTACCGGCGCGAGCGGGTGGCACGGTATTCGCGGCGGGCTTGCCTCGCCGCAATCAGCGTCATTCTCAGTCTGACGCTGGCAGAACTCTCGTTCAGGTTCGTGAGCTTCGATTTCAGGCATCAAGAGGCAGCTTGGCGTCGTGTTCCCCCCTATTTTCGCAAACCGCTGACTCCCCTCGGCAATGGTTTACGCAGACGATCGGGTCCTGAAGAGTGGACGGGCCCGGTAATCCGGACCTACCTGAAGCAGCTTCGCCTGGAAACGGCACCCTACCGCGATGAACCTGCCATCACGGTCCGGTATGACGAGCATGGCTTCCGTAACGAGCAGCACCTGGCAGACTGGGAAATCGCTGTCACCGGCGACTCCTTCACTGAGTTGGGACACCTTTCATACGACCAACTGTTCACGACCTTGCTCGGTCGATCGCTTCATCTGAACGTCCTCAACCTCGGCGTGAGCTACACCGGGCCTGTCACGCAACTCGAGTACCTGAGATCCTATGGCCTCTCCGCGTCCACGAAACATGCCATGGTCGTGTTTTTTGAGGGCAACGACCTCGAGGATGCCGCACGAGAATACGGGGAGCTGCGTCGCTACCAGGATACAGGGCTGATCCACCAACCGCGGTTCCATGCGCAGACCTCGCTTTTGAGAGCAATCGGGGATCGCTTCCGCTCGTCATCTCCGAGTGGCGAGGGTGAGCCTTCTGTTGATGCTCTTTTTGCTTCCCGCCAGGGAGAGATTCCAATAACTCTGGGTTTCACACCACACGGAAGCTCCCACATGACGCAGGAGGAGTCTGCCGCGCTGGAGTACTTTTTTAAGAATTACGCTGACCTTGGCGCGCGCAATCGTCTTCATCTGTGGATCGCGTACATGCCCTGCAAAACGCGAGTTCTGCACGGCTCGATCACGTTCACACCACAAGCCAGCGAGGAAATCCGGACGTGGCAGCCCAACGATCTGCCCCAGACCATCGCCAGAGAGTGCTCTCGGTACGCCATCAGTTTCATCGACCTGACTCCCACGCTGGTGGAAGAGACTCGGAGAGCGGGTGCGCTTCTCTACAACGGCCTGTACGATCCCCACCTGAACGCGCGGGGTTCCGCGGTCGTGGCGGCTGAATTGGCGAAACGGTTTCAGACGGAATGAGTTTCCCAATTCCGACCGTCTCCGCCCTATCAGCACCGCACAAGGACGCTCATAGACCACCCGCTCCAATATCTTGGACAGGGGCGGAGATAGTGAGGAGATTTCTGATTCGGAATGGACATACTGCTTGCCGGTGCCGCAGTGGATGAGCATCATGCCCCATATTCAGCTATGAACCGATCAAGATCACTTCGGCTGTTCGTCTTTACCACCTGCTTGCTTTTGCTCCTTTCTACGGGGGGACTGAGGGCGGAACCAACCCTGAACGTTAATTTCCAGCCGGGCGGCTATTTCACCGAACCGCTGTTCTCGTTTGTTTGCGGCGGCAAGGCCAGTAAGGATTTGCTCCCCGGATGGAAGATCGAGCGTTCCTCGCGAAAGCTGGATGCTCAGCGCACAGAGCGGCGCATGGTTTGGACTGAGCAGGGGACAGGGCTTGAGGTGCGCTGTGCAGGGATCGAATACCACGACTTTGAGGCGGTTGAATGGACGGTGTACTTCAAGAACACCGGTAAGGAGAACACGCCCATCCTCCAGGACATTCTGGCCATGGATTTCGCCTTCCAGCGAGGCGAGGGCGGCGAGTTCGTGCTCCACGGCACCAAAGGCGATTGGTGCACAGCAGGCAGCTTTGAACCCTTCGTTACGAAGCTCGAACCCGGGACCACCAGACGTTTCGCTCCGTTTGGCGGACGCCCAACAAACGCCGCCTTCCCCTACTATAATCTCCAGATGCCAGGTGGAGGGGTGTTGCTCGCCATCGGCTGGCCCGGAGAGTGGGCCAGCTCATTTGTGCGTGATTCAGAACGAGGTCTGCACGTCACAGCCGGCCAGGAACTCTTCCGCTCGTTTCTTAGACCGGGCGAGGAAATACGCTCGGCCCTGATCGCAATGGTCTTCTGGAAGGGAGCGGATGTCGTCGCCGGTCAGAATGTTTGGCGGCGCTGGATGGTCGCTCACAATCTGCCGCGGACCGCAGATGGGGCCCTGCCACCAACCCAGATCGTGGCGTGCAGCTCACATCAGTTCAAAGAGATGACCCAGGCCAACGAGGAGAATCAGAGACTGTTTGTCGATCGCTACCTGGAAGAAGGGATGAAACTGGACTACTGGTGGATGGATGCGGGCTGGTACCCCTGCAGCGGAGAATGGGTCAATACCGGGACATGGGAGCCAGATCCAACCCGCTTCCCGAAGGGTTTGCGGGCCGTCAGCGACCACGCCCGCGCCAAGGGGGTCAAGACAATCGTCTGGTTTGAACCGGAGCGAGTCGGAGATCCCAATTCATGGCTGGCAAAGAACCATCCCGACTGGTTGCTCTCCAACAAGGCGAAGGTTCCCCCTCCGCCAGCAGGCGGTGCTTTTGGCAGCGGGCCGGGCGCTCTGCTGAATCTCGGCAACCCTGAAGCCCTTAAGTGGCTCATCAACCACGTTGACAAGACCCTGACGGAGCAAGGAATCGATCTCTACCGACAGGACTTCAACATGGAACCCCTCCCGTTTTGGAGAGGCGCCGATACGCCCGGCCGCGAGGGCATGACGGAGAATCTCTACTTTCAGGGCTACCTGGCTTACTGGGACGGACTGCGGCAGCGACACCCGGCTCTGCGAATTGACTCCTGCGCGTCTGGAGGCCGTCGCGATGACCTGGAGACCATGCGTCGAGCGGTGCCCCTGATCCGAAGCGATTATCTCTTTGAGCCAACAAGTCAGCAGAGCCACCATTTCGCCTTTGCCCAGTGGCTTCCCTACCATGGCGCCGGCTACGTTGTGGGGCAGTCGGCGATCGGCTTCAAGGTCGGGGCGCAAGTTGATCCTTACGCCTTTCGAGCTAACATGTCGCCCAGTTTGACTCTCTGCTACGACATGCGGAGCAAGGACCTGGACTATACGCTGGCGGCGCGCCTTTTTGCCCAACTCAAGCAGGTGCAGCCATACTACCTGGGCGACTTCTATCCGATCACTCCCTACACCCTGGCAAATGACGCCTGGCTGGCATGGCAATATGACCGGCCTGAAGCTCGCGAGGGTTGCGTCCAGGCATTCCGGAGACCGGACTCTGCTTCTGAAGCCAGCCGCTTCAAGCTCCGAGGCCTGGATGCCGCCGCCCGCTACATCGTCACCGACCTGGACCGTCCTGGCGATGCCCAGACGCTCACCGGCGAAGAATTGATGAGCGGCGGCCTGCTCGTAAGCATCCCGCAAAAGCCCGCCGCGGTTGTTATCACTTACAAACAAGCGAAGTGATCTGGAGTCTGAGCTCCCGCCCTCAGCATGCGGCCATTTGAAGCCTTCTATTCGGGCGATTATCTGGACGTCTCGGGCAACGTCGCTGCCGGATATTGGGGGGAGGACCTGCTAAGAGCCGCGCCGCAGATCCGGCACCGTTTCTTCATGGACCAGTCGCCGGCGACGCTGGGTGCGGCTTTTGGAGAAAGGCTCTACAGCCTGCAAATGGAGCCGCATCACGTGACAGCGGCTGACGGAATCGTGATCATCCGTCCGTATGTGCGGCGGTCTGCCTTTGCCAGGGGAGTGGAGCGCCTTGTTGTGATCGGCCGCGCCGGCGTGGGCACGGACAAGATTGATCTTGCCGCTTGCACCGATAATGACGTGGCGGTCTTCAACGCGCCCCACTCGCTGACGCATTCCACGGCATCGGCCGCGTTGCTTCTCATGTTGGCGCTGGCCAAACGTCTGCCTTGGCAGGAGCGAATGGCCCGTTCCGGCGATTGGCGCGAGCAGGCCACGGTCATAGGAGACGACCTTGTCGGTCAGACCCTGGGTATCGTGGGGTTGGGACGCATTTCGTGGGAACTGATCCGGCTGTTGGAGCCTTTCGGTATGAGAGTACTCGCGTATTCGCGTCATTGCCGCACGGAAGAGGCGACAGCCCACAGTGTCGAACTCGTGTCCCTGGACGCGCTCCTTCGTGAGGCGGATTACGTGAGCCTGCACTGCGCGCTTGCAGATTCAACCCGCGGGTTCATGGGAGCGCGGGAGTTCGGGCTCATGAAACCCACGGCTTACTTCATCAACACAGCGCGGGGTGAACTGGTCCAGCAGGACGCGTTGACGCGCGTATTACAGGAGCACCGGATCGCCGGTGCCGGGCTGGATGTGTTCGCCCATGAACCCCTTGCCGCCACGGACCCACTGATCGCCCTTGATAATGTGATCCTTACGCCGCACTGGCTGCCGACCACGCACCGCGCAGTGCGCCTGGTTGGTGTCGCCATGGCGAAAGGAATCCTGCGCGCCGCACGCGGCCAGGTGCCGGAAAACGTAGTCAACCCGGAGGTGCTTAAACGAGCCGGTTTCAGGTCGAAGTTGGCGCGCTTCGCGGTAAATGGGTAAACGGGCCCAGGGGAATCCATCTACCAACGGGCGATGGAGGCTTCGGTCGTCTCCTGCTGCCGCGCATTTGGGCGGTCGGTGAAGTCGGGGCGCAACCTCGTACCCAGGCCGGGCTTGGCTGGCACTGAAATGTGACCGTCGTTCACGGGAATGCGATCGGTCACCACGTCATCGTACCAGCCGTCGATATAACCTCTGACGGTCTCCATTATGAACGCGTTTGGGATGTGCAGCATAAAGTGCACTGAGGCCCACAGCGCCACCGGCCCAACGGTGTCATGGCACGTAACCGGCAGGTAGTACGTATCGGCCAGGCTTGCGATCTTGCGGCCTTCGGTCAACCCGCCGCCCCAGGACAAGTCGGGCATGGTGATATCCACCGCGTTCTTTTCAATCCATGGCCGGAAGCCGAAGCGCGTGAATACCCGCTCACTCTGGCACAGCGGGATCCTGGTGGCCTGCTTTAGCCGGACGTAAGCCTCAACGTTGTCCGGCGGCATCATCTCCTCCAACCACATGATATCGTAGGGCTCCAGCGCCCGGGCGATCCGTGTCGCCGTTGGCAGATCCCATCGGGCATGGCCTTCAATCGCAATTCTCATCTGGTCGCCTACCGCCTGGCGGATAGCCTCCACCACTCCCACACCCCGCTTGAGTTCCTCGTCGGTGATGGAATGTCCCAAGACTCCCGCCGCCGTCCTCCCTCCCCAGATGACGACCGGCTCGCGCGGCTTGTCCGGGCCAGCCAAGGTTGGCCCAAACTGGTCAAAGGGCCAGATTTTCATCGCTCGGATTCCCTGCCGCAGGAGGTTCTTGGCAAGTTCGCCGGCCCTGCCATCGGCCACCAACTCTTGGTCGATGTACTTCCCGCCATTCACGCAAGTGTTGTAGATTGGAACCCGATCGCGGCTGCGGCCGCCAAGCAGAGTGTACAGGGGCTGCCTCAGGTGTTGCCCGGCAATGTCCCAAAGCGCCAAATCCACCGCGGAGAGCGCACGCATCTCGGCTCCGTTGGACCCGCAGAAACTCACCAATGAGAACAGATTATTCCAATGGTTCTCTATGTTGAGCGGGTCACGGCCAATAAGCAGAGGACCGAAGGCCTGGTGTATGACGGCCGCAACCGCTGGCGGCAGGTAGTACGTCTCGCCCAAGCCAACCAGGCCGTCGTCGGTGTAGATCCTAACCCATAAGTTATTGGGGGACGCTTGCCGCGAGGTCGGACTGAGTTTTCGCCATTCAGCATCCGGCAAGGCTTCAAACCAGATGGTCTCGATCTTGGTGATCTTCATAGGATGTGTCTGGAACTGGGGGATGTTCACCCACCCTTGTCCGGGTTGACAAGAACAGATCACATCCTATTGGCACATAAAATCCGCTGCTTGACTTTCGAGCAAAACGTCTCACTGTCCACATCAAATCACATGAACCTCCGCCTCCTCCGCATTCTCGGCGCTCTTTGCCTGGTCAGCGAGCCGACTTGGGCGCAAATCATCAGCCAACAGCTCTTCGATTCGATGGCTGGCTCGCCCCGCGACAACCTCACGGGTGTTGTAGGCATCGTGTTCCGAGCCAGCGAATCATCCGACCGAATCGTCACTCACTTGGGTTACTACGACTCGGGGAATGACGGCCTTCAGGCGAGCCATCGCGTCGGCGTTTACTCGGCGACACCGGCAACCGCCGGCGCCGGAACGTTGCTGGCTGAAGTCACGGTCCCTGCGGGCACAAATGCGTTTCTGGAAAACGGCTACCGCTGGGTCGAGCTTTCGACCCCGCTGACGCTCGAAACCAACCTCAGTTATGTGCTGGCGGCGGAAGTCTTCGCCGCGAGCGGCGACCCGTACCCGGACACAGCCGTGCGGGTCTGGAACCGGTTCTTCGTCGGCTACAACGCGGCCAGTTCTCGCGCGGGCCGCTCGAGCACCAACGCCTGGCCGCATGAGCCTGAGATTCAAGTCGGCAGCAACTCGGGCTACGCCGCCGCGAATCTCGGACTCGCGCAAGCGCCGAGGCCGTATCGCATCATGCCCGTGGGCGATTCGATTACGGCAGGCTACACAGACAACCCGAACTGGAAGGTCCCGTTCGAGTTTGGCTACCGCCGCGACCTGTTCAATCTGCTTCAGAGCAACGGCATTCCGTTCCAGTTCGTCGGCAATTCGCTCGAACCATGGAATGGGTTGTTTGGGGTGCCAACGAACCACCCTGCGCCGGACCTGCGGACGATTGCACAAGATCAGCATGAGGGCTACGGCGGGCAAGGCACCGCGTACGTCGCCCAGAACATCGCCTCGTGGCTCGCCAACGACCGCCCCGATATCCTCCTGCTGATGATAGGGATCAATGACATCGCTGCGGGGCAAACAAGCCAGCCTACCTCGGTTCAGTCCAGCCTCAGTAACATCGTCAAGACCATCGTTACCCGCTGTCCAAACACTCATGTAATCGTTGCGCAGATCACGCCCTACAGTACATACACCGCCGCACTGATCGATTACAACGATTACATCCGCAATACGCTCGTGCCGGCCTTCCAGTCGCAAGGCAAACTCGTCACCACCGTAGACCAGTATTCAAACCTCGTCACTGACCCCGCCGGATTGAACATCGACAGCGCTCTCTATGCCAACGGCATCAACCACCCGAGCCCAACCGGCTACGCGAGGATGGCGAAGACCTGGTTTGGCGGCATTCAAGCGGTGCTGTCAGGCGGTCCTTCTGTGAGGATCACCACCCCCACAATGACTTCTGAGGCGAATCCGGGCGCATCGCTGCCCGTCAGCGCCATGAGTATCGCAGGTTCTGGCGGAAGCGCTGTGCGCATGCGGTTGCTGGTGAATGGAGTGCCGCAATTCGAGTCTGTGGGCAGCTCGCTGACGACCACCTGGACGGTGCCAACCAGAGGCGCACATCGGGTGACTGTACGCGCCTTCGACACCAACGGGAACTGGGGCGAGAGTTTCGTCCATGTGCTCGGCGTCGATTCGGGTGCGGGCCCGGGCGACATCACTAATGGCCTCCAAGTCTGGCTCAAAGCCGAGGCCGGCTTGACCTTCAGTTCCGGCAACTACGTAAAAAGCTGGCAGGACCAAAGCGGCAACCTCAACCATGCCCTGCAAGGCAGTACCTCTCTGCAACCCAAGTATGTGAAAGGGCTCTTTGGCCCTGGCCCCGGGCTGCGCTTCGACGGCCTCCGCTATCTGGCCTCGACCAACGGCATGTCAACCGCCAGCTACACCAAGGTCGTGCGTTTCTTCATCAGCAACACCAACACGCCCAATAGCCTTCTCTCCGGCGCGAAGTTTGGAACCACCTCCGAGCGGGATCACGCCCTCCTGTTTAGTACTGCGCAGAGGACACTCAGGATGTTCCATACAGGCACGTTCACGACTTCCACCACGAATTCGCCGCTCGGACAACCTTCAACCGCGCTTGCGACCTACGACGCGAATACCCGCGTGGGCGAGATCTACCTCGACGGTGTCCTGCGCGGGAGCGGCACTGCCGCCGGTAACAACACCCTCACCTCATACCAGATTGGCGCATTCGGCGGCGGGTCCCGGCTCGTTGGCGCGATCTCCGACGTCATGATCTTCGACCGCGTGCTCACCCCAACCGAACGCAACGCCATCTTGAGCTACCTCGACGACAAATACCGCACACCTTTCCAGCTTTGGCAGAAACGGCACTTCTCTACCGACAGCCAGCGCGCCGCACCCGAATTTGATGCAAGCGGGGATGGAATCGCCAACGCCGTCAAATACGCGCTCGGTCTCGACCCGCTCGCCGACAACGCGACCTCCGACCACCTGCTCCGGATACAGCTCGCCGGCAACACCGTACAGGCCACCTACAGGCGCGCAACTGACTCTCCAGACGTTGCTTGCTACCTGGAGTCCTCTACGGACCTTTCGGAGTGGACTCCTGTCAACGACACATCACTCGGCGTGACCAACTCCATCGATACCCGCGCGTACCCGGCTGTGGTCCCGAACGACACCGCCTCACTTTTCTTACGCCTCTGCGTGGTCATGCCCGAATAGGAGACCCCGCTGGAATCTGGACGTTTTTCGAGGGTGTCGGAGCGATTGAAGCCGTGCTGGCGGGCGTCCAGCCGGGAATCCCAACGGGATTCGGTCCCAAAGCCCAGGGTTGGCGCCGCGCCTACCCTGGGGGCACCGTCCAAATACCTGGCCCAACCCCAACGGGGTTGCGTCTGAACGGTTATTCACTGCCGCAACCCCGTTGGGGTTGAGGCCCTTTTCGCCCTTCTTACCCAGGGTAGCTCGTTCCTCGCAACCCTGGGCTTCGGGGCGAAATCCCTTTGGGATTTGCTCACAAAAAGGTCCAAACTCCAGGAGCGAACTGACGTCCACTGCCACGGGCTGGACGGGGCTCGTCATGGTGGTAGCCGCGAACGTCAGTTCGCGTTGACTTTCCCTAACTTGACCTCGCCCCAGTCCACGGTCGAACCATCGCCCTTGCCGGCCTCCGGCACGATGAACTCACGCAGGGAATCGAACATCGTGACCACGGCACCCTCCTCGGCTGGCACCAATTCCTGCAAAGAAACCGCGTATTTGCCGGGAAGCACATCACTGGCGCGGAACGAACCGTCCGGGGACACAGAGATGGAATACAAACGGTGGTCCTCGTAAGTGGCCGCGACTTCCGCGGACTGATAGAACGCCTGCCGCTCGGCATCGTTCTTCAAAAGCCGCTTCCTTTGTAACATCCCCAGGCTCTCTGTGGTGAAAATCACCATCCCGTGCTTGGGATGGAGAGCGTCGCCATTGGCCAACTTAACCTTACCGCTTACGGTGCGGCCGTGGCCGCCGACAATGGCTACTGTGGTTTCCCCGGGCTTAACGTCCACAGCCGCGACATGGCAGAATGTCCACCACGTTCCACCCGCGCTTACGAACCGCGTAATGACGTGCCGGCCGGGCGGAACAAATGGAATGACAAACCGTCCTTGGTCGTCTGTGCTAACATGGAACGTCGTCGGATCATAGATCGGGGGCTGAAGCACGGTGCGGCTAAAATGGTCTCTTCCCGAATCGACGGTTGGCTGGCTCGTTTTGCGGCTGCCCGGCCTTGACCAACATGGAACCGCCGCACTGAAGTTCACAAATTCGTTCGAGCCCGCATGATCTCCAACGCGCAGCGTGCCCTCGATGCGCCCCCATCGTTCCAACGTGACGCTCGGTAACGCTTTCAACTCCGCGATCGGAACCTGCGCGAAACCCTCCTCGCTCAGCGCGACGACCGAACGCGCGCCCTCATACATCAGCAGGGAGAAAACCCCGTCATCCCCAGCGTTCACGAGCGTGCCTTGCTGACGCAGGCTGCCGGAGGTCACCGCGAACACCCCGTTACTGATGATGAGGGGGATTCCCTCCTCGACCTGCAATGCAACCTCGGCGTTCGCCGCCGGCCTGCCGTCGGGCAGAAGCACCACCCCCTTTACTTCAACGTCGGGAATGGGCTGTGGTTGCCGCCGCGCCTGCGGGATCACAACTCTCGTCCCCATGGGGTCGGCAGCGATGAGGCTCAGATCGAGCGTCTCCCCCGGCCTCAGATCCACGTCCCGAAGGGTGTGATGACTCCAACTCTGAGAATCCCGCGGCACGTCCACATAGGAGATTCGCAAATGTCCCGCCGGCACGCGGGAAAAACCAAAATGGCCTTGTGTATCAGTAGTCGCGAGCATGTCCATATAAATGCGTTCGAAACTCCAACCGTCACCGTCAGCATACTTCAGATGCAACTGCTCATTCGTGGCAGGCCGGGAGGTCCAGTTCAGCGTGCCAGTAATCTTCCCAAACGGTTCGAGCCTGATCGCCGGGTTGGTTGCGAGCGATTCCAGGCCCACGATGGCAAACCCTGTGGAAGTGGCTGCGGCCACCGAGTGCATTCCCCAAATCGGCTTGAAGGCGAACCTTCCGCTGCTGTCTGTAGCAAGCACGTTCGACGCCCGCGGATCACACATCAATTTTCCGTTTGAGTCGAACCCGGCCCGGTCAAATGTACCGCCGAGCAGAATGGCGGTCGCGCCCACAGCAGGCTTGCCGTCAGGTGTGAGGACGATGCCCGATGGACCGGAGCCTTTCCTCAGAGCGAAATCCACGCCGGCTACTCCGCCTGGCATGAGTTCCCACCGTTCCGGCAGGTAGCCTTCGGCTTCAACTTGGAGCGTCGGCTGCTGGCCGTCCCTGCTGACGTAGATCAGATAGACGCCGTTCGTGCCACTGAATTCTTGCCGAGTGCCCGGCCCCCTCCGGTTCAGATCAGGCGCCCAACCAAACGCGCCTCGGAACTTTCCGATTGGCTCTTTCGTCTCGGCGTCGATCACACGCCCGGAGACGAGCCGATCGCGTGAATGATCGAGCAACCGCCGTTGGTCAGGATCCGGGGCGCTGGAATCCAGCCGCCTGGTCACCGCAGAAGAACCGCTTTCACCGCCCGTCGAGGCTTCGCTTTTGGTTGCTCTGGCGTCCGAGACGGTTCTGGTCTCCTTGTCAGCCGGCTTGCTCAATTGCGGGTCCGTCAACGCCGCTACCGCCAACGCCGCTACCAAAAACAAGGCCAGCGCGGACCACCGGCTGGGTCTGCGGAAGGCCGCAATCATCGAGATGCGCCGACGCATCTGCTCTTTGTCCTCCAGAATGCCGACCAACCCCGGAATAGCCGTGGGCCGGTTCAGGTTTTCGAGCAGCTTGACGACCGTTCGTCCGTAAGCCGTGCCCGCCTGGTCCCCGGCGCGCAGGAGCGCAAGTTCGTCGCAAGCGAGCTCGCGATCCACGCGCAGCCGCGCGAAGCCGAGCCAGAGGAGCGGATTGAACCAGTGCATGATTTGCAGCGCTGTCACCAGCCAGTTGACCCAAAGGTCGCCGCGTTTCACATGGGCGAGTTCATGCAGAAAAATGTAGCGCAGTTCCCGAGCGGCGAATTGTCCGCCGATCCCGCGCGGCAACAGCAGCCGCAGCCGCAGCAAGCCGAACAACGCCGGGCTTTGCACCGCGTCCGCCTCCACCAGCTTGATCCGCCCCGAGAGGCCAAACTCCCGTTGGCACTCGTCGAACAGTGTTTGCAGGCAGGGGGC
>Ga0082335_1007886_pt1 | contig 12547 bp, 7 predicted proteins | sample Subgrocontami58m_FD_72375 | JGI IMG/M metagenome (GOLD analysis project Ga0082335, IMG submission 72375) | Subsurface groundwater microbial communities from S. Glens Falls, New York, USA - GMW37 contaminated, 5.8 m (SPADES assembly) (version 2) ...
AAATGACGCTTATGTTTCTTCAGACCCAAGAAGAAGATGCCCTGACCTTACAAAAATAATGGCGCAGTTAGGATATCATCCAGAGGTTAATGTTAGGGAGGGTCTAAGGAGATTTATTGAATGGGCAAAAGAGAGTTATAAAGAAAAATGCTAGACAAAAAAGATTTTTTTATTGTCGCGTGGGTTTTAATTATATTTCTTATAGTTCATGCAGTAAGTGTTTACCAACTCCTTACTTATGTTGGATTAATCACAGTTTCCAGATAATCATTTTGTAAAGCAGAGAGTGATATAAATTTTGTGCTTAAGTTCAGCACCCACTCTTAATCCCTTTCAAAAAATTCTCTCTCAATTTAGGAACAATCTCCTCAACAATCTTAATAGCATAATCTATTTCCTCTTCTGTTGTAAATCTACTTAAAGTAAACCTGATTGATGCAGGATATTTTTTATGGTTTAATCCAATCGCAGAAAGAACATGGCTTGGCTTGGAACTTTTTGCTGAACATGCAGAACCCGTCGAGCATGCAATTCCATTCTTATTCAATTCCGCAAGTAAAGATTCGCCGTCAATTCCCTCGAATGAAATGTTTGTGTTGATGCACAATCTTTTTTCAGGGTGACCATTCAGTTTCGTATTTTCTATCTCGAGAATGCCTTTAATTAATTTATCTCGAAGTTTTGCGGTTTTTTCTATTCCTAAAAGACCTTCCTTCTGTGCAATCTCAACTGCTTTTGCAAACCCGACAATTCCAGGAATATTCTCTGTTCCGGGACGGATTTTCTTTTCCTGCGAACCGCCAAAAATTATCGGCGAGATTTTAGTGTCTTTTTTTATGAAAATTGCTCCAATGCCTTTTGGTCCGTGAATCTTATGCCCGCTCATAGAAATCAAATCAATGTTTTGTGCTTTTGTATCGAGAAAAACTTTTGTGAATGCCTGAACAGCATCTGTATGGAAAAGAACATTTCTGGAACGACAACAATCCCCGATTTCTTTTATGTTCTGGATTGTTCCTATCTCATTATTTGCTGCCATAACCGAGACAAGAATTGTCTTTGGCATAATTGCTGACTTTAGCTCGTCGAGATTTATCAATCCGTTAGAATTTACTTTCAGATATCTAACCTGAACACCTTCCTTCTCGAGATTTTCACAGGTTCTCAGAATAGCAGGATGCTCAATGTTTGTCGTAATAATATGATTTCCTTTTTCCTTATTTGCTAACCAAACACCTCGCAATGCAAGATTATCCGACTCAGTTCCGCCTGAGGTGAAGAAAATCTCGTCTGAATCTGCGTTGAGAGATTTTGCTATTGTAATCCTTGCTCTCTCTAATCCAAAGCATGCCTGCTCACCAAAAAAATGATTGCTTGAGGCATTACCATAAGTATCAAGAAAATATTTCTGGATTTCATTTGCAACAGCAGGATCAACCTGAGTTGTTGCACCGTTGTCGAGATAAATTCTTTGCATGAATTGTATATCTTGGGTGTTCTTTAAATATTTTTATGAAAGGATTATTCTGATGGGAATAAGTTGCAATGCTAATCAGCTATCATGCAAAAATATCTCTGATAAAAAAGATTTATATACCCTACTCGTCAAATAAACTTACAATATGCCTAAAAAGATATTATTCTCATTAATTACTATCGTTATAATTATAACATCGGCAGTTTTTGCACTTGAAGGCTACATAGATACAATAAACCCTCAACAAAATGAACATCCAGCAACAGAACCACAAACAGAAACCACAATTGAGCAAACACCTTCAGAACAATTATCAGAGAAGGAACTAATATGCAATAGCCATAAAGAAAAGCTCCGCTTTCTCGACTTAAACGGCAACGATATGTTTGAGAGCGGAGATATTGGATTAATAAATTCATATCTGAAAGACAAATTATCAAACGAAGAAAAAATTGTCTGGCTTGATATCAATGAAGACTCAGAATATAATGAAGACGACAATAGATTGCTTGATTATTGCAAGAACACTCAGGTTGAGACTGTAAGCTTATCATGCAACTGCCCTGATGTAAATTCCGACGATGAAATCAATATTGTCGACTTAACTTTGCTTGCAAGGAATTTCGGCCAGACTATTCCTGAGATGGATTTGGAGGAATCTTCTTCATGGATTGATTTCAAAGATTTGCTTTGCGTATCGCAGGATTTTGGCGAGAAAGCAGAAAATGTATGCAATCGGCAAATGAGATTTGATGCAAGAAGAGTTGATGAAACAAAACCAGCAGATGAGACATTCTCATCAACAGAACAGACGACAACTCCAACCTTGCCTCCAACAACAACCACTTCTATAACACCGCCAAAAACAGGTCAAAATTTAAAAAACAAAGACATGTATTCTGACAAGCAGGTATTTTTGGTTTCTGACAAAAACTGGAAAGAAGTTTTGCCTTGGGTATCTGCTGCAATATGGGAGCCGACAAAAACCTCGGATGAAAAACTTGGCGGAGACGCAATAACTCCCGGAAGATGGTCAGCAGAAGAGGGCACAATAATTGGAGGAAGCAGAGAGCAGATTATCTTTGACGACACTCCAGCAGAAATAAAAACTCTCGGCATATATGCTAAAATACCGACGCAATTCACGTATAAAATATTCATTGACCTTGTAGAATATGACTCAAATGGAAAAGAAAACAAACGATACAACTTTGGGGCATACCAAAAGATGGACATATCAAAGCCTTACGAGGGCTGGATTACTCTCTCTAGAACTTCTCCGGCAAGAATAAACACTGCCAAATATACATACTGGATACATGTTTACATGGAAGATGTAAGAAATGTAAATGATATTGCAGAATGGATGTTTATGTACTCCGGAAAAAATCCTAACGAACTTTTCGGCTTTGACGAGAGTGAGTTTGAGAAAGAGCTTTCTGATTTTATATCAAAGACAGAAAAAAATTTGATTGACCTGAACATCTGCGATAAGTCAGGAACAAAGATAAACTGGAGAAATGCGCTGAGTGCATTAAAAAAAGGCGGAAGTGTTGCACTCTCATTTGCTTCACAGGGTTCGTTTAGCATAAATTATCAAAGTAATAACGGAAAATCAAATCTTGATTTGGATTGTGATTTGGCAATGAAGGCAGAGATTGCGAATTTTTTTGAGCAGAAAAAGCTGGAAAGCGGTTTAAGTGAGGAAGTTAAAATAGAATATAAGGGATATACCTATCAGGTATTTGACGCTAATAATGACAAAATCGCAGAGAATTTTCCAGAAGAATCTGAATCTGATAAGGATTGGTGCAATCTATTAAAGTTTGATGATACTAAAGTTTATCCTCAACCTGTGGAGAAGTGCGCGTATCCGCTTTTGATTTGGCATGAGGAGGATTTTGATAAGACCTCAAATATAATGCAGCTCGATATTCCAGAAAGTGCTAAGGAAGTAAAAATCTCCGGCAACAAGATTGCTTACATTCAAGACAAGGAAATATATGTATATGACCTTATTGATAAAAATATTCAAAAAATAACTGACAGCCAATCAGATAAGTACGATTTTAATTTCCATAACAATATGTTGGTGTGGAGAGATGCAAGAACCGGAAATGATGATATCTATCTATATAATTTGGCTACTGAAACAGAAGTGAGAATAACTGAAAATAACTATGATCAGATTGATCCTGCTATCACCGACAATTATATTGTGTGGAGTGATAATCGGAATAAAGATTTTGATATTTATCTTTATGATTTACAGTCAAAAAAAGAAATACAGATTACCGATACGAAACTGCAAAATGAATATGGACCAAAGGTATCCAATAAAGGAATAATCTGGGGTACAGAAGAAAATATCTATTTTTATGATTTTCAGACTAAGGAAACACAGAATCTCGGAAAAGGGTTTCCGTATCGTATCTCAGATAATTTTATTGTATGGGCAAACGATAATACTCTAAACATTAGAGATTTATCGTCAAGAATACACCAAATAATTGTTATTGGGAAAGATCCCGCATCCAGTGGTCTTGGGAATTTAAGATTATTCAATGATAAAATCATATATACAAACACATTAGATGGAAAATATTCTCTTTATCTTCAGGATTTAAGAACTGGTGATAAAAAAATAATCGTTGACAATCCTTCTTCTGGTTATGATATAGGTCCAGATATCTCTGATGAAAAGATTACATTTAAACGGGATTATTATGGACATTGGTTTGCCTATAGTGAAGCCGGATTTAACTATCACCAAAATGGATTTGATGCAGACTCTATTATCTATTTTATGCAGCAATATAAAGTCAATAATGCTATTATTTTGGGAGATATACCTCAGGAAATCAAGAATTTGATAGAAGCTTTGCCGGATGTAGGAGCAGGAATAAGTAATGATAATATTAAGCAGAAAAGAGCCAGCGACTATTTCTCTTATTGGAAAGAATTTGATAAAATTGTCTATGTAAAAGACGATTATGAATTAGCTTTATTAGCTTCAACTTATGCTTCTTTGATTAATACTCCTCTGATAATTGAAAATTCAGAATTAGACTCTGAGAATATCTTCAAAAACAGAAAAGTTATTTGTGTGGAAACAGTTAGTCCAAAAGCAGGAGACTGCGCAGAGAAATATGATATTGAGCAGTTGCAGAAAAAATACCTTGATATGACGAGTACGAATAAATTAATCATGGTAAATCCAGACGATTTGGATATCTATGTTGATGAAATTTTTAAACCAGATAAAAGTTCTAAAATAGAACGGATATATTCAGGTACTTCACTCGCGTCTCCAATTTTAGCAGCAGCGAAAAATGAATTAATATTGCCTGTTAAAAGCACTAATTATGAAGAAACAGATTCTATTTTAACTCAAAAATTAAAAAACTATTTTGATATAGACTTCAAAAAGCAGAGTTGCGGTGGAAAAGATGCTTGCTCGCATGGATTTATTGAAGTGTCAAAGGAATTTTATATTAAAGAAGGCGAAATAAGCTATTGGCTTAATGAAGACATCAACATCAATGAATTAAAAGTTGATAACCCTCTAATTAGCGGTATTTCTTTATTTTTTCCTGCTCTGATTGAATGTAAATCTGATATTGTAAAAGTTGACTTATATAATAATGGTAATTTGATAGCCAGCAAATCATATTCGTGCAAGAAAGATGTATTTCTTGATAGTATATATTCAATAAAGTTTGGAGATTTAGGCACAAAATAATAAATGAGTGATTTTTGATATTTTTCTATTTTTCTTTGTTTTTTTGAGATTCATTCTTTCTAGGGTTACCTATTTTGAGCTTGTTGATCTTTTTTAAGTGAGATTTTTTGTATTTTTGTATTTTTCAATGTAGCTTTAGCTACATTTTTTAGGATGGTCTTAGAGGACAAATAGCGAGAAGCTACGAAGTGAGCATTCGTATCAGTCCAAATATTACAAGCAATGTTTTGCTTGGTTTTTGAAATCCTTTTGTCCTTTTTAGTGCAGCAACCTTCATGTGATTGAGCATTCCTTTTTCTGTCCTTAATGCTTTTTTCCGATGGGTTTTTAGCGAGGTTGAGTAAAAGTTTTCTATTGCGTTGTTTGTTGCCGGACATCCTTTGGTTTTGTAGAATGCGGTGAAGTATTCCCAGTTATTTTTTATCATTTCAAGTCTTTTTCTTATTGTTTGTGGGAACAGCATTTTTTGTTGACATAAAAGCTCAAAATTTTTTTGAGCATCTTTTAAACTTCGTTGAGTCAAATTCTTACCTTCCCGTCGTCTCTCATTTTCAAGATATTTGAGGTATTCATAGATTTTTTTTTTGGCTTCTGTAAGCCATTCTTGGTTATCTGAATTATTCTTCTTTGATTGTTTTTTTAGAAGTTTCTCGATAAACTTCAACTCTTTTTTTCGGTTATAGAAAATGTTTAAGAGCAAGTATTTGTTGTATTCTTCTTGAAGGCTTAGTTTTTTTCCAAAGTCGGCAACTATCATTTTGTTTAGATGCAATAAGCATTTTTGGACAACAAGATTTGTACCCCAAATTTTTTTAAAAATTGCGGGGTATCTTCTGTCGCAATCAACGATTACGATGAGCTTTTTTTCAGTGTCAAGATTTTTTCTCAAAAAAGCTTCGATTGTTGTTTCGTCTTTGTTATCAAATAGTTCATCTGCAATTGGCGTTCTTGTCTGATAATTCAATAATGTCAATCGATACTTCTGATTTCTGCCTTCTTTTGGGTGCTGTTCATCATAATTTACAAAGACATACTTGTCTTGTTCATATTCAAATTGTTCAATTTCTTCATTGAACAAGTATCTTGCTTTATCTTTTGAGAACGGAATAATAAATCTCATTAGAGAAGATATTGCTTTCCATGAAACGTTTGAATCTCTTAGCTCGATAATAAAAGAGGTAATTGTTTTTTGCCATTCTGATAAAAGGTTTTTCCAAAAACCTTTATCTTCGTGATGTTGAGTTTTACAACTTGGGCAGATTTGTTTTCCAACTTTAGCTTTGCCAAAACCTTTCTTTCTCACAAAATCAAAGCCATTATGCACCATCTTGCAGCTACATTTGCAGACGACAACTTGTTTTCTACAGAAAACTTTTTTAGATGTAAATTCAAACTTTTTATCGAGAGGAAACAACGTTAAAAGAAATTCAGAATCACAAAAGTTATTAAGGTTAAGATGTATATCAGTCATTGGCAATCACCTCAGTTTTATATGGTTTAAACATACATTTAATTCTGAGGGTTGCCTTTTATAAATCACTCACATTTTATATTGTGCCGAGATTTACCAGACCTCAAGAAAGGTTATTTGACTTTAAAAGCAGAAGACGGAAAGTTTGCATTTGATAAGATTGAAAATATTGTTCATGTGGGAGGTCATCCTGAGTTTTCGGCAGAATATATAAATCCGGCAAGTTTGCAAAAAACCACGAGAACAAAAATGATTGCAAAAGGAGCTGCCTCGTTTAATCTCAATCTTGAAAAGGATAAGGAGGCATATATAATCATTGATATTAATAGTCTAAATTCATTTGCGACAGAATACATTCAACTATATAATTATGATATATACGTTAATGAAGTTTTAATAAAAAAAGCAATTGGGTTCCAATATCTTAAGAACTATAGAATTAACATCCCAGAAGATTTGGTTAGTAATGGCGTAGCATCGGTGAAACTGGTTCCATTGGTTCTATTAAATGGTGATTTACAGGAAGACAATGAATTAAGGTATGATGTTAATGTCAGCATTGTCCAAAATCTGCAACCAATTTATTTGACAATTATTGGTAGTCCAAATGCAATTGAATATAAGAAAGATGCCCCGAAGTCAAATTTGATGCTAAATCGGAGGGAATATGAATCAGCGGACCAAAGATTTTATGCTGATTTTGACGGAGATAAATTTCCTGATTTTTCACTCGGAAGGATTATGGGCATAACCTTATCAGATGTATCCGGCTATCTTTCAAGAGCTATCTGGTATGATACTTTTGAAAAAACAAATAATATGGAATTTATGGCATCAAAAATCAATGGACAGTTTGAAAATATTGAAAATCACAGAATCATGGAGTCAGAATTCTCTAAAGCTGGTTATATCACCTCTGGAAAAGATGATTTTCATGAAAATGAGGATGGGTATGTAGGAACAAAAACTATGTGGGAAGGAAAAGAGCTAATCAGCTACGGGGATCATGGAAGTTCAGACTGGCTTGGAATAAATTCAGGAGAGCTGCCATTATTATCAAACAGCTTGATTTTTGCAGATGGATGCTCTTCCTGCTCTACATGGGATTCAAAATCATTTTGTAACAATGCTATCAGAAAAGGAGCCACCTCATATGTAGGTAATGTTGATTTTTCTTATGGAGGTGATAATACTCATACAAAAACAATAGACGGCGTATATTACCAAAATTTAGCAATAGGTGATGCATTTAGATTATCCTACTCTCCTAATGAAAATAGACGAATGATAACTCTTATCGGAGATCCAACACTAATAGTCAATCCAACTCACAGGCTTAAAGAGCCATTAATGGGTGCAATCAATAAAAAAAATGAAAACAAATAAAATAATATTAATTTCAATAATGGTATTTTTTATTGTAGTTTATCAGGTGAAGGCAGTCCCTGTTATTGATTTAAAGATAAATCAGGAATTTAAAATAAATGAAACTGTAATCTTAGAATACAGTATTATTTCTGATATTGAAGAAAACATAGAGTATATTGCTGATGTGGTATGCTCTGATGCACCACACTCTCAGCTTGAGTTAAAGACGGCAAATGTAAAACCAAATATACCACTTGTTGAAAAGTTTGTTTATCTTACGGTCAACGATAATATTGAACCGCAAACATGTAATGCAACAATAATGATATTAGAGCCATATTCCATAATTGAATCCATGTCAATTAAAATTATAACCAACCCCAGTTTTGAGTTTGAAATAAAACAATGCAAGGATAGTCTATGCAATTTTGAAGCGGAGGTTTTTGAGTTTAACAAGGAGGTTTATTTGGATTATTTTAGCAATGTTAATGAAATATCAGCTCATGCAAAAATAATCTATCCAGACAAGACTTCAAACCAGATAACTTTGCCTTCTTCAATCAAGTCATCCCAAATCGGAACCTACACTTTAGACATAACAGCCTCAAAACAAGGCTATAAAACAGTTCGCAAAACAGAGCAATTTGCCGTCATAGAAAAGGAAACACCAATTAAAGATGCTTCATTATGCAACGGCAACAACATCTGCGACAACAAAGAAACCCGGCAAAACTGCCCGCAGGATTGCCAGACTGAAAGGCAAATATCTACCACAGAAAAAAGTCAGAGCGAAAAAGGTATTTTTAACAATGAATTCTTATTTATCTCTGGAGGGATTTTCTTGCTTATTGTGTTGTTGTCTGTTGTCATGTACCTTAAAAATAAAAAATAGAAAAGCTTAATCTTGGAATACAAGAAAAAATAAGTGGTGGCATCAATTTTAAATTACCGTTTAAGCTTTTGGACTTCATATAAAAAGAAATATTCGGCACCCTTGCTTAATCCTCTTTAAGAAATTTCTCTCAATTTATTCTCATCTTTTATACATCCCAACCAATCCAGCATAATCCTCTCCAACACTGTTCGACGGACTTAGAGTAACAATTACCTTTCCAACAATTCCATCATCCTTAAGCTGTTCAGCAAGCTTCAAACTTGCAATAATATTAAGGATAGTGCTTCTTCCTCCTCGAAAAGTGCATTCATATCCATCGAGAAAATCAATCAGCTCATCGTTGGATGCAAAAATAGTATTCTTATTTATATCACCAAGAACAACATTTGCAAACTTCCTGTAAATCCATGGGCGATTGTCTTCTGCATCAGTTTTCTTTCTTTCAATCCACTGCGTTCCGCCATAAAGATGAAATGCATCATCATTAGGCTGGACAATATAAACACCAACATCCTTATCACCATGCTTTCTTCTCGATGCTTCATACTTGAGCCTTATCCCAGAACCCATCACAGTTCCGCTTGTTCCTCCTCCAGCGACGAGAAAATCAGGAAATCTCCTTACAAGTGTATCTGTCTGCTCGATAAATTCGACTCCTGTTGTATCAAAATGTGCAGATACATTTGCTGTGTTATTATACTGCACAAATTGAACATATTTCGGATTATCTTTCAAAAAATCATCAGCTCCTTTTATTGCTCCATCCATATAATCAACTGCTGGAGTTCTTCTAACATCCGCTTCTAAAAACTTTATCTCTTTAATTCTTTGCTCTGCATTCTCAGGAATAAAAATAACACATGGAACTTTCTTTTCTCTCGCAAAATAAGCAATCGCAGTTCCAGTACTGCCAGAAGTTGCCTCAACAAATCCTTCTATATTTGAATATCTCTGGACATTTCCATCGAGAGTTCTCCTTCCATTTGGAGACATGGCTTCCAAAATACCTCTTAATCCAAACCTGACTTTTACATTTCCCGAGAACAAATCTGTTTTTCCGTCGAGATTTTTTGATTCATCCTTGATAAGAATAATCTGCCCATGCGTATCTATATCCCTGTCAACATATTCTCTCATATCAAGAAGTGGTGTATCACCAACTCCATATTCCTTAAACTGCCTCTGAAAATATTCTCTGTCATTAGGAGAAACTCCTTTATTTAGTATGCTGACTGCTTCTTCCAGTGTTCTTGCCGGTGTTATTTCCTGATTTGATTGCGCTGTCATTTTTACTTTGTGTTAATTTTTATTTCGTTAATAAATCATTGAGAATACTTCTTGCCTCGTCTCTTATTAATTGCCTTAGATATTCTCCATGAGGGCGCTCTACAAGAACAGGTTTTCCATCTATTCCTTCAATGTAACTTTTTGGCTCTATTATATTTCCTGATGGTATTACTAAATTTTCACTTTCTGCATTAAATATTGTTACACCATCCCCAACTATTACATTATTTTCTAATATAATCTTGCCGGGCTTTCCATTATTTTTATTTGGATTTGATAATCTGTAAGAGCCAATATCCACATCACTGCCAATCCTGCATTCTTTTCCGAAATTTACATATCCTATTACTGAAGAGTTTACTCCGAAGTTTGAATAATCTCCGACATTAAGCGGACCAAAGAAATTTGTTCCTGTTCCTATTGAGATTCCTTCTCCGAGAATCGGATGCCTGTCTGTCGGACGTCTCGTTAATCCGCCAAGAACAATTCCTCCTCCTGCAAAATCAGCAAATCTTCCAACAACTCCTGTCTGACCGATAACAATAGTTCCACTTACATGATCAATAAAAATTCCATATCCGACATCTGCCTCGGGATGCGAATCCAATCCTAACTTGCGGGTAATTTGGTGTATTTTTTCAGGTATCAAATATAAGGGCTTTGCGGCTAAATCTTCTAAACTAATTTCGGGCTTTGCAAGCTGATTTGCTATATAATGGTTCAATAATGATTTTGGACCATCATAGCTTGAATCTATGAGCTGCACAAGCAAGCTGTATTTATTTCTTAAGCCATTCTCAGCAAGAAAATTCAGATAGTGTTTTGTATCGCCAGCTTTCAGAGAAGTCATTACATACTTAGGAAATTCCGATTTTTCAAGCTGTTCAATTATATCCTGAGGAATTCCTGTTCTGACTGCACTCGACCAAATCGCAGGATCTTTCAAAGATGCAAATACATTCCATCTGTGCCAGTCAATTATTTTGGGAACTTTTGCAAGTAAATTTGCAGCAATTCCAAATGCATAATCCTGTTTTTCATCCTCACTTATTTGTCTGCCTTCAAGATTTGCCTGCTCGGAAATTGCTATATAACTTATTGCATAAGCAGAATCAAATGTTTCTCTGACTAACTCCTCCAGATATGAGATATCTGCATGTGAAGAGCCATAAGTTCTGGTATATTCATGCCCAGGAGTTACAAGCTCGCGGGCATTCCTTAACAAAACATTTACTGAATTATCAGAGGGAAAATTGTCTCCTGTAACAAATAAGTAATCATCTATTGTCTGTGTAGGAACAACTAATCGAGCTAATTCCTGTGGAGAATATTTAGCAGAGATTTCTCCTGCTAATTTCGGAATGTATTCATCTCTTCTTTCTATATATTTTTCTGAGAATATTTTCATACTTATCACCATCATCTTATTGCATTTGCTCCTGTATATGGAGATAATTTTCCAGGAGTTGAATAACCCACTGGAATTCTTGGTTTACTCTTAAACAGTATTCCATGCTCGTAAAGAATCGCCAGTGCAGCAGCAGCTCCTCTAAATCTTGCTATTTGAATGTTCTCATAATTTGTCTCGAGTGTAATCTCTACAGGTGGATTGCTGGATTTCCTCCATTCTGGCTTAGGACCAAATGCACCTTCATACACAAGCGGATTTTTTAAAAACGCACCGCCATTATTCTCAAGAATAACTTGCTTATCTGGCTCACTTTCATTAGTTTCAGGAATATTTCCAGAATACAAAGGAATATTATGCATCTTGCTAACATGTGCCAATGCTCGCTGTGCAATACTTTCGCTTTTATGATGAGAATTTGCAAGTGCATAAACAGTATTTGGGTATCTTCCATCTCCATGAAAATCCAAGAAAATAGTATTTGAACCTGCATCATACTCTTTTCTGATAGATTCTTCCAGTAACGAAATCTCCGCAGGTTTTTTAAGATTTAATTCAGCAAGTCTTTCTTCAGGAACCCAGATAGTTCTGTTTACATTAATTCCATCGAGATTTTCCCTTGTTCCATTCTCATAAGCACCAGCAGAAACAACAGGATAGATTATTGTTCTACCGCCTTCTGTTAATAGACTACTATTTCTCGCTGAATACCCAAGAGATAAAGTCCCTAAAAGGGAAAGCAACACTTCTGTTCCAGGCTCATCTCCATGGATTCCTCCCGCAAGAAAATAATCTGTCCCTTTTCCATGTTTTGGCTTTTCTCCGAGAACAAAATAAACAAAAGGGAATGTTTTATTGCCACCTCTATATGTTCCTAAATCAATTTCCTCAAGTTTTAA
>Ga0082335_1007887_pt1 | contig 12547 bp, 26 predicted proteins | sample Subgrocontami58m_FD_72375 | JGI IMG/M metagenome (GOLD analysis project Ga0082335, IMG submission 72375) | Subsurface groundwater microbial communities from S. Glens Falls, New York, USA - GMW37 contaminated, 5.8 m (SPADES assembly) (version 2) ...
GACTCCCTTTTGTCCGGTGAGTCGCTCGTTAATGATAGCCGCATAGCAGACTGCGCTAAGTGCCGCACTCAATGGACACGGCAACCAAATGATCTTTGGCTCCTTCAGGTTGGCTAGCTTGTATAGCCCCACAATAGCTCGCTCGGCTCTCGGACGATCCGCCGGTTTGGTGGAGAGACCGATATCGATCCACTTCTTGACAAACTCGGGAAAACGCGCCTCTTGGGCGGCAGTAAGCTTGGTGATCATGAGGGTATAGAGTATCAGATTAGGATATGTCGTCTATAGGGTATACTCCCTAGGACGGCAATACCTCAATGTGGATGTACTGACCATCCTTGGGAGTCAAAGTGATACCTACCAGCCCGTCAGCCGTCATCTGGCGAACGGCGGTCAGTATGGGACCACCTTTGATGGTCCGAGCCGACAGGCGGCTGCCATCAGGGAGGGTGATGCGCCAGTGAGGGCGGCGGCGAATCTTGGTCATGGGTTGGCCTTCCGTCCACAAGCCTCGGTGTACACCTTGAGGGCTTCACGCACCGGTCCAAGGTTGACCAACGCGGCGCGCTGGGCGACGTCGGGATGGCAAGCACTGTTGACCACCCCCTCCAACGCTTTGGCCAAGGTGTCAGCCACCTCCAGTGTGCTGAGCACCCGATCGTTCACCTCGGATCGGGCCGCTTCCAGCTCAGCCCGGTGGGCATTAGCGGCCACACCGATCAGACCCTCACCTGTCTCAGCGGTGTCTAGGGCCGCCCGAACGCGGTCAAGCACGTCCATGACGCGGACCACGCTCTCCTCCAGCCCGCTCTCTATATACCGATACTCGGGATCAAGGCGCACCCGTGCACGCCCCACCTCAGCTTCAAGGGCCTCGTAGTAGGCTTGGGCCTCGGGGGACCAGCATCGATCCAACCGACGCTGTAGCGTGGCCATCTCGTCGGCCTGTTGACTGATGATGGCGTTCGCGGCGCGGTTGGCTTCGCGAAGGGTGTCTAGGTCCTCAGTCATAGGGTGGTGTGGGTTTCCAGCAGGAGGTCAACAGCCGCTATGATGGCGGTCTCGTTCGGGGCGTTGGCCACCGTGAAGGCTCGGATACCCCTCAACTCGACTGGATTGTCCGATCCAACGAGACTGACGAGGGCGGCGCGATACCGATCCCGCTGGGCTTCGGCCTCCCTCATCGGGTGCTTGGGGCACACACGAACGTGGGCGGTCAGGAGGGCGTGTTGGGTATCTGGGGTTCCCGGTGGATAGGCGGTTCCGCAGAAAGCGCAAACCGTTTGCTGTGTGGCTCTGTGCCAGCAGTTTGTGATGAGCTGGGCTAGCTCCATACCGTGCCCTTTGTCGATATGGCAAGAGAGACCGGCGGCCTCAACCGCCCATTCGGGGATAGGGATAGGTAGGGACGGGGTCATAAGTCGGCTTGTTGGTGGTTGGTGGTAGTGACCGTTTGGGTCCACACGCGGCGAAAGCAGGAAGCGGCCCACCCGTACTCGATGCCGTACGGATGGAGAGGAGCTGTGATACCAACCAGTCTGACGGATGGTCCGGTACCATCGTCTGCAACGAAGGCTCCCCGTACGCAGTAGACAATATCCTTGCGCGGCGGGCCGGGTTGGACACGGGGAACGGCTGGATGCGCCGGGTCCCAGTCGTCGTTTATACAGACAACCTTGTCGCCCGCGAGGAAAGGGTGGGTGGTCATAAGCCTGCCTCTTGGGTTTGGCGCGCCGCCGCAGCGATCTCCTCTTCAGTCACCTTCCGGAAACCGCCCCAATGCCACCCGTACTCAACGTTGCCCGCCTGAGGTACGAGAGCGCAGACGCACTCAACCGTGTTGATGATCTGGCCATAGACCACCTTGCTATCGGGGGATACGGAGTTACCCCAGTGGTAGTCTCGGACGATGTAGACCTTCCCGTGCTGTGGGGGCTCACCACTCAGGACCCATTCGAAGGACAGGGGTATGCTGGGGGCGGTCCGGACCACCTTATCTCCCCTCTTGAACACCGCGAACTGGTCGGGTGAACAGGGGAAGTAGATGGAGCCACCGGAGGATTGGGGGCTATGGGTGGTCATACAGAGGGGTACTTGGCCGCGAGTTTGTGGAGTAGAGCTATCTCTCGCTTGGTGCGGGTAGCCTTGGCCCTCGCGCACCGCCGTTTGTCGGCCGCCCTCTGCGCCACCTGCCTCACCTTGGCTTGCTCTGCCGCCAACCGAGCCTCCTCGGCTACGGTTTCATCAAATAGGGCTTGGGCGAGGGCACGAGCATCGGTGGTCTCCAGCAGAAGATCATCATAGCCTAACACTACGCTGGCGTAAACGCCGTCACCCTGTTCATCTCGCCTAAGGTTCAGGTAGACCCCGTCTTGCCGGGCGGCCAGATCGAGGATGTCGAAGGGGCCAATGACGCTGGCCACCTTGGTTAGGATGAGGGCGAGGTCGGACTGGGTGAAGGTGCGCTCGGACATGGGGGAGAGATTAGCCGATCGATGGGGGGCTGTCTACTAGGGGAAAACCTCAATCAGGTGTTCGCCGGCCATCAGGGCACGGATGGGCTGCCAAGGCCCACAGAGGTGGGCGAGTTGGTCGGCTTGCCAAGCGCGGAGAATATCCCACTCCTCGGGGGAGAGCGGCGGTTCACCACGGAGCCGTTGACTAGCGGTTGGGTTTCGCGGGCGGCCCGAGGCGGCGGCCAAGGCAATGCGGCGGGTGATCTCACGTTGGCGGCTGGCTTGACTCATCGCGGGCTTGGGCTAACCACTGCTTGAGACCCTCCTCAACCAGTTGGGCGGTAAGGGGATCGAAGCTGCGGCGAAGGAGGGCGCAGTGGGCAATCATCTGCTGAGCCGTCTCGTTGCCTACATCAGCATCCTGCCCGATACGCTTGCCAAAGCGGAGCAACTGGGGGAGGACAACGTCTCGGAAGTGGTACACGGCGGACTGCCAAGGGTGGGAACTATTCAAGGCTCGAATCCCTCCTCAGCCAGAATGGATAGCAGGATGAGCCCCAGTATACGGGCGGTCCGGATGGACTGCTCTGTGTCTGGGGCTCCCTCAACCGGGTCCCAGTACCACCATGTACCGGGATTGGTCGGCTGGAGGACTCTGTCGAGGAAGAGCACATAGGCCACCTCCTCTTCTCCCCCAATCTCACGGCGAGCCTCATAGATGGCCCAGCAACACCCACAGCAGAGGTTGATGAACTTCTCGTCCAGCCGCTCGGCGGCAAGCAGGAAGACGTCGGGGTTAGGGACACTGGGGCGATGCTCGGTAGTCATAGGGAGGAGGATAGACGGGATCGACTGGTGGTGCTATAGGGTTGATCCCCTAAGCCGTGGCCCTCTTCCAGTGTGCCCAGCGTGTCGGACGCTGACCCTCGGCGGCCAAGAGAGAGCAGAGGAGGAGCCCAATAATCCGGGCGTCCCGAGCGCCGGCCCGAGACCGCGCGCGGCGCGTGCAGCCCTCGACTGGAGCGTTATACCAGAAGACGGTGTCGTAGGTCTCGGGCTGGAGGAGTGCCTTGAACCAGAGGGTGGGTAGGTCCTCGTCGTCGGTATCTGCGCAGAGACTGGGGTCCTGCTTCTTACGGGCTCGCCAAATGGCGTAGCAGCAACCGTACTGTCTGAGGCCTCTATCACGGGGTAGGCCGGCGAGCAGCTCGGCGGCACGGTGGAACAGGGTGGGATCAATGGAGGTTTTCACCATGAGAAGGAGTCGAAGATGCTGTAGGAGGCGGAGCTGGGCTCGCGGCCAAGCAGCTCAGCAATCTGCTTTTGGTGCTCAGCCCCCACCCAAGCCTCAAAGGCGGCGCGGTGGTTGGCCGCGGATTGCTCACGGGTGAAATCGTGGTGATAGGCGCGGCACTCGAAGGGCTTGACCTCATGGATGGAGCAGCGGCCATCCTTGTAGAATACGCAGCGGCCCAAGGGGTTGCCGGGCACCTCACTACCCACATATTCCACACCGTGCTGGATGATACCGGGGGAAAGGACGAAGGTGGGTTCGTCAGCTTCCCACCAATCGATCGCGAGGTGGCTGGCAAACAGCTCAGGCAAGCTTAGGCCCATAAACGTGGCCACGCGCTCAACCTCACCCGGCTTGAACCAGCCGGGTTTACGCTCACAGGCCCCTTGGCAGGTGTGACAAGAGCAGGAGGAGGTTGATGGTGCGTCCATGGACCCTACCATACCAGAGTGGGCGGCGGTCTGTCTAGGATTTTGGGGGACCTAGGGAGGGGTAGAAGGGGGGCTTATGGCAAGGCAAAGCCCCGACCACCTCGCGGCAATCGGGGCTCTGATGAACGAGGCCAGCGGTCTTAAGCGGCGGCCTTGAGGAACTGGAGGACCTCCGGCATGGTCGTCACATCAACCCCACCTTCGAGGTTGGCCGGCAGCTCACCCTTGACCTTCGCTTTGTGCTTCCAGATCTGGAGCGTGGCTGGTGACGCCTTGCAGACCGAGGCCACCGACCCAACCGAAGCGTTCTTGGCGAATGCCTTGATCACCGCCGCCCTGAGGGTGGGCGGGTACGGCTCGTGGGTCTTGCCCGTCTTGTTCGGGGACCGAATCGCGCTGGAGGCCCTGCGCGCGACCTTCGTTTTGGCCGCTTTGCGCGCCTTGGTGCTTTTCGTCAGCCCAAACGCCCGCTTGTAGTTGGACACCGTGGCCGTGGAGATCCGGAACCGGCGCGCCAATTCGGGGAGGGTGGGACACGGGGTGGCACTCATGGCGAGCCGGAGCAGCTCCTTCGTGTCGGCTGACAGCGAGGTTCCCTTGCGGTGCTTGACCTCCGGGTTTTGGGCCGCCCGGATGAGGCTGATGATCTCGTTGAGGGTGGTCACTCCGAGGTAGCTGGGCAGCTCCCGGATCTTGGCGAGGAGAGCCTCCCGCTTGGCTTGAGCTTCGGCGGCGGCGCGCGCGGCCTCCGCTTCGCGGGCCTGAGCTTCGGCCCGCTCCAACATGGCGATCTCTTCGGCCAACTCGGTCTTGCGGCGGAGGAGGTCGTCGATGGAGCCGGTGAAGGGGCGGTCGGTGTTGACGTCTGCTTGCGCAGGCACGCTCGCCGCGGGGGCGGCAGCGGAGGTCGAGGCCGGGTTGGCGACGAGGGTAGCGTTCATGATGGTGCTTTATTTTTGGATGTGTTGGGCTGTCCCACTGTGGGGCAACCTTCACGGACCATACCATAGCACCATCTCGTGTCAAGCACTATCAGGTGATCACCTCCCTTTGGGCTCGGGCGTCTCCCCGACCTCCTCCGGTCCACTCCCTGACAATTGGGCCTCAGTCAGCGCGGCCTAACCCCGTACCCCGATATGCCGTCCCGCTCGCCCCCCATTCGCGCTCGGCGTACGAAATGGCGGTCCTTGTCGAAGGGAATGGATCGTGGACCGGGCGGTGGGCTAACGTGAGCAAATAGAACGGGGGTCCGGCGTGCATGAGGGGGCCTACGACCCGCAGTATGGGCGGTCGCGCATGCTTCCGAGGGATAGTGTGTTGCACTTTAGCGCGCCAACACAACAAGGGAGTACCGTCGAGGACCGCGACGCTCATAGGGTAGGCTGGGACACTTGGGCTCCTCGGCGGGTGAATCCGCCGTCGACCAGCCCACGAGGGTATCACAGTGAGGCCAACCTTAGCAGAGGTGGGCGATGCAGATCAAGCACAAAATCGTGCAAAACGAGGATTTGGCTCGGACATTCCCTCAGACCCACTGTGCGGGTTATACGTACGCCGCCTCATCCCAAGTCGGGCTCCCTAACGATCCCCATATCCCTCAGCGTGAGGTGCCCATCGATCAGCTCCAAGACCTCGCGGACAATCGGTATGTCGGGCGCGAACTGCTCCACGATCTCACCCCTCACCTCTTCAACCACCCTCCGAGGCATCTGGGACAGAGCTTTCCCAACCAGCACAATGATCGCTTCGTTCTGCTCAGCTAGCGGCAACGAGGCGAGGTGGGCCAATATCTCGTTTACCATATTCTCGAAGGGATCGGGGGAGGGCATGGGGTCAGGCCGCGTTGGGGAGATGACCAGCATACCAATCGCCGCACCATCCGGGCTTGCAGACGTAAAGGAGGTGGAGTTTGAAACTGATGGGCACGCCATCCTCACCGTACCACTTCTTGCCCTCACGCCCGCGGTTCGGGTCAAAGACCGTCTCGCCGTTCTCGTCGCGCCGAATGACAACATAGTGAGTGCCGCCCTCGTTGTTGAGCGATGGCACCATGGCGATGTAGTGGCCATGGAGCATCGTGTACTCGAATAGCAGCGCATTCCACCACAGAGCGCAGCGGTCCAATGCGTAGTACATCTCGCGCGTCGAGCACCCGATGCGGCCGAACACCCTGATCACGTCGGCAACCGGGACACCGAGGATCATCGCAAGGCAGGTTTGCCCGCACGTCTGGCCATCCGGCTGTTGCTGGTGGACGATTTCAAAACGGGCTATTGCTGGGTCGGCGGTCATGAGCAGGCGTTAAACGAGGAGCCAAACCAGCCACGCGACCAGCGTGCCCACAGCCGCTCCCACGACGGCCCCGAAGCCGATCACTGGGACACCGTAATCCCCGGCACTCTTGAGGTCTCGAACCGCGATGGCGATGGCGGCCAACCAGAGGATGAGGGTGACGCAGGCTGGGACGACCCAGCTGGTCAGGTGGAGTGTTATGGTCATAAGTCGGCCCGACTCGCCTTGGCTCGGCGCAAGAGGCGGTCAATGAGAGCCCAGATGTAACCGGTGTCGGGGGTATGGCAGTCGAGTATATCGTGACGGATCAATCGCGCGATGCGCAGGAAGGCGCGTTGCTCCTTGGTCCTGCCAGCATCATCCTTCACCACTTGGGGTCCTCCATTCGGCTCCCAGCACATCGGATACCGCCGCCCGACCCGGTGGCGTCCTTGTGGGCTCGGAACAGGCGCGCGCTGCCATCACCCCCTCTTGGAACGTAGGTTGCGATCGTGCGGTTGCAAACGGGGCACACTCCGACCTGTTCGCGAGTGCGGCGCGCGGCGTGGACCTCGTGAGGGAGATGGGGGGCGTAACGGCTCATCGGTCATCCTCGCTCGCGGCCTCTGCGCGGCCAACGGCGGATTCATAGACCTCCTCATGCGCCGAATCGGGGATGGGAGCACAACAGGCGGGGCAATACTCGGGGAGGTCGTCCTCTTCGCCGATAATCACCTCGACAGGCATCTCGTCGCCGCAATGGCGGCAGGTGTAGGTTACGCAGATCATAGGGGGCTGATGTCCTCCAGTAGGTCCTCAGCATCCTCAGCATTGTGCCCGCACTGACCGCAAGGTGTCCAGTAGTCGGGCCTCTCGGGTTTCTGCCGAGCAATCCTCTGAACGAAGGTGAGCAAGGCGGCGTTCCCCGTGCGCAACCGCTCTATCTGGCCAGCCCACTTGGTGTGGTCTGCCTCGTTGGTCCCAAGTGCCAGATAGATGGCGGCCATGGCCTCGCGCAAGACCGCATTCTCGGCTTCCAAGCCCTCGGCAAAGGCCACCCACATGGCGTCATAGGCCACGTGTTCACGCTGGAGGAAAGCGGCGGTTCTGGGTTGGGTGGAGGTCATCGGATGGTCAATAGGCAGCATTGATCTGCTCCAGCGTGCCCAGCCGCCGCTCAGCATCCAGCCTATACAGGGCCAGCTCAATCCTCCGCACCCTCTCCTCGATGGGCATGGCGGCCAGTTTGGCCATGTGGGCGGCGGTGTCGGCTTCGTCAATGGCAGTGCGGCAGGCGGCGCAGACCCGGGATGGTGTCACCACCTCGTGGCGGGGCTGGTTGCAGTGAGAGCAGGTGAAGGTGGTCACGAAGGCCATAACGGGCTTATGTCATCTGTTTGAGTTGACGCTGAAGCGTAAGCCGTTCCAGCGCACACTCTTGCAACCGCTTGAGGTAGGCGCGGGTGATGACCACGTGGGTGGAGGGCTTCGGTGATGGTGTGTCACGGAGGAAGGTGTCGCAATCCACAAATACTCCCTCCGAGAACGTTGACCCGTAACCGTTGGCATGAGATCGCATACCGTGGATAAACCGGCGCGCCTGTTCCAGCTGGTGACGGAGGAACTCGGTCTCGGTCTTCATGGATTAGTCGACACATCCTCCTTCGGCTCTGGCTCACGAGCCGCCATCTCCTTGAGGGCGCGCATGTACCATACGTCGGAGATGTCGGCATCGGTGATCTGCTTCAGGTCCTCCTCAGACGCCACGGTCCCCCACCACGACTCGAACCCCATGACGATCCGCTTGAGGTCGGGGATGTAGAGTGCTGGGTTGGTCCCAAGCATGGCCGGGACGATAGCTAGCTCCCCAGTCGCGGTGTTGAAGCGAGCCGCCTGCTGGATCACGAGGTCTCCCAGATAGACGCCGAGGTAGGTCTTCGGGTCATCCGTGGGACGGACGGCTACCCATGCGCCGCAGACATCGGCGGGGTCCGAGAAGGCGGCGGGCGCGGCGAAGCCCACCGGGGCAATGGATATCTTGGTTACCGTGATGGGGTCCATAACGAGCTTAGGCTGGGTCTGTCTTGAATCCGCACTCGTCGCACTGGTGCCACGCGCACTCTCCGAGGCCACCCCGATACTCCCTCTTGTGGTATTCCTCGCTCCCACACTGGGGGCACCGGCCGGAACCACTCTCATCAACCTCAGCCTCCCCCAGTTCGTCGATGACCGCCCGGATCGAACGCTCGCCGCCCCATTCTACCCCAGCCCAATGGATGGGAGCCTCCTCACCGCGCCTCTCCATGACAGCCAGTGTGCAGTTGCGGCGCGCGGCCTCGCGGTCCAAGCGATCCAGCCGCTTCGTATCGGCATACACCCGCTTGATGGCTTCGATCATCTCGTCTGCCCAGACTGAGACGCCGCCGGGATCGCTCTTGACCATCCCATCCAAGCTAAGGAGGGTGTTGAACACGCGGGCATAGTGACCAGCCTCCTCGCGGAGGCGGTCGTAGTGCCACTGGAGGTCGTCTACTGAGGCCCGGGCCAGCTTCATCTCCTCAGCACCCACGGCGGCCTCCCGGTGGGCGGCCAATTCAGCCTCTATGTCCTTGGCCACTAAGCCAGAGCACCCGCCATCAGTACCCGGCCTTTGGGACCAATTGGCCAAGAGGCGGGCTAGGTGGCGGTCGGCTTCAGTGATCGTGGGGGTCATGAAGGGCTTGAGATCGGAGGTTCCGGTTGGTTAGGGTGCCAGTGGGTATATCTGGGATCGTGCTGCCAGTCGTTGAGCTGGTGATAGCGCACCCAGAAGCCGAGCCAATCCCACAACCAGCACGGGAACACCGGGGGCGTAGCAGACGTGAGAGGGCGGATGGAGGGCTTCATGCCAGCAATCCATACCCGATCTCGGGCGTCAGGGCTCCACTGTTGTCATCCTGCGATACGCCAACGAAACCCCCCACAAGGAGGGTATCCATCGATTGGTCGGCAAGCATATCGGTGATCTTGAGCTTGGCCTGCGCGAGACCGAGCGGGAAGTCGGAGGTGTACATGAAGGGAGCACCCTTGAAGGTGTTGAACCAGCCAGCACTGTACGTCCGTTGGTTATCGTCACCAAACGTGAACGGTTTGGCCACTGGGTCCCCAGCCATCACCACCCCATTGTGCCCCTCCTGCACCATGATGGTGTCGCCGATATCCTCCAACATCGGGTTGCGCCGCCACGGACTGGGGGGTTGAATCCAGATCTGCTTCGTGGGGTCCCACGTGGTACCCGCCTTGGTGTAGGGCCACAGCCAACCTATCCACCCGTTGAACATGTGGTTGGCGTACACGTGCATCAGCTTGTACATCCTCTTCCACCACTGGATGTTGGGCGAGCCCTCGGCGGCCGCCACCAACTCGTCGCAGATGACGCGCACCTTGGACGTCCACCACGTCAGGTTGATCTCGGGGGACAGGTCGAACAGCTCCTCCACCTCAATCACCTTGGCGCGCAGCCGCCGCCAGTCGGCCGCCTCACCCGTCAGCGTGATCTGGGGGAACCCGCAGGCGCAGTACATGTGGTAGTCGAAGAAGGGGCTGAAAGCCTCCATGGCTGTGATGCGCGCGGCCGCCTCGATGACCGGCGTGGTGGTGCTGAAACGTCCGGCGAACACCTTGGCGTAGGCCTCAGTCACGTTCCGATCGATGGCACCACTGAAATCCTCCACAATGGAGGGGACGGCGCGGCCAATGGCGGCGGTATCGCTCGGGCTCAGGTCTGGACGTACGATGATCAGCTCCCGCTTCCCCTCGAAGGAGACCATGAAGGGGCGGTAGGCTTCGGCATGTTGACCAATGTGCATCGAGACCCCCTGAAGGACGGTCAGCCAGATAGCATCGGGGGACAGAACCAGCGGGAGGTGGTGGGAGAAGGCGTTGTGGACCGCTTCCAGAACGGGGTGGCCGGTCCGCTCATCGCGGGACAAGACGTTCGGGGCATCCGAGCAACCCAAGAGGGCGTAGGGCTCGCACGACGTGAATCGCTCATTCCACAATGACAGGCCTTCCTCCGCCTCCTTGGCGGCCACCGGTATGGACTCTTTGCGCCCCATCTCGCGGACCATCTGCTCGGCCACTGGATAGAGGGAGAACCGGTGGGAAGATAGCTCGACGTCATCGACCCGGAAGGTCGCGGCGGTGGTTGGCAGGGTGGCAGTGTTCATGTAGGGGATATACACAGGATAGCAGGATAGGGATAGGCTGGTCAAGCCTCAGACGGTGGCTCTACTGGGGTATCAGGCGACCTTATGGACTCCAGTAGCCGCACTGCTCCAGCGTGGAGCGCACGCCTCCAGTCGTCCTCCCTCATAACCAGCTTGTCGTCATCAGCAGACCCGATGATTATGCCTAGGGAGCGCAAGGCGGCGTGATTGGTCACGACGGCCTTGTGGCTGGTATAGGGGCGGCGGGCCATGGCGAAGCTTAGGTTCGGTCCGTCTGCTTCATCATGAGGGGAGGATGAGAAGGCGTCAGTACCAAAACATTAGCGATGCTTATATCGTAGAGAGCGGAGCCTAACCCTCTACGGTTTCGGCGTAACTGGTGTATAACACTCCGTCCATGCTTCGCTCCTACCGATACCGTCTCTACCCCACCCCCGCTCAGAGTGTCTTGCTCAGCAAGACCTTCGGGTGTTGTCGGTGGGTGTACAACTGGGGGCTGGCGGAGAAGAGTGGTCGGTACGTTGAGGCAGGAGTGGGAGTGTCCGTGTACGAGCTGTGCGGCCACCTGCCGGAGCTGAAAGCGAGAGAGGACACGATCTGGTTGAATGAGGTACCGGCTGCCGCATTGCAGCAGGCTCTCCACCACCTCGATGCCGCCTATACGCGGTTCTTCGACGGCCTCGCCTCGTTCCCGCGCTTCAAAACTCGCGGCCATCACGATAGCTTCCAGCTGCCACAGAAGACGAAGCTCCACTGGGACCGCCAGCGCATCCAGATCGTCGGCTTCAAGGAGGGTATCAAGGGCTGTTTCAATCGCCGCTTCGAGGGCAAGATCAAAACGACCACCATCAGCCGGACGCCGACCGGGAAGATCTATGCTAGCGTGCTGGTGGATGATGGAGTGGCCGAGCCTACACCGCCACCAGCCACCGAGGACCGCGCGCTGGGTCTTGACATGAACGTTAAGGATCTCGTGGTCACGAGTGACGGACGCCGGTTCGAGAACCCCAAGGCCCTCAAGCGGCATCTGCGCCGACTGCGTATCCGCCAGCGCCGCCTCAGCCGCAAGGTCAAAGGCTCGGTCAACCGAGACAAGGCCCGTCGTCAAGTCGCTCTGACGCATGAGCGCATCACCTTCATCCGCAACGACAACCTCCACAAGATCAGCAGCTATCTGGTACGCGAGAGCCAAGCGACCACACTGTGCATCGAGGATCTTGCCGTAGCAGATATGCTCACGACATCCAGTCGAGGGCGAGCCCTGAACAGGTCGATTCAGGATGCAGGATGGCGGCAGCTCCGCACAATGCTGGAGTACAAGTGCCGCTGGTATGGATTGAACCTGCGGGTGATAGGTCGCTGGGAGGCGTCGTCCAAGACGTGCTCTTGCTGCGGTCATGTCAACCGCGGGCTGACACTTAACCAACGCTCTTGGCAGTGTCCCTCCTGTGGGGAGACCCACGATAGGGACGTCAACGCCGCCCGCAACATCAAGCGGATGGCGTTCTGTGAGCAGAACACTTCGTCGGGGCCTCTGGCCTCGATTGACTACCGGCAGGTCAGCCGGAAAAGTACGCCTGTGGATCAGCCCATTCGGGCCGAGATGAAGCAGGAATGTCACGTTTTAGCCCACAAGGGTTGAGATGGAGTCATGACCTATCAGTGAGATTTGTAGGTGGGTTCGCCACCAGCCTGACAGCCTCCTCCACCTCTTCGGGGCTCAGCTCAAGCTGGTGCTTCATCATCAGCCTATAACAGGCGACCTCTATGTGGAAACGGTGGTCGCGATCAGGAAATCCATCGCGAGCCCGGTCCAATTCGGCTACGATGAGGATGGCGGCAGATAGGGTCATACACCATCGGCCTCCGCCTCGATTATAGCTTGCT
>Ga0082335_1007890_pt1 | contig 12543 bp, 11 predicted proteins | sample Subgrocontami58m_FD_72375 | JGI IMG/M metagenome (GOLD analysis project Ga0082335, IMG submission 72375) | Subsurface groundwater microbial communities from S. Glens Falls, New York, USA - GMW37 contaminated, 5.8 m (SPADES assembly) (version 2) ...
GGACAAGTAGTTTATGATATTGCTTCTCTTAGCAACAAGATTTATATCCTCGGCGGATATTCGGAATCTCTTCAACGCGAAGTTGATTGGATCCAAGAATATGATGTCGTTCAAAATTCATGGCGTAATGTTGGTAGCATGCAGCAAATTAGAAAAGATTTTGTTGCCGACATTTGGGAAAATAATATTATGTATTACGGTGGAGTTGTTGAAGGCTCTACCAATAAATACACAATCGAGTCATGGGATTTTAAACTTACAACATCGCCTGCGATTAGTTTTGACCAAAAATCGAATTTTGGAAGGTCGTTATCTACAGGTCATATTATTGGCGATAAGTTTTACATTATTGGTGGCGACTCATTAAATGCGGGCGGCTCTTCGGAGTTTCCATACATAGTTGAATATAATTTAGTTACAAATAAAGATACCGGAATTGCCAAATTTAACTCTACAAAAGATAAGCCACGGCAGCACATGTCATTTATAGTTGGTGATAACATTTATATTTTTGGCGGCGTGTTTAACGGAGTGAATAGATCAATTAGAAAATTTAATATACCAACTAAAGCATTTACTGACACCACACAAAAATTAATTGAAGCAAGGGCAGGCGGCGCGGCGGTTTATAATCCGATTAGTCAAAAAGGATTTATAATCGGTGGATATAATGAAACCAATGTAGCTCTTAATTCTGTTGAAGAAGTTAGTATTTTACCTGACGGATCCTTGAACATTGTTTCTTCGACTCCATTAAATTATTCGAGAACAAACTTAATGGCAGTAAATTATAAAGGAACTGTTGCTGTGTTTGGTGGAAAGGATGCAAGCGGTAAAGTTGTTCCTTATGTGGAAATCTCAGAAAATGTTACGGATGTTGCATCAAACTCGTCGTTACCCAATGAATTCCAACTTAATCAAAATTATCCGAATCCATTTAACCCAGAGACAACCATAAGCTATCAGTTAGCAAAAGGAAGTTTTGTTACATTAAAAATTTATGACACAATCGGCAGAGAAATAGAAACTCTTGTAAATGAATATAAAGAACCGGGAGTTTATAATTCCCAGTTCTCAATTCCCAACTCACAATTGCCTTCCGGAATTTATTTTTACCGTTTAACATCAGGCAGTTATTCCGCAACTAAAAAAATGCTACTTCTTAAATGATGAAAAGAAAATTACTTATTATAATTCTATTAATTGGAACAACGTATACTTTTGCGCAGGAAGTATCGTATCAAAAAGTTAAACAGTTATATGAAAAATTCGACAACGAAAATGTTATCAAAATTTCTGACCAATTATTACAACATGGAGGGTTGTCCGACTCGTTAACGATTGATGTTCATCTTATGCGGGCAAACATATTTTATCTGAATGGAGATGAATTATCTATCAAGAAAAGTTTTGAAGATATTTTAGCAATAAAAAAAAATTATACACCTGATCCGTCAAACATTTCTCCTAAATTAATATCAATCTTTAATGAGGTTAAAAGTGAATATTTGCGGAATCCTCCTGATGAAAAACAGCCGCAAGACTCAACACAAATAAAGCAAGAAATAAAAAGCATAGATCCATACGTAATGAAAAGTGCAGTAGTACAAAATATTTTACTTCCTGGACTTGGGCAACTTTATATTGGGAACAATACTAAGGGATGGTTCACAACATCGGTTTCGACATTAAGTTTGGGAATTATGATCTATTCGGTTCTAAATACAAATATTAAAGAAGATGCCTATTTGAAAGAAACAGATAAGTTATTAATTCAACAGAAATATGACGACTATAACAAATCTTATAAATTTAGAAACATAATAATTATCTCTTATGCTGTTATTTGGCTTTACAGCCAGATTGATTTACTACTTTACTCTAATGGCGAAAAAGATTTTAAGGACAAACTTTCCCAATTAAATAATTTTAGCATCACATCTTCTCAATTAAGCGTATTACAGATAAATTTTAGAGTCTCCCTTTAGCCTTATTGTACGGCATAAATTTCACCCATGGCGAATATTATGCGCACTCATACAGCTATTAATTTTATTCTTTAATGAATATTCACAATAAAATAGCGGAAATAGCTATAAAACAGTGAAATTCGTGTTCTTGGTTAACAAATAATTCAAAATCAGCCAGTATTTTCTTGGCATTCAACTTGAGTCTTTTTAGGCACACACACAATAAGGCTCCGTCCTTAAGATTGGCGAAGGGTAAAAGTTTTTAAAAGGCGTCCTTCGCCTTTCCTTTTTTAAATCACGACTAAAAATTAATTCCGAATTGAAAGATTCAGTAAATTCCAATTACACTAATCAGAAATATGCTCATTACTATCCAATTAATTAGAATTTTTTTATTTAATAACAATCTGCAAATTGTTTGAACTTATATTTTTAGAAATAGCTCAGAAATTGTATTGTCCAAAACAAGCTTACAATTTTTATAATTAGTTTTAATTATAAAAACTCAAAGTCCTTACAATAGTAAATTTGTTTTCTATTAAAGTTAGAATTCATATATTGACTACCCAAAATGAGTTTTAATAACATAAAAAGACTATGGATTTTAAATCTGATAAAATTGGCGAAATTGCAGTAGTACATGTTTATTTGAATAGAGCCACTCTAGCTAAAGCTGTAAAATTTAAGGAGTTTGTTAGCGAGATGATTACAGAAGGTGCTACCAAAATTATCGTTGATTTAAGTATCTGTGAATATGTTGATTCAACTTTTCTAGGCGCAATGGTTGCCTTACTAAAGAAAGTTAATTCTATTAATGGCGATTTACGTTTAGTATATAATAAAGAAATGCCTTCGTTAGTTTTTGTTTTAACACGAATGGATAAAGTATTTAAAGTTTTTCCAATGCTTGACGAAGCTATAGATAGTTTCGAAGGCGGGAAACCAAAATTAACCTGGAAATAATTTTACTTATCAACGGAAACTATTTTATAAACCCGATCATTTGCACGAATCAATTCATCGCATTCAAAAGTTAAATCACTTCCCTTGTTAACAAAATTTAACTCAACATCATCTTGAATAATTTTGTTTAGTGTTAATTCAACAAGCCCGGTAGTACTTCCTATTATATAAATTGAATCCGCGATTGAAAGTGATTCAGCTTCTAATCTTACAAATGCCACCTTACTTTTCTTATAATAGTTTAATACTCTGCCGACATATATTTTTTTTGTTGTAGCAATACTTCCAAAGGTTTTTGTATAACTTTCAGAACCGGGCTGGCCAAAATAAAAACCCGAAGAAAATCCACGATTATAAACTTTTTTTAATTCTTCAAGGTATTCAAGTTTAATTTCTTGAGTAAGCGTCCCTTCAAAATAACGATCAATAGCTTTGCGGTATGTTGCAACAGATTTGGCAATATACTCCGGCGCTCTTTTTCTTCCTTCTATCTTAAAGGCATCAATACCAGCCTCTATAAGTTTATCAATAAAATCAATTGTGCATAAATCTTTTGGCGATAGCACATAATCTTCCCCAAGCGTTAACGAAAATTTTTCATCCATATCTTTTATTTCATATTCTCTTCTGCATGGCTGAAGGCATTCACCACGGTTAGCACTTTTACCAAAAACTTCATGACTCATAAAACACCTTCCACTGACAGCAATACACATTGCGCCGTGGACAAAAGCTTCAATTTCAATATTAGTCTTGCTTTTTATCTCTTTGATTTTATCAAGTGTGCATTCGCGGGCCAGAACAATCCGTTTTGCACCAAGTTGCTCATAAAATGCTACTGTAGATGAATTGGAAACCGAAGCTTGTGTACTTACACAGAAAGGTATTTCATAATCAATACATTTTTGAATTACAGACAGATCCCAGCAGATAATCATTTCTACTCCGGCCTTTTTAGCTGCGGGAATAATTTTATCAAGTTCATCAAGTTCATTTTCAAAAACAATGGTATTGAGAGTAAGATGTGCTTTTACATTTTTTTCATTACAAAACTCTAAAATCTTTTGAAGTTCAGAGATATCAAAATTATTAGCTGCAGCGCGCATACTTAGGTTTTTCAATCCAAAATAAATTGAATCGGCGCCGCTGTTTATTGCGACATTTAACATACTCCAATCGCCGGCTGGGGCCAGTAACTCGGGCTTTTTATTTTTTTCTTTTTCCATACATCACAATAATAATAAAAGTTGTGTAATTAATTTTAGCAAAGCTATTTTACTACATCATTTTTGAAAGATATGCGTAAAAATTTTATACTAGCTTTGATAGGTATTGGAATCGGAGGAATTGGATTTGGTTTAGTTACTCCGGTTACAATTATACTGCTTGAGCAGAACCATGCGCCGAGCATAATAATCGGCTCTTCTGCAATGGTTGGATATATAAGCATTGTAATTTTTTCTAGATATACCGGAAGACTAATAGATGCATTTGGCGTTAAGACAATTTTAGCTGCCGGACTTTTTATATGGATGTTAAGTGCATTCGGGCATATGTTCTGGTACATCTATCCGCTTCTTTATTTTATAAAAATAATTATGGGAGTTGGAGGAACTTTCATTTTTGTTTCAACTGAAGTGATAATTAATGCTTACAGCGATGAAACAAACCGGGGAAAAAATATTGGTCTTTATGTAGGGATTCTTTCGGTAGGAATTGCAGTTGGTACACTTTTAATCTGGACGATCAAACTTGGTAATTGGGTGCCGTTTGTAATCGGCTCATCCATTGTTCTTTTTGTATTTGCTCTTCAAATGATTTTGATGATAGATGTTAATCTTAATGCGGACAGTAAGAAAATTGAAAAAATGCCTCTTTCTAAAATGCCGGTGTTAAGTTTGTTCTCGGCGTTTATTTATGGAGTATTCGAATCATCCATTATGGTTGCGCTGCCATTATACGGATTGCGTAATAATTTTTCTGAAATAGAAGTTTCATACTTTCTCACATCATTTGTCCTTGGGGGAATTATACTTCTTTATTTTATAGGACATCTTGCTGATAAAGTCATGAAGTATAAACTGTTATTGTTAATTTCGTTTCTTCTTTGTCTGCTTTTTATTCTGCCAATTACATCAATGAATTTTTTATTCCTTGTAATTATATTCTTTTTTATAGGTGGAATTGTCCCGTCATTTTATACGGTTGGTCTAAATTATACGGTTGAAGAGGTTGAAAAAAAATTCATGGCTCAAGCAAACGGTTACTTTACTATGTTGTATGGGGCGGGAACAATAGCAGGGCCTATATTAGGTACAACATTAATTGTCTTGAACAAAGAAAACGGGTACTGGATATTTGCAGCCAGCCTTTGTTTCTGCTTTTTCTTTTTGTTCAAATACTATAAAAAGAAGATATCCTATTAGAGCATTCTCTATATTTCCTCACACGAATTTATTATCTTACAACAAAATTTATTAAGAATAGGTTAATGAAACGCGGAAGCGGTACAACAAAATCATCTGAGAAAGAAAAGGTTTTAAAAAATAAAACCGAGCAGCTTTTTAATGAAACGGTTAGTTCTATTAATATAGTCCTGTATTCAACCAATGCTGAAGGAACAGAATATAATTTTATTACAGACGCCGCAAGAACCTTATTCGGATTTTCCCCCGAAGAAATTTATAAGAACAAAACGCAAATTTTGCGATCAATATATCCCGCACACTTTGGCAATTTCAAAAATTTTATCAATAGTCTTAATAATGGAATTGAATCAACTATTGAATACCGGATGAAAGATAGATTTGGCAAAGAGCACTGGGTCAGACACTCCGGATTTCCGATTATTAAAAACAATAAAACGGTGCGTGTAGTTGGCGCAATTCAAGATATTACTGAAGAAAAACAAATACTGCTGAAACTGGAGGGTTCTGAAGAAAGATTTAGATTGTTGATAGACACAGCTGATGATTTGATTTTTATTCTTAATGGATTTGGTTATTTCAACATGGTTAATAAAAACGGTGCAACTGCACTTGGTTTTTCTCCTGATGAAATGATAGGAAGACATTTTCTTGAATTTATTGATAAAGAAGACGAACCAAAAATTGCCGCAGCATTTACTGAAATATTAAACTCAAATGGAATTACAACTTTCGAGACAACGTTTCTTGACAGATTTGATAAAGGAATTACTTTTGAAGTAAGCGCAAAACCGATGTTAAGCGACGGGGAAGTATCCGGTATGTTAAGCATTGGCCGCAACATTACAAACCGCAAACTTGATGAGCAAAAAATAAAAGATCTTAATGCTAAATTAGTTGAAGCCAACAGAATAATTTCTATCGAACGGGAAAGGGCTAGGCACAAGATTACTGTTCTTGAAGAAGTGAATAAATTAAAGAGTGAATTCATTTCGAATGTGTCACATGAACTTCGGACACCGCTTGCCTCAATAGTCGGTTTTGCGGAAACTATTCTATCCGACCCTGACCTTCCCAAAGAAACAGTTCGTGAATTCAGCAATATTATTTTAATGGAAGGTAAACGATTAGGCAAACTAATTAATGATGTACTCGATTTTTCTAAACTTGAAAGCGGTGAAGAGGAATTACAAAAATCTCTAACAAGTATTGTAAATATTATGGATGAATCCCTCTTGAATTTTTCGGATCAGATTAAAGAAAAAAATATTACGCTTTCAAAAGAATATCCTAAAAGTGATTTACAAATAAATGTTGATAAAGACCGGCTAAAAAAAGTCTTTGGAAATCTAATTTCTAATGCAGTTAAATTCACAAATGTTGGGGGAAGAATTACAGTAATATTGCAGGATTATGTTAAAGAAATTGAAATAGTAATTAGCGATACTGGTGTTGGAATTCCAGAAAGGGATTTGCCAAATCTTTTTCAAAAGTTCAATAAAATTCAACAGTTCGGAACACCATTGGGAGGGGCAGGATTTGGTCTTGTAAGCGTAAAACAAATTGTAGATTTGCACAAAGGTTTTATTAAAGTTAGAAGCCAAGTTGATAAAGGAACAACATTTATTATTCGTTTACCAAAGTAGAAATACAGCCGAGGGAAAAATTGGAAAAATTAATTTTTATTATTGACGATGAAGACTCAATTGTGAAAATGCTTACACATTGGGTTAAAAATCAATGGAATTATAGAATAAAAACTTTTACAACCGGAACAGATGCATTAAATTCATTTTCCGACGACCCCGATTTAGTTCTTCTTGATATAATGCTTCCCGATATAAACGGAAATGAAGTTCTTAATAGGATGAAACAAAAAAGTCCTCACCTGCCGATAATAATGTTATCAGCTCAGGGAAGCGTAGAAGTTGCTCTTGAATCTATTCGTCTTGGAGCGTTCGATTATTTTCCTAAACCGATAGATAAAAATCGTCTTGAACCGGCAATTAGAAACGCAATTAAAAATTATGATCTTGAACGTGAACTTGAAAAGCTAAAAGAAAATATTGAAAGGGAATTCAGTTTTGATAACATTATCTCTGCAGATAAAAAAATGCAGGAAGCCTTTAAGATGGTATCAAAAGTACTTGATAACGAAATTACTGTATTAATTACAGGTGAAAGCGGTACAGGTAAAGAACTGGTCGCGCGCGCAATACATTATAATGGAAAAAGAAAAACCGCACCATTTGTTGTTGTTAATTGTGCTTCCATTCCGCGCGAACTTTTGGAGAGCGAATTATTCGGTCATGAAAAGGGGGCCTTTACTGGAGCTCATGTAAGAAAAATTGGAAAGTTTGAACTTGCAAAAGGTGGTTCAATTTTTCTTGACGAAATTGGCGAAATGGAAATGTCGCTTCAAGCAAAAATTCTTAGGGTAATTCAACAAAAAGAATTTGAGCGTGTTGGCGGAAACGAAGTTATTAAAACAGATGTAAGAATTATTTCCGCAACTAATCGTGATCTTAAATTAGCAGTAGATAATAAACAGTTTAGAGAGGATCTCTATTATCGGCTAAGTTCATTCCCAATACACATTCTACCTTTAAGAGAACGAAAGGGGGATATTGTAATTTTAATTAATCATTTTATAAAAATATTTAATAAGAAGATCGGCAAAGAAATAAAAAACGTAAGTAAAGCAGCTCTAAAAATTATGTACGACTATGATTGGCCGGGTAATGTGCGGGAACTTGAGAACACGATAGAGAGATGCATGATTTTAAGCGACGGAGATTTTATTGAAGCAGATGTTTTGCCTGCAAATATTACCGGGGCTTTAGGAACGCCGAGCCCCAGTACTAGCGGAGTGCTCTTTGGAGAAGATAGTCCAATAGTTCCTTTTGAAAAATTAAAGGAAGAAGCTATCAGACATTCATTAAAAGCAACGGAAGGCAATATTGTAGAAGCCGCTCGTAAACTTAAAATTGGCCGCGCAACACTTTACCGTTTAATGGATAAATATAAAATCGAATCACCAAAGAGTTGAAAAACTAAAGGTGTGCTATGAGTATAATAGAAGAAACAATTGATGATATTATCGTTGAGATAGTAAATCTTGATAGAGCCACACTTCTTGAAGCCGAAGAGTTGAAAAGACAAGTTAACGATAAGATTGATAATGGCTACAGAAAAGTAATAATTGATCTTACATCGGTAGAATTTTTAGATTCAACATTTCTCGGGATAATTGTAAACACATTAAAAAAAGTAGCCAAACTCGGCGGAGATTTAAAATTAGTCGGCTTTAAACCTAATGTTCGCTCTATGTTTGAACTGACAAGATTATTTAGAGTATTTGAATCGTATAGTGAATTGCAAGATGCAATAAAAAGTTTTAATAAGTGATAGCGAAGCTGTCATGCTGATTTCGCTCTGGCGGATGAAGAATCTTTAATAATTGTAAATATTTTTTGGAATATCAGTGACACAAGAGAAGAATAAAACGACTAGTACAATCTTATTAGTTGAAGACGAATTTAATATTGCAAAACTTTTTACTTTTAATCTAACAAAGGCAGGATTTCGTTGTGAAGTTGCCGGCAATGGAAGAGAAGGTATGGAGCTTGCAGAAAAAATAAAACCGGATCTGATAATAAGCGATGTAATGATGCCTGAAGTAGATGGATATGAATTTCGTAAACGTCTCTTGGCAAATCACGAACTCAGACAAATTCCATTTGTTTTTCTTACAGCAAAAGGAGAAGAGGAAGATATTCTTCAAGGGTTTGATCTTGAAATCGAGGACTACATCATTAAAACATCAAGTCCCAAAGTTGTAATTGCAAAAGTGTCCGCAATTTTAAAAAGCCTTGAAAAAGAACGCGTAAAAGTTGTTGATGAAGTACAAAAAGCTGCCGACTCGATGGGAGCTAAAGTTGTTCCCGAAGAATTTCCTCAGTTTGAAGGGTTTCAAATTAAACATTGGCACTTGCCATTCAAAAATGTTCCAGGCGGAGATTTTATTGATTACTTTAAAATGGACGATGATCATATTGCAATAATTTTAGGCGATGTAATGGGGAAACGATGGGGCGCATGGTATTTTGCAGTTGCTTATGCTGGGTATGTGCGTAGTGCAGCACGGTTTGTGCTTGAATCATCAAAAGATTATCAACCAAGTCACATACTCTACAAAGTAAACGAATCTGTTTTTAAGGATGAAAGAATTTCAGAAGTTTTTATAACCCTCTCTGTAATTATTCTTGATAAAAAAAATAAAATTGCACGCTACTCAGGGGCCGGGGACTTACCACTTATCTATAAATCAAAAATTGTTAAGAAAATAATTTCCCAAGGTGTTCTTCTTGGTTTTAGTAAATCGGGAGAATATGAGGATATTGAATTGAAATTAGAAGACGGGGACGAATTATTTTTAGTTACAGACGGAATTACTGAATCTAGGAATAAAGCGGGAGAATTATATTCGGAAGATAAATTGATGAAGTTTTTAGAAGAATTAAACCCTAATGAAGACTCGCTTGTTCAAATACAAAAAGAAATATTTGATTATACCGGCGGAGAAATGGATGACGATATAAGTGTAATTGCAGTTAAGGTATTATAGCAAAAAAATATTTTGAGGTTAGATTTTGTGTTATGCCTTTACACAAAAAGTAGAAGCCGCTACTTTAATGCGAGAAATACTTAGCGGAGATAGAAAAGTAGTAAACAGGATAGATGATAAAAACCAAAAAAAAGAAAAAGTATCACCTACAAATTTTATTCTAACTGTACAGAAACAACAAGAAAAATATTTAATTGACTCCACATACTGGGGCATAAAATTTTCAGACAAATCTCCACTAATTGCAAATACAAGAGTTGAAACTATAAAAGAAAAATTATACTGGCGCGGATTATTTGACAAGAGTCGTTATTTAATTTCAATGACTGGATTTTACGAATGGAAAAAAGAAGGGAATAAAAAGGTTCGCTATAAGATATTTTTACCACAGGAAGATTTATTCTTTGCGGCGGCTCTTGAAACAATTGATAAAGATAAAAAAGAATCAGTCTCAATAATAACCACAACTCCGAATAAATTTATGAAATCAATTCATAATAGAATACCGGTTCTTTTAAGGATGCAAGAAGGAATTGATTATTTAACCGATTCAATAGAGATTAACTTAAAAAGATGTAAACCGTTAGAAGATGATATAAAAATGGAAATGATTCCTGATGATAAAAGAATTAAAGATATTTAATAATCAGGGTTCAAATAAAAACATCACCAATCTTTTTCCTTAAGTACTCAAAATATTCTTTTGTTATTGTAACTTGTTTATAAATATCGATTACGTCGCTCTTAGTAATTTTCAAGAAATCTTCTTCGCGTGGAGTGATAATCAGGCCGCCCATATCAACAGTAGCTGGACTAATTAATAATTTGTTATCTCCATCGGCAAAAAACTGTTTTGGTCTGTGCTTGCTTCGAGGAAAGAAAATTAAACGCCAAATATTGTCTTGATAACTCGCCAGCATGTTTATTAAAGGTTCTTCATGCGGGGGAGATATTTTTTTAAGTGCATTGATTAAGGTTTTGAAAACATAAAGTAACTCACCCTTATCTCGGGATTCGAATGAAATAAAGTAACGCAAATGTTCTTCAAAAAAACGGACCTCGATTTTTCCATTTCGTAGAACTTCTTTAGAAAATTTATTTATCATTTTATCGAATCCAGTTTCTACCGGGATTGTGCTTTTTGTTATTGCTTGAAAATGCATATGATCCGGCGCTGAAGAACCGCATTTTGCACCGTTATAGAAAACGGAATAGTACTTGCCTAGATCACGTGAAAGAGCAAGCATCTCTGCAAAATTACCAATCAGAACTTGTGGCGTATGATTTTTTTTTGAAATCGTAAAATGTTCCGTAAAGATGGGGTAAGGATTTGCAAGAATAAAAAAATTTTTATTGTAACCTAAAGCCGTTTGTTGTTCCGGAAGATTATCAACACACAAAAAACACTTACGTGATTTAATGGCATAATCACTTACATCTGCTGAAGATGATTTAATTCTGGCCGGGTTAAATTGAACTTTTATTTCATAACCGTCAAATTCAAATATTCGAATTTTAGTGGCGGAAAGATTTTGATAATTCTCTTTTAGTAATGGCCATGATTGTTTTTGATCTTCAAGTAGTTTTTTTGATTGTTCTGCCCACCAATCAGTACCGGAATTTCTATCTGGTTTGTCGTTTATGATCATTTAAATTTATTCATTTTTTGCCGCGTTAATATTTTCAAATGTTCGTAGATGATCTTTATTGTTCCTAGAATCATTGTTTATCAAAAACAAATTATAAAAAATGAATATAACTGTAAATTGGAAGTTGCAAGACGATCAATTAATAAATCTATTGTGCAATAACCAGTTGTTAGATTTACTGATTGCTCTTGTCTATAACAACTTTATTCAAATGTTTGAAATCCTTCATTAAAGAGTAAATACTCCGCTTAACTCCCAAAGATTTTTTTTACTAAGCTTGAAAACATAGAAAATTGTTTTTGAAACATTAAATAAACAGCCGATGTCAAAAATCGTGTAAAAACGAGGTTTTTTAATAAATTTATTTTTTTAATTGTGACTTCAGTCGCACCTAAAGATTGGCTCGTATTTCTTAATTAATTAAATTTAGGTATAAAATTTAGTTAATAAACAAAAGTAAAGTGAAACACAGAAATCTGACATATTTAGCAATCTTGATTATGGCGATATTGTCCATTTCCGTCTATGCTAGAGCAACTTCTTATAGTGGGAACATTTCGCTAAAAGAGTATGTGTCTTCTTTAAGCCAGCATCAGGATGTGAATGGCTGTGATTTTATTAAATCTATTGCTCTTGATAGATCTGGAATGTCATTTCATAGTAGTATTGTTAACTGTCCTAGTTTACAAACAAACTTTCAATATCCTGAACAAGACTTATTAATTAAACGAAGTCTTGTCATCCGGGAAAATCTAAGAAGAACTAGTCTTAGGCTTCTTACTTATCTTAAAAATTAACTCCACCTGTATTTTCACCTAAAGTTTTCCTTTACTCCAACTTAAAAGGTATGTTCAACAAAAAAAGAGGTAAGGTTTGCGTACGTTAAAAATAGTTTTCATCATCAGTCT
>Ga0082335_1007891_pt1 | contig 12540 bp, 7 predicted proteins | sample Subgrocontami58m_FD_72375 | JGI IMG/M metagenome (GOLD analysis project Ga0082335, IMG submission 72375) | Subsurface groundwater microbial communities from S. Glens Falls, New York, USA - GMW37 contaminated, 5.8 m (SPADES assembly) (version 2) ...
GCTCGAGGCCGCGAAGATCCCGGAGCAGATGCGCCGGGTGACCCCGGACGTCGAACGGTCAATTCGGCGCGCGCCGCGACCGCCGACGCCGATGCCGAGCGGACCGGTGCCGCCGCCAGCGCCGCCGTCGCCCGGGAGCACGGTCGTGCCGCCGCCACCGACCGCGGCACCGCCAACACCCCTGCCGCCACCGGTGGTTCCTGCGCCGCCCGCACCGACGCCGCCTCCCGCGCCAGCGCCTGCGCCCGGCGCCCCGCGCAGCGAAGCGCCTGGGATCTTCTCGCGCTTCGTGTCCGGCCTCACGGCGACCATTCCGGACCCCGTGCCCGGTGCCCGTGTGCCGGACGCCGCACAAGGCGGTCAGTAGCGCCCGCGGAACCGCCAGTGCAGCTCAGTCGTACGCTCATCGGAATGGTCCATCTCCTGCCACTGCCCGGCAGTCCGCTGTGGGGCGGGTCCATGGACGCCGTCGTCGACACGGCGCTCGGCGATGCGCGCGCGCTCGTCGCCGGCGGAATGGACGCGGTGCTCATCGAAAACCACGGTGACGTGCCGTTCACGCCGGGTCACGTCGAGCCGGCGACCGTCGCGGCGATGACCGTCGCCGCCATGGCGATCCGGCGCGCGCTGCCCGATGTCCCGCTCGGCGTGAACGTCCTCAAGAACGATGCGCGCGCCGCCCTCGCCCATCAACTGGCGCACCGACTCGATCAGGTTGTGCGACGAACACGCCGCTTGGCCCGCGGAAATCTGACCGCCGCCGGTATTGAGCGGCAGATTGCCTTGGTAGGAAAGGTCGTTGTCGCGGATAAAGTCGCAGCCCTGTCCCTGCTTGCAGAAACCGAAATTCTCGTATTGCAGCATGATGGCGATGATGAAATCGTCGTAGGGGTGGAACGAAGCCACATCCTTGATGCCGATGCCTCCCTGTTTCAGCGCCTTTTCACCGGCGGCCTTGTGCCCGCTCAGGGTAGGGTCCACCAGATTCATCGCGCCACCGTAATTGGTGCGCTCGCTATAGCCGATAGGAATGACGCACTTGTGCAGCCCCTTCTTTTTGGCCATCGCCTTGCTCATCATGATGAGGCCCGAGGCGCCGTCGGCCGGCATCACGCAATCGAGCAGGCGGATCGGGTCGGGGTCGTTGAACGGAACCTGGCCGCAGAGGCACTGGTAGAGGACGACGCCGAGGGAGTAGATGTCGCTGCGCGGGCTCATCTTCTCGGGCTCGCCCGCCTGCTCCGGGGACATGTAGGCGGGGGTGCCGACGACCGCGCCGGCCCGGGTCATGAGGGTCTGGCTGGTGACGTCCTTGGCGATGCCGAAGTCGGTGAGGAGGACGCGGAACGAGGAGGTCTTCTTGTCGCCGATCTGGATCCAGGTGTCGTCGGCCGCGACCTCGTTGCGGAAGCGCTCGCGCGAGGTGATCATGATGTTGGCGGGCTTGATGTCGCGGTGGATCAGGTTCTGCTGGTGCGCGGCGTGGAGCGCGCGGGCGCAGTCGCGGGCGATCTTGAGCGAGATGCGCGGGGCGATGCGGCGCATCTTGCGCAGGATCATCTGCGCGCTTTCGCCGTCGATGAGCTCCATGGTGTAGTAGAGCTTGTTCTCGGCCTCGCCGACCTCGTACACGCCGACGATGTTGGGGTGGCGCACCCGCGCCGCCAGCAGAGCCTCCTTCTGGAAGCGGCGCTTCTGCTCGGGTGTGGGCGCCTCGGCGCTCAGCATGACCTTGAGCGCGACCATGCGGCGCAGGTGGGGGTCGAAGGCGCGATACACCACGCCCATCGCCCCGCGCGCGATCTCGCCGATCAGCTGGTAGCGCCCGAACGTTCCGGTGGCCTGCCCGAGCCCGCCGGAGACCGCGGCGAGCGGCGGTCCGCCCGCGCCCTCGAAGGTGGCGTCCACGCTGTCGGCACCCGGCTCGGGGCCGGACAGGCCCGACGACGCACTCGTGAGCGTGCCCGCGTCCGGGGTGAGCGGGCCGATGTAGCGGTGGATCTCGGGCAGCGAGATGATTCCGTCCGCGGTGCTGGCGCAGGCGTCGTCCATGGCGGCGAGCGGGTCGGCGGCGTGGGTCGGCCGGGCGGGCTCGGCGGGGCCGACGTCGGCGGGGGCCTTCGTGCCCGCGGGGGAGCGCTCGATGGCCGGGGAGAAGCTTGATGTGCCGGGCTCGGCGGCCCCGGCCGCGCCGGACGGCGAACCGGCGGAGGAGCGCTCGATGGCGGGAATCGGGAGCGGAGGCGTCACGCGGGCATCGCGGAGGCGCGCGGACGCGGCCGGACGCGAGCCATCGGCCGGGGCGGTTGAGGGGGCGGCGAGCGCTGCCGGCGAGGCGGAGTCTCCGGGCGGCGGGGTCGCGCGCGGCGGCCCTGGCTCGGGAGGGTCGCCGGGGACGGAAGCCGGGTCGGTTCCGGGCGCAAGGAGCCTGGCGATTTGCTCGGGGGCGAGCAGGCCGCGCTCGACCAGCAGGAGGCCGACGAAGCGGGGTGCGGCCCCGGGGGAGGTGGCGGCGTCGCGTTCGCGCAGGCACGCGTCGACCTGCTCGGCGCGGAGCAGGCCGGCCTCGACGACGGTGCGGACGAAGCTGCGCTCGGGAGACAGAGCCATCCGGGGCACCCCTCGGATCGAAATCAGGCAGGAGGGAGATTCTACGGGAAGGAGGGGGGAGGCGCAACTGGCTGCGCGAGGCAGGGTGCATGACCGCAGTTGCAGAGTCCGACGGATCGATCGCGGACCACGGCGCACGGCGCACGGCGCACGGGCGAGGGCAAGGGCGACGGGAACCGCTGTGCATGACCGCAGCTGCGCGAGACCGTGGCGTGTCGCTGTGAGCGTCCCTGATGTCCACTGGACTCACATCGGCCGTCCATCCGTGAAATCCGTAGTTTGGTCCTTCTTCGGCGGACCGCGCTCTCTGCAGCTGGCCGCCCGCAACTGCGGTCATGCAGTGCGTGAATAGGAGGTATCCGATGTCACCTTGAAACTCGGCGACGCGGCCCCCGTCACTCCCGCTCCGGTCGCACCACCGCAAACGCCGTCCGCCCCGCGTCCAGGTCGAGGTGCTCGTCCAACCTCTCGCGGCACGCCGCGAGCGTGGCCCGCCGGATCAGCTTGGGGAAGTCGAGCAGTTCCACGCCCACCGCGGCGTAGGTCCACGCCAGCCAGGCGGCCCCTTCCGCGTCGTCGAGCCGCTGGAGCAGCCGGCCGAGGACCTTGCGCTTGATCCGCTCGAAGTCGCGCCGGCGGAGGCCGCGTTTGCGCACGCTGCGGATCCCCGCGGCGAGCCGGTCCCAGAAGCGTTCGGGGTCGTCGGTGTCCCCGCCGATCGTGCTGAAGGAAAAGGTCGGATGGCTGCTGAAGCTCGCCGAGAAGCTGTCGTCGAGCACTCCTTCGCGGTAGAGCCGCGAGTAGAGGTCGCTGCCGCGGCCGAAGGCGAGCTCGTGCACGATCGACGTCGTCAGGTCGCTCAGGAAGGCGCCGGGTCCCGGGCGCGGCGGGCGCGGGTCCTTGATCCCGAGCAGCGCTCGCGGACACGAGGCGGGCGCCACGGTCTCGAACCGCGCGGCGCGCACCTCCGCCGGCTCCTGGGGCATGATCGCCCGCGCTGCCACGCGTGCCGGGTGGGGATCGACCAGGAAGGTGCGGACCATGCGGAAGAGATCGGCCGGATCCAGGTCCCCCGCGACCGTCAGGCGCAGCTTCCCCGGCACGTAGAACCCGGCGTGCGCGCGCGCCAGCGTCGCCCCATCGATGCGCGCGATCGATTCGAGCGTTCCGCCGGGATCGACGCGCAGCGGGTGCGCGTGGTAGAGGCTCTCGACCAGGCCCTGGTAGAGCTTCACGTCGGGGGTGTCCAGGTACATCTTCAGTTCCTGGCCGATCACCCCGCGCTCGCGCGCGACCTCGGCCTCGTCGACGTGCATCTCGAGGACCAGGCGCGCGAGCAGTCCCAGCGCCTCCTCGAACCGGCCGGAGGCGGCGCAGGAATAGACCGTGGAGGTGTAGTCGGTGGCGGCGTTGCTGGTCGCTCCGATCCCGGCAAAAGCCATGGCCAGATCGCCGTCGTGCTTCATGAACATCATGTGCTCGAGGAAATGGGCGGTGCCCGCGGGGAAGCGGATCGGGTCGCCGCCCGCCGCGGGCGCGGCTTCCACGTCGACGGAGCCGAAGTCGACGCCGAGGAGCGCGACTTTGCGGATGGTGCCCGGGCGCGGCAGGAAGATCACGCTCAGGCCGTTGGGGAACGTGCCCGAATAGACGGTGGCGTCGAGGGAGCGTTCTTGGCGGCGCGCGAGGATCATGATGCGCCGTTCGGCCGGTTCCGGGCTGCATCCCTGGAGGTGGGAAGGAGGACCCAACTACGGATTTCACGGATTGGACGGATGGGGGTGGCGCAGGCCGCGGTTCCCTCGCGCACCGTGGGTCGGATCGGGGTGCAACGGAAGGGGGCAAACTGCGGCGCCTGTGCGCGGCATGCGGTCCTTCCCGGCCCCGTGGTCGTGGACCTCGAGCACCACCCCGGAGGCCCGCCGTACACCCGGGCAGCACCATCCTGGTTGCGACCATCCTCCGAAGAATCCCACGCCTTGCCGTTGGACAATCCGTGAAATCCGTGTAATCCGTAGTTGGGTCCATGCCGGTGGAGGGCGCGACCGACCGCCGATCCCTCCCGCGAATGCGGGCTCTTCATGTCTTACGCCCCCGCAAATGCCGCCGCAGCGTGTGGGCGTTGACTCCGAGCATGCGGGCCGCCTGCTCGGCGACGCCGTTGCCGGCCGCGAGCGCGGCGTCGATGACCGCGAAGCGAAAGCGGTCGACCAGGCCATCGAGTTCGAGCCCGCCCGCGCGCAGGGCGGTATCGATCTTGGCCGCGTCGGGCACGAGCCCGGAGGGGGAGCGCACCGCGCGCGCGAACACCGCGGGATCGAGATGGTACTCGGTCATCTCGGTCTCGTTCGGCTCCATGCGCGAGACCGCGGCCTGGATCACCGCCTGCAGCTCGCGCACGTTGCCGCGCAGGTCGGTGCGGGCGAGGCGGTGGAAGACCTTGGGATGGATCGTGATCCGCCGGCCCGAGGCCGTCGCGAGTTCGGCGGCGTAGCCTTCGGCCAGCGGGGGGATATCCTCCGGGCGGGTGCGCAGCGGCGGGATCGTGATTTTCTCGAAGCAAATCCGGTAGTAGAGATCGTCGCGGAAGGCGCCCTTGCCCATCATCTCCTCGAGGTCCTTGTTGGTAGCGCACAGGATCCGCACGTCGACCTTGCGCGCCGCGTCGCCGCCGACCGGGTGGAACTCCTTCTCCTCGATCGCGCGCAGGAGCTTGGCCTGGGTCGCCGGAGTCATGTCGCCGATCTCGTCGAGGAAGAGCGTGCCGCCGTGGGCCTGCTCCATCTTGCCCTTGCGCGCGCGCACCGCTCCGGTGAAGGCGCCCTCGACGTGGCCGAACATCTCGCTCTCGACCAGCGCCTCGGGCAGCGCGGCGCAGTTGACCACGAGGAAGGGCCCGTTGCGCCGGCGGCTGTGGCGGTGGATCTCGCGGGCGATGAGCGACTTGCCGGTGCCGGTCTCGCCCAGGATGAGCGCGGGCGCGTCGCACTCGGCCACGCGCCGGGCCTGCAGGATCACCCGCTCCATCAACCCGCTGCGGTAGATCATCTCGCTCTTGGCTTCGAGCCGCTCGAGCCGGTAGCGGCAGACCTCCTCGGCGTGGCGCACGCGGTTGATCAGCTTGAAGTCGAAGTGCTCCTCGTCGCGGACCAGGTAGTCGAAGATGCGGTGGGCGATCGCGCGGTCGAGGATCTCGTCCGACATCTCGCGCTGGGAGAAGAGGATGACGGGAAGCCAGGGCTTGCGCGCGGCGATCCGCTCGAGGGCGAGCAGGCCGCCGGTCTGGTCGGCGTGCCCCGCCTTCTCGTCGCGCCGGGTGTTGGGCATGAAGACGTCGAGCACCGCGGCGCCGATCTCCTGCTCGCACGCGGCGCTCGCGGCGTCCTCGCCGCACGAGGCGCCCGCCACCTTCCGCTCCGGGTCGGCCTCGCGCAGCAGGTGGACGAAGTGCTCGCGCTTCTCGTGCTTGTCGTGCGCGAGCAGGACGGTGCGCGGGAGGGCCAAGGGGCGGCTCCGGTGAAAAAGGCGCGGGGATGCGTGCGGGACGGAGTATAGCGCGAAGGGGAGAGGGGAGGCCAGAGAAGCAGGCCTGCCGCCGACCCGCCCGAGCGGCCCGGCGGCCGCGCGACCCCAAGAACGACCCCACGCGCTTCTTGACCCTCCCCGCCCCGCCCCTTAGCATTCCCCCATGCGTGCCTCGCAGAACCCGCGTCTATACTGGCGCTACCTCCTCACCGTCCTGCGCGAGTTCCGCACGCCGGTGATCGTCTTCCTCGCCATCGTCCTCGGCGGTGGCTGGCTGGTCCACGCGCGCGGCTACGCCGAGGACTTCGTGCGCGGCTGCTACGCGGTCTTCGCCCTCACGTTTTTCGAGAACACGCTCGATCGCTTTCCCAGCGAGTGGTACCTCCGCCTCCTTTGGTTCGCCACCCCGATCGTCGGGATCGTCATGATCGCCGAAGGCATCGCAAGCTTCGGCGTCATGCTCCTCAACCGCACCAACCAACTCAGGGAGTGGAACGTCGTGGTCGCCAGCAGCTACTCCGGGCACATCATCATCTGCGGCCTGGGCAAGGTCGGCTTCTGCATCCTCAAGGAACTGATGCGCATCGGCAGCACCGCCGTGGCCATCGAGAAGCACGCCGAGGTCCCCTTCATCCGCGACGCCCAGGACCTGGGCATCCCCGTCATCGTCGGCGACGCCAAGCAGGTCGGCAGCCTCCGCGAAGCCAACCTGGCCACCGCCAGCGCCGTCATCGCCGCCACCGACGACGACCTCGCCAACCTCGAGATCGCCCTCACCGTCAGGGAGGTCAATCCCGAAGCCCAGGTCGTCGTGCGCATGTTCAACCCGGACCTCGCGAGGAAAATCACCACCTTCTTCAAGATCCCCACGATCTCGTCGTCCCACACCTCCGCCCCGGCTTTCGCCGCCGCCGCCACCCACCGCAGCATCCACCACTCCTTCTCCCTCGACGGCATCGCCCTCCACTTCGCCGACCTGGAGGTGCGCATCGGTTCCCGCATCTGCGGCTGCTCCGTGCGCGCCGTCCAGGAACAGGTCGACGTCACCCTCGTCCTCCACAAGCGCGGCGACGCCGTCGATGTCCACCCGCGCGCCGACATCGTCCTCGAGCCCGGCGACAAAATCGTCATCATGGCCGACGAACCCACGATCCGGCGCATGGAAGAGTTCACCGGAATGCGCAAATGACCCGCCGTTCGAAAATCTCGTTCGACCATCCGTCCCATCCGCTCTAATCCGTGGAATCCGTGTTTCGTCGGTTGCGGCGCAATCCGCCACCGGACCCTGCGCCGCTCAGGAGCCCCCGCTATGGCGACCCACCCCGTGCCGCGCCTCACCGCCCGCGCGCTCTTCCCGGCCCTCGCCGCCCTCCTCCTCACCGCCTGCGCGCCCCCCGCGACCCACGCCGACGCCGACGAGGGCGAGGTGGTCGTCATCCACGTCTACGGCGGCATCGGCACCCCCGACCGCGTCGAGGTCGCCGGCCGCGTCCTCTACGCCGAGCCCGGCAGGGCCGACTCCGGCGACAAGGGCGCCCTGGAAAACCTTTTCGACAACATCTCCGCCCTCGAGAGCGACGAGATCTCCGGCGCCCCCGTCACCGTCCAGCTCGGCGGTCGCGCGGTCACGACCCGGGCCGACGAGGAAGGCATTTTCCGCGTCGAATTCGCAAAGATCCAACCGCCCCTCGCCTCCGGCTCCCACCCCGTGCTCGTCAGCGCCGAGGACCCCGGCGGCAAGGCCCCCGCGGGCTCCGCCGAGGGCCGCGTCTTCGTCGTCGGCCCCGAGGTCAAGTACGGCATCATCAGCGACATCGACGACACCGTCGTGGTTTCCGACGTCACCCGCAAGCTCCTCCTGCTCGCCAACACCTTCCTCAAGAACGCCGAGTCCGCCACCCCCGTCGCCGGCAAGGCCAGGCTTTACCAGCTCCTCGCCCCCGGCGGCACACCCTTCTTCTACGTCTCCGGCAGCCCCATGGCCCTCCACCCGCGCCTCGAGTACTACCTCGCCTTGCACGGCTTCCCCCCCGGCACCCTCGTGCTCAAGAACCTCGGCGACGACCCGCTGTTCGATCAGATGGGCTTCAAGCCGGGTAAGCTCGGCCCGATCCTCGAACGCTTTCCCCAGCTCACCTTCCTCTGCTTCGGCGACGACGGCGAAAAAGACCCGGAGGTCTACGACGGGTTGACCAAGAAGTACCCGGGACGCGTGCGCCACATCTCGATCCGCATCTGCACTGGGGCCAGGCCCGACGACCCGCGCTTCCCGGGCATGGTGGCCGGCTCGAGCGCCTTCACAGAGGCCCGCGGCCTGGTCGAGGCGGGGCTCCTGACCGAACCGCAAGCCCTCGAAGTCGCGCGCGCGATCCTCGGCGACAAGCCGCTCCCGGAAGGCTTCAGCCTCGCGAGCGAGCTGCCGGAGCCGCAGGGGCCTGCGGTGGAGACTTGCGCGGTCGACGCCCAGGACGTGTGGGATAACTTCTTCCGTTTCCTCTCCCAGAACTGGCGCACTTGGATCAAGATGATCGGCCTGGTGCTGGTCTGGGCGGTGATCGGGACGCTCGCGGGCGGGGCCCTGGGCTTCGTCCTGGGACTGCTGGGCTTCTGGAAGGTGCGGAGTTGGGGTTGGACCCGGACGGGATTCTCCTGGTACCGCTATGTCGGCTGGATGATGCCCTGCTGGTTCGCCTTCGCCTGCGTGGTCGGCTTCGGCTGGAGCGGTCTCTACGTGGGCGCGGGGCACCGGGTGAAAGCCGAGATCCTCACGGAACGGTTCGTCCAGCGCACGCTGATCCAGCTGGCGATCGCGATGCTGGCGACGGCGGACAGCGGAGCGAAGCTGGGCGACCTCACGGAGACCGCGGCGAAGACGGAGTCCGGCTCTGGGGAATTCGACCGCGCGCTCGACGGCAAGGTGCAGGACCAGCTCGACGGGTATCTGAAGGGGCGATCCGGTGCGGGCTTCCTGGAGCGTTGGACGCTGCGGCTGCTCGGGCGGGTCACGCTGCGGACGTTGCGGGAGAAGCCTGAGTTCGCGGCGCTGCGGGGTGCGGTGCTGTTCACCGACGAGGAGATGACGCGGGCGCTCGAGGAGGACCCGGAGAAGGCGGTGGCGATGGGGCACGCCGCGCTCCGGCCGCTGCTCTTGAAGCTGGACGAAGCGCTCGCGGGGTACGTGTCCACGTTCGTCTGGTCGACGGTGGCGATCTCGCTGCTGCTGACGCTGCTGGCGGCGCTGACTCCGGTGGGGATCCTGCGGCTGGCCGACCGGTGGGCCGCGAAGCGGCGGGGGACGGCCGGATTGCCGCCGGCACAGCCATCCGGTCCGGCCTGATCGCGGGCCGCGCTGCGACGACTCCGAGGAGTCGCATGCCCCGCCGTTGGACCATCCGGGCAATCCATCCAAACCGTCTTGCCCACGGGCAACATCGTCGCATTTTCGACGATCTTGCGAGGAATCGTTCCTTCTGCCGTCGGACCATCCGGGCAATCCGGACAATCCGTATAATCCGTAGTCCCGTCGGTTGCGGCGGAGGCCGCGCTGGGAACTCCGCAGTCGAGTCGCGTGCGGCGCAGCCTCGGATCACGCCTCCGGCTTGAGCCCGTACTCCTCGATCTTGGAGTACAGGGTCTTGCGGTCGATGCCGAGCACGGCGGCCGCGCGGGTCTTGTTCCAGCCGACGGCCTTGAGCGCGCGCAGGACGTGCCGCTTCTCCACTTCCTTGAGCGAGTCCACCGCCCCGTCCTCGACCTCGGTGGCCACGTTGCCGTGGACCTCGGCGGGCAGGTGCTCGGGCTCGAGCACCTCGTGCTCGGCGAGCATGACGGTGCGCTCGAGCAGGTTGCGCAGCTCGCGGATGTTCCCCGGCCAGGCGTACTTTTCCAGGCAGGCCATCGCTTCGGGGGAGATCACCTTGAGCGGGGTGGCGGTCTCCTCCTTGAACTGCTTGAAGAAGAGCTCGATCAGCGGCCGGATGTCCTTCGGCCTGCGGCGGAGCGGGGGCAAGTCGACGTGGAGCACGTTGATCCGGTAGAAGAGGTCCTCGCGGAAGCCGCCGTTCTTGACCGCCGCCTTGAGGTCGCGGTTGGTCGCGGCGACCACGCGCGCATCGGCCTTGAGGTCCTGGTTGCCGCCCACCCGTTGGTAATCGCCGGTGGCGAGCACGCGCAGGAGCTTGGCCTGGGTCTCGGTCGCGAGCTCCCCGATCTCGTCGAGGAAGATCGTCCCTTGCTCGGCCAGTTCGAGGCGGCCGACCTTGCGCGCCACCGCGTCGGTGAACGCCCCCTTCTCGTGGCCGAAGAATTCGCTCTCGAAGAGCGTGCCGGTGATCGCGGCGCAGTTGATCGCGATCACCGGGCCGTCCTTGCGCGGGCTGTTCTGGTGGATCGCCTGAGCGATCAGCTCCTTGCCCGTGCCGCTCTCCCCCGTGATCAGCACCGTCGAATCGGTCGGCGCCACCTTGGCGACGAAGCGCAGCACATCCTTCATCTCGGTGCTCTCGGCGACGATCTCGGTGCGCCGCGAGATTCCCGAGGAGTGAAGCCCCGATTCGCCGGCCTTGCGGTTCGAGAACCACTTCGTGCTCGTGCTTGGCGAGCCGGGCGTCCCGACGCCTTCCTCCAGGAAGAGCAGCACGGAGTCGCCGACCCGGATCTCGTCCCCGGACGAAAGCGGACGGGACTCGCACGGGATCGAATTCACGTAGGTGCCGTTGCGGCTCTTGAGGTCCTCGACGATCCAGGACGCGTCCTCGCGGCGGATCCGGGCATGGGCGCGCGAGACTCGCTCGTCGAGCAGGTTGAGCTCGCACGCGGGATCGCGCCCCAGCGTGACCGGCGGGGAATCGAGCGGGAACACCGTCCCGCGGTTCGCGCCTTCGATGAAGACGAGTCGGGCCATCAGGTTGAGCTCACCGGAATCGGGGGGGGGCGGCTCCAGTCGCTGTCTGGCCGGCGACCTGCGGCCCGACGGCAACGGCAGCCGGCAACCGCAGTACTGGACATCACTAGGCGTCGAGCTGGGCGATCACCTGGCGGAACAGACGGCCTCCATCCGCCGGCCGGTTGGCCGCATCCATGTCGAGCGCGCGGCGCAATACCTGTGCGAGTCCGGGCGGCGGCTCCTCGCCGTCTGTGCCCGGCAGGCTCCCGGTCCAGAGGAACCACAAGGTCGCGGCCGCGGCGTACACGTCGGCGGTCGGGGCGAACTTGGCGCGCGAGCCGGCAAGCCACTCGGGCGCGGTGAAGCCGACCGCACCCGGCCAACCCGCGGGGTTGATCAGGACCGGCTCGCCTTCGGGGGCGGTCTCGGGATAGAGGGAGCGGTCGATGCGCATCGGAGCGCCCGACCCCCCGGCGCAGCCCCAGCCGAGCAGGGTCAGGCCGTCCTCGCCGCCCCAGAGGATGCGGGCAGGGTTGATGCCGCCGTGGACCACGCCCGCCGCGTGGGCGCGGGCGATCGCGAAGAGCAGCGATTCCGCCGCGCGCCGGAACGGCCGCGCGGAGAACTGTACGAACGGCGCCTGAAGCGCATCCTTCGCGCGCTTCCGGATGCGCCACAGGCTGTCCCCGCGAAAGCGCGGCATGGCGAGCCCGACCTCGCCGTCCGCCGAGTGGGGCATGCCCAGGACCACCGGCACCCCGGGCCCGCGGGCGCGCTCGAGCAGATGCGCGCGGGCGACCAGGGAATCGCGCCCCGCCTTGCCCGTGCCCGCGGCACAGAGCCGCACCGCGATCGGACGGCGCAGCGACTCGTCCTGCGCGGCGCGCACATAGCCGCGCGCCGATTCGTAGATCATCTCGTCGAGAAACGACATTCCTCCCCCCGTCTCGCTGGATGGCCCGACCTCGGTCCTCGCCGCAGGCTGAGGCGCGGCGCGTGGCTCCGCTCTCGGGGGAGGCGCCGGCTCGGCCTGGGCCGCCGGCACCGTACGGGGAGGCTCGACCTTGGCGGGCGAAGGCGGAGGCGGCGGTTCCGCCTTGACTGGCGGAGGCGGGGCCGGTCTCGGCGTGGGCGGAGGCTCCGCCTTGACTGGCGGAGGCGGGGCCGGTCTCGGCGTGGGCGGAGGCGGCGGGGCGGCGCGCGGGGGAGACGGGTCGGGCTTCGGCGGAGCAGGCCGCGCGGGGGGCGGCTCCGGCTTGACCGGAGGCAGAGGGGTCTCGGGCCTGTAGGTCGGCGGTCCGCCCTCGTCCACGCGGGTTGCGTCACGCTTGTCGCTGGTCGCGCTCGGAGGCGGCGGCGGCAGCGAAAAGACCGGCGGGGGCGGGGGCGGCGGCGCCGGTGCTTCGATGATCGGCGGAGGAGGGGGAGCCGGTTCCGGGCGCAGAGGGGGGGGCGGGGGGGGGGCATCGGGGGGTCCGGGGGCCCTCCACCCCCTTGACTTCGGCCCCCCCCTGGGGGGC